>WNFQ01002281.1_pt1 | contig 15227 bp, 8 predicted proteins | sample 5400171 | NCBI WGS metagenome assembly WNFQ01 (sample SAMN13153356, study PRJNA577476) | soil metagenome | isolation source: 20 cm soil under Madrone tree | place: USA:California | collected 2016-06-14
CGCTCTCGGCGCTGTTCGCGCCGGCGAGCGCGCGCGACGGCCTCGCCGAGGCCCGCGAGCGGCTCCTGCCGATCCTTCGCCGCGCGCGCGAAGCGGGAGCGACCGTGCACCTCGACATGGAGCACGACGACGTGAAGGACCTGACGCTCGAGCTGCTGCGCGGGCTCGGCGCCGAGTTCCCCGACGGGCCGCAGCTCGGCTGCGTCATCCAGGCGTACCGCAAGGACGCGTTCGCCGACCTGCGCGCGGTGGTCGCGTGGTCGGGGCGCGCGCTGCGGCTGCCGCTCGCCGTGCGGCTCGTGAAGGGCGCCTACTGGGACTTCGAGACGGTGGTCGCGGCGGCCGAGGGCTGGCCCGTGCCCGTCTTCGAGGCGAAGGCCGAGACCGACGCGAGCTACGAGCGCTGCGTGCGCCACCTGGTCGAGCACGCGGGCCGCGTCCGGCCCGCTTTCGGGAGCCACAACCTGCGCAGCATCGCCTACGCCGTCGCCTGCGCGCGCGCCCGGGGCCTGCCGCCGGCCGCGGTCGAGCACCAGCTCCTCTACGGCATGGCCGAGCCCGTCCACGCCGCCTTGCGGCGGCTCGGCTTCCGGGTGCGCGTGTACGCGCCCGTCGGCGACCTGGTCGCGGGCATGGCGTACCTCGTCCGCCGCCTGCTCGAGAACACCTCGAACGAGTCCTTCATCCGCCATCGCTTCGTGGAAGGGCAGGCGCTGGAGGCGCTGATCGCGCCGCCGGCGGTCGAGCGCCTCCCCGAGCCGAGCGAGGCGGCCGAGCGCCTTGCGACCGACCCGGCGGACCCCGGCCCGTTCGCGAACGAGCCGCACGCCGAGCTTCGCCGCCCGCACGTCCGCGCGCGGCTGGAAGCCTCGGTCGTGGCGGCGCCCGCGCGCTTCGCGTTCGAGGCGCCGGTCCTGATCGACGGGCGCCCCGTCGCGACGGCGGCTGCGATCGTCTCCGTCGATCCGGGCCAGACCTCGACGGTCGTCTGCCGGAGCGGCCGGGCCGGGCCCGACGAGGCCGTGCGCGCGATCGCGGCCGCGGAGCGCGTGTGGCCCGCCTGGCGCACGACGCCGTGGGCCGGCCGCGCCGCCGTCCTCTTCCGCGCGGCGGCGCTCATGCGGCGCCGGCGCGCCGAGCTGGCCGCGCTCGAGGTGTTCGAGGCCGGGAAGCCGGTCGCGGAGGCCGACGCCGACGTGTGCGAGGCGATCGACTTCTGCGAGTACTACGGGCGCGCGGCGCTCCGCCTCGGCGCCGGCGCGCCGGTCCTCTCGCCGCCGGGCGAGACCAACGTCTACCGCTACCAGCCGCGCGGCGTGGGTGTCGTGATCGCGCCGTGGAACTTCCCGCTCGCCATCCCGACGGGCATGACGACGGCGGCGCTCGTGACCGGGAACTGCGTCGTCCTGAAGCCCGCCGAGCAGACGCCCGGCGTCGCCTTCCGCCTGGTCGAGATCCTCCTCGAGGCGGGGCTGCCGCCCGGAGCGCTCGCGTTTCTTCCCGGCGTCGGCGAGGAGGTCGGGCCCGCGCTCGTCGACCATCCGGCGACCGCCTTCGTCGCCTTCACGGGCTCGAAGGCGGTGGGGCTCTCGCTGGTCGAGCGCGCGGCCGTCCACCACCCCGGCCAGCGCCACGTGAAGCGCGTCATCGCCGAGATGGGTGGCAAGAACGCGATCGTGGTCGACGCGGACGCGGACCTGGACCAGGCGGTGCCCGCGATCGTCGCGAGCGCCTTCGCCTACGCCGGCCAGAAGTGCTCGGCGGCCGCGCGCGTGATCGGGGTGGGGCCCGTGTTCGAGGAGCTCCTCGAGCGGCTCGTCGGCGCGACGGCGATCGTGCCCGTCGGCCACGCGCGCGATCTCCGCACGGTCGTCGGGCCGCTCATCGACGAGGAGGCGTACCGGCGCGTGCGCGACTATCAGGCCGTGGCCCGGACGGAAGGCGAGGTCGTCTACCAGCACGAGCAGCTGCCGGCGGGCGGCTGGTACGTCGGGCCGACGGTGGTGGTGACGCGCGACCCGCGGGCGCGGATCGCGACCGAGGAGATCTTCGGGCCGCTGCTCACGGTGCTCCGCGCCGACGACTTCGAGCACGCCCTCGCGCTCGCGAACGACACGGCTTACGCGCTCACGGGCGGCCTCTTCTCGCGCTCGCCGGTACACATCCGGCGTGCCGCGGACGAGTTCCGCGCCGGGAACCTCTATGTGAACCGCGCCATCACCGGGGCGCGCGTCGGCCGCCAGCCCTTCGGCGGCTACGGCCTCTCGGGCGTCGGCTCCAAGGCCGGCGGCCCGGACTACCTGCTCCAGTTCGTCGAGCCGCGCGCGGTGACCGAGAACACGATCCGGCAGGGCTTCGCGCCGGTCGAGTAGCGTCTGTGAACGAATCCCCGGACCGAGCCGGGTGGCCGAGGCGCCTGCCGCGCAAGGCGCGACGACGAGTCATAGCCGGAGGCTATGGCGAGGAGGAGCAACGCCGCGCGGCGGGATGCATCGGCCGCCCGGCGACGGGAGGGGATTCGTTTACAGACACTGGGCGCGGGCCTGGTCAAAGGGGCGCGCGCTGCGGTAGGAGCCCCGGAGACAAGGAGGGCCCCATGCCGTTCGAGTTCGTCCGCTACGAGAAGCGCAGCCGGATCGCCTACGTCACCATCAACCGCCCCGAGGTCATGAATGCGCTCCACCCCCCGGCGAACGACGAGCTGTCGGCGGTGTGGGACGACTTCGCCGCCGACCCCGACACCTGGGTCGCCATCCTGACCGGCGCCGGCGAGCGCGCGTTCTCCGCCGGGAACGACCTCAAGTGGACGGCGACGCACGGCATGCCGCGCATGCCGAAGGGCGGCTTCGGCGGCATCGTGTTCCGCGACGACATCTGGAAGCCGCTCATCGCCGCCGTGAACGGCGTCGCCCTCGGCGGCGGCCTCGAGATCGCGCTCGCCTGCGACATCCTCGTCGCCTCGGACAACGCGCGCCTGGGACTCCCCGAGCCGCGCGTCGGCCTCATGGCGGCGGCGGGCGGCGTGCACCGCCTGCCGCGCCACGTGCCGCTCAAGATCGCGATGGGGATGATGCTGACGGGGCGGCAGATCCCGGCCGCCGAGGCGGCGCGCATCGGGCTCGTGAACGAGGTGGTGCCGCAGGCGCAGCTCATGGCGGCGGCGGAGCGCTGGGCGAACGAGATCCTCGAGTGCTCGCCGCTCTCGGTGCAGGCCTCCAAGCAGGCGGCGCTCCAGGGCCTGGCGAAGCCGCTTGCGGAGGCGATGGCCGGCGACTATCCCCTCGTGCGGAAGCTCTGGACGAGCGAGGACGTCGTCGAGGGGCCGCGCGCGTTCGCGGAGAAGCGGAAGCCGGTGTGGAAGGGACGGTAGCCCACACTACCCGCTCCCACGCTGGCGCTGCCATTCCTCCCGGGCGTGCTCGATGAGGCGCTCGAGGCCGCGCCAGGCGGGCTCATGCGGCTTGGAGAAGGCAGCGATCGCGGCCCACAGCATGACCACGACAGACGCCGGCGCGATGAAGACGATCCCGCATCGACCGGTGGGCACTCCTCGTGCGCACGCATTTGCCACTGGTCGACGGCGAGCGCGGTCCCGCCGGCCGCGCGCCCCTCGACCGCCCACTCGACCTCGTCGAAGAGCCGGCGGACCGTGACCGCCCGGGCCCGCTCGATCCGGGCGCCGGCCATCTCCGGTGCAACGACCGGGAGGAGGCTGAGGGCCCGCAGCCACGCTGCGCCGCTACCCAGGTGCCGGCGCTCCTCGGCGCTCGAAGGGGCGAGTGGCGCCGGGGGGACGATGTCCGTGGGTGCGGCGTGGGGGGAGGGGCCGGCAGGCATAGTAGATGAGGTGGGGTCGAGGCGAAGAATAGGCGAACCTCTCCCCCGTGTCTAACCCCGAGTCCAGCGGAAGCTGAACGAAGCTTGCGGCCGCGGCCAGCCCGCGCGCAGGCGGCTATGGGGCGAGGCCAAACTGACCTGCGCACCCGTGCTACGATTCGTGTGTGTTTAGGCGCGACGCGCTGATGCAGGTCGCGATCATCTTGGCACCGGTCATCATCGCGATCGGCCTGCCGCTGATCCTCCCCTGAGAAGACCGAGTCGCGGTCCACCCCGCCGTGTGGGCTAGCTATCCAGGCTCAGGTGCGACGCAGCACGGAGCACAGTCGAAGCGAGCAACGCCTGCCCGCAGCGTCATCAGAAGCGTGCTCAGAAAGACGTCAGTGACGGGGCGCCGTCACGGCTTCGGAGCCCACCGCGGCGGGCGACGGCACACCGGCTGATCTCCAGACCTCGAGTTCCGGTGGCACGGCCCTTGCGTTCCGCCTCACCAGGCGATTCGTGGCTCCGGAAGTCCATCACCTGCCCTCGTTGGTCCGCACCCGCATCATCCCTGCCGACGGCCGCGAGGGCACGCTCGAGCAGACAACCTGGCTCACGCCGTATGAGGCGGAGACGATCGCGCAAGCCGCGCGGCGGGCGGGGCCAGGGGCGCGGCTCGAGGTGGTCGTCTCCCCGACCGTGAGCGCTGCCAGCTTCGCGGCGGTGCAGGCTCTCTTCGCGTGGCTCCTCGAGAAGGGCGTTGCGGTCACCGTCCAACGGGGCGACGAGAACGGCTCGGGCTGAGCTCCCCTCCGCGGACAACGGGATCGGGGCTCAGCGACCGGTGTAGTAGAAGGGGCTTTCTTTTGCGTCACGCGCGAGCCTCGGGCAGCTGGGTGGTGTCCCACCCGCCACCGAGCGCCGAGATCAGCAGCACGCTGCTCGTCATCCGGGTGCCGCGAATCCCGATGGCGGTCCGTTCGTCGGCGAGGGCGGTCGTCTGCGCCGTGACGACGTTGAGATAGTTGACGGTGCCCGCCTTGTACTGGTTCGTGATCACGACGACGGTCCGCTTCGCGAGGTCCACCGCCCCGTCCTGCACCTTCGCCTCTTCCGCGAGGAGGCGGAGCGCCGCCAGGTTGTCCTCCACGGCCTGGAATGCGGCGAGCACGGTCTCGCGGTACGCGGCGACGCTCGCGTCGTGGGCCGCTCGGGCCTGGTCGGTCTGGGCGCGCCGGAGTCCCGCGTCGTAGACGGTTTCCGAGATCGTCCCGCCGACCGACCAGAAACGCATCGGCCAGGTGAACCATCGGGCCAAGCTGGAGCTCTGGAGGCCGCCCTCCGCGCTGAGGATGATCGTCGGGAAGTACGCCGCCTGGGCGACGCCGATCGGCGGCGTTCGCGGCGGCCACGCTGCGCTCCGCCGCCGCGACGTCCGGACGGCGCTCCAGGAGCTCCGACGGGACGCCCGGCGGGACGTCGGGCGGCGTCGCGGGAAGCGACGCCGGGGGAAGGGAGAACGTGGACGCGGCCTGTCCGACGAGCACCGCGATCGCATGCTCGAACTGGGCGCGCTGGATGCCCACATCGACGGCCTGAGCCCGGGTGGTCTCGAGCAGCGTCTGCGCCTGGAGCACGTCCGCCCGGGAGGCGACGCCGGCGTCGTACTGGTTTTGCGTGAGCTTGACCGATCGCTCGAAAGCGGCGACGGTCGCGTCGAGCAACTGCTGCTGCACATCCTGGGTGCGTAGCAGGAAGTAGTCCTGCGCCAGGGTCGTGCGGGCGCTCAACCGGGCCGCCTCGAGATCGGCCGCGCTCGCCTGCGCGTTCGCCTGGTTCTCCTCGACCGTGCGCCGGATGCGTCCCCAGACGTCCGGCTCCCACGACGCGTTGATGGGCAGCGTGTAGTCGTTGATGGTCTTCGTGCCCGGTTGGCGCGTGCGTGACACGCCGACACCGATCGACACCGTCGGGTAGTAGGCGGCCCGCGCCTCTTTGACGAGGGCGACCGCCTCGCGGTACTGCGCCTCGGCCGCCGCGATGTTCTGGTTCGAGATGTCGACCTGCTCCTCGAGCGCGTTCAGCTGGGGATCGCCGAACATCTCCCACCACGCGCCGCGCAGCTGGTCGGCCCGCGGCTGTGCGACCTTCCAGCCTGCCGCCGTCTCCTTGTAGGCGTCGGGTGCGACGATCGACGGCCGCACGTAATCGGGGCCGACGGTACAGCCGGTCACGAGCACCGCCACGACGGTGAAACCCATTGCCACACGCATCACGCGCCCCCGAGGTCCGGCACCGGCGCCGGTGCGCCGCGCCGCATGTCGCCGGCGTGGCCGAGCCGGAGCCGCAGGCGGTCGAGATACAGGTAGACGACCGGCGTCGTGTAGAGCGTCAGCATCTGGCTGACGACCAGCCCGCCGACGATCGCGATCCCGAGCGGCCGGCGGAGCTCCGCGCCGACCCCCGTCCCGAGCGCCAGCGGAAGCCCGCCCAGCAGCGCCGCCATCGTGGTCATCATGATGGGACGAAAGCGGAGCAGGCAGGCCTCGTAGATCGCCTCCCGCGGGGGCTTGCCCTCGTTCCGCTCCGCCTCCAGCGCGAAGTCGATCATCATGATCGCGTTCTTCTTCACGATGCCGATCAGCAGGATGATGCCGATCAGCGCGATCAGGCTGAGCTCCGTGCGGCACAGCATCAGCGCGAGCATCGCCCCGACGCCCGCCGAGGGCAGGGTCGAGAGGATCGTGATGGGATGGACCCAGCTCTCGTAGAGGATGCCGAGGACGATGTAGACGCTCGCCAGCGCGGTGGCGATCAGCATGGGCTCGTTCCGGAGCGAATCCTGAAACGCCTGCGCGGTGCCGGCGAAGGTGGCGTGGACCGACGCGGGCATGCCCGCGTCGCGCGCGGCCGCGCGGATCGTCTCCACCGCGTCGCCCAGCGCCACGCCGGGCGCGAGGTTGAAGGAGAAGGTCACGGCGGGAAACTGGCTCTGGTGGTTCACGGCGAGGGGGGCGATCGTCGGCTCGTAGTGCGCGAACGCGGCCAGCGGGATCTGCACGCCGTTCGCCCCGACGACGTACACGTCGCGGAGCGACTCCGGCCGCTGCCAGAAGCGCGGCTCGGCCTCCATCACCACGTGATACTGGTTCAACGGCGTGAACATGGTGGAGACCTGGCGCTGGCCGAACGCGTCGTAGAGCGTGTCGTCGATGAGCTGGGTCGAGATGCCGAGCCGGGCCGCCGTCAGGCGGTCGTACTCGAGCAACGCGTCGAGGCCCTTGTTCTGCTGATCGCTGCTGACGTCGGTGAGCTGCGGCAGGCTCCGCAGCCGGCCGAGCATCCTGGGGCCCCAGGCGTTCACGTCCTCCAGCTGCTCGCTCTGGAGCGTGTACTGATACTGCGCGTTGCTCTGCCGCGCCCCGATGCGGAGATCCTGCGCTGCCTGGAGATAGAGCGTCGCGCCGGGGACCGCGGCCAGCGCCGGTCGGAGGCGCGCGATCACCTGGTCGGCGCTCACGCCCCGCTCGTCGAGCGGCTTCAGGGCGACGAACATGCGGCCCGTATTGGTGGCCGTCCCGCCACCCACGCCGCCGGTGAAGCCGACCAGCGCGGCCACGCCGGGATCGGCTTGGACGATGCCGACGATCTCCCGGAGGCGCGCCTGCATGGTCTGGAATGACGTCCCCTGGTCGGCCTGGATGCCGCCCTGGAGCCGGCCGACGTCCTGCTGCGGGAAGAATCCCTTCGGGATGACCGTCACGAGGTACACGTTGAGGCCGATCGTGAGCAGGGTGACAGCGAGCGTGACGGCCGAATGGCGCAGCACGAACGAGAGGCTCGCTTCGTACCGGCGCAGCATCCAGGCGAAGACCCGCTCGCTGGCGCGGTAGAGCGACCCGTGCGGTCGCTCCGCCTTCAGGAGCCGCGCGCACATCATGGGCGTGGTGGTGAGCGAGATGACGAGCGACACGAGGATCGCCACCGACAGCGTCACGGCGAACTCGCGGAAGAGCCTCCCGACGATGCCCCCCATCAGGAGGATCGGGATGAAGACCGCGATGAGGGAGAGGCTGATCGAGAGGACGGTGAAGCCGATCTCCCTGGCGCCGCGGAGGGATGCGTCCAGCGGCGAGAGCCCCTGTTCGAGGTGGCGGGCGACGTTCTCGACCACGACGATGGCGTCGTCGACGACGAAGCCGGTGGCGATCGTCAAGGCCATGAGCGAGAGATTGTCGAGGCTGTAGCCGAACAGATACATCACGCCGAAGGTCCCGATCAGCGAGAGCGGCACGGCGGCACCGGGGATGAGCGTCGCCCGCCAGTCGCGGAGGAAGACGAACACCACCGCGATCACGAGCAGGACGGCGAGGACGAGCGTGCGCTCGACGTCGCGTACGGAGGCGCGAATGGTCGTCGTCTGATCCACGATCACGCTCAGGTCGATGGCGCGAGGGATGGACGCCTGGAGCTGCGGCAAGGTGGCGCGGATGCTGTCGACCGTCTGGATGATGTTGGCGCCGGGCTGGCGCCAGATCACCAGCAGGACCGACGGCTTCCCGTTCGCCATGCCGAAGGTGCGGATATCCTCGACCGAGTCCCGCACGGTGGCGACGTCCGAGAGCCGCACCGGGGCACCGTTCCGATAGGCGACGATCAGCGGCGCATAGAACCTCGCGCGGAGCAGCTGGTCGTTGGCGGCGATGCTCCAGGTGCGCCCGTCGTCGGCAAGGTCGCCCTTGGCGACGTTCATGTTGGCGTCGCCGAGGAAGGTGCGGACGTCTTCCAGGCTGATCCCGTAGCGAAAGAGCGCGGAGGGATTCAGCTCGACGCGCACCGCGGGGAGCGAGCTGCCGCCCACGAGGACCTGGCCCACGCCCGTCATCTGCGACACCTTCTGCTGGAGGATCGTCGACGCCGCGTCGTACATGCGGCCGGTGTCGATCGTATCCGAGGTGAGCGCGATGACCATGATCGGCGTGTCGCTGGGATTGGATTTCCGCCACGTGGGGTTGTTCGGGAGGTTGGCCGGCAGGTAGGTCCGGGCGGCGTTGATGGCGGCCTGCACGTCGCGGACTGCCGCGTCGATGTCGCGGTTCAGGTCGAACTGGAGCGAGACCGACGTCGAGCCGAGGTAGCTCGACGACGTCATCTCGGTGAGCCCGGCGATGTGGCCGAACTGGCGCTCGAGCGGCGTGGCCACGGAGGAGGCCATGGTCGTCGGGCTGGCCCCGGGGAGCGCGGCGCTCACCTGGATCGTGGGGGCGTCGGTCTGCGGGAGCGGGGACACGGGCAGGAGCCCGAAGGCGAGCATGCCGGAGAGCGCCACCGCCAGCGTGAGCAGCGTCGTCGCGACGGGCTTTCGGATGAACGGCTCGGCGATGCTCGTCATCGGCGCCGCCGGGCGAGCCGATCGAACGCGAGATAGACGACCGGCGTGGTGTAGAGCGTGATGAGCTGGCTCAAGAGGAGACCGCCGACGATCGCGATGCCGAGCGGGCGACGGAGCTCGGAGCCGGTCCCCGAGGAGAGCGCGAGGGGGAGGCCGCCCAGCAGCGCCGCCAGCGTGGTCATCATGATCGGCCGGAAGCGGAGGAGGCAGGCCTGGTAGATCGCGTCCTGCGGCGTGCGACCCTGCGTCCGCTCCGCCTCGAGCGCGAAGTCGATCATCATGATCGCGTTCTTCTTGACGATGCCGATCAGCAGGATGATCCCGATCAGCGCCACGATCCCGAACTCGGTGTGACAGAGGAGGAGCGCGAGGAGCGCGCCGACCCCGGCCGAGGGCAGCGTGGAGAGGATCGTCAGGGGATGGACGTAGCTCTCGTAGAGCACGCCGAGCACGATGTAGACCGTGATCAGCGCCGCGAGGATCAGGATCGGCTCGTTCGCGAGCGAGGTGCGGAACGCCTGCGCCGTCCCCTGGAACGCACCCCGGATGCTCGCGGGGAGCGCGATCTCCCGCTCGGCCTCGTTGATCGCCGCGACGGCGTCGCCGAGCGCCGCGCCCGGGGCGACGTTGAACGAGAGCGTGACGACGGGGAACTGCCCCTGGTGGTTCACGACGAGCGGGGTCGTACCCGTCCGCACGTGCGAGAACGCCGCGAGCGGGATCGAGCCGCCGGTGGCGGTGCGGAGATACAGGTCGTCGAGCTGCGCCGGCGTCTGCCGGAACTCGGGCATCACCTCGAGCACGACGTGGTACTGGTTCAGCTGGGTGAACATGATCGAGACCTGCCGCTGGCCGAACGCGTCGTAGAGCGTCTGGTCGATCGTCGCCGGCGCGACGCCGAGGCGCGACGCCGTGTCCCGATCGATGACGAGCGCCGCCTGGAGGCCGCCGTCCAGCTGGTCGCTGGCGACGTCGCGGAGCGCGGGCAGCGTCCGGAGCTTCGCGACCATCTGCGTCGCCCATCTGTTTAGCTCGTCGGCGTTGGGGTCCTCGAGCGTGTACTGGTACTGCGTCCGGCTGACGCGGTCCTCGATCGTGAGGTCCTGGACCGGCTGCATGTAGAGGGTGATGCCCGACACGGCGGCGAGCTCCGGCTGGAGGCGGCGGATCACCGCGCTCGCGTCGATCCGCCGCTCGCCGAGCGGCTTCAGGTCGATCAGCATGCGCCCGCTGTCGAGCGTCGTGTTGGTCCCGTCGACCCCGATGAACGAGGAGAGGCTCCGGACCGCGGGGTCGCGGAGCACGACCTTGGCGAGCGCCTGCTGCCGCTCGGCCATCGCCGGGAACGAGACCGACTGGTCCGCCTCGGACACGCCGAGGATCAGGCCCGTGTCCTGCACCGGGAAGAAGCCCTTGGGCACGACAAAGAAGAGCGCGACCGTCGCCGCGAGCGTGGCCCCGGCCACCAGCAACGTGGCGGTCTGATGGCCGAGGACCCAGCGAAGCGACCGGCCGTAGCCGGCGATCACGGCGTCGAAGACCTCCTCGGACTTGCGGTAGACACGCCCCTGCTCCGCCTTCGGCCGGTGCTTCAGGAGCCGCGCACACAGCATCGGCGTGAGCGTGAGCGAGACGAGGGCGGAGACGAGGATGGTGGTGCTGAGCGTCACCGCGAACTCACGGAACAGCCGCCCGACGATGTCGCCCATGAAGAGCAGCGGAATCAGCACCGCGATGAGCGAGATCGTGAGTGAGACGATCGTGAAGCCGATCTCCGCGGCGCCCTCGAGCGCGGCCTCGAGGGGAGGCTTCCCCGCCTCGATGTAGCGGGAGATGTTCTCGATCATCACGATGGCGTCGTCGACGACGAAGCCGGTCGAGATCGTGAGCGCCATCAGCGAGAGGTTGTTCAGGCTGTAGCCGAGCAGGTACATCACGCCGAACGTGCCGACGATCGAGAGCGGCACCGCGACGCTCGGGATGACGGTGGCCGCCAGGCTCCGGAGGAAGAGGAAGATCACCATGACGACGAGGGCGACCGTCAGCATGAGCTCGAACTGCACGTCGCTCACCGAGGCGCGGATGGTCGTCGTCCGGTCCGACAGCACCGTCAGATTCACCGACGCGGGCAGCGTGCTCCGCAGCTGCGGCAACAGGCTCGTGATCCGGTCGACTACCTGAATGATGTTGGCGCCAGGCTGGCGCTGGATGTTGACGATCACCGCGGGCCTCTCGTTCATCCAGGCCGCTTGCTTCGCGTTCTCCGTGTCGTCCACCGCCCGCGCGACGTCCGAGAGCACGATCGGCGCCCCGTTCCGGAACGCGACGATCACGGGGCGATAGTCCTTCGCCGAGAGGATCTGGTCGTTCGCGTCGATGGTGTAGGACCGCCGCGCGCCGTCGAAGCTTCCCTTCGCCTGGTTCACGCTGGTGGCCGCGATGGCGACCCGCAGGTCTTCGAGCGTGAGCCCGTACGCGGAGAGCGCCGCGGGATTCGCCTGGATCCGGACGGCCGGCTTCTGGCCGCCGCCGATGCTCACGATGCCGACGCCCGGCACCTGCGCGATCTTTTGCGCGAGGCGCGTATCCGCCAGGTCTTCCACCCGGGAGAGCGGGAGCGCGTCGGAGGTGAGCGCGAGCGTCAGGATCGGTGCGTCGGCGGGATTCGTCTTGCTGTACGTGGGTGGCGTCGGGAGGTCCACCGGGAGGAACGTCTGCGCGGCGTTGATGGCCTCCTGTACCTGCTGCTCCGCCACGTCGATGTTCAGGCTGAGCACGAACTGGAGCGTGATGACGGAGCTGCCGCCGGAGCTGGTGGACGTCATCTGCTGGAGGCCGGGCACCTGCCCGAACTGCCGCTCCAGCGGGGCCGTCACCGACGACGCCATGACGTCCGGGCTGGCGCCCGGGTAGAACGTCACGACCTGGATCGTCGGATAGTCGACCTGCGGCAGCGCCGAGACGGGGAGCTGCCGATACGCGACCGCGCCGGCCAGCAGGATCGCGAGCATGAGCAGCGACGTCGCCACGGGCCGCAGGATGAACGGGCGGGAGGGGCTCATCGGTTCCCCGCCGTCGCGTCACTCGCCTGCATGGCCACCGGGCTGCCCTCCCGCAGCTTGTCCACGCCGGTGACGACCACCACGTCCCCCGGGGAGACCCCTTTGTCGATCGATGCTTCGCCGCCCTCCGTCGTGCCTACCGTGACCGGGCGGATCGTCACCGTGTGGTCGGGCTTCACGACGTAGACGAACGTGCTGTCGGCGTTCCGCTGAATCGCGGCGTCCGGCACGAGCGTGACGCCGCGCTTCGTGTCGACGCGCAGGCGCGCGTTCACGAACTGTTGGGGGAAGAGCGCGTTGTCGTCGTTCGGGAAAATGGCCTTCAGCTTCACCGTCCCCGTCGTCGGATCGATCTGGTTGTCGACCGTGAGGAGCGACCCCGTGGCGATCCGGTTCTCGAGGCGGCGGTCGTACGCCTCGACGACGAGGGACTCGCCGGCGTTGAGCCGCGTGTACACGGCGGGAAGATCGTCTTCGGCGATGGTGAACACGACCGTGATCGGCTGGAGCTGCGTGATCACCACGATGCCGTTCGTGTCGGCGGCGTGGACGATGTTCCCCGGGTCGACGAGGCGGAGACCGACGCGGCCGGAGATCGGCGCAGTGATGCGGCAGTAGTCGACGTTGGTCGCGGCGGCGTCGATCTGACCCTGGTCGAACTTGACGGTCCCCTCGTCCTGCTGGACGAGCGCCGCCTGCTGGTCGAGCACCTGCTTCGCGACCGAATCCTGGCTCCAGAGACGCTGGTCGCGCGCGAGGTCGATCTTCGCCTCCGCCAGGAGCGCTTGGTCGCGCGCGAGCTGCCCCTGGGCCTGCAGCAGCTGGGCCTGGAACGGGCGCGCGTCGATCTCGGCGAGCAGGTCGCCTTCCCGAACGACCTGGCCTTCGGTGTAGAGGACTCTCATCAGCTGCCCGTCCACGCGGGTATGGACCGTGTCCGTGTAGACGGGGGTGACCGCGCCGAGCCCCGTCAGAAAGACGCCGATGTCCCCCTGCGCGGCCGTCGCCGTCTCCACCGGGACGGGTGGGGGACCGGGAGCGCTCGCGATCGCGTTCGGCGCGTCCTTTGGGGTGCGCCCTCGGACGACGCAGAACGCGAGTGCGACGATCGCCGCGGCGATGACGACTCGGCGCGCCCGGAACCACCGTGCGTTCATGGCATTACGCGACGCAACCACCGTGCCGGCGCCGGGGCGTCGAAACCGCCGGAGCCGCCGGTCGGCTCGGCGGGGGTGCCGACATGTCGGCGTCGCGTGTCGAGCCGTCGGCAGACGGCTCAGCCTGCGGTCGCGGCCACGGATGCCTGTGTGAAGATGAGGCAAGAGCCGTGCCCGGTTCCCGCCGCGTGTTCAGAAAAGCGCGTTCTTCGGTGAGCGTTCACGGCACGAACTGTACCGGGACGCGGCAGAGCGCGCCCCGGCACAAGAGCAGCGAGGATAGCAGGGCAGGTTACTGACCGAGAGTGATTACGCCGAAGATACCATTGGCGTAGTTGTTCGGGCCGGCGGTGAAGAAGAGCTGATTGTGTGCGCCGTTGGGGCCGCTGTCGTGGCCGAACTGAATGCCCCAGAGGCCGTCGATCTCGACCCGAGCGAGGATCGAAAGCGTTGACACGGCCACGCGAAATATTGTTGGTGATGAGAAGAGCGTTGCTCATGGGGCCGAAGTCAGCAGGTGCGATGGCGATGCCCCAGGGCGAATGCAAAGGGCCATGCCCGGCATAGTGATGGATAAGCGCACCAGCGGTGGTGAAGGAATCGACGAAGCCGCCTTGGGCTTTATTCAGCGCAGTGTACGTGACCCAGACCGTTTGCGTTCCGTCGCCAGCGGTGGTGACCTGAATTCCGTAAGGGGCGAAGTTCCGCGGAATGCCGGGATCGACGAATGCCTCAGGTCCCAAGTCTGTGAGCTGGAAAGCACCGTTGAAGACATCGATGCGGCGGTTAGGTCCATCATCTGCGGCGAAGAGGAAGTTTTGGCCGTTATTGCTGCCGATGGCGAGACCGGTGTAGCTTGCACCAACTCCAGAGCGGTCGGCCGCGATGGTGGCGTGACTGGTTCCGGAAACGACGGGGACAACAACGGGACTCCAGCCGCTGATGGTGCCGTCCAGAGTGGCGAAAATGAACTGGGCTTTGCTGGACGTGCCGTTTTCTGAAACGACGAAGTCACTCGAGGTGGCGTTCCCGACGATGCCGGTGGGAATGCCCTGACCGCCATTGGCAGCCGGAATTGCGACGGTGAGGGCGATCTTTGCCCCCGCGCCGGTATAGAGAGTGGATTGGCCGGTTGCGTTGTCGCTGACCCAGAAGGGGCTGGTGGGGAGCGCGGTGAGACCCCACGCGTTCACCAGGATTGGGTCCGCGAGGGTGCCGCCCACGCCAGTGTCGGTGACGAGGTCGGTGCGGTTGTATTGCGCGAGCGCGCTGGTGGCGAGAAACAGCGTAAGCGCTGGCGCGGCGAATCGTTTTAGTGGAGTCGTCATCACGATTTTCCTCCCGTTGCAGAACGTTGTTGAGGTTCCTTGCGATTACGTCTACTTCCCAGCGTTATCGGACGCGGCCCGCTCGTTCAGATCGGGCGCGACGGTCGCCGTATTCGGCCCGAGGTCCTTTTCGTAGCTACGCAAGCGCCGTGCCGAGCGTTTCGCGGCGCGGCTTGCCGTAAAAGCACGGACGCCGCCCGGCCCGGGCGGGCGGGGTGCCGAACTGCCGACACGCCGCCGAGGCGCCGGCACCGCCCGACGAGTGCGGGCGATGGCGAGCGGATGCACCCGGCGTCGTCCTCCCGAGCATGCACCCGAGCACGCTCCGCAGCCGGATGCAGAAGCTCGCCATCCGGCGGAGCGCCGCGGGACTCTCGTAGATGCTCGAAATAGGGGCTTCGTGCCGCGGTGCCCGGCGGCCTCGGCCGTGGTAGGACGGCGCGCATGGCCGTCCATCCGCTCGCCGGGA
>WNFQ01001839.1_pt1 | contig 15211 bp, 14 predicted proteins | sample 5400171 | NCBI WGS metagenome assembly WNFQ01 (sample SAMN13153356, study PRJNA577476) | soil metagenome | isolation source: 20 cm soil under Madrone tree | place: USA:California | collected 2016-06-14
CGTCTGCACCGAAAGTAACCAAAAATAATCCCACTCGCCTATTGCATGCACCCTAACTAAATATGGCAGGTCGCAGATTGGCTCGAGAGTTACGCGCACTCTCTCGAATTGGACGTGTGGACATCCTCCACCGTCACGCACGCATCTCAGGACCCCGAAACGAAGAAGTGGACGGTAGAGATCGAGCGTGCAAATGCAGAGCCGCGTACGTTCGTCGTGAACCATCTCGTTTTTGCCATAGGCTTTGCTGGTGGCACGTACAAGACGCCGGAGATTCCCGGGGCGGTGCGCATTTATGCCATGCTAGACACTATCGATCTCAATCTAACATTCGGTGTGTTAGAATGAGTTTAAGGGCAAGATTCTACACTCTTTTCATTACACGAAGGCCAAAGATTACGCGGGGAAGAAGGTGGTTGTGGTTGGCGCCTGCACGTCTGGTGAGTCCCTATCTATCTGCGCTGAATGCGCCTTCATTATCACCAAACGATAGGTCACGATATTTCCAAGGACCTCGCTGACCATGGCGTCGGTACGTTCCTGGTCACTGTTTGTTTCCTGTCCTTCCTGGATACCAAACGATCTTCAGATGTGACGATGTATCAGCGTAGCTCCACCTATGTCATGTCCGTAAAGGACGGTGTTCGAATGGTTTTCGGAGGTTCGCTTAGTGACTTCTATGGTATTGTGCATAGTAACTGAGAATTTATTGGATTAGGTCTTTATTACGAAGGTGGTCCATCACCAGACGTTGCCGATCGTATCAACGCGTCCCTCCCAGTCTACCTTCAGAAACCCCTTTATCAGAGGCTTGTTAAGGACATTGCAGACAAAGACAGGTCCGTGTAGACGGGCAGTACTTCTCTTCCCCATCTCAAAGATCAATTCCAGGGAAACGCTAGATGGTCTTCGTCAAGTTGGTTTCCGCCTCAACACAGGTATTGAAGGCACAGGGTTCCTTATACTCGTGTGGTCCAAGGCCAGCGGATATTACTTTGGTGCGATTTTTACGCACTGCTTTTCATGTCACAAAACGCGTTGAAACGCGAAGCACAGATGTTGGCGCGAGCCAAATGATAATAGACGGGAAGATCAAACTCAAGAATGACGCCCAGATATCACGCTTTACTAAGAAAGGTCTAGAGTTCGACGATGGGAGCACGCTCGACGCAGATGCCGTAGTTTTCGCCACTGGGTGGGTAATGTTCATACTTTCATTCTTTTTATTTTACATGGTGACCATAATGGGCTCATGGTTCACGGCACGTACACACAGCCTTGGAGAATCGCGAGATCCGATGCGCAAGATACTAGGACCAGAGGCTGGCGCACGCCTCAAGCCAATCTGGGGGTTGGACGCTGAGGGCGAGATACAGGGCGCATGGCGTGACATAGGGCTTCCACGTCTTTGGTGCATGATAGGTGAGCTTTTATCTTGTTTGGAGAGGTAAAGATAATGCTCAACGGGATGTAGGGAACTTTGCCTTGTGCCGATTCCACTCGAAGCATATTGCTCTGCGTGCGTTTCTCACTGTCTATGAATTGATCCGCACGCGCTTGTTTCGTATCTCCACTGACATTGACATGGCATTTCCCCCCCCACAGAAATTAAAGCGATCGAGGGAGGGTTGTTTGATGAAAAGAGATATAGCTTGGAGACACCTTTGGAATGAAAATGAAAAAGAGCTGAGACATGATTCTGTCGCGGGCCCGGGGTATGATTTCTTGTCATGTGGTACAATTGTTCATATTACAGTGTGCCTGTCTCAAATTTGCGGACATACGGCGGAGGAGTGAGTATGATGTCGTGATCGGCCTTGGCTGCCTTTTACTCTTCGGGTCCGGGTATTAAAATCTAGACCGCCTTTCATCATGCAATAATGACTTATCTGGCATTGCATGCTTGAAAGCTGTCAATTACCTCGAGCTGCTGCCATATCAACATATGACCTCGAATTGATCATGCACTCGTGGGGGAAATGAGCAGATTAATTAATTATTAGTGGAAGAGGTGGTTGCTGATAAGATAACGTGTTCATCGACAACGTGACCCGTGAGAACGTGCTAACCTTAACCTATCTATTTTTTGAAACTTTGAGACATCTTTGCGCCTCACGTCAGAACTGTCAATACGCTACGTATGTCCCGTCCTGACTCCCGATTTGTGATCCCCAGCAGGACCTCAACGCCTCAATTCGTGCAGCCAGCGATGTCGAAATTTTTCATCAGTGCTCTGATTGGATGGTCGGCAAAAAGTCGCAGGATTCCAGGCACGTACGAGAAGAAACTACTGTTTGGTTAAATCAACAGTCAGACCCCTTGATGGTCGGACGGACGTCTCCCCCTCGGGCATTGGCAGGACGTTCATTCCACAGGCTGCATGCTAGCCCGCTTGCTTGCATGACTGTGGCTGTATGATATGCATCCATGCAGCACAGACTGTGGCCTTTTGAGGAAAAAAAAAGGATCCGAAACTCGCAAACGGTCAAGTCACGGTATGGGTACTGACCATGGAAGGTGCGCCGGGCGCAATTGCGAACTCTAGATAGGACCCCGGCCTGGCGGTACCAGTGACCTGGGATTGAGGAGCAAAGCTTCTATGATAGAAAACTCGGCTCGTCCCCTTGCATGCACATCGCCCCCTCCATCATCCATCACGAACGTTGTGTTGTGCCGTACCGTATGTCACGCAAGGTATGTGTTGTCATCAACATCAAACAGTCAGTCATACAGTGCGTGTAGAACTGTTTACTGTAAATAGCCTAGCTTCTCATTCGCTTTCGCTGGTAGCCAAACCATTGAATAAGATTTTACAGTTTGAGTGTTTAAAAAGGTCAGCGACGTCGCGCGCGACACATTCAAATTCGCAGATATGATATACACGATAGGTACAGTGACAAAGCGTCCTCCGAGCATCTGACCTCCTGGTGCCAGTCAAGGTGCCGGCTTGGAGGCGCCACCGGCCTGTCTGTCCATTTTCGGAAGAATATTGATCCCAGGAGCTATCTACCACCCACGTTCACTGGCCTGGCCCTGGCTGCTTCACTACCCATTAATTTTTTTCGAAGCTTCTCGTGTCGAAACCATCACCGTCCCCTATTTTCCACAAAGGATCTTGGGCCCTGATCAGTGTGCCTTTAGATCTCTTCCTCACGGTTAGACGCCGGGAGGGGCAATGGCAGCAGATCTCTGACATCCCCCTTTCACAGGGTTCTATCTTTCATAACCCAGAACCGAGGGACCGTTGTTGTCAGTTATGATGAATGAAAGACGTCCTGTCTGGTACTGTAGCCACGAGACTTCATTTTTTGCTTGCGTTGGGTCTCTCTTACTCTATTGGCGTCGTTGAAACATTATCGCTGGCATCATCAGCTCTCAGGCTCCTTCTTGTTCTCTTTCGATTGTCACAGCGGAACAGGGCGGAAGCGTCGAAGCCATGCCGTCAGTGGTCACGATGTTCGCCATGCGCCATCGTACGGAATCTTTTCCAAAGTCCGGGGTTACATGCACACGCCACTCAGGCTGCCAGTGGTCACTCATGTATCACCACAGCCGCCGCTGCCAGTGTGGTATCATACTACCCGTCACCGGATCGCCGTGGGATGCGTAGATGATATCGATATGGCACGCATATTTAGAGCTTGGCACTGGCACCGGTTTGACCCATCAGGTGGGTCAAGGGTGGCCCGGTTACGGTGTTGAGGCAACATCGTGAGCTGCGTCGGTGCTCAGGGAGTTGAGTTCTCATACTCACTACTGTAACATGCACCGAATGGAAATAGCGTCCTGAATTTTACGAGTTCTGTTGCGCACAAATTTTATATTACCGTAGATGTAATGCTTGGATACTGATATCTTTCACCATGATAATTAATATCAGAAAACGAGGCCATGTTCGCATCACAGATACCGATTTGTGGCTATATTCACCTGAGGGTAATATGGCGATATTTCCACGTCCGATAACTTTTGCAGTTGTTGGCACGCCGTGCCACGTCAGCAGCCACAACGATGTCATTCTTCGTACATGACACCTCTGCGCCTATTCTGCATCACCAGACATTTAGAAAGTTCAAAGGACGTTGCCTGCTTGGTGATCCTATCAAAACAGGGACGAGCCAAGCCTTCAACGGCAGGATGACTACGCCTATGCCACGTTTTCCACAGGTACAGTACATGAGTCGCCTGGACCCGGGAACAGTGCCACCAGCATACTGTAAATTCTGGAAAGAAGATGAGGCAAGAAAATTTCTTGTATTGGCATACGTAAACGTAAATATGCTAGGTGATTCCCATTGACCGTGACTGTTGCTGTTGGGAAGGTGCGTGTGTGGAGATATTGACAGAAACCGAAGGAGCAATTGAAGCTGCTCGGTAAAAAGAAACATATTTATTTGGCTTCTGCGTTGGCCCAGGTATGTCGCTGACATGACTGGCCCCTTCTGCATATGTCCGTAGACCGGAACCAGTCACGCGTTCTCGGGAAACCCTTAGATACCGACCAGACGGGGATTATTTCTCAGCTCAGCATCACCCCTCAATTTCTGGCCCATTCATTCATCAAATACAATCGTAGAACAAAGAATTTCCATAAATAGAAATGGGACGGCTTGCCGGGAAAAATGAAGCCACGACGGCGGGTGGAAAGTAGACGCTTGACTTGGGGGCGGCCGCATGCCCTTAACATCGGGGGGAGCTCCTGGCTGCGGGGTTACCAGACCTGAGGGTCGCACAACTTCAATTTGAAAAGCGACGGGCGTCAAAGCCCGTTCCCCTACTATCACATCGGCAATTCCAACGGACGAACACGCGAAACACGCGAAAGTGCGTGCCTTTTACCCAGATAACACTTTCCCTAAGTACTGTATTGATTTTTCGCGTTTTCCTCCGACGCTGGATATGAGTATAAGTAACCCCTTCGATTGAAGCCATGCCTCGATCATCCGTCCCCATCCCAGCCAACAGCAACAGCAGTTGCAGTGGGTCGACATCGAGTAGTAGCAGTGGTATCCCTGACGAACCTAACTTCTCTAACGCCCCCGCCCCGACCGAAAAAAACAGCAGTTTTAGGAAAATATGGCCATCGACTTCTCCCTCTCTGAGCTCGCCGCACTTCCTGTAGAGTCGTTCTTCTATGGTGCGCTTCCCTCACCAATGATCATATAACGAGATCTCACATTTTATCCCCTCGCACCTCCCATCATCACTTCTACCCCATGTGCGCGCTAAACTCAAAACAACGTGGTCACTTTCTGCAGGGATCTACTTTGTGCTCTTCAGTTTGTCTATGAAGGTGCTCCTCAATAAGCGCAAGACAATCTCGGGTACTACGCCACTGCTCGCTCTTGCCGGGGTTTTCGGTGTCCTCATCTCATGGGTTAGTTCTAATTCCTTGCCAACACACTTCTATCGGGAGACGGTTCTGACTGGGCCACCTTTCCCCCGCCCTTCCCTGACAGCATGTCATCACGGATGCGGTTCGATCAGTCTACGCTTTCAAGCGTGACCAGGACCCCCTGGGTCCTGACCTCTACTACGCCAATGTTGCTTCGTCGTTGAGCATGATCAAGACAGCCCTGTACCTAGTTACAACCATCATCTTCGATGCATTCATCGTGAGTTCCATATCTAATGCGTTTCTTCGGTACCAACCTAACTCCCTCGTTAGCTTCACAAATGCTTCTTGGTTTGGGACCGCAATTTCCTTGTGATTCTACTGCCATTCATGGTTTGGCTCGCTGATATCGGTTCGTACGCTTTCTCAGTGGTTCTCCGTAAATGAGCATCCCCCCTGATTTGGAGTGGGCTTTACAGGTACTGGTATCGCAGCCGTTCAGGGCCTCTCCTCCCTTACCAAGGGCGATAGTGTCTTCATCCAGAAGCAGGAGAAGATTACAAAGTCGTTCCTCAGTTCAACCGTTGCCGTGAACGGCCTCTGTACACGTTCGTATCTTTTCGTTCCAGGACTTCTCCTGTTCACCTCGGAATGACCCACTGTTTAACCCACTACGTTGCTCTTGTAGTGCTCATCGCCTATCGCCTCTGGACACGCCAAAGCACTTTGCGCGACTCGCGCAAGGCCTTCGGTCTTACGAAGGAAGCAGCGATCATGGTCGAATCGGGCGCGATCTACTCTGTCACTCTCATTCTCATCATTTCGACCTACGCATCCAAGTCGAACAGCTTCAACGTCTTCCTCGACATGGTGAGCAGCAAACTTTCCTTTCCCTCCCTTTTATGATCACTGACCCGGGGATCACGAATTCCACGAATGATCTAGGCGTCCCCCATCATTGGTATTGCCGTGAGTTACTCTCCCTTGGGAATACCATATCAACCTTCTGAAGCGAACAACTCTCCTTCTTTAGTACTCTCTGATTGTCATTCGCCTCGGTGCGGATCTTAGCGAAGCGACGCACATTTCCATGCAAGGCGTGGGCCAGCCCCTTCCCGACGAAAACCGCTCTGTTGCTGGGTCCATGGTGAAGGAAGCCCTCCCGCAGAGCGAAGGACACAACGCGGTATAAATAATGAAAGAGAATCGAAATCTCGCAGAAACGACGCCGCCACAACCTCGGCTTCGATAGTTTTTATCGGGCAAGTAGGAGAGGCCACGGCACGGCACGGCGCGTATATGAAAGTGAATTTTTTTTTGGTTTTTTTTTGTATGTTTTATCATCTATTTCATGCTCGCGCGACGACATTGCAATGTTTTAAAGCGATGACGATATTCCTTTCCATAATTACTCTCCTCCTCCCATCTCCTCATCATGTTTTTCTCGATGATGTACAAGTCGCCTTCTGTTCTGGAATAGAAACGGCATTTTGGAAGGCTAATTGAACGAATCGGATGCCGCATCCGAGTGGTGTTCTGTTGATTGAGGACTGCGGCAGTCCTCAAATAATGGAGCACCACCAGAGTGACGGAAACTGGTTAGCCTGTAGATTGCCCAGTGGCGCAACGGTATGTAGAGAAGATGACTCGCACAGGTAGAAGGGTAGAGGTTATTTGCCACATAAAGGAAGGACGTTGATGAATGAAGGGGAGAACATACAGCGTCCTCGTCAACCTCGGAGATGAGATGGAACAAGATGACATAATCGTTCCCACACTCTTCTTTCCCCCACCCAATTCAACCGTCAAACTCTAGAACATGGAAAAAGAAGAAAAAGGAAAGGGCCGACGGACGCAGCCCTGCAACCGGTACGTATCACACTGCGCTGCGCCTGAGCTTATCACAGCAGAACCCAGATGGAGAAGAAGAAGCAGAAGGGAAGGAAGGAGGGAGTGGCGAGAAAATTGTCTTGGTCTTCTTCGTGCCTTGATCTCTAAACATCCAACATACTATGGAAAGCAGATGACGCCGTCCCTGCCTCGTGTGGGTGGGCACTGGCCAAGCCTAAGGCCTCCGCCGCGTCCCTGCGCGCGCGATAGGGGAAACTTGAGAAGCCGACTCGGACATATCCTGACAAGCCCTTGCGCCCACCATTAAAACCCCAGCCCCCATGGCACGCCCGCACCACTTCGTTCACAGTCCAGTCCAGTCCAAAGGAAGGGTAACCCTTGTCGAGATGAACGGGCTTTCTTGATGCGGGAGGGGGGGAGGAAATTCCATCTAACGGTGCGATCCAAATCATGGGGTTTCAACTCTGATCCCTTCCTTCCTTCCTTCCCCGCGCGAGCGAGGCAAGGCAGCAAAAGAAAAGGCGCAAGGCAAAATAAAAAAGCCCTCATCAGGCTCCAATTGGTGCATTACGGTATTGTGGATTTAGCTGGTTAGCTGTTGTTGCTTGTTTTACGTGCTGCCGCGATGCGATGCGATTGCGATTGCGATTCTCATGGATATTGAGAATCTTGTCAGTCAGTCCGTGGGTTCAAAGTTATGCTACGATACTACTTGGCGGCGCATCGCGAGGAGCTCCGCGCGTTTAGTGTGGTGTGAGGATCGTCGCGAGTCGGGGTCCGTCGGGGGGCAAGAATCGAGACGTGCACGGCGACTGGTCAGCTCAGTTTTTTCACCCCAACACAATCCGCCTTGCGGGTCGAAGTTTGGAATTCGAAATATACTAAGAAAGTTAGTGCGTAGAACAAAGTCATGGTTACAGAAGTCATCGTATGCAATTCGGTCGGTGGGGCAGCTTTACTTCAATGACATCATCCCTCCCCCTTTTTTTTCGAAGGGTTTGGTGCGAGAGTGTCTGGTCCGTTGCACGGGGTACTAGATCACTCGGGGTTATACGGAGAGAGGCAAAAAGAACAAGCCTTATTTACCTTGGCAAATAAAAGCTAGCGCTAGCGCTAACCCGACACAGGAATAGGCCAGCGGCCCACGGCGCCTTTGTACTGTATATTTCATCATTGTCGGCATGTCCATGTCCATGTCAGATGATGCATGACTCTGAGATACGCGACTAGGCCAAGAAGAAAAATACAACAAAATGAGCTTTATGCTACGCCCTCGGAGTCTCAGATGCGAGGCGAGCTGGATTCACTGAAGAAGGAAGAATGGAGAATGGCTGCCAGAGAGTGCTAGCCAAACTGTGATGCCGCAAAGTAGAGGCCTAGAACGGTAAGACAGATAGCAATTGCCAATTGCCACGGCTAACTTGGCACGAACACGTGCACGACCCTTGTATTTTTCTAAGTAACTTACTGTAAGTTACGAGTACGTGAGTACGTCGAACCCGTACACTGCTGCAAGGAAGAAGAGAACAACGAGGACCAATATTGGATTAGTGCCACTGTTGGGGCTTCCTTGCACTGCACGTCAATATCTGGCGTTGTTCCTTGATATGATACATTCTACAGTAAAGTTTCGCAGCTGGCACCTCCTCGAAACGAAACTTTAGATGTGAGTTACCAGTGGCCTTGTCAGTTACATGTGGCGGAGGTCCGAGCTCGGATGCCTCTCTGATGTGATATGATGAATGGTGATGATGGCCACGAGACGTCTGCCCGTGCGGCACTACGTAGTACTGTAGTAGTACTAGTACCAGTACGCCACTCCATTGATTGCGTACTGGCGCAAGGCAAGGCGGCGCGGTCGGTACAGGCGGCACCGCGGGTCCCAGTTAGTTAAGTTACTGCTAACTGTTAAAAATATTATTATTACTATTATTATTGTTATTATTATTATTATTTCAGTCGGTCTGATATGCCCGCCCGCGATGATGATATGTGCTCAGGGCCTCTCTCAGCTCGTCTCAGTTGAGCAACAACGAAAATACATATCCCGTACGGGACTCTATGATTGTGTCGTAAAGTGGTTTGATAAAGCATAATTTGTTCAATTGCCTCAGCGCCTAGTACATGATGTGAAGGGACCCAAGGGGAGAACTCGAAGAAGGAACGGGTGCAAAGGAGACACATTTTAATTGGTTGGCATCACCGGGTATTTAGAATATGAGAGACTCAACATACTACCAGTTCTGTCAAATCACACTGGCAACAAAGGCAAGTTACAGTACTGCACCCGTTATTGAGATTACTTCAGGCCCTCGATCGGTGCTGCAGCCAACAATGCCACATCCTACTACAGTAGTACTACATAATCGGCGGCCGTGGTAGTAACTCAAGCTAAGCGGTGAACAAGTAAAAAAGAAAAAAAGGGATAGAACCTGTATGGACGATAATTTGTCCGCGTTTTGCGTTTTGCGTTTTGCGCTTACCCAGTTGGAAAGAAAATAAAAAAATACAGTTCAGTTGCTGTGCGGCGGGGCTACTGTACGTACTACTACTAACTTAACCACTGCCAGTGTACTACTACTAGTAGATACCATTTTGTTTTTGTCGCCGTCGTCGCAACTCAGTTTGTTTATTAGATCCACATGGTCCCGGTCCAGGCTGTGAAACAGAAAAAAAAACCCCCCTTCCAAGGAACGGCACAAGGAACAGCGACTTAGGAGGCATCGATCATACATGCATAGTAGTGCCACATGAGGCCGCCGGTGCAGTGAGGTCCAGATTATATCGATCATTCATTTACCTGTACAGTATACCCGAGTCCGAGTCCCGTGCGGGGCTGACGGAAAAACCCCATATGTACAGTACACTTTTTTTTTTCTCAGGCTCGCCTCTGGTGCTGTAATACTTGTAAGTACTTGTTACTCTGGTTGGGCACATGATATGCCCGTTCTGGCTTGTGTTAACGTTGAACGTTGAATCGGAACTGGGAACTGGAATACCCCCTACTACTACAACTGGTACTACCCCTTTTTTCGGGTGCTGAGTGTGTGTGTGTGTGTGTGTGTGTGTGTGTGTGAAAGGAAGAAGTTTGACATATTGGGCATGTGAGATATCACGGTGGAAGCTCAGCTCGAAGAGAAGAAGATGCGAACGCGGCACGCCATGTGGTGCTGCACCCACCACATGATCCTATATATCAATGACATAATCGGATTTGTTGGAAGGAAGACATGTAGGGTAAATGCTTTGCAGTGATTATACAAGCGCCGCCGATGATGATGCATATCAGCATCTGCCCGAAATTTTTTGTTCAGAGGAGGACCTGGCTGTCATGGTCGTTGGTCGTTGGTCGTGCGTGCAAATAAAATTGTAAATTATTTTCGAAAGTCGTGAATGACAAGCCACTATGAGATTGTCCGCCCAGTGAACCCAAAAAAATCTTTAAGGAATGGTCACGGAGGGGAACAAAGTTATTTACCAATATGTCGTGAAGAAGAGTGTGCGAGGGGAGGGGAGGGGAGGGAGGCGGTTGAGGTGATATGGTGCGACGAGGAGGACAGGTAGTGTGCGGACCCAAAGAGCATCATCAAGAGTTACAAATCCAGTATAGCTAGCTTTTGCATTTCTAGTTGGAATTCAGTCGTGAACGTACAGAGACCGAGTCGCATCTCTTTGCGCCCGTTGACAAAACCTTGGTGTTCCCCGCGTGGCCTCCGTTGTTCCCCGCGAGGCGAGGCAGGGAGGCAAGGGGGAAGAGAAGAGAACAGACGAAAGAGTATCGCAAAAAAAGCCCAAAATGAGGTATGAGGTATGACGGAGACAAACGGATGAAAGTGTAGGAGGGAGAGAGGGGGAGAGGTCATGGACCGTGAATGGTGCAGGATCAAACGCTGATGACGCTGTCGCCGTCTCCTTTGAATTCCATCTTGAACATCCCCCCACCGGTCTCGCTCGGCTTCAACGTACTCCCGGTCTCTTGCGTGTCCGTGAACTGCGTCGTCGTCGTCGACTTGAAGACGATCGGCCCATTTGACCGCGCGTTACCGGAGGACGTTTTCGAAGGCATCGAATACGATAACGATTGGGCTGTCGGCCGTGTCTCTTCCGAGCTGATACCGCGGCCGATACGTACGATGATAAGCGAGAACTGCGGCCGAGGCGAAAAGAAACGAAATAAGTAAATTATGATACGCGATAAGTGGTGGTGGGAAGATTACGTACGACGATGCCCTGAGGTGGCGTTCAAGGAAATATTTTGTGAGCATGGTAAAAAAAAATGAAGAGTTTTTGAGGCTCGTGACTTACGATTATGGGCGATGTCTGCACGCGACCATACTGTTAGCGGAAATCAAGGAAAGAAGTGGTGCGAAAGGGACTGACAGTATCCAAAAAGATATTGAAGGTAAGCGACTTTGTGGTGTAGCTTGCGACCACACATGCTAATGCGCTTAGATAGATCGCACCTGATTGGGATCACTCACTTGTGAGATTGCCGTGCGCGCAGGAGAGGGATATGAAACACACCGGACTCAATGACAATAACGGACACTTGAATAAGGTTGGAGCCCATCTTGGCGTCACGGGTCTGCTTCTGGGTCCGCCAGATGCGGAACGCAATAAGTCCTGATGAGGCGAGGGCAGGCCGATGGAATGTCAAAACGGTGTCCCTCCCATCGTCAAATGGAACATAGAAAGACGCACCTGTGCAGACGGCATTCACGGCGAGAGTGCAGGCGAAGAATGAGTTTGTGATTCTCTCTTGCTCCTTGTTGAAGACAGGATTGTCGCCGAGGAGCGTCAGGGTGTAGACTGACCCGATCCCGGTCCCTGAAGGAAGTACCGACGAAAAAGGCGTTGGGTGTACGTCTGCGTTTGGAATGATGGGAGGACATACCGATGTCGGCAAGATAGAGAAGGATTGGGAGAATGACGACGGCGATGCTCGCATTCCATACGACATAGCACCGATATAGCTGGGACGCAGATGGGTACAATGCGCATCGAGAGAAAGGACTCGGATATACGTACGATGAATAGATCGGACACGATGGTCTCCACAAGGTAGACAGAGGTTTTGACGAGACTCAACGCAGACTTTACGCGGAGGTAGTAAACATCCGCTCCTGAATCTGTCTCGCTCCTTTGGAAGGCGAGGTAGAGACGGATGATATCGACGACCAGATGCTATGAGGGACATGAGGGGAAAGTGTGATCTGCGCAAGGAGGGACGAACCCATGTGATGAGGACGAAAAGGGTGACCGAGACCAAGATGAGGCGGTGGTTCCCTCCACCTCCCCTTCGCCGTCGCTTGTTGTAGAGGACGCGGACGCATCCGGCAAACAAGGAGACATAGAACCCTGATGGTGGGAGCGGTGGGTCAGGGACGAGCGCGAGGAGAGAGGGATTACGAGAGGGGGCGCACCGTAGAGGACCGACTCGAGACTGAGAGCGATGAGCTCTGAACTAGAGAAAGTGAGGGGCATGGCTGAGGAGAGGACGGGGATGGACAGCGGCCAAAGAGAGGGAAGATGCTGCCTCATATGTACCCCCATTCCATCCGGGCGCTGTCAGAGCAGAGGCATGCGAGGCAATGGGCCGAAGCGCCCGGAATGCCGTTGAAGGAATCCCTTCTTTCATGAAGAACGAGCCCCAATCTGGGAGCGCGTCTCGTGTTTAGATGGGCCCTATATTTCCATATCAGTACATCCCCACCTCAAACGAAATGTACAAAATTAAGGGATTTCGTCCGGGTTAGGGTCGAGCTCGGATGTCAGTAAGAGAAAAACAAGGCCCTCCTAACTAACCAGAAAATTAGTTTGCGCTGCTTGTCATTCCGGCCGTTTCGTTCCGTTCCTGAATCTTGTGGCTGGGAGCAAAAAGCTTACTTGTCACGCCGCAAAGTTGCCTTTTTTTTTCCCACGTGAGACTCTGCACACGCGCGTTAGTAGAGCGGAGATCGTTATTGTGTTCTGAGTATCCGCACACACGCTCCACGCCACGCCCCCTTTCGCGCTCGCGCTCGACGACGTCGAGCATCCGCTCCACGCTCCAATAACCCCCGAAAATCCCCGCTGTGCTAACCGACCTGACATCCCTGGCTGTTGTTCTCTTTGCGTCGTGGTCGCGTCGCATCGCTGAGCCACCTCCTCGACCTGGCTCCATCAGACCACAAATGGATTAGTCGAACCTCGCGCTGACCTTAGCTATGTCTACATGCATGCATGCCCTTTCCACATGCCATCTGTGGTGTGGTGGACCGTATCTCATGACTGGGGACGACTGCTACTCGCGCCACCATATGACCGTACTAGGCAATCCCTTTGTCGCTGCCCCAATCAGTCTCTCCGCCCCCCTTCTGTTGTTCGTTCGTATCCGTATCCACCCCATCAGTCGTCGTCCTCCCCAAGCCCTGTCAGGTCGGGAAGTTCGCAGAAGCAGAGTTCAAGTTTCGGAGTTTCTCATTTCGCCCCTTGCCTCCCACGGACAAACATATCCCTTGATGTGCAAAATGCACCCGATACTAGGGCCGACGTCCGTACAACGGCCGACCCATCCAGGAAATGAACTGCGCAGGTACGGTACTCAGAGCTGTGTCATTCCCAAGTAAAGAAATATGCGGCTAGTTTTATCGTCACACTACTCTACATATGTACACGCTACCCTTTCGTCGTTTCACCCGCCTTCCCCGTCCCTCACTCTCACCATGGTCACAACTCGCTTGACGGTTTAATCATTAGAGGTTGTGCCTAACAATACAGGGGAGGTGGTGAGAGTATGCACACGTCGGGCCCTGTCGATCGATTGAATTTATCTAATACGCTCGCTGTCTATCTATCTACGGTTTATCTACGAGAACTCTTCTCGGGAGCCAATATCAACTTTTTTTTTTCTGTCTGCGGAGCTCTTTTCAAATCTTCCAAGCCAGTTGTCAAGAGAGAAATGAAGAAACTGCATTACCACCCTTTTTCCGAGCCCGAGCCCGTGCCAGTGACGGCATGCATGCTAACTTGAGCAAAGCGCACACAACACACCTCCCATACCCCCACTCCGCCCCACCCCTGGGCTCGGATACCCCAGAAACCATATACGAGTTGAGTTATGGTGTGTCAATGTGGGTGAACCAGCAGAGGAAAAGAAGATGCAAAAATCGGGGAGAGGGAAGAAGCCCGAGAACGACGATGGCCAAGAACGCAGAACGGGGGCTTTCGGCGACGCGCGCCGTGCTCACGACACGATCAGGCGCGGACGAGATGGATTCGGGAAAAGCGCCGCCCCCCGCGCCCGCGCCTCTTTGCTTCTTTTTCCCACAAATATGACAGAACGGGGCTTTGCCCTGCCCTGCCACGCTCAGAAGGTCCAACGCATCAACGCAGCGCGTCAAACATTATATTCATCCGTAGATCCTTCTCTACCCCATATCACCAGCCACGTGTGCTCCCAAATGTGGAAATGCAGCACGTAGTAGGTCAAGTTACCTGCACTAGAAGAACGGCGGTATAGCAAACCTTGAACAGGACAGAATACCGTACTCGCCGTACCTTTTCTTTCCCCCCCCCTTTTTTTTTTAAATTGTCGTCATTGAAAAGAGAATGTGAAAAGAAGCTGAGCTGAGGGTCTCGTCGATACCGATACCGATACCAATGAAGTTAACGACAAGACAACGTTCACGTTCACATGCACGCACCACCCCTACTTTCTGACTCTTCTTTCTACCGTACATCCCCCATCCCCAAGAGAACGAAACTAACGAACTCCGATCTGCCTCGGAGACCAATCAGAACAACAGAGCCTGCAGAGCAGAGCCGCCTCCCTCAGCTCCGTCCGCCCAACGGTACAGGCGCAAGCTAGAAGCAAAAGCCCTCCCCCATTGAATTTTTGCCATGAATGAGCTCAGCATGTCCCACCTGATCCAGCACTTTCACCCCTTCAAACTTTCTACAGTACCCTCCTTTCCATATTTCTTTCTCTTTTTTTTTTTTGGTCTCTCTCTCACCCAAAAACAGTACTAACTTATATCAATCCGA
>WNFQ01001841.1_pt1 | contig 15210 bp, 18 predicted proteins | sample 5400171 | NCBI WGS metagenome assembly WNFQ01 (sample SAMN13153356, study PRJNA577476) | soil metagenome | isolation source: 20 cm soil under Madrone tree | place: USA:California | collected 2016-06-14
TCACCAGACGGAGCGACGTAGCGGTACACCGAGTTGTAACAGTTGCCCTTCTGGCGCACGCCGATGACCTCACCGGAAACGCGCACCGCATGCAGCCGCCAGTACACGGCGCTGCCGACCAGCAGGCCGCCGACACCCCCGCAGGCGAGCGCGCCCATGAAGGCCCCCACCTGGTTTACGGCGGACAGGGCGTTGGCAAAGAGATCAAACATCGCAGGCCCCCCTCACGTCAGGCGCACTGTCGCGCCGCTCCGGGGCGCACGCCATGAACGGCTTCTCATTTGGAGGGGCCGGGAACCCTTAGTTTGCGGCAGTCGGCCCTTTGGGCGCTGAGCGCGCAGTCGGAGCTGCCGGCGGTGTACGCCGCCGGGCCGACCGTGGTGGTGTGTAGGTCAGGAAACCGCGGGCGAGCGAGCGCTGAACACGCGCAGGCGAAAGCCGCTGGCGCGCAGATAGTCCACTTCCTGCTGCAGATCCGCCGAGGTCAGCGGATGCTCCTTGAGCCAGCGCGCCGGAAAGCGCACTTCCAGCGAACGCGGCGTCGCCGCCAGATCGAGCGCCGGGAGCGCGGTGGTGCTGCGGCCGCGATGCAGCAGCACCGCCAGCCGCAGCAGCACGATCAGGTGCAGCGCGCTGCGATCCCAGGGGGGCACGAGCTCTTCCACGCCCTCGAGGGAGAGCTTGCGGCGGTGAGCGCCGACCAGGCGCGCGAGCAGCCGCTGCTCCTCGCGCGGGAAGCCGGGCATGTCGGCGTTCTCGAGCAGATAGGCGCCGTGGCGGTGATAGCCGCTGTGCGAAACGTCCAGGCCGATCTCGTGCAGGCGCGCGGCCCACTTCAGGGCCAGGTGCGCCAGCGGCTCTTCCAGGTGCCAGGTCTCGCGCGTCTGCTCGAGAAAGTTGCTCACGGTTGCTTCAACGCGCTCCGCCTGCTCGACGTCCACGTGGTAGCGCTGCTGCATCCCGTGCACGGTGCGCTCGCGCGCGTCCTCGCGCCGGTAGCGGCCGAGCATGTCGTACAGCAGGCCCTCACGCATGGCGCCCTCGGCCATGCGCATGTCCTTGATGTCGAGCACGTTGAACACTTCGGCGAGGATGGCGAGGCCGCCGGGAAACACCGGGCGGCGATCCTCGGTGATCGGCTCGAGCTTCAGCTCGCGCGTGTGTCCGGCATCCACGCAATACTCGATCGCGCGGTTGATTCCCGCGGGCGTGATGGCCGCCGCCTGGGGATCGAGCACCCGGATCACCTCCCCGATCGCACGCACCGTGCCGGAGCTGCCCGCGCAGGTGTCCCAGCCACGGCGGCGGAAGGTCGCCTGCACCGGCTCGAGCTCCAGGCGCGCCGCCAGGCGTGCGCGCTCCAGGCGCTTGGCGGAGATCTTGCCGTCGCGGAAGAATCGCTCACTCAGCGCAACGCAGCCCATCTGCAGGCTCTCGAGCTCGAGCGGCGTCAGGGCTTCCCCGATGATGAGCTCAGTGCTGCCGCCGCCGATGTCGACCACCAGGCGCCGCCCCGGCTCGCTCGGCATGGTGTGCGCCACGCCCGCGTAGATGAGTCGCGCCTCTTCCATGCCGGAGATGATTTCGATCGGATGCCCGAGCGCCTCGCGCGCGCGCTCGAGGAACGCCTGCTTGCGGTGCGCCAGGCGCAGCGCGTTGGTACCGACCACCCGCACGCTGTCGGCGTGCATGTCGCGCAGGCGCTGGCCGAAACGCTCCAGGCAGGCGAGGGCGCGGGCCGCTACGTCCTTGTCGATGCGGCCGTTCTCGGCCACGCCGGCGGCGAGGCGCACCATCTCGCGCAGGCGATCGATGATGACGAGCTGGCCGTGCGAATGGCGCGCCACCACCATGTGGAAACTGTTGGATCCTAAGTCCACCGCCGCGAGAACGTCGGGGATGGGGCGCGGAGCGAGACGGACGTTGGAGAGAAACTCGGCGAGTCGGGCGGTGACGGGCGCAGGCACGCGCGATGCCGCAGGCTCAGGCGGCGAAGGACGAGCCGCAGCCACAGGTGGTGGTGGCGTTCGGATTACGGATCACGAACTGCGCGCCATCGAGCCCCTCGCGGTAATCGATCTCCGCGCCGGTGAGGTATTGCACGCTCATCGGATCCACCAGCAGCTTCACGCCCAGGTTCTCGACGCAGGTATCGCCGTCCTGGATCTGCTCATCGAACTCGAAGCCGTACTGCAGCCCCGAGCAGCCGCCACCCTGCACGAACACGCGCAGCATGAGCTTCGGGTTGCCCTCGCCGCGGATCAGGTCCCCGACCTTGCGGGCCGCGGCGTCGGTGAACTGGAGCGCGGGGGCTTCCAGCAGTGCTTCGGTGGTACTCATATCTCCTCTGGGCCCAGTCTAGAAGCCGCCTGCGGCGCGGTCAAAGCCGCACGTCACACATCCCCGCGGCCCTCAGCGGGCCTCCCCGCGGGCCGGCCCTGCGGCTCGAGACGCACCAGTTTACCCATGATCTGGGCGCCCAAGGTCATTTCAATGATGCCGTAGTAAACGCTGCCCTCGACCCGGGCGGTCGCCCCCAGAACCACGCGTTCACGGGCATGGATATCTCCCTTGACCGAACCCTCCAGCATCACGTTCGGCACCTCCACCGGCCCTTCGATGGAGCCGGTGGCACTCACCGACAGGGTCGCATCCCCTCCGGTGGCGCGAACGCCGCCGGCGATGTGGCCGTCCAGGTGCAGCCCGCCCTGGAACTCGACATCCCCGAGCACGCGTGCCGCCTTGCCGATCAGCGTATCGATGCGGGCCGGCCTGGATTCGCGGGTGAACATGGTTGCTCCGATGGCGCCTTGGAATTGCGGGCTTCAGGGAGAGGTCTCGACGCTCCACAGGAACGTCTGCGAGAGCGGCCCCACCTCGCGGCGGCCCGAGCTCACCTCGACGTTGAGCCGTTCGGGCTTGAAGCTCGGCGGCACGCTGAGCTCCTGGTCGAAGCTCTCCAGGTAGCGGAAGTTGTAGCGCAGCTCGCGCTGTTTGCCCGCGGTGAGTGTCGCGAGATCAAGCGAGCGCGCGCCCTCGGCCGCCGTGCCGTCGAGACTCATCTGCACGCTGCCGGTGGCCGGCGTATCGGCCCGTCCCGAGCGCACCAGCGACATGTGGACGATATAGGTCGCGGGGCGCTGGCCGGCGGTGATGCGCAGCTGCTCGATCTTGACACCGACGCTCGCGGCTCCCTGGGCCACCACGCCGCGGTAGAACGCCAGCTCCTGCGACTGGCGCGCAACCTGCGCCTGCAGGTCGCCCGTGGCGCGCGCCAGCTCGGCCTGCTCGCGTGAGCGGCCCACGCGGAAGGTGTCGAGCTCGGCGAGCCTGACGCGCATCTCACGGTTGGCCTTCTCCAGGTGCTCGATCTGCACCTCGAGCTCGGTGCGCTGCTGCGCCACGGCCTGGCGGTCGTAGCCGGCGTTGTAGCGGCCGAACTCGTACACCACGTAGAGCGCAAACACGCCGATGAGCACGGCGGCGATCAGGAGTGTCGTGCGCAGCCACGAGGTGCGCCGGCGCACGACCACCGGCGGGCCGCCGTGCTTGCCGAGCATGCTCGTTAACGGACCCAAGGCAGCGCTTCAGTGTGCCGGCGCGGAGACGACACGGTGGCCGCCGCGCGCAGTGACTTTGTCCCACCACGGAGGTAAGGCCGGGGGCCCCTGCGGGAAGGCGAGGGAGCTGAGCTCCTCGAGCGCGCGCGCGTACACCGGACGCTTGAAGTAGATGACCTCGCGCACCGGCTCCCAGTACGGGGCCCAGCGCCACTGGTCGAACTCCGGCTCAGCCGTGCGGCCGAAATCGAACGGCGCCTCGGCGCTCTTCAGTCGCAGCAGGAACCAGCGCTGCTTCTGGCCGATGCACACCGGATGCTGGTTGCGGCGGATGTAGCGCGACGGCAGGCGGTAGCGCAACCAACCGCCCGTGTGGCCGATGAGCTCCACCTGCGACTCCCTAAGGCCGATCTCTTCATTGAGCTCGCGGTACAGGGCCTGCTCGGGCGCCTCTCCGGCGCGCACCCCGCCCTGGGGAAACTGCCAGCCGCGCCCGCCGGTGCGGCGGCCGAGGAACACCTGCTCGCGGTGCATCAGGACGATGCCGACGTTGCTGCGAAAACCGTCTGAATCGATGAGGTCGCTCATGTCGGGGGCAGAGTCTGCCACAAGGCGCCCCCGCCGTGAGCTACGCTAACAGCCCTAAGTCAGACGGTGTGGGCGCAACAGCATGAGCTCGCCGAGCGCGGAACGGGCACCCTTGCGCGGCCTGCTGCTGCTCGCGGCGCTGGCCGCCGCCGTGTTCGTGGCGGCGCTGCTCATCGGCAGCTCCGGGATCAGTGTGAGCCGCGCGCTTGCCGCCCTGGTCGGTGCCGGCGATGAGACCACGCGCAGCGTGCTCATCGCCGTGCGGCTGCCGCGAGTGATGGCGGCGTTCGGCGTCGGCAGTCTCCTGGCGCTCTCGGGCGTGCTGCTGCAGGCCCTGTTCCGCAATTCACTCGCCGATCCCTGGGTTCTCGGGGTCTCGGGCGGCGCCGCCGTCGGCGCCCTGCTCGCCATGATCGCCGGTGCCGCGGCACTCGTGGTGCAATCGGCCGCGGTCGCAGGCGCCCTGGGGGCCGTGGGCACGGTGTATCTGCTGTCGCGTGGCGGCGGTACGCCGCGCCTGCTGCTGACGGGGGTGGTGCTGGCGAGCGCCTGTGGGGCGCTGGTGATTGTGCTGCTCGCGCTGGCGGACTCCTCGCGGGTGCGCGGCATGGTCTTCTGGCTTGCCGGGGATCTCGAGTGGGCGGTGAGTCCCGCCCTCAGCGCCGGCGCCGCAGCGCTTTCCGTGACGGTCGCGATTGCGGTCGCCCGCCCGCTCAACGTGCTGGCCGCAGGCGAGCTGCGCGCGCGCACCGTGGGGCTTGCGCTGGAAGCGTGGCGGACGCTGCTGTTCATCGCCTGCGCCATACTCACCGCCATCGCCGTGGTGAGCGCCGGGACGGTCGGCTTCGTGGGCCTCATCACCCCGCACGCCGTGCGGCTCCTGTTCCGCAGCAGCGATCACCGCGTCGTTGCGCCCGGCGCGGCGCTGGCGGGCGGGACGGTGCTGGCCGCCGCGGATCTGGTGGCGAGAACCTGTGCTGCTCCGCGGCAGCTCCCGGTCGGGGCGATCATGGCGCTGGTTGGTGCGCCGCTGTTCGTGGTGTTGCTGCGCGGGCGCGGGCGCTAGCAGCCCGGCAGCGGCCGGCCCGTGCCCTATCAGAGATGCGCGGGCGCGGGTGCCCCGCCCGGGTGGTCATCCGGCAGGGGGATCTTCGGCACGCCGAACTTCCCTTCGAGCAGGCGCAGCTTCTCGAGATCGATCGCGCCCACGATGTTCACCACCGTGAACTCGCGCGGCTCGCTCACGATGATCGCGAGCCCGTTCGCCTTGCCCTGATCGACGGAGATGTAGATGTCGACGTTGGTGTGGTCCTTCTCCTTGCGCACCTTGACCAGCGACTGCCATCCCGGCGCCGCCAGCTGGCGGCGCAGCGCCTCGACCTCGGCCGCCGGGTAGGCGATGTCCCGGTCGAAGGTGTAGTTGCGTACATAGATGCCCTTGAGCCCGGCGATGAGCTGCTTCGCCCCGGCATCCTGCGGATCCTTGGGGTCGAGAAAGCCCGCCGCCAGACCGAGGAGCGAGGAGTCGAGCGAGACGTTGACGGATTCACTGGCCTTCGCGGCCAGCGACTCGAACTCCGGCAGCTTCAGGGGAGCCGCGGGCGCCGCCACGGCCAGGCGCACTCCCAGAGCGGCAAGCGCCGCGAGCGTGAGGATGCATCTCCTGAGGAGTGAGTTCATGGCCTAGGCACCGGAGTTTGAGGAATTCGGGGGAGGCTGCTGCGCATTCACGATGCGGGAGGCAAGGTCCAGCTTGTCTCCCGCGACGCGCAGCGCCTGGATGAGCTGCCGGCGCGCCTCGAGCCCCTGCTGCGTGCGTCGCGCCTGCTGCTGATGGGCCACGAACAACACCAGCACGATGGAGGCGGCGAGGGCGAAGGTCAGCCAGCTCGCGGCCGCCCGCGTGCGTGGCAGGCGCGCACTGCGCGGCCGCTCGGCCGCGATGCGTGCCATCACCCCGCCGACGAATCCCGCGCCCGGGTCCACCGGCCGCAGCGCCGCACGGAGCCTTTGCTCCACGTCGTGGTTGTCGTCGCGGTTCATAGAGTCCTGACTCATATCAGGGACCGGTGCCCGCTCGGCAGTGGACGCGGCGGCGTCGGGCTGCCACCGCCGGCGCCCGAGTCCGGGACAGCCATGCGCTCACGCAGCAGAGCCAGCGAGCGTTTGAGATGACTCTTCACGGTGTTCACCGACATCTTCAATGTCCGTCCAATCTCCACGGGATCCAGGTCCTCCTGGTACCTGAGGACGATCACCGCGCGCGCGGCCGGGGCGAGCTCCTCGAGCAGACCACGCAGGCGGCGCTCGAGGATCGGGTCCGCATCGGCCGAATCGCTCGCCATCTCGGCGTCGGCGAGCGGCACGGCCGCGTACCTGCGCTCGCGGCGCAAACGGTCGATGGCGCGATGCATGGTCACCCGGCGCAGCCAGAACGACAGATGGTCCTCCGACTCCAGGTGGGCGAGGCTGCGATACAGCTGCAGGAACACTTCCTGCGCCAGATCCTCGGCCTGGTGTCGGTCAGACAGCATGCGCAGCGCGAGGCTGTACACCGGGCGTTGATGCATCCGAACCAGCGTGCCGAAGGCCGCCGCGTCGCCGGCGGTGGCCCGGGCCAGCAGCGCGCGACTCGTACACGCCTCATCTGCGCTCACATGATGCCCGTGGGTCCCGGGGTGAGCGCGCGCCGCAGCCGCGCCAGCTGATCGAGGTCGACCGTGCCGACGATGTTGATGATCGTGAATTCACGGGGCTGGCACGCCACGATGGCGATTCCTCTGATGACCTGATCCTCGAGCGCCACGTACACATCGACATCCTCCTGGTTACGGTTGTGCACCTCCACCAGGCGGCTCCAGCCGGGCTGCGAGAGCTGCGAGCGCAGCGCCCCGAGGTCCGCCCGTGAGCAGGCGAAATCGGTGTCGAACCGGAAGCTCCGTATCTGCACCGACTTCACGGCCTTGAGCGCCTTCCTGACCTCGGCGCTGTCGCCGTCGCGATCATCCATCAGCCAGGCCGCGAAGTGCAGCGGAAAGGCGCCGAGGGTGATATCGACCGACTCGGTGGCGTGCTCCTTGAGGTCCCCGAGCGAGGGGAGATTGAGCTCAGGGCTGCGGGAGCAGGCGAGCAGCGGCAGCAGGAGGGCGGCGGCGGCGGCCGCGAGTGTCCGGATGTGCATAAGGGGGTGCCTGCGGTGAATGTGCATACGTATCTGGTAATACGCACGCCGGCAGGCGGGAGGGTGCAGGAACGGCGCTCCTATCGGGCGGTCAGCTGACCATATTCGGCGAGGTCGCGATCCGATTGCGACCGGCACTCTTGGCGCGATACAGCGCCGCATCGGCCTCCGCCATCAGGCGCTCCGCCAGCACCTTGTAGTCGCGCATGCCGGGCCCGGGTGTGGCGGCCGCCAGCCCGATCGACAACGTGACCGTCTCGGAGACGGCCTTGCCGAAGACCACCGGCTGGTTGCGCACCGCGTGCAGCACGCGCGCCGCCACCTTCTCACCGTCGGTGACGCTCGCCTCCGACAACACCAGTGCGAACTCATCCCCGCCGAAGCGCGCGCCGGTGTCGCTGATGCGCATCTCGGCATCGATCCGGTGCGCCACCTCGCGCAGCACGGAATCCCCTGCCAGATGTCCGTACAGGTCGTTGATGCGTTTGAAGTGATCCAGATCGATCATCAGGCACACGATCGACTGCCCGGAGCGCTGCGCTCGCGCCAGCTCTTCGCGCAGGCGCGCGTGCAGGTAGCGACGGTTGTGGAAACCGGTGAGGAAATCGGTGAATCCGCTGCGCAGCAGGCGCGCGCGATTGACGGCGTTCTCGATGCAGATCGCCGCCACCAGCCCCAGGTGCGCCAGGAAATCACTCGCCAGCTCCTGGGTGAAGCGCAGCGGGTCGAGGCTGGAAAACACCAGCACGCCGTCGAGCTGCTCGTGACGGCGCAGCGGGATGAGCGCGAGACTCTCCGCATGCGCGACGCCCGGCAGCAGCAGCTCGTGGTCGGCCTTGTGGAAAGGCCCGAGCCACGGGCGCTCGAGGTTGGCGAGCTGCGGCGCCTGGGTGGTCAGCGCATCCACGAAGCACACTCCCGGCAGAGCTTCGAGCGCCAGCCCGTCCCCGGAGAGCAGATGGCGGATTTCGTGCTGGGGATCGTGCAGGATCAGCCCGACGCCATCGAGCTGGTAGGAGCCGCGCAAGCCCGTGATGAGCCGCTCGAACAGCTGCGAGAGGGAGCCGGCACGCAGCAGCTCCAGCTCGCGCTCCTGGGTCTTGCGCAGCAGGGAATCGTTGCGACTGACCTGCTCGGTGAGCGCGGCGAGGCGGGCCTGCAGCGCGCGAAGTTCGCCCAGCTCGCTGCGATCCGCAGCAGCTGGCCCGTCACCGGCCGCCGATCCGGGGTGCGATCGAAGCATGGGGCGAGAATCCTCCTGATCCTCAAGTGCGGCGCTCCGCCAGGCTGCGCCGATCGGCGAGATAATCGCGCCCGCGGCGCATCAAAGCAACGAAAGCGGCGTGGTCCTGCGACAACACCGAGGTGCGCAGGCACTCGACCGCCTTGGACAGGGCCTCCAGGGACTCTGCGCCGTAGTCATTGAGGCTCTGTATTTCATAATACAGCTCGGGACTCTCCTGGGCGACCAGGCTGGCGACGTCCAGCTGCGCATCGAAGGTCGTGCTCGACATGCGCGCCAGGCGCGGCGCCGACTCACCGCTCTCCGCGAGCGCGGTGAAGAACGCAATGTTGAGCGCGTGCGACAGACCGAGCACGTAGGCGATCAGGCGGTCGTGCTCGTCGAGGCTCATCACCACCTGCTCGGCCATGGTGGAGGCAAACAGCTCGCGCGCAGCGGTGAGCGCGGCCTCATTCCCCAGGTCGACGAACACCACGTGGCGGCCCGAGAGCAGCTCGGTGTCGGGCCCGAACATCGGGTGCACCGAGGTCACCTTGCAGCCGTGCGATTTCAGCGCCAGGAGGCCCGCACGCAGCGGTGATTTGAGCGACCCGACATCGAAAATGACGCCCGGCGGACGCCGCAGCGCGAGATCCCTCAGGATCGCGTCGGTAATGCCGAGCGGGGTCGCGAGCACGATGTAGTCGTGCTTGAGATCGGTGCTGCGCCAGTCCGCCACGCGCGTCCCCGCAGCGTCCGGGGCGGGATCTGCCACCTCGACCGTGAATCCCTGGGAGGCGAGAAAGCCCACGAACCAGCCGCCCATCTTGCCGGCACCACCAATGACCAGCGCCCGGCGTCCGGTGCCGGCGCCGCGCGCGACCACGCTCGCCTGTTCCTGCGTGGTGAGCGAGGAGCGGATGAGCAGGCGCAGCAGCTGCTCGGCCAGCGCCGGCGACACGCCACGCTCGGCCGCCGCGGCGCGCACTCCCAGGATCACCTCGCGCTCGCGCTCATAGTCACGCGTCGGCCGTCCGGTGGCGCGCTTGACGCGCGCGACCTCCTCGCTCACGGCCTTGCGCTCGGCCACCAGCGCGATCAACTGGCGGTCGAGCTCGGTCACTCGCCGGCGCAGGTCTTGCAGCGTCACGGTGTCGGCTTCGGGCGTCATGGCACAGCGGCTCCCTGAAGGGTTCGACTCCTTTCTATCGGGGCGCGGCGGGGGGCGCAAGGGGACGATGTCGCCGCGACCAACACGCGGCCAGGGCGATCGGCGTGGATCAGCCGGTGGAAGCGGGCTGCCAGATACGAATGCCGAAGCGCCTGCCGGCCGGCTGCCGCCCCATTGTCTGAACGCGAAGCTCACCGTTTTTCGCGTCCCACAGGAACGGCCGGCCGTCACCCGGATGCGTCGACCACTCGGGGTGCCGCGCCAGGAATGCCGGTATGCCCGCGGGCTCGATCCCCTGCCGGCGTATCTCGTAGCTCAGCCGGACCACGCGCTGCAGGGCGGCGCCATCCCAGGCGCGCGGCGCGTAGCCCGTGAGAGCCTGCGCTGGAATGGCGGCGAGGATCCGGCCGATCGGGTTGTAACTCAGCCACACCGTCCAGGGGTGCTCGCTCACCGGCGGCGACCCCAGGGGCTGCCGGCCGTTCGCGGTGAAGGCCGCGGGATCTGCGGCGGCGGAGCCGATCAGCCGGGCGGCCTGTCTGGCGAACTGATTCTCGGTCGCCTGGAGCTTGAAAAAATGAGCGCCTGCGATGTTCTCAGCCCGGTTCCACGACTGCAGCAGAAGATCGCCGGTGTATCGTTCCGATACCCGCAGACCTGTCGCCGATGCCCGCTGCAGCAGCTCCAGCGTGGCCACCTCTGCACGGAACTCTTCCGCGAACACGCTGCCGATGTTCCAGTCGCCGGGAGCGAACAGCGGCACCACCCCGTCCGCGTCGGCTGCGCCCACCGGCACGGCAGCCTGCGGATCGGCAATCATGTCGGCGAGCAGGAGGTAGTCGCCCTCGAGATAGGCGATGGCAATCATCTTCGACATGAGTGCGCCCCGGCCCGTGAGCACTGCGCGCCACGAGCGCACGTCATCGGTGAGGTCGGCGAGCGCCGCGCGCTGCGCGCGCGGCTCGCCGATCCGCAGTCTCAGCGCCGCATCGGCCAGGAACAGCTTGCGAATCGGCGCCGCCGAGAAGTACACCGGCGGCGCAGTAATGCTCGGATGCGCGGTCTCGTGGAAGCCTCCCCGGCGATGCAAACCGACATAGCGCTGGAACAGCTCCGCATTGTCGGCGAGCAACTTTGCGATGTCGGTCCTGTGCGCCGGAGCATCGCTCCACACCGATCGGTCGAGTGGCTCGCAGAAGCCGACGTCGCCCCTGAACTCGAGGCGCGGGCCCGGATCCTGCGTGGCAGGTCCACCGAGGGTCTCGGGCCGCGCTTCCTGCGATGCGAGATCGACCTGCCGGTTGAAGCGCTCGATCCTCGCCAACCCCACCACGATAACCGACTCCCCCGGCGGTGCATCGAGTCCCGCGAGGGCGAGGTAGATGTTGTCCTCGGGCGCGTAGGGGTTGGGTGCTGGGACGCGAAGCGCCTGCGACTCGGGTGTCAGCGGCTCGTCACGGAGGTTCATGGTCCAGGCCACGGCGAACAGCAGCAGCGCGATGAAGACCAGGCCTCCAATAACGAGGCCATTCCACTTGAGAGGAGACCTGATCGTCGACCCGATCTTAGTCAAACCATTGCCTCCGCCTCGAGCGGACGAGCACCGAGGATTCGATCCGCACTGACATTCTAGCCCTCGCGCGACAGTCGCAGCGGAAGGCTCTAACATTGCCCGCCATGCCTGAGCACCGCGAACTCCTCCCGGATCCCCTGCCCGCCGAGCCGCTCGCGGTCGTGGCCGCCTGGCTCGCCGAGGCCTGGGCGGCACGAGCGCAACCCAACGCGAACTCGATGGTGCTCGCCACCAGCACCCCTGACGGCAAGCCTTCCGCGCGGGTGGTGCTGTGCAAGGACATCGTGCCGCAGCCGGGCTACATCGTGTTCTACACCAACTACCTCTCGAGCAAGGGCCGGCAGCTGAAGGACAACCCGCGCGCGGCGGCGGTCATGCACTGGGACGCCCTGCATCGCCAGGTGCGCATCGAAGGGCCGATCGTGCAGGCACCCGCGGCGGACAGCGACAGCTACTTCGCCACGCGCGCCTGGCAGAGCCGTGTGAGCGCCTGGGCGAGTGCGCAGAGCGAGCCGATCGACTCGCGCTCGGCGCTGCTCGGCGCCGTCACCGCCGTGGCGAGACGATACGGTGCGCCCACTCCCGGCAGTCCCGGCGCCGACGATACCGTGAAGGTCACCATCCCGCGCCCGCCTCACTGGGGTGGCTATCGGCTGTGGGCCGATAGGGTGGAGCTGTGGGTGGAAGGCGAGGCGCGCATCCACGACCGTGCCCTGTGGACGCGCAACCTGACGGCCACGCGCGGCGGCTCCTTCAGGGCCAGCCCCTGGTCGGCCACCCGGCTGCAGCCCTGACATGGCCCTCTAGCCAGCCGGCGGTGGCCGCCTCGCATGTGGAAGAACATTCGCATCGCGCTTCTGCTGCTCGTGCTCGCGGCCGTGGCGATCAATGCCCTGCTCGATCGCATCGCGACTCAGGGCTGGAAGGACACGCTGTGGGTGGGCATCTTCCCACTCAACGGCGACGGGACGCCCATGGCACAGCACTACGTCGAGGGCCTCACCGCGGAGGACTTCTCGGGAATCGACGAGTTCTTCGCGCGCGAAGCACACCGCTACGGGGTAGCGATCGAGCAGCCGGTCCATGCGGAGCTGTATCCGCAGGGGTCCGAGCTCCCGCCGGCGCTGGCGCACGACGCGGGGCCGCTGGGGGTCGCCTGGTGGAGCCTGAAAATGCGCTGGTTCGCCGCGCACGCCACCGAGGTGCCGGGCCGCGCGCCGCCGCGCATACGCTTGTTCGTGCTGTATCACGACCCGGCGACGCTCGATCGCGTCCCGGATTCGCATGGTCTGCAGAAGGGACTGATCGGCGTCGTGCACGCGTTCGCACTGAGCGCCATGGCGGGCAGCAACAACATCGTCATCGCCCACGAGCTGATGCACACCCTGGGTGCCAGCGACAAGTACGACCTGGGCTCGGGTGCGCCGCTGTATCCGCTCGGCTTTGCCGAGCCGGACCGTGAGCCGCTGTACCCACAGGTGCGGGCGGAGATCATGGCGGGCCGCCGCGCGCTGTCGAGGCAGGATTTCGAGATGCCGCAGGGTCTGCGCGATGTCGTCGTGGGTTCCGCGACGGCGCTGGAGATCCGCTGGACGCGCCCGTGAACCAGCACGTCGCCCCTCACCAGGGACTCGCCGCGGTGAGCCTCAGGGTGCGCGCCGGCGCGCGCGAGCTGGTGAGTGACCTGTCGGTGCAATTCGCTCCCGGGGAAGTCGTGGCGATTCTCGGCCGCAACGGCTCGGGCAAGACCCTCACCCTGCACACGCTTGCCGGACTGCGCAGCGCCGAGGGCGGCGAGGTGCTGCTCGATGGCACACCGCTCCAGCGGTTCAAGCGCCGCTCCGTGGCGCTGCGGCTGGGACTGCTGCCGCAGGACATGGAGGAGGCGTTCGTCGCCACCGCGATGGAGACGGTGCTGATCGGCCGGCACCCACACCTGGCACTGTGGCAGTGGGAAACGGCCGAGGACGAGCGTCTGGCGCGCGAGGCGCTCGCGGCGGTGGACATGCGGGATTTCGCCGCGCGCCGTACCGACACCCTCTCCGGTGGGGAGCAGCGCCGGGTGGCGGTGGCCGCATTGCTCGCCCAGCAGCCGGGCATTTTTCTGCTCGATGAGCCGACCAATCATCTCGATCCGCATCACCAGCTGGCGGTGCTCGGCCTGTTCCGCGCGCTCGCCGATCAGGGCCGCACCGTGCTCAGCACACTGCACGATCCCACGCTCGCGGCGCGCTTCGCCGACCGCGCACTGCTGCTCTTTGGCGATGGGCGCTGGTCGCTGGGTCCGGTCGCATCGGCGCTCACCGCGGCCAGCTTGAGCGAGCTGTACCTGGCGCCGATGATCGAGCTCGGGCGCGAGGGCCGGCGCGTGTTCGTCAGCGCGTAAGGGCTTCCAGCACCGGCGCGTGCAGCGCACCGTTGCTGGCGAGCACGCTCCTCGTGCCGAGGTCCACCGCGGCGCCCTCGAGGTCGGTGAACGTGCCTCCGGCCTCGCGCACGATCACGGTGAGCGCGGCGATGTCCAGGATGTTGACGTCGGACTCGATGACCACATCGAGCGCGCCACGCGCCAACAGGTGATAGTGCACGAAGTCGCCGTAACCGCGGACGCGGCTGACCCGGCCGATCAGCCCCGCGAGGCGCTGCCAGCGCGGTGAGCGCGCCAGGGTCTTGAGATTCCCGGTGGACACGAAGGCGCCGGCGAGGTCTGCCACCTCACTCACCCGCACCGGCTGCTCGTTGAGCCAGGCGCCCGCTCCCTCCTCGGCCCACGCGAGCTCCCCGTAAGCGGGCGCGCTCGAGACACCCAGCACCAGCTTTCCGGCGCGCAGCAGCGCAATCTGGGTGGAAAAGAACGGACACTCGCGCACGAAGGACTTGGTGCCGTCGATCGGATCGACCAGCCAGAGGCTCTCGGCCTGCATCGCATGCTGTCCGGTCTCTTCCCCATAGAAGCCGTAGCCCGGGAAATGCCGGTTGAGCGTGGCGCGGATCACTTCCTCGGCCCGTACGTCCGCCTCGGTGACCGGCGAGTCGTCCGGCTTGGTGCGCACGCCAGGGTTCTTGCGGTAGTACGTGCCAATCACTTCCGCCGCGGCCCGCGCCGCCGCCAGTGCCGCGGTGAGTTCTTTCGATGGCATATTCGCTTAGGATAAGCGCATGGGGAACCGGCTGAGCAAGATCTACACGCGCACCGGCGATGACGGCACGACGGGCCTCGGCGACGGCAGCCGGGTTCCCAAAGACAGCGTGCGCGTCGAAGCCTACGGTACGGTGGATGAGCTCAACAGCGCCGTCGGCGTGCTGCTCGCCGTGCCCGGCCTGCCCCCGGCGGTCGGCGCCTGTCTCACCCGAGTGCAGCACGAGCTGTTCGACCTGGGCGGGGAGCTGTGTATCCCGGGTCACCGCCTCATCACCGGCGCGCAGGTCACGCAGCTGGAGCAGGCGCTCGACGGGTTCAACGAGGCGCTGCCGCCGCTCAAGGAGTTCATTCTCCCCGGGGGCGGGCCCGCCGCCGCCGCCTGTCACCTCAGCCGCACCATCGCGCGGCGCGCCGAGCGGCGCGTGTGGGCGCTCGCGCGGGTGGAGGCGGTGCACCCCGAGGTCACGCAGTATCTGAATCGCCTGTCGGATCTGCTGTTCGTGTTGGCGCGGGTGCTGGCGCGGCACGAGCTCGGCACCGAAGTGCCGTGGCATCACGAGCGCACCACCAAACCCGCCTGACCGCCCGCCCGCCCGGTCTATTGCGCCGCGAGGCGCTCCTGCAGAAGCGCCCGGAAGCGGGGCCAGTCGAACACCTGCCAGGGGTCGGTCTTGCGTCCGGGTGCGATGTCGCTGTGGCCGGCGATGGCCGCGGAAGATAGCGAGGGATAGGCCGCGAGGAGGGTCGCGATGAGCGCGACGAGCGCGCCGTAC
>WNFQ01007632.1_pt1 | contig 15205 bp, 19 predicted proteins | sample 5400171 | NCBI WGS metagenome assembly WNFQ01 (sample SAMN13153356, study PRJNA577476) | soil metagenome | isolation source: 20 cm soil under Madrone tree | place: USA:California | collected 2016-06-14
TGCTTGTTCGAGTAAAACTCCCCTCCCCTTCGGCATCGTAACGAGAACCAAACTTACTCGAAGTCGGCCATCAGTCCTCCAATGGAATGTGCAAGCTAGAAGACGTACAACGGATGGCCTAGATAGGGAATCCACCTGTCCGTCACGACTTCCTTCAGTGTAGTCCGGTTTTCACAGGCGGTGAGTGCGAGCTGATCGAAGCCAGTCTCGGTGATGGGAGGTAAAACGAGACAAGCGCCACCAGACACCCGACTGGAAGGGTCCCATAGTGTCTCTGGGGAGAAATGACGAAATTTGCCAGCGGTCGAGAATATATATATATATTGAGCAGAAAGAAAAACGGAAAGGCAATGAGATGGGTCAAACAGCCGCGCAGTGTTAAATAGATCGACCAATCCTCCTTCTCTTTGAGTTCAGTAAGGTCATAGGCCTCGTCGAAAGAAAAGATGATGAAAGGCCTCCTCATGGCTTCTTCTTTGCGAAGAACATCACGGGGATCGATGAATCTCTTGAGTAACGTTCCTGCACTTGTCACCTTTTTCTTACGATCTTTCACTAGAGCGGGGTCCGAGGGATCGACGGAATGAGGTCTGTCATTCACAGCCTTGGTAGACTCTTTTGGTCACCCTCGTAAGGCGAAGGATAGTCATGGAAGCCCACCTTGTCGGCCCGAGCGGTGACCTCGTTAAAGAATGATCGACGGGGTTCATTCACTCGCTCGAAATTTTGATCTTTTGTCATAGTATGACAAAAGGTCAAAAATTCGAGACCTTAGGCTAAGGTCTCGAGACACCTTCGCCAACAGGCTCTGACGTTTATGAACGGTTTCAGGAGATGGGTTCTCCTCTTTGGCGATCCGCTCTGTCAATATTTTGATATCTAGACTGACATCAGGGTGTATTTTCCGGAAAATCTATGACGTGCATTACCCTCGTTTCTCTATGCCCGTGTCCGGAACTCCGTGCAATAGTACCTTTGTATCTCAGTTGTGCAACCTGACCGGCCCGTTTCCCTCAGGCTTGGGTCAATGAATACGCACTCACAACTCTACATTTATAGTTTTTTTGGAGAATTTTCTTATTCACTGCAATAGGCATAGGCATAATCGGCGCTCCTTGGGGAGGGATGTCGGATCAAGCAGAGGTGCAGGAAATTGAGTTGGAGGGGCTCCTTGAACCATCATGGTGCGAGATTCCCACGGCTTCATCCGTGGGCAAAGATAGTCGGGACGCGAGAACAAGAGGACTCTTCAAGTGCCTCTGTCACCTGCCTACGTATACCACCAGCACCCCTAAATGTTCTACTAAACAATAAATGCCAACCAACCGTCATCATTGTCTATCAGACACCCTGCCAGCACGCCCAAGGCTGGCTATACGATATGACCACCCAATAACCCGGCATACCGGAGTCTGCAGATGCCCCCACTAAGCCCCAACCTAACACCTTACCCACACCCACATCAGTCTTACCAATGCGAAGCCCAACATCCAACTCAAGCCCACAACCTTACCTTGACATGTCACCACCACACTGCAACCACGCGAACATGAAAGGAAGCTGAGTTTTAAACGTAGGCCAACTATGTCTGGCATGGTCCTCGTTAGTCGTCGTCGTCGTCTTCTCAAAACTCCCGAGTCCAAAGCGAGTTTCCCATAGAAAGCATCTGAGCATCCTCGAGGACATCTGGCAGGGTCACGACGTGGGATAAACAGATAAGGACGAACACGGCGGTGAGGTTCGGGACCGAATATCGTCGTAATAGAGATATAAAAAAAAGCGAACCCTTCGTACCTGATACGGTCCGATGATACACCTAGGGACACACCCAGCCACGATGATGGTCCTATGGGACAAGCTTCAGATTTAATGCGCTGGGTGGATATGAGCAACAAACACCGTCAGCACACTGGGGAACATGCCTTGGACCCAAGATATAGCCAGATATAGCACATGCTGTTGGCGTCATGATTCTAGAGATAAGACAAAACCCTTTCAGGATGTATGCGGAAGAGAAGAGGATTCCACGCAAAGATTGAGGTGCGCGCGTGCGCATCGGGTCACGGCAGGCGTAAGAATGCGTGGCATTACAAACGATTTCACATTGGATGGAGCGATAATCATGAGATACAAGACAGACATGTAAGTTACCCCATCGCTTAGGGTAAAAATGACATTGAGATCTCGGTAGGATGGACGACGATGACCGTCCCGGCCATGGCCATACAGTCTAATTCGAAGGCCAGGGCATCCCTGGTACAAAAGGTAAGATACAGATGTTTTCCTTGTCCCACTAGATAAAAGAGTGAGATCGATTGGACGGTGGAACTAAGGAAGCGGGTGTCTCACCACGCCACTCGTATAATAGATATCCGACTCTACAATCTTGCGAACTTCTTCGATACTCTCTGCCTCGAAAAATATAAGGGATCCAAACATCTTTTCCTTGTCTTTCTCATCGGTGAGGTCTGGCGCCAGGAGGGGACCTCCATATTCTGTGCAAAAAAAGGGTGAGTCATGGTTGGCGATCATACTGTAGAAAGATGCACATACTTACGGTCCCACTGCTCCTCAACACGGCCATACCCTTCACGTGCTCTCCACGGACAGAAAGTCTGCGGTCAAGAGTTCCAGGATCGGAGGAATCGGGGGCATAAAGTACAAAGAGGCGCTTTGTGGGTGAGCTGGACATGTTTCGGGTTTCGGTAAATGACAGTCGTGTTGGCGACTTTACAAAGGGTCCGCCGCGAGCCGTTGACCGTCGGCACGTGAGAACGGAAAGATCCGCCGTTATACTTCCAGAATCCAGAATCCAGAGCGGATGTTGACAACAAATTATGTAAAGGCCGCTGCTGCAGCGCTGGATGGATTGTGTTGCAGTCCCGACTGACGTTGACGTTTACGAGCCGTTCACGACCGAGTGGAAGTACAGTACAGAATACATACTGTATTAATGGGAGTGGCGATGCGGTGACGTAAACAGTGCGGTTTGTCTGCTTTCTCATTTTCACGCGGCACTTTGAATTTGATAGACAGACATTGCAATTGAACATAACTTAACCATGATGCATGATGGGCCTACCTCCCACAGCTCAAGCTGTTCCGCAGTCACTGATAAATCGTGCGTCTGGAGCTTCCCGCCACCACTCCGCCACCGAGCTTATTCCTGCAGTCGTGTGCGCTGTGCATTTTGCATTGCTGGGGTCACGGTCCCAAGGGATAACTGCAGGCCCGCCGGCCCAATCCGTTCGCCTCCTTGTCCGCATTCCGCAGCTGGCGGAAAAGATCCCACACTGGCATCCGTGAATATGCGTGAATTCCCACCAAAGACGTGGCGGCGCTCACAGGTTCATCACGTCACAGTGGTTTTGTATCAAAAAGAGTCAAGATTCCTCGTCTTTGTCCATTACTCGATGCTTTGCCTTGTACGTGTCACTTCTGGTGACACTACCCCACGCACTGCTCAACACACATTCTCCGAGACTGGGTCGGGCTAAGTGGCCACACTTTCCGAAGGTTGTCTTTCCGAAGATCGTCTGGATCGTCAATTAAGGTCGCATGGACACCCTAACTAGGCGTTACACCAAGGTAATACACAACACGTGTTGTGTACACACTGCGGCATGTCCCTGAAATGATCTTTCGAAGTCGAGCAGCTCCGCATTATGCAACAGTATGTATAAGTTATCGCATCGTGGAGAAGTATGTTTGAAATACTATCACCTTACAGCCCACTGTCCAAAATCTACTTTGAACCTTACTCCTGCGGACCCGATTGCGCCTCCTCCACTGGGCCAAGGCCAATGAACAAAATTAATTTTTTCACTTTCGGCTTCCACACATTGAAAGGGGTTGCTTCCTTGCTGGCTCATCGCTATCACATCATTTCCTGTTCTGGATATTAGGGTCCCCCATCGGACGCCCAATCATTCCAAAGGGTGAATTCCGCCACAAGCCGTGGAAGCATGTCTCGCCACACGGGCGCCTCGTCTTGTCTCTCTCTATCGTCCACCATATCACATCCCTTGCCATCGATCCCTTTCTCTTATCATGTCGTCAAGTAGCTCAGGTGACCGCCGTGGACGTGGAGGACGTGGAGGCAGTGGAGGCGGCGTGCGTGGTCAGGGCTTCGCAGGTAATGGTGATCGTGGCCGCGGTCGCGGCCGTGGAGGTAGCCGTGGGCGTGGCGACACGCCTAATATCGACCGAAACTCAACCCCCAGAGGAGTATGCCACTTCTATTGGTCCACTGGAGCCTGCAATCGCAGCTTCGACTGCACCTACAGACACGAGGCAAGGGTTCAGGGGTCCTCATCCGCCCCACCGTCCACGGATTATACCCCCGATTTCTTCTCACTTGAGGGATTGGCCGTGAACAATGGTGCCGTTTTAGACACACAGCACACTCTTAGTCCAAGTCAAGCGCATAACCATCTCAAGCCCTACCTCTATGACAATTTCGTATTTCGGGATGCCATCCACATTGAGGGGTTTTCCCGGATTCTTGCAAGCGTCAATTCCCGGAACCATGCATGGGTACGCAAAACGGTATTCATTAGTAATGATTACTGATTATTCACGTCACATAGGATTCTAACCAGGCCCAGGTTAGTTGAGTACCCAAGACTACCGTACCTGATATTGATTGGCCATTTTTGGGATAGGACTTCCTCGACAGCATCGTTCATGTGCGCCCGGTCTCCTTGAGTTTCTTTTTCTTCTTAGCAGTGACATCGTCGTTATTAGGGTAACGCTTTGCTACGAATTGGTGACGTCTTGCGATTCTCACCGGTCGCCGTTAATGTTGGCGCTGGCTCCGCAAAGCTCTCATATCAGAAAGGCTATTTCCCAATCCTCGAGGTACGATATAAGTGGATTTTCTGACTAAGTTCTAATTCTTTCACCTTATAGTTCCTGTCGTCGGACCTGGTGCTCAAGACCACCATGCACCAGAATACGAAGTGAGTCATTGATATCTCTTCATCAGATCTCGCCTCTTAAGAAGTAATTCCAGCAAGGTATACACTATAATCGACCAAAATTATGACGATTTTCAAACGACTACTCGAGAATGCATGTCCTCGATGATAAACGACCTGGCTTGGGAGGACCGTTCACCAGGTATTCATGGATCACGTAGAAACACTCTCAGTGGGGTGGTAGTCTTCAAAACTCTTTCCACTGTTCTATCCCAGTGAGTCTTAGCATTTGCTTCCCTAGTATTACTCTTATCTATTCTGGAAACTCGAAGATACTTCGCGCGCTTCAAGCATGCATTACAAAACCATCCTGAGCTACGCGACTTTGTTGAAGACCTTTTTCTTTGGTTTTCTCGCTGGGCTAGAGCTGTCAACGCTTCGCAACCGACTTTCTCAGATTCTATAGTTCAATCACCCCCCCAAGTCCGCAATCTCACATTGGCAGATCTCGAGAAAGACGTCAGTCGGCTCAGGTTGATTACGGATAGAGAATATGGGCACACGGAAAGGATGAGGCGGCCTGTGGCACACACAGCGGTCACGACTATTCAGATGCAGCAGGCCTTTATCTCTCGCCTAGAGAACACCTATGAGCCCCCTGGCACTTTACGTGACGGAGGACCCCGTCATGACAACGATTCCACTGACATACAGGATATCCGGATTGCGCCCACGCATGAAGAGCTCCTTTCTCCCATAGCACCTTATCTCCCAGTATTCCTTCCGATGGCGCCCCATCACCTACCCGAGAATTCCATGCAACGACACCTTGATATTCAGTTCCGACTTTTGAGGGAGGAGATGATGTACGCCCCGTTTCTGCTCTATTATTTATTTACTCTGAGTGCCTTTGTCGAAGCACGTCAATCCGACAATCAATCGGAGAAATTCGTAAAGATCTCGAAACCGTGTGGGCCCGTAGAATTCTTTCTGAGAGACGTCTTACGACACTGGAGAAGTTGCTGGCGTCCAAGGGAGGCGCGTACAGGACGTCTGGAATTAATTCCGTATTCTTTTACCTCTACACCGGCGTTCAATTCGCACCCGTCAAGGCCGAGCGTCGTAATTTCACCGTTGGCCTTTCACTCGATGCTCCTCCTGGTGGCTCACGCGATCAAAACAAGAAAAAGAGAGCAGAATACTGGGATCACTCAAAGAGGCTGCAGCGGGGAAGTCTGGTTGCTTTGGTTCTTATTTATCCCGGTCGATTCCAAGTGTTTCTTGGGACTACGGTCTCCACGGGTGCGGACATCGGAGAATCCGCCAAAGCGGATGCCGACAAAATTCAACTCCGAATCTCTTTCTTCGACGCTGAGATAGAACTCATGGCCTTACGTCGACAGCCAATCACCATTAATTCGTCAACATATGCGGTTCTTTTGGACAACAATATCATGTTCGAGGCTATACAGCCATTCCTTCGAACTCTACAGGAGGTAGAACCGACCTCTATACCATTTGCTGACACCATATCGCACACCGGATCTCTCAACTCCCTCCAAGTTGACCCACCTCGTTACGCTCGTGTCCCAGGGTTCAGATATGATTTGCAATGCTTAGCTCGACCTGGTCTGAACATCCCAAACCTTGACATCAATAACGAGACGGCTGTAGCACTTGCACGCCGACATCTAGTGCGCTCTAGTGAATTGGACCCTTCTCAGGCTGATGCGTTGATTGAAACACTCGCACGAGGAGTTTCCCTGATACAAGGGTGCGTCGTACATTCATCTTTGAAAACTTGTTCCTTATTGCCGGAGTTGTCAGGCCTCCCGGAACAGGAAAGGTATTTCGGATTGTTGACTAGAGAAAATGCACCCAATTCTCATGTCGAGAAAGAGTTACACAGGAAAGGAGATTCTCCGAGTACTATTCTCCAGTAAAATCAGGCCGATCGGTGCGTGATGAATTCCCTCTCAGTGCTTACACTGACAATCTTTCAGTCCTCATCGCTTACACAAATCTCGCACTCGACCATTTGCTTACATCAATCCTTGATGCCAAAATCACTACAAATATTGTGCGCCTGGGGTCCAGAGCCACTGATGAGCGCATTTCTCAATATAGCTTGAACAAACTGGAGCAGCTTGCGGGACGTGGTGAACTTGATCGGCCTAGGAGACGCCAATATGCTATCTTGAAGGAGGTCGAAGAACACATGACCCGTATTATGAACAAGATACAGCTCCCTCAATTAACATCAGAAGATGCTGAGACACATCTCGATTTTCATTATCCCCAGCACGCTGATTCTCTCCGAGAACCCCCATTTTGGATCTCAGAGCTCTTCCGAAAGGCCACGAAGGATGAAATTGAGAACGGGGAATGGATAGAGGTATCGAGAAGCAAGAAATCTACCCAGGATACAGAGATTAAAGGAATATACGGATTCTGGAAGAACGGCCGTGATATCGAGTTCATCCAACCTCCACCAACGTCCTCGAAAATCAAGGGCGAGAAAACGACGGACCCACGGCAGGCGTTCTTTGAAGAACTAGGTTTCCTTGGCATGAGGCTTATGAATCGAATCTGGTAGAGTTTGATTCCCTCAAGCAGCAGTATAAGGACGCTTGTCGGATTTACGAGGACGTCCAAGATGAAGTCAGTCGATTGGATACCCACTCTGCTTATTACTGATAAAGCCTATCTTATTTGTAGGGTCGACGTAGGCTTCTCAGTAAAACCGACCTCATTGCGTGTACTACTACCGGTACGTACCCTAGAGTGGACGCTGGAGAAAAATCTGACTTTATCGAAACCAAAGGCGCTGCGAAGCTCGTCTCTCTACTTACGGTCAGTTAATCAGACTGTATAAACATATGATATTGACTCGCACATTAGAGTATCGAGCCAAAGGTTGTTATGGTCGAGGAGGCTGGCCAAGTTCTCGAGGCTCACATCCTGGCCTCTCTTGTCCCATCAGGTACATCCAAGTCACGTTGATGTGGTCGGAAATCTTACCTGGTTCAACGCAGTTGAGCACCTCATTTGTATCGGGGATCCACAGCAGTTACGCCCAAACGTATCGACGTTCAGTGAGTCATCAGCGTTTCCCCCTCATGCAAAGCTAAACTCCGTCGAAAGCTTTATCCATGGAAAGCACGTCAGGCAGGGAATTATTCAAATTTGATCGTTCACTTATGGAGCGACTTTCCGATCATGGAATGGCCATGTCCCAGATTAATGTTCAGCGACGAATGCGGCCCTCAATCTCCGACTTCGTACGGTGTGTAATACGCTCTAGTAGATACATGGAAACAAGACCTTTATACGTACTCCCAGGACCATTTTATACCCGAAGCTCGAGGATCATGACCTTGTCCATCACTATCCACCGGTGCAAGGCGTAGAAAAGAATGTCTTCTTTTTCTCACATAGCAACAAGGAGAATTCAGAAGATGACTCTGTCTCTAAGTATAACATGTTCGAGGTGTGTCATTTTCTTGAACTTGACAATTACTCTACGACTCAACATATTCAATTGGCCAATTAGGTTGATATGATTCGTGACCTTGTTTTGTTTTTCCTGAAGCAAGGCCCATACGATGGTGCCGGAGATATTGCCGTACTTTGTGCTTATCTCGGACAACTGCAAAAGGTCCGAGCGGCCCTCCGAGATCTAAAAGTCGCGGTTAGCGTGGATGAACGCGATGAAGAGCAGCTCGAGCGCACGGGCCTAGCGGGCGAAGACGAGATAGGATTCTCCCAGGTCCAAGTGGCGAGACACGTCGGTAACATTATCTAGTTCTGAGATCTCACCGTCCTGATATCACGATGAACGTGTAGATTCGTATCGGTACAGTGGACACTTTCCAAGGCCAGGAAGCAAAAATTGTCATTATTTCCTTGGTCAGAAATTCTGGCTCGTTTGAAGAAGGCCAGGCTTCGATAGGCTTCTTGAAGGTGGGCATTTTCACAACAATCTAATACTATCGAGTTTCAACGGTCCTCGGACGTGTCTAGAACATCAATAGGATCAACGTCGCGCTTTCTCGGGCCAAGCACGGCCTGTATATCCTCGGAAATGCGTCGAATTTAAGGAAGAATGAGACATGGAGGACGGTTCTAGACAAAATGGAGAACGATGATGAGATTGGCTTTGCATTCCCAATTGTTTGCCCGCGTCATCCCGATGCGAAGCGATTTGTGTCTAAGCCGGGAGAACTCCCTACACTGGCTCCCGAAGGTGGCTGCCTCAAACCCTGCGAATTTCGTCTGGCTTGTGGACACGTATGCCCATCGATGGTATAAAAGTCTTCATCTTTGTTGCCAGTGCTATTTCGCTGAAGCAATGAGTTACAGTGTCACACAGATCTAGACAATCACCGAAGAATGAAGTGTAACCAACCCTGTGTGAGGGTCAGCTGTCCTAGGCGCCACCCTTGTCCATTGCTATGTTGCGATGACTGTGGGGACTGCCAGTTCCCCATGTATGACATAAGGTTGCCATGCGGGCATGTAGCTTCCTCCGTCCCTTGGCAAGTGCCCTGCATGTTCTTTTCTCTTTCCCTCTGATGCTCTCCCTAGTCATATGCTCGAAAAGTTGAGGGCGGTCAAGTGTGTTGCCAAAGTTTCGAAACCTCTCCTAAAATGCGAGCATACCGCCATCATGGCTTGCAGCGAGGATCCTGCAACCTTCACATGCAAGGAGGTTTGTGGGGGCATAACCACGTGCTGCTCCCGTAAATGCACGTCCAGATGCCACGAATGTCAGGCGACCACGAAAGAGAAGACGACTGCGAGATCCCTTCCCTTGGTCCGCTCGCACCACCGAGATCATGCCTGCCAGCGGTTGCTCAAATGCCAACACCTGTGTGGTCTCCCTTGTTCCTCTGATCATTCATGTAATCCGAAATGTCCACAAGCGTGTCGACAACGGTGTAGCCATCAACAATGCAAGAAGTCGTGCTGGGAACCTTGCCCACCGTGTATGGAGCCATGCGAGTGGCGCTGTTCTCACCACTTGTGTCCGGTGGTGTGCGGCTCGGTAAGTTCGGGATAGATTTCCCGGGCACCTTGCTGAGTTCTCGTCTGTAGATCTGTTCTCGCTTACCCTGCGACAAACCGTGTAAACAGAAGTTAGCTTGTGGTCACGAGTGTCCGTCGGGTATGTATGCTAGCTGTCCCGCTTGCCAACATCTGCTAGAAACTGATCTTTCTTGTTACAGTTTGCGGTGAACCCTGCGAGGCACAGACATGCATATCGTGCCTCCCGGACGACCGAAAGGCCGACATTGTTGACTTCATCATGCAGAGGAAACTGGCCGAGGTTGATCTTAGCTCGGAGGACATCTCAGAACGCCTAATCAAGCTTGCATGCGGTCACATTTTCACTGTGGAAACACTGGACGGCCATTGTAACATGTCAGAGTACTACGAAATCGACACCATGGGCGTTTTTCTGGCCACTAAGGCTCCCCCCGTGAACTATCAAACCCCCCCTTCGTGTCCCACCTGCCGAGGACCTGTAACCGCTCTCAGATATGGCCGCGTTACGAAGCGAGCGAATCTCGATATTCTCGAACAGAATGTTGCTAGCAAGATGTCATCAGAACTGGAGGGCATAAGTGGAGAAGTCGAAAAGATTTCAGCGAAGCTCGAGAGTGCCAAGGACGATGCGAAGAAGGTCACCTTCACCCCTTCAGAGAAGAAACCGGAAGACCTTTATCACCTTGAAGAGAGTCGCAAGAACCAGTTTGGCAAGGAATACGAGCCCCTTCCTCCCGATACAATTCACCAGGGTGCTATGACAACCACTCATGGACTCTCAAGAGAGGAGGGCAAGGCATGGAACAAGATCGTCCGCGACCTTGTAAAGCTATACAGGAAAGTTGCTGCGGTCGCGCGGACACATGGACCACATGTGCAGGCGTACAGTGCTGCACTTGCGACACTGTATCGTCTGGAACTTGCCGCAATAGCCAGCGACCCGGAGCGCGCTTGCGACAAGCCGGAGCCCTTGGCAATGGAGGAAGTCAACAGGAAGGTCGGTCAGCCTCCGCATAAAGCAGACACACGTTTTCAAGTGGAAGGCTTCTTCCTTTCCCTCGAGTTGCGGTACATGTTGGCGGAAATTGCGCAGAGCCGAATTGGCGGTCTAAACGCGACCTCGCAAGAAGAAGACATCACCACGCACGCACGTTTGTGGCGATCCTATGTGACATTCGTCTACGAGTCCTGCGTCCGCGACGCAGACAAGGCTTTAATTGTGGCGCAAAGATCTACAGCTTCGCGGCTTGCTGCGCGCGCTCGGATGTACATCTTCCGTGGGAACCTCGAGTTGTTCCGCTTCGAAATCTTGACCGAACGCACCCTACTAGCTCGAGAAGGGGTCCTAGATGACGCCCGTAAAAAGGTGCTGAGCAGTAGGGCGCAGCAAAAAGCAAACTCCACGGCCCTCATGATAAAAATGCTCGAGACGACATACATCCGCAGCCGCCCAGCCGGAAATATGGACGACTTGAAGGCAGAAAGGACGTGGTTCGCCCAAAATTGCCGCGAACGTGGAGATAAGTATGTGGAGGAATACAGCAAACTAGCGACGCACCTCCTCACCGAGAGCGGCTATGCGCCCTTATCTCTACAAGAAAAGGCGGACATTATCAAGGCATTCGGATTTTGTAAGTCGCTGTGCTTTTTGACGGCAATTGCTGAGATACATCTCCCGTTCCAGCACATAGGGGACACTTCTATAATTGTGAAAATGGACACACCTTTGTTATCACGGAAGTCAGTAACCTGTATTTACTGTTTTCTTCGAAGATCAAAAAAGCTGATCATCTCGCAGTGTGGTGGCGCTACGGAACAGGCGACTTGCCCCGAGTGCAGGGCGCCTATTGGAGGGTCGGGTCATCGGTTGCATCAATCAAACACGCGTGCGCAGGAGTTCGAGAATATAGCACGCCAGCAGGGTTCTGAAAACCCCCATTGGCCGTGGGGAAGAGGAGCATGAAAGAGGGGTCTTTAGAAGGCGCGAAGCATAAACGCTGAACTGAAAAGAAAACTGGGTCATGCTCACAACTGAAATTGTCCTCTACGTACAGACGAATCGAATGCGTACAGTCACAGTATTCCATCCACCCTTTTTTGTGTTTCTTCTATCTTTTCATCATGAAGTACCAGACAAGTCACAACCAGCTCCTCAAAGACTTGGTAAAATGACGAAATAGAGTATTCGTGCCCAGAATTGAACGTCATCGGACGGACGACGAACCATCGTCACAGTCACAGCATCTCAAGATCGCCCACGACCTGTACAGGAAAACTGCTGGGTTGCACGGGCACACGGACCACATGCTCAGGCGTACAGCGCTGCGCTCGCGACCCGGAGCCCTTGGCAATGGAGGAAGTAAAGAAAAAGATCGGATGGCCTGCATTGAGTACTAGAGGAGAGGCGTAGTACTATCTAATTTGGACAAAAATGGAAAGCGGACATTGCTTACAAAGTGTTCTCTGTGGACAAGCGACGCGCGTACGCTCATCTTCATCCTCTCGTTTTATACACCCATGGTCGCGACAACGACAGAGCAGGTGAGTTTAGGTGGTGCACCCGTAGAATAAAGATCGTTCATAGTCCAAAGCTAACAGCGCTTGCTGCAACAACCGTCGGTGCGCGCGCAAACCAACCTTCCTCCAAAGCCCGGAATTGCTGACCCAAGGCTTCATAACACCGTAGTGGTACATCCGCTCGTCTTGCTCTCCGTTACGGACCACCATGCGCGTAGTGTTGCGCGCGGCTCTTCAAAACGCGTCGTAGGCGTACTACTTGGTCAGGATAACGGCAAGTCAATCAACGTCGCCAACTCTTTCGGGGTACCGTTCGAGGAAGACGACAAGGATGCCAAGACATGGTTCCTCGATCATAACTATGTCGAGGGTATGTTCGAGATGTTCAAAAAGGTCAATGGTGAGTGCCCGCCTGCCTGTATGCTGTACGTCTGATAAAACTTTCCTGATAAACTCGTCGTTATTGTGGTCATGCAGCACGGGAACGCATGATCGGTTGGTACCACACGGGGCCGAAACTGCGAGCATCGGATTTGGAGATTAACGAATTGTTCAAGCGGTACATTGCACGACCCGTGATGGTCATTGTCGACGTGAGACCGCAAACGGTCGGCATTCCGACGGATGCCTACTTTGCCGTGGAAGAGATCAAAGATGTGCGTGCATGCATCATCGAGAGCCGACACACCACCCCTCCAACCGCATCTTCGGTCACATATATGCGCTCCTTACACACGTAATAACGTCTTTTCTACAGGATGGCACAGAAACACGCAAAACGTTCCTCCATGCGCCATCGGCCATCGATGCAGAAGAAGCTGAAGAGATTGGCGTCGAGCATCTCCTGCGCGACATCAAAGACTCGACGACGACGACGCTCGCCACCCGTGTCTCGGAGCAACTCTCCTCCCTCCGCGGCCTCTCCGCCCGTTTATCCGACGTCCAGCGATACCTTGTCGATGTTTCACACGGAACGATGCCCGTGAACCACCAAATCGTTTACTTCCTCCAGGACGCGCTCAATCTGTTGCCCGACTTGGCCGACCCGGCTCTCACGGCCAGTTTTGCGAGCAGCACGAACGACGCGCTGCTCGTCGTGTACCTCAGCAGCCTCTTGCGAGCAGTAATCGCGTTACATGCGCTGGTCGACAATAAGGCGACCATTGGACGCGCTGAGCTCGAAGAGGACGGGAGTAGCAAGGAAAAAGGAAAGGAAAAGGAAAAGGCTGCGGAAGGGGATGCGGAGAAGGAGCCAAACAAACAGCCGGACGCTAAGAATACATAGGTCTTTGTTGTGCACACGTCCTGGCCTTTTATATGCCCTGCTTGCTTTCACGCTACAGTGTAGAGAATATAATCCTACCTGTACCACGGACGTGCCGCGTTGCTACACCGATAATAGAAAATGATTTATTTTCGATGCAAAGTGAACGCAATGGCGCAGCAGTGCACTGTAGAACTCGGAAGACACTGGGTAAAGCACGTAGAGACGCCCATCCTCCACAGCAGAGCCCACGGTTCTGTACATGTGGCCAAACTGGAAAATCTACTTGTGTGTAACAAAGCCCTTTCCAGAGTAGCCCTCAGACGAGATACCTGACAATACGGTCACGGACGAGGAAAAAACCGACTAATTGTGAGGAAAGTTTACGGACCTGAGATGGGGTTGATTTTGAGCTCCTTGGCGCGTTCGTTGCTGGCCTCTTCCCACTCCTTGGTGATCGTCTTGGGTGCCGGTGGGGCTGTACCGAGAGAAAATTGACGCTATTGTGGACTAGTAAAAAATGACAACGTACCGATGGCGCGGAAACCGGCGTAGAACAGACCCGCGGCGCCGATGAGCGCAGAAACGCCAGTGAGTATCTTGACGGTCGTACCGGGGGGGTTAACCGGCGCACGAGGGCCATGCGGGCCAAAGGCGACATAGTAAGCTATAGTGAAGCACATCCGTCTCTATCAATCGACCGTCCGATGGAAAAGGGAAAAAAAACCCAAAGGTATAGGACATACCGGCCTTCTTCTCCGCAAGCGAAAGCGTTTTCCAGTCCTTCCGCTGGAGTTCTTCCAGTTGCTGGTGTACGGCCGTCTGCTCGGAAGGATTGAGTGTGGCCCATTGAGCCTCTACATTCGACAATGGGATCGCGCTGGCGGCGGCCGTTACGTGCGATGTTGACGAGCCAGCGTGGGGCGGGTGCGCTGCGGCGGTTGCAAGGCCACGACGCACGATGCGGAGTGCAGAGTGGCGCATGGAAACAGTGTTCAAGTGAGAATTGTTGGGGAGAGAAACGGGATACGGTAAATTGAGCGGGGTCTGGCCAGACAACAGCCGCCGTTTACTCGGGCAATCGGAATTACTTACACTTTTCTCACGTCCTCATCACTCGTACAAAAATTTACAAGAGCAGAGTAAGACAAACAGAACTCGGTGCCAAGAAATCGACTTTGTGTCAAATCATTATTTTCCTTTGGTTGTTGCAATGGCTAACCCCTCACGGCGGCGCCTCCTCATTCGCTCCCCCAGCGTTGGGACAATCACGCGAGATGTGGCTGCTCACGAGGTCATTAGGGAGAAGGCATGGACAACAGGACACGCACCCTTCTGATCCACACGTGTAGCAAGCGCGCCTTTGAGGCTGCGGGCAATCGCGGCTGATGTGACCCTGCGATAATAAAAATGACCGAGTTTAGCACTCGCAAAGCCAAACTCGAAAGGGGGAAAG
>WNFQ01001843.1_pt1 | contig 15201 bp, 16 predicted proteins | sample 5400171 | NCBI WGS metagenome assembly WNFQ01 (sample SAMN13153356, study PRJNA577476) | soil metagenome | isolation source: 20 cm soil under Madrone tree | place: USA:California | collected 2016-06-14
AACCACTTCACATCAGTTCACATCAGTTCACATCGGTGTGATCTCATCGCGCCGCACCATTTAGCATAACACCGTAAACGACCAACCGAGCTTCCCCCAAAGAATAACCTCGCTTAGTTACACTATTGCAATACAGGAGTCAGGGTCGTATGATTATACAGTAGAAATTCTCATAATGCATGGCTTTTTTGAGCACTTATTTCCACTTCATGGCTGGCTCAGAACTCTGCACCAAAAAATTGGTACACATTCTTATAGAGTACCTAGTCTAATTGCAGAATCCCTCTGAGAAGGTGTATTTCCTTGAATGGCACACTTTTGGCATGCTCCAGAAAATTATGGATTATGAGAATTTCTACTGTAACACTCAAGCCCGCCGACGATATCGCCCACCTACTTCTTCCGCAGCCTCCTTCGCGACACGCGCTCTCTTCTGCCGATGTAACTCCGCAGCACGCTCATTAATCTTCTCCACAGCTTGCGTATCTGGAAATCCTATATCCCAATATCCAGGTGGTGTCGGCGCACGCTCCCACTGTGCGCGATGCCGCGACACCGCCTGCCGGTGTGCGCTCACCCCCGCCTGTTCTCTAAACCTCTCCTCCGGATTTATATGATCGTGAGACGTCGTTGATTCGGACGCGACGAGGGTGGACGACGATGGTACGCGTGGTGGGGACGAACTCCATCTCGGCGCTTCGAGACGTGGTGGGAGAGGCCCCACAGCAGCATACCACTAAGTCACAACAAATTGCAATTGTCAAGATGGCGTTGCGATGGAAGGAAAAGGTGGACTGCTCACCCCATGACATTCTTCACACTCGCCCGCTTTTAGTCTATGTCGATGACGCTGCCCACGTACGACTTCGTCGAATGCAAACGGCACGCCGGCGTTCGCCGCGGGGTCGATTTCGAATTCAGCGTTGAGGGAGTATGGATCATCATCACCGCGGCCGCGGCTGCGCGCAGACTTGTATCGTGATATGGCCGGGAGGGAGGCTGTTGATGCGGAACTTGGGATGGGGGGCCCTGCATTTCGTCGGGGACGTTTTGTCAAAGGGGGTGAGTGGAGAGCGGGCGGGCGTTTGGGAGTAGGTGAACATGAGGAGAGAGAATGCCTTCTTGTACGTTCCCGTTGGGAGGGCGTGGAGGGTTGCCAGAAGGTAATGGCTAGAGGGAAAGGGTAGGTGTTATGGTTAATGTATGCATGGGAGTAAATGCGCAGAGAACAAACCTTGTGAGTCTTCCTGCGTTTGTGACATCTCTTCCACAGTTGTATCCTCATTCTCGTCACGTTTGCGCTTGAGGTGGCGCGTGTAGAGTGACCCTTCGGATGATATTCGGATTTTGCTACATTGAGCAGAGATAAGAAGCAGGATGGCATCAAAGAAGGGTTGGAAAACGCACCGCGGAGTGTTAAGGATGGATGTTTTCGGAGAGAGAGGGCTTCTCCGCGGACTTGTGGCTTTGGTCAGGAAGGACTTTGCACCTGCACCTGTGCGCTTTGGTCGAGGCTCTGGATGAGGGTTAGCAAAAAGGTGCAGATAAAGAAGAAATGGGACACGAACTCTTCGGTGTCACGGGCGTTTCCAGCATCTTCATCAAGGATTGTTGCTGTGATGCCGGAGTTGAACCACTATCGCGTGCGCCGCGCATATTATCGTGCAAAAGAGCCCCAGACGGGATTTTATCCTTCATGATGAAGATCCATTTTTTGAAACGCTTCCATGTCTTCATATTCTCTGATAAAGTGTGGGCCAGGCGATCACGGTCCGCAAGGAGGGCATCATAACGCTCTTGAAGAGTGGCCAGTTCAGCGCGGCTGGTAGCGAGTTGTGAGGTCAAATCTGAGACACTGCGAGGAAAAAAAAATTAGAAACAAAGAAAAAAAAACCAATACACATGTTTACTCGTTTCTGCTTTGCGATTCTAGTTGTCTCTGCGGCCTCGTATGAAGGGGCATCAGAGTACACCAGCACCAAGATGTGGGACAATCAAAGGCCCATCGCGTCGCGTGCCCGAATTAGATCACGTGATACAAATACACATTTCCACAACAGGCCAACATATAACATTTTATGTTCTACGTTACACGAAGTTGAACTTCTAGTGGATTGTATTTTTGACTGGGTCACATCCACACATTCCCGAATAATATTCTTTCTTATTTGTGCAGAAACGACAATATAACTAGATGTAATGCCCAAAACAGCTGAACTTTCTCTCATGAGTTATGTAATCGATGTGGAAACAAACCATCATCTCATCTGTGCTCGGTTGGGAGCAGCTCCTTGGAATCGTGATTTTCGCATTGTACTTCCTCTCCATTTTCTTCTTGTTCTCCATCATCATACAGAGCATCTCGGAGCGCAATCGCGCCTCGGGCAGCGTCCTATCCTGGTCTCATGTCAGTTTGGCACTCGTCTCGTTCGTATTCACATGGTATTGTGAGTGTTTATCACATTTCCTTGGATTTACGGACACACCCAAACTCCCTGATGATAAAAAGACATGATTTCTTTCCTGCGGTGGAGTTTCGTGGAATATGAACGGAGTGCCCCTGGTAGAAGTGCTGGGCCTACGCTTGTTCGCGTGGCCAACTGGCTGAGGGACACGGCTCTTTTTGAGCAAGCGTGGACCATTGTGTGCGATGGACCGCTGAGGTGGTGGTGGAGCGAGCAGTTGTGTCTGTTCACTGTTGGCTTTTGGACGGTTTTCCTACTGACAACCGGTTCGTACACTCCCTTTGCTAACCTATGGCTTTTCTGTAACCGGTTGCGTCTAGGCGGTGAGCGTAGGGTGAGACATGTGTGGGCGTATATGCTCTTCGGACAACTCGTGGCCATCTCAGTGGCGAGCAACTTGTTCTTCCTTGCGCTTCCTCGCACAGCCGAGATGAAGCCGCGCACCTCCGCGCAGAAGACAGTCCCGCCAGTGTTATGGCTGAGCGTGCTCGCGTCGCTCGCGACCGTCTTCCTGGTACCGCACTCGCTGCGGCACAACTATTTTCTCTCAAACCTACTCATCATGCACGCACTCCTAGTCATCCCTCTCCTCCGTCCAGTCACGAGCGCGGGCGCTGGTGGCCGCCTGCACATTCGCACGCGGACATTGTACCGGCTTATCACACTCATGTCCGTTATCGCGCGGCTGCGCACGACCTTATCGATGACCGGACGGAACACGCTGTGGGCCGTGATGACGTCGCACCCGGCGCAGGCGTCGATTGGGTGGGATGTTGTGTGGACGACGATCTCCTTTCTGAAGTGGATCTTACCGCGCACGCGCACGCTGGCCGGTCAGCTGACGGTCGTTTCGGCGACGGCGCTCTTGTCGATCGGTTCATCGGCGCCGTTGGGTATGATAAGTTCATCGGCACCGTTGGGAATGATAAGTGATATATAAGATAATAAATAATAATAAAATTGGAGCCCTTTGACCCTCTCTCCGTTCCATCCACGAAATGTCCTCGACTGTGCCTATCAATCAGCTCTCAGACATCACCGCACCCACTCCTCAGAACACTCCTCTCACCCAAGCACCCATCTCCGCAACTCTCTCCCGCCCAACCGTCCCAGACATCTCTGAAGATACCGAGCCCGCAGAAGAGTCCTCCAATGTCCACGACGCAGTTTTCGGTCTCGTACAAGGGAGGCTCGCCGGTCTTCTAGGCAAGAGTTCGGGATACATCGAGAGCCTACCAGACGGTGCCAAAAAGACCATCGAGGCCCTCAAAGGCGTGCAGGTAAAACAGAACGAGTTGCAGAATCAGTACAAGCGTGAATGTCTCGAGCTCGAAAAAAAAGTGAGTCATCCGTGTTCCCCGTTTATTTTTATGTCCGCCCCATCCGTTGCCCCTGCTTTCCCCTTACCCTTACTCTCCGATCATCTACACATGCGGGGTCCGAACAATTAATACTACACTCCCGTTCTGGATTGTGGGACAGCTCTCTCAGCCCAGTCGCCTTTTGATCCGAAAACGGGATGTGATAGATGCGATTAAGTGGGCGTTCCTCGACCCACTCCCTATTCAGAATGCTCTGCCGTAATTCATCTGCCGTATTCGCATTCTCCCCGTCTTTGCCCATCCATGTTGACCCCTTACTGACCCACATCCGCAGTATCTTGAACTCACCAAACCTCTCTATGCGCGCCGGCGTGCCCTTATCCACGCCAATGATGAGCCCACCACTGAAGAGCTCGAAGCAGGTGCCGCCCAGTCTGCCAAGGATGATGCGGACGAGAATCCGCTGGCCGTACCATCGTCGACTGTCCCCGCTGCCGTACCCGAGTTTTGGTTCACCGCACTGAGGAATCACGTCGGTCTATCAGAACTGATCACCGATCGCGACGCCGGCGCACTCAAGAACCTCACCGATCTTCGTATCGAGTACCTCCCCTCTAGCGAACCCAAACCCGGGTTCAAACTCATCTTTGAGTTCTCATCAAACGAGTATTTCGAGAATGACGTGCTGGAGAAGACGTACGTGTATCGCGAGGAGGTCGGCTATTCGGGCGATTTCGTGTATGACCGCGCGATTGGGACGGAGATAAAGTGGAAGGATGAGAAGGATTTGACAAAGGAGTTTGAGATCAAGAAGCAACGAAACAAAAGTGAGTCACCCGTTTTTTTCTTGTACTTTTGATTTTTTTCTTCTGACGTTAGATTTTACCAGATACGAATCGCACGCGACTCGTACGAAAAGCACACCCGACAGAATCATTTTTCAACTTTTTCTCTCCTCCTATTGCCCCGAGTGAGGAGGCGATTGAGGCGGGGGAGATTGGTGAAGAAGAGCTTGACGAACTCGAGGAGAAATTAGAGATTGACTATCAAATCGGCGAGGATATCAAAGAGAAGGTGCGTCCTAACTGACGTGTCTTTCATTATTCCTACCCTTCTCACCCTCCATACCTATCTGTAGATCATTCCGCGCGCTATCGACTATTTCACCGGCAAAGCGCTCGAATACGATATGCTTTCTGAAGATGAGGACGATTACGATGACGAAGATGAGGACGACGACGACGACGACGTTGACGAACTTGATGGTATGGTACGGCACTTCTTTCCTTTCATGTTTATCTTTCCTCGCTGATAAACATCGAGGAGGATTCTGATGAGGACTCACCACCGATTCGACGAGGGGCTCGTGGTGGAGGAAGAGGAGGACGTGGTGGTGGTCCACCGGCGGCGAACGTGAATCCGGAGGAATGCAAGCAGCAGTGAGCCGTGCAGTCAGCGCTAGTCAGTCAGTGCGCGGCGCCAAGTGGATTTTTCTGCCGTTCAGAGTAAGTATGATACTAGTGGGAGGGTCGGTAACTCCTTCCAAAAGTCACCCCTTTTTTAAAAAAAGAAAAGAACGAAACAAACAAACAAACAAACAAAAGTTAGGGCGTGGTAGTATGGTGTTCATTGTTCACCCGAGTTTCATACCCCTTTCCAGCGAACCAGCCTTTACCTACTCTACCTGTGCTAGTAAGTTACTACGCGAGTTACAAGTGTCCCCGTCATAACCCCACTCTAATCGTCCACCATTCTCCTCTGATCCTCCGTACTCCTAACCATACTTTTTCATCCTTCTCTGTTCGTCTTATATCTGCTCTCTCGTCTTGTGTAATAGTTGTTGAATAAGCATTTGCGGGCGCATCGGCATCTCTTCTCATTCTCTCTCCAACATTCATTCGGGGATTAGAGTAAACCGCAAAGCCCGAGGGAGGGCACGCTCTCTCAGAGGTTCATGCGGTGATGGACCGATGGACCGATGACCGGTACTAGTGCAGATTTGGTGCACGATAAGTTTATTTATGAGGGATACCAGTGTAGCGATACACGAATTTTTACGATACGGTAACTAGGTGGGACAATCAGATGGCGGAGCTTCCAAGGCAAGCCGGGCCGACGCCACCGGTTAGACTGACTTGCCTCCCCTTCGGCGTACATTCGTTCGAGAGTTGCTGGGTGATTGTGATGCGCGTTTGTCTGTCTGTCTACCATTTTCTCCATCAGGTCTGGCGCACGCACACGCAATATCTGCAACTTGAAACCCGCCTACCCGTGACTACCTTCAAATGCAAAATTCAAATGCAAATGCAAACATCGACGCTGATGCTCTCGTCTCACACTGACAACGCATCATCTCTTTATCTCGGTGACGTCGACGAGGTGAGTTGCAGAAAAAGAAGGAGGATGGGTAATCCCGGAAATGGAATGCCGTACGAGAGGCACCATCGTAAGCGTGGCGCAGACTGCTTGTCGCCGTTCCCGTCATCTCCGGCTCCTGGGGCAGCTCCGGGAATGGCACCCGCAATGCTGCGAAAACGTCGTCCTAGTGCAAACTTGGGGTGGGCATGAAGTTGATTTGACGCACGCGATCGTTATCGTGATGCCGGTGCTCGAGTCGAACACAGCAAAGGCGTATGTCAAGGATACACATACTGTATATCGGTGAGTGCCACGTATCAAGTCAACCGTTTTCGCGAGATATAGCCATCCAAAAGTCAGTTCGAGACGGTTTCGAGTAGGGATTGTGAGGGGTCTGCCCATGGAATACCCCTGCCTCTACCTAACAAATACCCCAACACCTGTTAGGTCAGAAGGTTGACCCCTCGAAAAGGGTCCACTGGGGCAACCCTCTTACATAGCAAGGGTATGGTTTTTGTTGCCAGGTAGAGGTAGGGGAAACCCAGGGGTATACCCCTCCCCTCCCTAGTTTCGAGACCTTGCCAGTGGCACAGTCAGTTATTAGTTATTACTTGAGCAATGTGCTAGTGGCGGATTGAGTTCCGTCGACATACCGCTGGTGGCATCTGTGGCTCGGGAGAAAGGTATTGACCACCACCGTGACGGGAATAAACGTATATGGCGGAATACTAGGCCCGGGCCCAAATAACCTTCCCGACCACCTCATCACCCCCTAGTAGTACGGAAGACTTATGGTAAATAAAGGACTGCTAGCACGGCGAATAAGAGTGAACAGCCCAGCTCGACTTACGACGACAAGTTTCTCACTCACAGAGATGAAGTGTTTAACAATATGGCAACAATGCTGGCGATCTGCTGTGAAGATGACAGCGAGGCGTTTCAGAATGTTTGTTGTGAACGTGAAGACCACATGGTTGAGAGGAAAAGTCCAGACGTCACTAGAACCCAATACAGTGTCGTAGACTCTGGGAGACCAACGTGGCGACGATAGGGACTGAGGAAAGGTCTGACAACGTGTCCATAAAAACCCGAGTGGGACGTGTACATCTGATCTCGCTATGGATGAGGTTAATTGAATCAGCTGCCGTCTGATTACATCAAAATATATAATAATCTTCGACGTGGACAGACTCGGACATCACCTATTTGCCAGCTAGATTGGCGTCCCGGTTTGGTTCGGAACCAGGATGTTATTTTACCCGGAAAACTTTAGCTTATTGCTAATTGAAAGACGACAGCGTCAACAGGGTTAGATTATTTTTGTGAGACGTTCTCAAACCGTGGTCAATGATCCGGAAAAAACCGGAGAGTAACGTGGCAAAAAACGCCGTTCAAATTCAACCAACTTGATCGATCAGCAAGCGGGGCATCATTGAACGATATTGGGACAAAAGCACGTATCAGTACCTGCATATCACGTTTGCCGACATCGCCGTTACAAGCAAGAGATTCAGGGTCCTTTCAATGTTAAGAATGGTTCTTGTTGCCGCCCACAAGACGCAAGTGAGCCAATAACTGAGTGTACCATGTGGATACCATCAAAGAGGAGTTACCGTTCTCGGAGGAGCAACCGCTAAGCGGCAACAGAAGTTTCCTGAAAATCCTTGACGCACCTTAGCTGACTACGACTATGTATATTAGCGCGTTGTTGGGCGATCATACGCACGTCAGGTCAGGTACATAATCGTAGTTTCGTTCATCGAGCTGAGCGTGTTCACTTGACGTGCGATAAATTCTGGCATCGTCATTGAGGAATCCCCGACGCTACCTAGTAGTTGCTTGGTGTGGGAGGGGTGGCTGGGCTCGCCTACACTTGAAACTCGCGGCTCATCCTTCTAAAAATCAATCGTCTTTCTAGATTCCGATTATGCTCATCTCATAATAACACCCCCCTGTTCGTTGCCTTCGTTATTCTGGAGGAATGCCCGACTTTACCCGGTTGCTTGGTACAGAGCTCGCCTAACTTACGCTTCAATCATATTGATCCAAGTCGGGGCTACTCCCACGCTGCTTCTACAGGCGGGCTTTGTGCACTTTAAACAGTAGATCGTTTATCTCTAGTACCTCAATTTCACTAAGCGAGATGACTTACGCTTTGGTCCTTACGCTTTGGTCCCCCTGAGGCGGATGATTGCTTACCAACAACGAAGATGATTAGCGACCACCACAATATAAATATTGGTCGGTGCGACCTATCGATCCTCAGTACTCCCCAACTGACAACTCCCTCTCACTCCTTTCGTGCCAATCCATTCCCAGTATTGTCTGTCGCATCGTCGCTACCAGAATGATGGCAAAACTCCTTTCGTTGTGTCTTCTCGCCGTACTAGCTGGCCTAGAGGTCGTCCAAGCTAGTATGTCTGCATGCTAAAATCTGAATCGCCATGTCCGTTGGTTCGCTGAAAGCGTATTTGTAATAGTTCCTTTGATTCTTGATCAACGTAGCGTGGCACGGGACGATGGTGTCCAAAACATAGTTCCTAATCCATACTATGTCCCTGAGTACGCCGCTAATATTCTTCTGCTCATTTTCCCTTGATATTAACGAATAATTAACAGTCCCCCCAACGATTTGTATGCCCTTGATATATTCTTTCTTCCATTTCCCCTGGAACTTAACGAGCCTGTTTAGTGAACCTTTCAAGAAGAGGCAAGGATCTGTTCCTAGGTATATCCCACATGCCCATGTTCTTTTGCCTATTTCCCTCTGACGCTCCCTTGATTCTTGATCAACGTAGCGAGGGACGGGACGATGGAGTCCAAAACATAGTTCCTAATCCGTACTACGTCCCTGAGTACGCCGCTAATATTCTTCTGCTTATTTCCCCCTGATATTAACGAGTAATTACAGTCCCCCCAACGATTTGTATGCCCTTGATATATTCTTTCTTCCATTTCCTCTGGAACTTAGCGAGCCTGTCTAGTGAACCTTTCAAGAAGAGGCAAGGATCTGTTCCTAGGTATATCCCACATGCCCATGTTCTTTTGCCTATTTCCCTCTGACGCTCCTTTGCTTCTTGATCAACGTAGCGAGGCACGGGACGATGGAGTCCAAAACATAGTTCCTAATCCGTACTACGTCCCTGAGTACGCCGCTAATATTCTTCTGCTCATTTCCCCCTGATATTAACGAATAATTACAGTCCCCCCAACGATTTGTATGCCCTTGATATATTCTTTCTTCCATTTCCCCTGGAACTTAACGAGCCTGTCTAGCGAACCTTTCAAGAAAAGGCAAGGATCTGTTCCTAGGTATGTCCCGTATGCCCACATTCTTTTGCCTATTTCCCACTGACGTTCCTTTGATTCTTGATCAACGTAGCGTGGCACTGGCACGGGACGATGGAGTCCAAAACATAGTTCCTATTCCTCCCCCTGCTGAGTACGCCGTTAATATTCTTTACCCATTCCCCCCTGATATTAACGAATGATTATTACAGTGCCAGCGAGTTTGATAAATGGCTGCGTAGCGAGGCACGGGACGATGGAGTCCAAAACATAGTTCCTATTCCTCCCCCTGCTGAGTACGCCGCTAATATTCTTTGCCCATTCCCCCCTGATATTAACGAGTGATTACAGTGCCAGCGAGTTTGATAAATGGCTGCGTAGCGAGGCACGGGATTATGGAGACCAAAACCAGATTTCTACTCCTCCCCTTCCTGAGTACGCCGCTAATATTCTTTGCCCATTTTCCCCTGATATTAATGAATGATTACAGTGCCAGCGAGTTTGATAAATGGCTGGCTTGATAACCATGTGTGTGCCCTTGATATATTCTTTCTCCCATTTCCCCTGGAACTTAACGAGCCTGTTTAGGGAGGCTTTCAAGAAGGGACAAGGATCTGTTCATGGATATATTTCGTATGCCCCTAATATTCTTTTTCCTATTTCCCCCTGATGTCCCTAATATTTTTCACCCGTTCCCCCCCAAACTTAAGGAAGGCCAAGACAGTTCCTGAGGATCCTTCGTACGTCCATAAAATTTTCGCCCATTCCCCTCCTAACGCAATGTAACAGGTTTAGAGACACAAACACGGGTTACGTGGATTACTTCACTTCCCTTTATACCTTCATCTCTTTGGATAGATCTACCTTGTGATAATGGACTATAGTTAGTTAAATATACAGGTTTCTCCCCGTGTTAAATAATAGTACTCGTGGTGTGTTTTCTAATCCCTCCTGCCTGCGCGTTATCGCCTCATCTCATCTCAACTCGTTTTTCGTACTTGTTGTCTTGTGCGTTGCACTCGTGTCTTGAGTTCATAGCCTTCGCTAGGTGATGACGTTGATATATCCAATGGGAAAAAACACGGCTGAGTAGGACGCTTTTCGCTGGCGGCACTGCTCCGTTCCCCATTCCATAATGCAAGGTGTCTTCCCAGTGGCTCTCCAGAATGCTTGATCAGCAGGCAGCCGAGGAAAATGCTCATTTGAGAAATGTGTTAGCCTATTGAGCGTGCGAAGTCAAGAATAGGTTGGGAACCTGCAATTGGGGGACAGCGAGCTCGTCATGGCAGTATCATGCTAGGGATGGACGATTGAAATGCCCCGGGGCTAAAGAACTGTGGTGTGGCTTTGGTACGACGGCAGTGTGTGGAGGCAGGCGAGAAAAGATGATAAAGCGCCTGCGCCACTGCCTGTGCACGACACGGGTCGTCTCTTCTCCCATTTTGCAATACCACTAGGGCTGACCTGTGCTTTGTATGGGCAGGGGGCATCGGCTTAGCGTGAGTTGTAAGGACCTTCTTGAGAACCTCAAGACTCAAAAGAATAAAATAATTCTGTGCGCACTGGCACCATTTTTTCAATCTTCTAGTATCCCTATTTTAGGAGGGTCGGAATCGAACTCGCCGAAGTATCTATTTCCAAACCGTTGAGTCGAGGAGCATCGATGTATCACGAGGTGCTCCGACTGAATATTTGTCGGCCTTAGCGAACGAAAAGTGGATGAGGGCAGGGAGGACATCGGCCTTCTGGACGAGGGAAATGTCCAATATAAAGTAATTTGAGGCTGGTCGATGCGGAGAGGCAAGTGACCATCATCTCGGGTGAGATGTACGCAGAACGAGGGATGTCAAAAAACATCGACGAGGTGAGTGGCAGTAGAAGTTTAGGTAAACGCAGATCCAAGCGACGTAGTGATCGGAAAGCACTTCTTTGCCATCGTCGACAGACACGCACAAGCGTTTGTAACTTTTATACGCAACATTTTGAGGCTTCAGAGTTGATGTTTTCGACCATGGCCACACAGGAATCAAACACCGCCAGGAGGACCTTGTTGGGAAATATGTCAAGTGGTGCCACCTGGCCTACAACGCGGCGTCGGTCAGCAACTATCCGGAAATGTTGCGCAGAAAGAATTTGCTCGCCAGTGGTAGCTTTCTTTCTACTCCTCTGACTCGAACAAGAATTTGCCAATAGCTCCAACATTAGCCAGCAGAATCAATAAGTCTGGAAGGCTAAGAGAAATGACGGGGTGATGCTGGAGGGTGACGGGAAGTATATGAAAGAAAAGCATATACTTTCGGAAATCATGGTTTTGTCAGTTTGTTGGGCAATGTGGTGGAATTGACATACGAACAGGAGGGTTTGGCGGCGCGAGTCTATAGTGGCCCGCCTAGGAGCTGCGGCCAGGGCACGGGTAAAATCTGATGCTCTTGAGACGAGAGATGTCGTACTACTGTAGATTAGAGCGCCTTCACTTAGCGCCATCACGCGTCGCTCCTTCTTTTCTAGACGACGCAAGAAAATCACCATTTTTCCACGCTCATCAGACCCCTTCCCAGCTACTACCCGCCGGACCGAGTACAGTCCTCAATGCGTTCGAGGAAAAGACAAAGAATTTGGGCAGAGCGATGACGACCACTGCGTGGTATGGTGCTGGAAGATCGTGCCGACTGGGATAATACATCTGCATGGTGAAGTTCGTCTTACCCCGGGATTGTTTCAAGTCTCTCGGAAAATGGTAAGCGCTGTTCAGCGCGCAGGTGATCTTCGGACCTCACACCAGGCATTCGCGCGTAGAATCAAATAGACTAATAGAAAATCTATGGTCAAGTGGCCAATGTCTCCATTTGACACGTCGCAGTTTCTTTGGTGCAGTTTCTTATAACATGCTGTACACATACAAATCTGACTTACCTGCGCCGACTGGTTGCATTGTTGTTGACGGTCGCGGTTGGTGGACGATGCGATGGGATCTCTGATACAGTATGAGATATGATCTGCAGACACCAACAATCCCCGTGGAAGTGATTTGGCCAAGACAATACTCTGTAAATCGGTTTGTTCATAATCGTACATCGACTACCACCGCCAGCCGTTTATATTGCGCCGACTGCTTACCTCCGTCACGGCATCCGGTTCCAAGAGCTGTGCGGCGGTTACCAACATTTGATCGTAACTTACACGCATTTGCGGCTGCATTCGGTGGTGGCGAGTTGTGTGATCGTTCCTAACACGTACAGTACCATTGGTATCAACCAATGCCTTGCTTCCTTCTGTTTGGCCCAAATGAATATGACCCTGAGCCGCACAGTCGAGCGTGCACTTGCCCTCGACGGAACTTGTAAATATCCGCCCTCCTTCACGCGACTTTCCCTTCATTTCCTGACCCCAAAACTTGCGTTTTCATTCCAGGCACCGGTGAACATGGAGTTGGGATTGGGAAGAAGGAATTCTTGGTTGAGGAGCTCGGCGAGGACACTGTGGTGCTGATGAAGAAGATCAAGCGGGAGATAGACCTGCTCGGGATCATGAACCCAATTTATTAGCCCTCTCGGACGGATTCAAGTTCGCGCCACAGCTCTTTGCAAGAATGACTATTCACCATCCCCTGGGTGGCCGATGAATACAAAATGCCAGAACGTTCGATATCTTGTTGAGTCTCGTACACGAGTTGCGGGAGCCTGGAAATGGGAACGCTGTGCAACCTTCAAAGTGAGCTTTGCCGCGGGAAAGAGTCACATGCGCAACTGATGAAAGCAAGCCCTCTCTCATGCGCGCGGAAGTTATGGTGGATTAGAGGCACCATACGTCCGTCATCCAGACATTTGCTCCGTCGCCCGCATACGCCCGACTGGAATACATCCCATTCTCCCGATCCGTACACATCGCCTCAGCCGAGTTTTGTGTACTCGCAGGCCAGAATTTATCCCCACCGTGCTTCTTTGCGATCTTCTTGACCATCTCTACAGACTCGTATGGCACGCCGGGAATCGCGCCCTGCAGCTTGAAGAACAAGTGGTCGGCGTTATCGTACTGGCGAGCAGGATTACCCGCAGTCAAGGGGGCGCGCATGGACGCAGCGTCGACGAATTCCCGTGTTCATGATTTCGATGACGGCCTCGCTGGCCGTTCGCATGTCGGGGAATCGTACTGTCACGACCGTGGTTAGGAAAACAGGCGCAAGGCGGATGGTCACTTCTGTGATGATGCCAAGCATCCCTTCTGCGCCGATGAACAGCTTGGCCGTGTCAAATCCGCCGGTCGGCTTAGCCCTAAGCACATTACTATCTTCCGTTTTGTAAATTGAGCTTGATCCACATAGAAAGCGAATATTTGAGCATGAGCAAAATGGTCTGCCTTCGGAACAGAAATTTATTAGGGTAGATGGACCAGGGTTGCTTAAAAATAATGAAAGGTTGACGGAAACGCTGGAAAAAAGCGGGGAGACTCGATGGCTGGCAAATTTTGAGTGGGACTATTCGAGACTTTCTGTCAGTTCCTTGGTCGATAACAGGCGCACTTCCCTTGAAGTACGGCTGAGAGCTGATTGAAGAGATATCGGGGGAATGGGTAGAATTGAGATTACTAACCGCTAAAACTAACGAACCACCGAACCACCACCGTTTCGCTCGAAAGCCAATGCCGGAATTAGCCGGTGACCGTTTTGATCACGTGTTCCCGCCCGTAGTGATGCGAACCCGGACCGATCCGACGTGCGTGGCCAGATCTGACACTCACAGTTCCATTTTCATGCTTCCTGCAACGCAGCGTCCATGATGTTGGTGCTTAATCTGTCTCGCATTAACCGTGAATTGGTTTTTCACGTCAAGGTTCCATGTGGAAGGCAAGGGCATATGTTGGAGGTGATGGGCGCAAAAGAACTGTTCGGTGCGCTGACAGTTAGCTGGAGCTTTGCATAACAAACGTCCAAGTTATGCTTCCCAGTCCCTTCTTCAGCATTATTTTTATCAGCTCCAGATTGTTTGATGGCGTCGATAGGGCGCAGGCCATTTCTTTGTCCAGTGTTCTGACTATCGCCGACCTTTGAGCGTCAACGTCGATAATGGTGCTTCGCGTTTACGCGAACCATTTGAGCAGAGAGAGAACAGACGCTGCGTTCTACGGCGACGGGAGCGATACAGTAGGCCAAACTTTAAAACAATGGTTGGTATTGTTCATATCTTTCTGTTAAAAAAACTGTACTACCATGACTACTCGATTTAAAGGAAACGCACGCCCCGGATAGGTAACTTGAAATTCAGGATTCGTGCTAGCCACTGGTAACACGCACGAGCGGCCATAACAGTAATCAAGATACAGCGACGCATCATTTTAAAAACGCCAGTGGCATATGAACTCCGATGACGGTCAGGACTCGGAGGAAAGCCAGAGATTCGAGCACAGAGTCGTTACAACCAAAGTCAATGGTCTGTCTCTTCGATACGGCATGTGATTGTGTGATGGCCACACAAAAATGAGGACTGGGTTTTTTATTCAGCATTCTGTACACGTACTAGGCTGACTTAGTTGCAAGGTTGTTCACGATCGTGATTGATGGATGACGGGAAACCGCGGCACTACTTGATGTTGACTCCTACCTGGGCAGACGTCTCCGGTACAATCTAGACGCCAACAATCGCCATGGAAGTGGCTTGACCGCGACCCTAAGAATTTGTCCGAAATCATAGACGCTCGGCTGTCCGCCAACCAGTACAGTATATCGCGCCACCTGATTGCCTCCGTAATCATTGCTACTAGAGAAAAAGCTG
>WNFQ01004433.1_pt1 | contig 15194 bp, 10 predicted proteins | sample 5400171 | NCBI WGS metagenome assembly WNFQ01 (sample SAMN13153356, study PRJNA577476) | soil metagenome | isolation source: 20 cm soil under Madrone tree | place: USA:California | collected 2016-06-14
GTGTTGTTCACGGTTCTGCGGCGCGAAGACAAATACAAAGCGAAGAGTTTCATCGATACATTTGGTTATCGCTGTGGAGATCAATTCGGTGCCTGGTCTTATGGCGGGATGCAAGCGCTCGGGCTCAGCTTGAGCGCGATCAGTTACGTTGCCATACCGGTTGTCGCCGGTTGGTGTGCACTCGGCGTTTGGCTTGGGCGTAAACAAAGCAGGTTAGCGGATGCGCAGGCGAAGCGGGTTGAAGCCGCACCGGTTGGCGATACAGCCGAGCCAGAAGCTGCATGAGTTGCTCCGGAATGTCATTCTGAGCGAAGCGAAGCTGCAACGCAGCGGACGAAGGCCGCGAGGCCAGGCTTTCAATCTCTGATCTTTTTTAGCTAATCTCGGCGGGCAATAGTCAGAGATGTTTCCAGCCTTCGCATAAAGCTACGGCCCGGCAGGCGCTCCGCTCAACATGACAGTCCAATATGATGGGACGCCTTGCAGCCCAAAACAGATTGCGCGCAGCCGTTCGCGCGCTAAGTGAGAGTGAGGCAGACAATCGTGTCTGCCAGAGAATTGCAGGCAGGATTGCCTGCATCACGTCAACAACCAACGGAGGCAAAACAATGGCAACACGAACTGGATCGGCTGTGTGGGAAGGCACACTGAAGCAAGGTAAAGGCACCATGAAACTTGGGAGCGGCGCGTTTGAAGGACCTTATTCATTTTCATCGCGCTTCGAGGAAGGGAAGGGGACCAACCCGGAGGAACTCATCGGCGCCGCCGAAGCGGGCTGTTACTCAATGGCTCTCTCGGCCAATCTCGAGAAAGCCGGCCATCCGGCGAAGCGCATCAGCACTACGGCGACTGTGAAATTGGAAATGATCGGCGGCGGACCAAAGATCACCACTATCGATGTAAAGACCGAAGCCGAAGTTCCTGGAATCGACGAAGCGAAATTTCGCGAGCAGGCCGAGCACACAAAGAAGACTTGCCCGGTGTCGGTCGTTCTGGCGGGCGCGCAGATTAATCTCGATGCGAAACTGCTGTAGCGGCAGGCGTGCGCCTGCAAGGATGAAAGCCAGCGCAGCCGACACGGCTGCCACTACAAAGCGGATCTATTTCGCCAGCTCGTAGAGATATTCGACGAACGACATCACCGCGCCGTCGAAGCCCTGTACTTTCGGGTTCGCCGATTCGATGACGTAATACTCGTCCGGCGCGTGCGCGCCGCTGCCGTGACCGAGCCCGAAATGGCCGGCAGCAAGCTTCAGCGGTTCAGCGGTGAATACGTAGCCGGGATACGAACCGGCGTTCCGCGGCCAGAGCAACGCATCGATTCCGAATCTTTTGTACGTCGCCGCCTGCGCCTTGATCAGCGGTGAGTCGGCCGATGTGCTCGTGGGATCGTAACCGCCGGTCATGTTTACTTCAATATCGCCAAAGCCGCGCTTCGCCAGATGCGCCTGTAATGCGGCGAGAGCCTCTGAGGCTTTCATGTCGGGGACGAGACGCATGTCGATCTTGGCCACGGCGCGATGCGGCAAAATTGTTTTGCCACCGGGACCGGTGTAGCCGCCGACCAACCCTTCAATATTCACAGTCGGCTGGGATTCGAGCCGTTCGTTTGCCTGCTCCCACGGCAGATTGTTGATCCAATGCTGCACGCTGAACTGCTTCTTCGCCTGCGCTTCGCTCCGGACCTTCGAGACTTTTTCGATCATCGATTTTTCTTCGGCGCTCAGCGGAAGGGGCTTTGGATAATTGTCGATTGCAATTTCATTCCCGTCTTGGGACACCAGCGTGTCGAGCGCTTTCACCAAATGCCATGCGGGGCTGTCCACCATCGCCTTGAGCGAGGAATGAATATCTTTAGCCGGTCCGCGTCCCCATTTTTCGCCACTCGATACGAGCTCAAGTTCAATCACACCTTTCGAGCCGAGATTCACTGTCACAACACCGTCCAAATCTTGTGTGGCCGAGGGCATGAACACGCCTGCGCATTTCTTCAGCGCTTCGACCACTCCAAGTCGCCTGGCGAGCTGCGGAATGTGCGGTGAACCGATCTCCTCTTCGCCTTCGGCGACCATCACAAGGTTGACCGGCATCTGCCTGCCGGCGCCGCGAATTGCATGCAGCGCCGCGAGGAACGCAGCCTCCGGCCCTTTCTGATTCACTGCGCCGCGACCGATCATCACTTTGCCCAGCGGCGGTTTGTCCACGATTCGCGCTTCAGTCGGAGGCGACGTCCACTCCGCCGGATCAAACTGTTTCACGTCATACATGAAATACAGCCCAACAGTTTTCGGCGCGCCTGCGTCGAGCGTTGCGAATACGCCCGGCTTACCGTCTGTTTTGATCACTGTCGCCTGTTGAAATCCCGCGTCGCGCGCCAGCTTTGCCATGTACTCCGCGCCTTCCGGATATCCCCGGTCCTCCGCCGCGATAGACACCTGACCAATCCAGTCCTGCAAGCGCTTCACTGCTTCATCGTGCCGTTTCGTGATTTCACTTTTGATGTCGCCAATATCAATTTCGGCGGGGTACAAAAGATGAGCAGTCGTTAGGCCAACGCACGCGGTGGCCACAGCGAGAAGTCGGGCGCTTGAATTCATAAACCTCATTTCTGGCAATTTCGATATTCCGGCAAGCAAACAAAGCGGGCCTTGAGCTGCTCGCCATATCGTCTTAATATCGAGCATGAGGACATTGTCTCCCACGCAAGCGCGGGCGAACTTGTCATCGCTGCTGAAGCGCGCGGCCAACGGCGAGGACATCGGCATTTTGCATGGCGACCAAGTCATCGCGCTTCGGCCAGTGACCGTTCACTCGGACGATTACGCACTTCAAGAGTATGGTGTAACGGAACGAGAACTTGATGCGTTCGCGCGCCGCACAAAACGGCGTATCGCACGCCATCGCAAAGCAGGCAAAATGACACCGTTCAGTGGTGACATCGAAGCGGACATTGCGCGTTGAGCTGGCGCCGGAGCTAAAAGCTGTAATTCGCCGTTTGCCAAAAGCTGAGCGACGGCGAATTGGTCAGGCAATTACCGCGGTGCGCGATGGATTCGGCAGTCCGCATTTGCACTCGGGCCTCGGTATTCGGCGGCTGCGTGACGGCGTCTTCGAGTGTCGCGTTGGGCTAACACTTCGGCTCGTTTTCGATGTAGAACCGGGTTTGCTGGCGTTCACCGATCTGGGTACTCACGATCAAATCCGCAAGATCATCCGCAACCGCTGATGCGACGAAGGCGTGTTCACAGAGCGAGGCTTTCTTGCCTTGGCCCCGATGCGACGGCTGCGAGCCCGGCAAACTTTTTAACCAGATCATCTAACTTGGCGATGTAGTAATCGACGTTTTCGTCACGGTTTTGTGGGTCGAAGTCGCTCGCGGGCTTGGCGGCTTCGTAGGCCGGAACCTTGATTTGGTCGCCGGGTTTATGACTGCGGCCACTGGCCAGAGCGAGCTCGTAGGCGGCGGCGCGGTTGCGAGCGGAGCCGGCGATCTTTGCGCGATACTTATCGAGCGAATCCTGGAGCGTGTCGGTCTTCATGAGCATGTCGATCTTCCATTCGCGGTTCCGGATTTTTTGCTCGAATTCGTTCCGCAACTGCGGAATTGCTTCCGCTTTTTTTTCCATGATGAGCTTGATCATTTCCTCTAAGAAAACTCGCTGAAACTTTTCGAGTCCACGCGATTTCAGCGCGCCGCCTTTGATGATTACGTCGCCATCTTTTGTGAGCAGCGCATAATTTTTTGCTTTGTAACTGAACATCGCGTCGAACTGCTCGTCGATTTCCACATCAATCCCGGGCGGCAATTCGCTCGCCAGATCTTTCTGGAACTCATCAACGTCGATGTTCTCTGGCGGCACGAAATAAATTCCGTCAGTATCGACCTCGATGACCTGCGCGCCGCGCGCACTGAGCCAGTCAATCATTTTCTTAAGCAGGTCGCGCCCGATCTGCGTCACACGCGCGGCAGCATCGAAGTCGGCAAAATGTCCCTGTGCGAATCCAAGATATCCGTAAAAGCTGTTCAGCAGAATTTTGAATGTGTTTTGCAGCGCCTGAAGATGATGTTGCTTGGCGCCATCCTTTTCCGCGCGCATTTCGGCCTTTGCTTCCAAACGGAACGTGCGGAGATCGGTCAGAAAATGCCGAAAGATCTGAAGTTGGTCCGTTGCGGAAAAACAATCGAACTGCAACATGACCGAGGGATACAGCGAAGCGATGTCGCAGTGCCAAACGTTGCGCGCCACGCCGGTGAAAAATATGTCGGTGTAACCGCCTTCGAATGCGCGAACCATCGGCAGCTCCGGAATACTGTGGCGCTGCCGAAAATACTCGCGCAGAAAAAGAGCGTTGATGCGCGTGGCGTTGCCGCGGACGATCACATCCTGGTAGTTATAGGGAAAAATTTGCGCCTGGATGAAGTAGCTCGGGCTCAGCAAGTCCGACAAAGCGCGTGTTTCTCGAACGCCGCACAAAGCGCGTCGCCGGAACACTTCTGAATCGCCCAAGTAAGCACGCTGCAATTCTTTGCCGGCGAGCGCGGAAATGTCTTCGCTGTCGCAGAGCTCGAAATGCCGGGCGACATCCGAGCGTTCGAAACCTGCCAGGGAACGCATCCCGACATCGTAAAATTGCGCGAGTAAAAACGTATCGACAAAGTGGCGGCCATCGATTGTGAACTTCGGGTAGTCAATTGTTTTCTCCGCGATTTGGAGTCGCGACGGACGCGAGCGCAGAAAACCGCCGCTGCGTCCCCAGTCGAGTTTGGTTTTCAGTTTCTTTGCGCGAGCGACGAGATAAGGCAGATCGGACCGAAATAAATTGTGACCTTCAATCACGTCTGGATCGCGTTCCTTGATGAGAGCGGTGAGTCGCTTCAGAGCATTTCTCTCGGATTCCTCGACGTTACTTGGATCGACAACGATCAGTTCTTCCCAACCAGTGTTATCAGAGAGCGCTATGCTCATCACATGAGTGTCGTCGCCTTCGACGGCCAGCACCTCGAGCTGCATTCTTTTCAGCTCTTCAAATGCCAAATCTTTGAACAACGTGCGGCCCGTGGCGGTGAGGTAATGCTGCACCGGGTCAGTGAACGCGAAGAAATCGCGCCCCGAATTCTTCAATGCGTTGCGCAGCGCGATTAGTTCCTTCCAGCTATCGACGGTGATCAACCAGCCGAACTTGAGATCGCTCTGGAGTTTTTCCGATTCGATACCCAGATCGACAACATCACTGTCGGCCCACAGGAACGGATGGAACGGCTCGACATCGGTGATTGTCGATCCATCTCTTTCGCGACGATGAACACGAACCGTGCCGGTCTCGCCCAGCTCAACGGCGACAATTCGCGGCGTGGGATCAACGCCGAAGAGGATTGTGTTCTTTTCAAATTCCATCACTCATCCACAGATTGCGCAGATTTTCACAGATTCAAAACAAGTCACTCTTGCGTCAATCCTTCTCAGCGCTCCACCCCGTCACGATTCCACGCAGAGGCGGAGCCGAAACGCCGCTGGACCAAAAAATAATCTGCGGAAATCTGTGTAATCTGTGGATATAAATCGGGAATGAAACTCTTCACGATCCTTTGGACATCGATCTTGTGTTCGGCTGTGGTTGTCGCGCAACAGACGCCGCAATCCGCGGCTGACGCCGAGTTGCCCTCATTACTCGCGATTTACAAAGACATCCACGCGCATCCGGAATTATCCGGGCATGAGGAACGCACCGCATCTCTCATCGCCAAGGAATTGCGCGCGGCAGGCTGCCAGGTCACGGAGCATCTAGGCAAATACGAAAACTCCAAATTGAAAGGCTACGGTGTAGTCGGCGTGATGAAGAATGGCGACGGACCGACTGTGCTTGTGCGCACTGATATGGATGCGTTGCCCGTGCAAGAGGAAACCGGCTTGCCTTACGCGAGCAACGCGGTCGCGAAAAATGACGAAGGCAAAGATGTCCACGTAATGCATGCCTGCGGACACGACGCGCACATGTCGGCGTTCATCGGGGTGGCGCGCGCTCTCGCGAAATTGAAAGATCAATGGCACGGCACGATCCTCTTTGTTGCGCAACCGGCTGAGGAAACCGGCAATGGCGCGCGCGCGTTGCTCAACGACGGACTTTATGAGAAATTTGGCAGACCGGAGTTCGCGCTCGGATTCCACGACAAGGCCGACATGCAGACCGGCCACATCGGCGTCACTGAGGGCTACACGTATGCGAATGTCGATTCAGTCGACCTGACCGTCCGAGGCGTGGGCGGCCACGGCGCGTATCCGCACAAGACCAAGGACCCCATCGTTCTCTCGGCGGAAATAATCAACGCGCTGCAAACAATCGCGAGCCGCGAAAACAATCCCCTTGATCCCATCGTCGTCACGGTGGGCTCGATTCACGGAGGCACGAAGCACAACATCATTTCGGACGAAGTGAAAATGCAGTTGACCGTGCGCACTTATAAATCCGATGTTCGCGAGCGCGTGCTGGCAGCCATCGATCAGATTGCAAAAGGCTGCGCAACAGCCGCTGGAGTGCCGCCAGAGCGCGCTCCGATCATGACGCTGCGCAAAGACGAATTCTGCCCTGCAACTTACAACAATCCCGGGCTGACCAAGCGCCTCGCCGCGGTTTGGAAAAAGTCGCTAGGCGACGATAACGTCGAGATTGTCGATCCAACAATGGGCGGCGAAGATTTTTCCGAGTACAGCCTGCCGGATCATTCGATCCCTGCGGTTGATTTCCACATCGGCGCGGTGGACCCAGTCAAAATCGCCGACAGCAAAAAGAATGGTACGGCGCTACCGAGTTTGCACTCGAGCAAGTTCGCGCCTGTCCCCGAGCCTACCATTCGAACAGGCGTCGTCGCAATGACGACAGCTGTGCTGGAGTTAATGAAGAAATGACGATCTGTTCTACGCGGGGTCCCTCGACTCCGCTGCGCTCCGCTCGGGATGACCTGACGGTCACTTTACCTTGATGTTCTTCCGCAGATAGGTAGGGACGTCGAGATCTTCGCCTTCGACGATCGTTGGCTCGCTTTTTTCAAATCGCCCGCGCGTGACCGGTTCGAATTGCAAGATTTCCTGTTTCGCCTGCGCTGATTTTTCAGCTGGCAGTTTTTCTTCCTTCCGAGCGACTGCCTTCTTCTGTGGCGCAATTGTGGGCGGCTCGGGGTCGCTTGATACAAATGCCGAGGCCGGTGCAGCTTCGGTCGCGACAGGTTCTTCGAACGAAACGCTTTCCTCGGCACCCACAGCTTCCACCGCCGCTGGTTCCGGTTCGATAATTATCTGTGGCGCGGGATGCTGGTACTCCTCGCGCACTGGCGGCGCCGCGGCCGCGGTGCTCAACCCAGAAGGACTTTGTTGCGAAATCACATCGTCCTCTGGAGCGAGCGAGCTGATAATGGTCACGGCCAAACGATCCCCCAGTCGTCCGTCCACCACCGCGCCGAAGAGAATTTGTGTTTGCTCGTTAACGTGGCGGCCAAGCTCCTGCATGAGGACCTCGACTTCAGAGAGCGTCATCCCGGGGCCGCCGGCCACCTGCACGAGCACGTGTGTGGCATCTGCCAGCATTCGGCCACGATCCATTAATGGATTTTTTAGCGCCTGCGTGAGAGCGTCGTGCGCGCGATTGTCCGAATCGGATTCGCCGAAGCCAAATAAGCAACGACCGTTGGGCATGCGCAATGCTGCCAGCAAATCGTCGAAGCCGATCCGAATAAGTCCCGGCCGTTGGATTAAGTTTACAATTGATCGAACACTCTGGCTGAGTGTGGTATCCGCCATTGCGAACGCCTGATGAATTCCTGCCTGGGGTGCGACAAGATCGCCCATTCGATCGTTTTCGAAGCAGATCACAGAGTGAGCAACCTCGCTGAGTCGGGCAAGCGCCTCTCGCGCCTGGACGTTGCGCCGTTTGCCCTCAAATGTGAATGGAAGAGTGACGAAGGCGATCACAAGCGCTCCAGCTTCACGGGCCAGGTGTGCGACGTACGGCGCTGCACCCGATCCGGTGCCGCCCCCGAGCCCTGCACAAACAAAAATCATGCGCGCATCGGCCAGCGCTTGGCGAATTTCATCAGCGGATTCCACGGCTGCGTCATAACCGAGCTCGGGGTCGCCACCCGCACCCAAACCGCGCGTTATGGTACGCCCAAGCTGCACCTTGTGCGGCGCTACCGAACTTGTGAGTGACTGCACATCGGTGTTGATTGCGACCACGCTGGCTTTCTCCAAGCCATCGAGCACAATCCGATCGAGAGCGTTTAGACCGGCGCCACCGACGCTCACAACTTTCACCGGAACAAATTCCGCGAGCCGATCCGGGAGACTGTAATTTTTACTGAGTTGAATCATAACTTTCCATCTGCTTTCATCGCATTCCGCTGAAAAGCCTTCCAAAGATTCGGCCAAGCCCTCGCGGCGGCCGATCCGTTTGCATAACTTGGGCGAACCTGACCAGGCCGATCGCTGTTGAGAACTGGGGGTCCTCGACTGCGGAGGTCACGCCCCAGGTAGTTTGCGCATGCGCCAGGTGCGCAGGCATCTCGAAAATTTCCTCCGCGAGATGATCGATGCCGTTAAGAAGGCTGCAACCGCCGGTGATAAAGATGCCGCCGCCGAGATAACTCAAATACGGCTCTTCTTCCAGCCTGCGTTTGAGAAGCTCAAACCCTTCGCGCACGCGCAGGTGAACGATCGTATTCAGCATTTCCCGCTCGATCTCTTTTCCGGCGAACCCTGAATCGTCCTTCAATAAAATCATTTCGCCAGGCAAACAATTGCCGAGAGTGCAACAGCCCTCTTCAATTTTTAATTTCTCCGCGCGCGCCATGGGGATGCGCAGTCCCATGGAGATATCGTTGGTGATATGGTCGCCGCCCAAAGCCAGGCAACCGCTTTGTTTCACCGCACCGTCGGCGTACACCACGTAATCAGTCGTCCCGCCACCCATATCGATCACGAGCGCGCCAAGATCCTTTTGATGCTGAGTGAGGACGACCTGCGCAGAAGCAAGCCCCCCCAAAACAACGTCCTCTACGTCCAGCGGCAGCTCTTTCACGCAGCGGATGGTATTTTGAATCCGGGTGCGCACACCATGGATGATATGAAAATCCGCTTCTAATTTTTGCCCAAGCATCCCGATCGGATTCAGCACGCCGTCTTGTCCATCCACATGATAATGTTGAATGAGGGAATGCAGGAACGCGTTTTGCGCCGGAATGCTCACCTCGCGGGCATTAATTTTTACGTCCTCGACATCCTGCTCATCGATTTCATCGCGATCCTCCGGCAGCATGACGCATCCACGATTATTAAAACTTTGCAGGTGAGACCCTGCGACAGCGACAAAAACGCTCCGGATCATCACATCGCTTTTCTGTTCGGCATCTACCACCGCTTCGTGCACGCATTTCATTGCCGTCTCAAAATCGACGATTTCCCCCTTGCGCACGCCACGTGATGGCGCCTGGCCGACTCCAAGGATTTTGATCGTGCCGTCGGGCCGGCCTTCGCCAACAACAACACAGATTTTGGATGTGCCAATCTCAAGACCGACCATCAAATTGTTGCTAGCCATGGTTGTTAATTCGTTTTCTGTCGTTGGCCGCGAGTTGCCTTGGTAACGGGCGTCGAACCGGTGCGCGGCTTCGGCGCCGCCGGCGCAGTTTTTTCGCGCGCGTGCACTGGGATTGCCTTCATGATCCGCGGCTCCACGGCGGGCTCGATCGTATCGTTTATGACACTTTGCGGAGGCTCAGCGAAAGTCACAGGAATGTTCCGTTGCACAAGCAGGTTTACAGTCGCGAGCTCCTGTTTTGAGTCGTCGCAGTAAACAAGAAATTGTTCCAGCCGCCGTAGTTGCGTTTGCAGATCATTAAACCCGAGCGTCACGCGCGCGCGATTTTTGTCCGTCACCAGCAGGCCATAGCTTTTCGAAACATCGATCTCGCGAATTTGGAAGCGCATTTGCAAAAAACTGCGCGCGCTTAGCCGCAGCAGTTCCAGCGCTGTTTTCGCTTCGGACGATTCGACGACCTTTCCCGCTTCGAGCGATTCGCTCGAGCATCCCACAATTAGCGGCAGTCCGAGATATTCGGGCAACAACTTCTTTTGTTTCATCAAAACGCCACGCGCGTCCACCAAAAAAGCAGCATCTGACGCAAATGGATCGGAAATTTCCTTTTCGCTGGTGATCCAGGCCACCGGCTTTCGTTCCACGACATGAATGTCGATCTCGCCCGGCAATTTTCGCACCACCTGAACTTCATCAGTCTGTGGAAGCTGTTGTATGCGATCGTGGACCTGCGCCAGATTGACCTTAAAAATATTTTCGCCTTCACGCAGATCAGCCGCTTTCAAAACCTGCTCTCGCTGCAGAGTGCCGTCGGTCTGCAATTCAATTGTTTTGAGTTGAAAATCTGAATTCTCAAAGAGCAGGCGTTTTGCAGCTTCGCGCACACCTGCATAACCGGCGGCGCACAATGCAGCGACCAAAATTACCCTGGCGAGCACGCTCGTTGCCTTTCGAACGCGATGCTGCGTCGCTCTGCGGGAACGGACCTTCACGTCGAGCAAATGCTGCTGACGTCGCTGCCGTACATTGGACACTCGTCGATTGCGCGATCGGGAGCTTTTTTGGCCAAAACTCATTTCCGGTTTCCTTCTGTTCTCGCGCGAGAGAGCTCGATGATGCGGGTGCAAAGATCGACGTAGCTGACGCCGGCAGCCGCAGCGGCCTCGGGCAGCAGACTAGCTTCAGTCATTCCAGGGATGGTGTTGACCTCCAGCACAAACGGTTCCCCGCTGTCGGACAAAATGACGTCAACACGGCCGTAAACTTGCAAGCCGAGCGCGCGAAACGCTCGTAATGCTAATTCTTGGATTTCGGCTGTTTTCTTTTCATCGATCCGGGCTGGGCAAACATGGTCCGCGCCGCCACCTGCCTGAGGATTGAGAAAAGGATACTTGTTGGTGAAATCGTAGAAGCCGCCTTTCGGAATTATCTCGAGAATGGGCAAGGCTTGGTCACCAAGAATACCTATCGTTAGTTCGCGACCAGGTACAAACTTTTCTATTAACAGTTCGCGATCATACTTCGCAGAACCGGCAATCCCCGGCGTGAGTTCCTCGGCTGTCTTTACGATGTGGACACCGACAGTGGAGCCCTGCCGCGGCGCCTTGACCACTAGGGGCAGCCGCATGCGCGGCTGCTGATTCGCTTCAATCGTTTCCCACTCCGGAGTTCGTACGCCGTGCTCCTCAAATTTTTCTTTCGATCGGATTTTATCGAAAGCAAGCTGGCTTCCTTTAACGCCTTCGCCGCTGTAAGCGACACCGCGTTCTTCCAGGAGCTGTTGGATTTGCCCGTCCTCGCCGAAAGTTCCGTGCAATGCAAGGAATGCGAGATCGACATTTTCAGGGAGCTGGAAGTTCTCATCTCGAACATCGACATCAGCGACGTCCACGCCAAGCGAACGCAGAGCTTTCGAAATTCCCTGCCCAGTCGCGAGCGAAACTTCGCGTTCACTGCTCGGTCCACCCATCAACACGGCGATTTTTTTCGGCAACTCGCTCGCTGTCATACCCTTCATTCCGACTCTCCCACAATCTGTACTTCGGTCTCCAGTTCGATGCCCCGCTTGGTACGCGCCACGTTTTTGATGTTCTCAATCAATTGAAGCATGTCCGCCGCAGTCGCCCCGCCATCGTTTACAATGAAATTCCCGTGCACTTCCGATACGCGCGCATTTCCAACGCGTGAATTCTTCAGGCCCAGTTCATCCACCAGTTTTCCCGCTGGAATGCTATCGGGGTTCTTAAAAATGCAACCTGCGCTCTTGGCGATTGGCTGTGTCGTGCGCCGTTTCTCCTGTGATTCGCGCAAGCGACTATCAATAATTGCACGCTCGGCCGGCTGCGCGCGGAATGTCGCGGAAATCGCGAAATTATTTTCCAGTAACGGAAATCGCCGATAAAAAACTTCCAGCTCATCTCGATTTTTTACCTGCGGATTGCCTTGGCTATCGAGGTAACGAATGCGCGTGACGTTCTCAAAAGTTTGCGCGCCCATCGCGCCGGCGTTCATCCGCAGCCCGCCACCGACTACTCCCGGGATACCTTCCATCCATTCGAGTCCGCCGAGATTTGCCGCGCGCGCTGCATAAGCAACTTCCCTCAACTTCACCCCGGTGCCTGCCGTGATTTCGCAGCCGTTCACCTCGATTTTGTCGAAATCGCCGCCCGACAGATGAACCACCACGCCACGGATTCCACCATCGCGGACAAGAAGATTCGATCCGCGGCCCATTACGAAAAGCGGCAGGTTTTCGTTGCGACAAAATCGAATCAGTTGCGCAAAGGTGTCCTCGCTCTGCGGCTCGACCCAGAATTGCGCCGGGCCGCCTACGCGGAGCGTCGTATGTTTCGAAAGCGGCTCGTAAAGACGGACATCAGCTTGTTCGCCCACGATCGCCTGCAACTTTTCAGCAATTACCAGATCCGCCGCCAAGATTGACAATTGCTCGTGGATATTGCCAGCACCGAGACTCAGCACGAGATCGCCGACGTCGAGCGCGTTGCCGATATCGCAATGGACACGCTCGAACCGTGGCTGGTAACTGGCGGCACGATGGCCGCATTTAATGATTTCATCAACGATCGTCTGCCCGCTGATGCCCGGAATCGGCGGTTCGCTTGCAGGATAAACATCCGTCACAACCACACGGTCCGCGTCGTCGAAGGCGCGGCCAAACCACGTGCATAGCGCTTTCGTGCGCGAGTAACGATGCGGTTGAAACATTGCCAGCACCCGTTTACGGCCAGTCGCTCGCGCAGTTTTTAATGTCGCGCGAATTTCCGTAGGGTGATGCGCGTAATCGTCAACAAGCAAAAAGCGTTCACTCTCATATTTGATCTCGAACCGGCGTCGCGCGTGTTCGAATTTGCGTAGAGAAGCTGCGATCTTTTCAAACGGAATTCCAAGTTCTACTGCAAGCGCGATGACACCGAGTGCGTTGTGGACGTTGTGCGGCCCGGGCACGTTGAGCACCGCCTCGCCGAGTCTTTGCTCGCGAAGATAAACGCGAAAATCTGAACTGAAGGCGTTCAACTTCACGTCGCCGCCTCGATAATCGGCCTCATCCGAGAACCCGAACGAGATGGTGTTTTTTCGCTTTGCGCATAGCCGCGCCGTGTTCAGGTCATCGATGTTATAAAAGACTTTTCCGGCGGTTTGCTCGACAAGCGAGGCAAAGACTTTTTCGATTGCCGCAAGATCGGTATAAAAATCAAGATGTTCTTCCTCGATGTTCAGAATGAGGGAGTGCTCGGGATGGAAACAGCGCAGTGTGCCGTCGCTTTCGTCGCCTTCGGCAACAAAATAATCGCCGCGCGCATCCCAGTGCGCGTTCGTCCCAAGAATCGGAATTTCGGCGCCAACGTAATGGGAGGGATGGAGTCCGCTTTCGCGCAAAACGTGTGCTGTCATTGCCGAGGTTGTTGTTTTGCCGTGCATTCCGGCGATAACAACGCCGCGCTTTGCGGTCATGATCGCAGCCAGAGCTTCCGCGCGCCGGACGACCGGTTTTCGTTTTCCCGAGTCACGTCCGCTTACGAGAACCGGATTATCGTTTTTAATTGCGGAGGAAAAAACAATAAGATCGGTTGTATCAGCGTGCTCCCGGCGATGCTGGTCGTAAAAGCGCAGTCCGAGCCGCTGCAATCGATTTATTTCCGTCGTGCTGACCTTGTCTGAACCGCTCACCGTGTGCCCGAGGTCAATCAAAAGCGCGGCGAGACCGCTCATGCCGCTTCCCGCTACACCCACAAGATGAATCCGGTGATGCTCACGAGTCAGTAATCGCGACAAGTCGAGCGAGAGGGCGCGACTCCGAAACTCTTCGCGAGCAACGTCGGCGGGCGCGCTGCGTTCTTCAGAGGCGCGGTTCATGAGTCGTATATTTCTCCATCGTGGTAGCCACGCGGCCAGCCGCGTCTTTTGGCGCCAGATGTGCACAATTCGCCGCCATTTGCTCAATCCGCTGCGGGTCCTGGATCAACTCGCGGATGTTGCGTGCCAGCAATTCGCCGGAAACCTCTGACTCCTTGAGGAGAATCGCTGCCTGAACGCGAGCGTAAATTTCGGCGTTGCGTGTTTGATGATCATTCGTGGCATAAGGGAAGGGGATCAAGATGCCCGGCAAAGAAAAAGCGGCGAACTCAGCAAGACTGGCTGCGCCGGCTCGGGCGACAACGAGATCTGCCGCGCTGTAAATTTCTTCCATTCGATGATGAAAAGCCGCGATGTAAGCAGGAACATTTTCGCGGCGATAGTTATCGGCAACCAGACGTTCATCCCGCCCGCCGGATAGGTGGATCACCTGCAGTGACAAACCTTGCAAGAACGGCAGCGATTTAATCAGTGCCTGATTAATTCCGCTCGCCCCTTGGCTGCCTCCCATTACAAGCAGCGTGGGTAGATCCTCGTCCAGTCCAAGTTTTCGGCGCGCGACCCGTCGATCTGAACGCACGAGTTCGGTCCGGACCGGCGTGCCGGTGACTTCGGTGTGCGTTCTTGGAAAAAAAGGCGCACATTCCTTGAAGCCGAGCATCACCGCGTGCACCATCCGGGCCGTCAATCGGTTCGCCTTCCCGGGGACGGCATTCGATTCGTGAATAAAAGCCGCAATTCCTCGTATTCGCGCGGCCATGACCGGTGCGGTGGAAGTGAATCCACCCATCCCGAGGACTACCTGAGGTTTGAATTTACGGTAAAGAGACCGGCAAAGTGACAAACTTTCGTAAAAGCGGCGAAGGAAGCCAAAGAACGCCGGAGAAAAAGGCGAAGGCAGCCCAACGGTGGGTAATTTTTCGACTCGGAAGTTGGTGTGCCCGGAAAGCGCCAGAGCATCAATTTCCTTTTCGGAAATCAACAGCATCACTTCGTGGCCACGATCGCGCAGCACTTCTGCCACGGCGATGCCGGGAAAAAGATGGCCGCCAGTGCCTCCGCATGCGATTACTGCATTCATAAGATTCGATTCCGAGTCTCTGGTTGCCGCGCAAAATTCATAGGATTCATCACTCGTTTTTAAATTCGCGGTGTTACCCGAGCATGCATGGTGCCGTGTTTCTTACGCGGCGGTTCAAGAATGCCCTGCCGATAAATGTTCAGCAACAAACCGA
>WNFQ01008842.1_pt1 | contig 15193 bp, 12 predicted proteins | sample 5400171 | NCBI WGS metagenome assembly WNFQ01 (sample SAMN13153356, study PRJNA577476) | soil metagenome | isolation source: 20 cm soil under Madrone tree | place: USA:California | collected 2016-06-14
TTGATTACCTCGCTGCTGTTGCGCGAGATGTGGACGGTATAGGGCTGATACAGGGACCGCCGGTAAACATCCAGGCTGAGATCGGCGCCCAGGACAAAGGACAAGCGCGTCGTGGTATAGACGAGAAGAAGGCGCACCGCACCCGCCAGCAGCGCAACGGCGCAGAACGCGAGCGCCACCGGAAACAGCAGCTGTTGCGACGTTGCGATGCCGAACACCCGGATAAACGGTTGCGCCAACGGATGGACGAAGACTTTTTCCGGAGCGGTTAGCGCACCGAGGAACGGTAGCACCGCGGCGACGCTGCACACTTCGGCCAGCGAGGCGATCAGCATGAGGCCGAGCACCAGAAAAAATTGTCTCTGGCGGCGGCGCGTTAGATGCGTCCACAGGTGCAAGATCATGCGGTTTAGGGAAGCGCGCTGCTGCATAGGCAGAGGTGGGTAAGAGGCTGCTCGCTTATAGACGGAACGACGTTATTTCCGATTTCGGGCAAGGGCGGAGCAAGGCATCTTCCACGCTACCGCACTTCGGGTGACGCAGGCGTCACCCGTTTGTCCGGGCGCACCCGGAATTCCAGCAGTCACCCAGGACCGATCAAACTGCCGCGAGGGAGAGATCGTCCAGAACAACTCGAACCTTGCGTCCGAGCAGATCGAGCAGCACCGCCACGCGTTCACCGTCTCTCAGCCCTTCAAATCGGCCGAGACAGTTGGCGAACGCGCCATCGACAATACGAACGGAATCGCCGGGTGCGAACCGTGGTCGAGCATCCATCACGAAGAAGCCATTCTCGTCTTCGCGATATTTGAGGGCTTCGACAACGCCTCCAGGCACTGGCGCCGGGGCGTTGCCGTTGCAAACGAGTTTCGAGACGCCAATCGTCGACTGGATCGACAACCAACGCTGCACAGCCATATCGACCGCGACGAAGAAGTACCGCGGAAACAATGGCACCGCAATCGTCTCCGTCCGCCGCGCATGGCGCCGGCGTTTCTGATAGAGCGGAAGATAGGTCTCAAAGCCCTGCCGATTCAAATGCAAAACCGCTTTATTCTCCGCATGCGCAGCCCCAACAAGGCCGGCGACCACACGCGTTCCAGACCAAAGCGCCCGACCGCGTCGTCAAAAGTCTGATGAGGCGCCCTCAGATCGGTGACGATCACAGCCCCGATCTGAACGGTCACGGCATCAAATGAGGTCACGACCGGAACCCCCATAAAGCTGGTGACGACGGCCTTCGGATCGACCACCGCCGCGATGGTAGTATTGCTCTCCAGCGCGCAAATGATTGCAATCTCGGCAAGGTCCGAAATCCCAGCCAACACCACGCCGGAGGAACCTCTGGCCACGACCTCGGCCAGCAGGCGCGAGCAATCGGAGCGAGCCTGGCGGAAAAACGAAAACGACGAGGAAAGATAGTCAACCGTCAGGCGCGACTTTTCCGCGAAGCCCTGCGGTGTCAGGTAATAGGCGTAACGTCGCGCGGGCGCGTCGTGCACCTTAACAAGTCCCTTCCTGACGCAGCGCTTGAGGTAGGCATTGACGAGACCGAGCGCGATGCCAAGGTCGGCGGCGATGTGCCGCTGGGACCGGTCGCCGTCATGCTCCACGGATTTCAACAGGCCCAGAACGATTCGCAACCGGTCCATTATCATCCCGCCCCGTAACTGCAGACGGACTGATAGCGCGTTCACGCCATGAACGTCAAGACTGACGTTCATGGCGTGAACAATCGGTAACCCTTTGATGAACCATGATTTACAGATATCTATCCGACTAAATGCCCCTTTGGACGACGCGATCTTGCAACCTCCGAGCAAATCCGGCCCGCCGATACTTGTACACCACGTCGACTTTCACTGCGTATAAGATGGAGGTAAGCCGTGTCGTCTAGCCCGAAGATCACAGCCGATCAAACGCCATCCCCACGAACGGCGTAGGGGGTCTATAAACCCTGACCGAGCTAGCCACGCACTCATACTCTCACATTGCCTGAAGCAATTGCCATGAATGACGTCACACGGAATATAAATCGACGTTCCGCCGGAGCGAAAGCGGGTTTTCGCCGGCAGACCGCGAGGCGACCATGGAGCGATTCGCTGCCTGGACGCCGATCAATGATGGTGGCGCCAACGGCCTTCCGATCCGGCATAACATTCCGTCTTTGGGATTGATGAGCCCGAAGTTCCTGCCCTCAGCAAATTCCACGGAGCACGTCGCAAGGCTATGTTAGTCAAATACGACACACGTTCGATCGCGACGCTCACGGCGGCGATCGTCACGACGGCGGCGTTTGCAAAGACGTTTGTGCCATTTTATCTGATCGGATCGACGGCAATTTTTACGACAACTTGCGCGCTCGGGGCCGCATTCGTGCTTGTCGGTTGGCGTTCGATATACGGCGTGGCAAGCAAGGTGACCGACATCCTTCTTTTGTTAGGAGCGTTCTATGGTTTAGCAATTATCAATTTTCTATTTTATTCTCGGCCGACCGTCCCAATGACTCACCTCTTTGGGATCCTGCTTTTCCATGCCCTGTTCTTGATTTTTGGCTTTTCCGCTGCGCGGGCCTTGAAGGTGGTCCTGCTGATGCTGCTGGGCGCCGCAACAATCTATGGGATTCTGATCATCCGCTACACTGCTGAGTTTGGCGACTTAATGCAGAATGGCTATCTCCACGACGTCTTCGGTGTCCGGGAGCCGGCTGTATTTGCCACATTCCACCAGAATATTGGTATCGTACTAGGATTAGCCGCGCTGGGGACGCTTGGACTAGCCTCAAATCGGCTCAAGCAGATTCTTGCGATCGGAGCTTTGCCGCTCGTTCTGTTATTTATGTTTCATATCGCTGCAAGAGGGGCGCTGGTTGCGCTTGTTTGTAGCCTGATTTTCTTAGGCGCTGCAGGCTTCTGGGTCCGCTCAAAAAAGCCCGCTCTACTTGGAATCGCTTCTGTCATCATAACGATGACCGTTGCATCGGGTCTGTTCTATCAGCGCGCGCTTCATAACAAAATCTCCGATCCGAACGCCGCCGACGCGATGTCCCGCACGATTCAAGAAATCCAAGATCCCAGACCCGGCTTCCGAACGCAGATATGGTCACGGGCGTGGCACCATATTTTGACTGAGCCGGATCGGTTACTGTTCGGCAGAGGCATTGGCATACATCCCGTTGATGAAGGTTATGGTCCGCCGGACTGGTTGCTTCACAAAACCGAAGCATCCAAGCATTACCCCCATAACGTGTATCTTGAAATGCTGTACGAAATGGGAATTGCTGGCCTGTTGGTGTTTAGCATTCTTACACTGTTTCCACTGGCCATCGCGCTAAGGCGCTGGCAGTCGCTTTCGCAGATACAAAGGTCTGTAATATCGATGTATGTCTTTCAACTTGCTGGCTCCCAGTTTTCGGGCTCATTTGCTTACAGCTATTTGGACCCGTTTTTCTTCGCGCTTACGGTCGGGATTATTGCTCTAAAGCGGACCGACGACGAGTTGGTTCCAGGTCAATCCTCAACTATGAAGCTGAATGCCTCCTGCAGCCGCTGACCAACCTCGACGATTGCTCCACGTCGCAAACGAGGACTTCGCGTTCTTGCTGAACCGAGAAACCAGTGTCGTTCTCGTCCAGAATCCCGACGACAGATATTAGAAGCACTTGCTCATCGACCTACTGATCCGGCATAGACAGGCTATGCGATAGATAAACATCGACGTTTCCCGCCTTTAGCAAATTCGACAGAGCAGGTTGCGAGGCCATATTGATCAAGCATGATAGACGTTCGCTGGCAGGGCTAACGGCGGTAATCGTTACAACCGCGGCATTTGCAAAGATCTTTGTGCCGTTCTATTTGATCGGCTCGAGCGCAATTTTTGGTGCGGCCTGCGTGCTTGGGGCCGCGCTCATCATTGTCGGCCGACGCTCGATCTCCGATATGGCAGTAAAGGTCACCGACCTTTTTCCATTGTTAGTCGCATTCTATGCTTTGGTGACCATCAATTTTCTATTTTTTTCCCGCACCGCTATCCCGATCACGTACCTATTGGGAATTTTGATCTTCCATGGAACATTTCTGGCCTTTGGCTTCGCTGCCGCGCGGGCTCCAAAAGCAGTACTGTTGACGTTGCTGGGCGCCGCCGCGATTTATTCGGTTGTGATCATCCAACACGTTGCACGGTTCGGCTACTTGAAGCGGCCTTGCGAATATCTCCATGACATTTTCGGTATCGGGGATAGCGCTGTATTTATCACGTTCCACCAGAACATCGGCATCGTATTGGGATTGGGGTCCCTTGCGGCACTGGGATTCGCTTTCGGTCGCACCAGGGCAATCCTTGCGTTTGGAGCCATATTGTTGGCACTGCTATTGATGTATCACATCGCGGCAAGGGGAGCGCTGGTTGCGCTTCTTTGCAGCCTTATTTTTTGGACCGGCGCGAATTTCTGGGTCCGCTCAAGAAAACTGACTGCGCTCGGTGCCCCCGTTATGATCGTGCTAGCGATAGGTGCATCAGCTCTATTTTATCAGCACGCGCTCCATGATAAAAACATAGAAGCGGAAAGATCATGCCACGTTGATGGCATTCAGGCTCCCGACGTCATCTCTCGCACAATTAGCGAAATTCAGAAGCCGAGCGAGGGTTTACGAATACAGATATGGACAACAGCATGGCATCGCATCTCAACTGAACCGGATCACCTGATATTTGGTCGAGGGGTTGGAATGTATCCAGTCATTGAGGGGTACGGCACACCCGACTGGCTGCTTCGTCGAACCGAGGCCGCCAAACATTACCTCCACAATATCTATTTCGAGATGCTCTACGAAGCCGGGATCATGGGCTTGTTGCTCTACACCATGATTTCACTGTTTCCTTTGGCGATTGCGCTAAAGCACTGGGGATCTTTTTCCGTTGTACAAAAATCTGCAATATCGATGTATGTCTTTCAACTTGCTAGTTCCCAGGTTTCGGGCGCATTTGCCTACAGCTATTTGGACCCGTTTTTCTTCGCGCTTGCGGTCGGGATTATTGCTCTAAAGCGGACCGATGACGAGTTGGCTCCAGATCAATCCTCAACGATGAAGCTGAATGCCTCCTACAGCCGCTGACCAACCTCGACGATTGCTCTACGTCGCAAACGAGGACTTCGCGTTCTTGCTCAACCGTTTGCCGATGGCACGCGCCGCGCGTGAGGCGGGCTTTGAAGTTCATGTTGCCACAAACGTAAACAACGGCGCAAAAGCAATTGAAGCCGAAGGCTTCATCCTGCATCCAATTCCGTTTCGGCGCGGCGGCCTGTCGCCATTCGCAACTATTCCAACGCTGCTGGCGATCCGACGGGTTGAGAGCAGCATCAAACCCAGCATCGTGCACCATTCGGGCTTGCAATGCTCTGTCTATGGGGCGATGGCGGCCTTCGGCAAGAGCTTCCCTACGATCCATGCGATCACAGGATTGGGCTATGTCTTTACCTCGGCGAGCTGGCGCACACGCTTACTGAGACGAAGCATGATGTGGCTTCTGCCATGGCTTCTCGATCGAAAGCATAGCTACGTCCTAGTTCAAAACCCTGACGATCGCGCTGCATTATTCGCTCTGCGGATCAAGCCGGACCGACTAACCCTTATCCCAGGTTCCGGCGTGGATACGGAAGCCCTGACACCTTTGCCGGAACCGGAAGGGCCGATAACGATTGGATTTGCGGGGCGATTGTTGGTGGGCAAGGGCATCCGTACCTTGGTAGCCGCCCACAGCATCTTGCGCGAGCAAGGGCATGGGCTCAATCTTATCATTGCAAGCAATCCTGACCCCGCCAACCCGACATCCGTATCGCTCGACGAGGTGGAGCAGTGGGCGCGCCGGCCAGGGATTACGTGGCTCGGACATATCGAAAACATCATGGCACTATGGCAATGCTGCCATATAGCCATACTGCCATCTTATTACGGGGAAGGTTTGCCGGGAAGTCTGATGGAAGCAGCTGCATGCGGCAGACCGTTGATCGCGACAGACGCGCCTGGCTGCCGGGAAATTGTCCTCGATGATCAAACGGGCCTGTTGGTGCCCATTGAAAAGCCGACGGCACTGGCGCAGGCGATTCTACGGCTCGCCGCATCTCCGCAATTGCGCAAGAGATACGGTGAGGCAGCGAGAAAACTGGTCGTCGACAAGCTATCGGCAAAAATCATCGGTAACTCGATTGTTCAGCTCTACGACAAGCTTACATCGCGCCTCCCAGAAGCCAACTGAAGCTTCACAACCAGGCGCCTGACTTTTGAAAGCCGCTGCCGTCCAAGCTTACCTGCAACTGACCGATGGCGGCACGAAAATTTCTCATTTGTTCAGCATCCTTCACAAGTATTCACTCGGCTGATAGGAGTTTTCCACCCAAACAGGCTGCGCGACGTTCGGTACCCAACCAGGATACCAAACAACCTTCTGAGCGGTGCGATGGATACTTTCAAACTATGCTCTTTCCTTCTCGTACTCGCTGCATTGCTGTCGGCCGGCATCACATGGGCGATTCGGCCACTACTCCAGCGCTACGCGCTGGCGCGACCGAATGCGCGTTCGTCGCATCGCGTTCCAACTCCCCAGGGAGCTGGCATAGGCGTGATTGCCGTAACCCTATCTCTTGCAGGAATCTGCGCGATCGCAATGAATTTCACTATTCCGGCAGCGGTGTTCGGTGCAACGCTCGGGATATTGCTGGTCGGAGCCGCAGACGACATCAAATCCATACCGGTATTGCCCCGGCTGGTTTTGCAGGCAGCGGCAGTCGGCGCGATCATCTTTACAACACCAGATGATCTCAGACTCATTCCGGCATGGCCGCTTTGGTTCGAAGGCATACTGCTCTTACTCGCCGGCCTTTGGTTTGTGAATCTCGTTAATTTCATGGACGGGCTGGATCTGATGACCGTCGCCGAAATCGTACCGGTGACCACTTCGATGATCCTGCTGGGATCTATTGGCGAATTTCCGTTGCCGGCAACGATTGTCGCTGCGGCGCTTTGTGGAGCGACGCTCGGCTTCGCCCCCTTCAACCGTCCTATCGCTAAAGTGTTCCTCGGTGACGTCGGCAGTTTACCTATCGGTTTGCTGGTCGGGTGGTGTTTAATGCAGCTCGCCTTCCATCACATGACTGCAGCACTGCTCCTGCCCTTGTATTACTTGACCGACGCTACCATCACGCTGGCCCGCCGAGTGGTAAAACGCGAACCATTTTGGACCGCACATCGCACGCACTTCTATCAACGCGCCACCGACAATGGATTCACCGCATCGCGCGTGGTCGGCGAAGTGTTCGCGCTAAACATTGCGCTCGCGGTGTTGGCGTTCGGGTCGGTACGCGCAGGTTCCGCCCTTATCGACATTTTAGTGGGGCTTATAGGTGTCGCCGCTGTCGTACTGCTTCTTTATAGGTTCAGCCGCAAGCGGTCTCTTTGAACCCGAAGTACCCGCCTATGCAGGATCTGACGTCGACAACGCACGCTGCAGGCCCTCATCGAGCGTGACCTCCGGCCGCCAACCTATGGAAGCCGCCTTTGAAAGATCGAGTTCAAGCGAACCGATCAGGCTGTGATGGACCTCCTGACGCCCGCTGATCTTCAGCAGTCCGCTCAATAAGGACGTCGGCACCGGGAAAAGCCGTGGCCTGGCTCCCGCAGCTCTTGCTAGTCGCCGGATAAATTCCGGCGTGGAGACCTGTTCCGCGTCAGCCACAAGAAAGATTTCAAACTTTCCGTCCGGCTTCAAAAGCCGGCGCGAGATAAACGACGCCAGATTTTCTACCGACAAGAAGGCACGGTGGTTGCGGATCGCGGCGAACGGAAGCGGGATGCCGAGCTTCACCGCTCGCGCCAACAAAGCGAAATTTCCCTTTGCACCAGAGCCGTACACCAGCGGCGGTCTAATCACCGTGATGCTCATGTCGCTCTCTTGCGCTAAGCTTTTAAGACCGGATTCTGCTGCAGCTTTAGAGAGACCGTAGATTCCCTGGGGGGTTAGAACGTCTCTTTCAGTGAATGGCGCGTGACCGTCATTGCTCCTGCCGTGCACCAGAACGGTACTGACAAAAATGAATTGACGCACACCGGCTTTCCCGGCGCAGTGCGCGAGGCGCAGCGTACCTTCCGTGTTAACTGAGCGGTAGAGTTCGGTTGAAGATTCGTCGTGCGGGTGATGCACACGCGCCGCCAGATGAACAACGGCCCCAACACCTTCGAGTGCGGCAGACCAGTCCGTATCCGATCCGATCGATTCGATCACAACATCGTCGTCGTTCAACGATGGACGCCGAACCGCGCGCCGAACCAACCACCCTTCGCGCGCTAATACGGGCGAAAGGTGCCGCCCCACGAAGCCGCTTGCGCCCGTTATCAGAACCACGGGTCGACCATCTCTCATGAAACGGCTTCCCTCAGTTTCGGGTTTTCCAGAAGTTCATCGATCAAACCAGCGTAGCTCATCATCGCCCGGTCGAGGCTGAAACTCCTCGCAGTTGCGACGGCGCGCTGCGCCATCGACACATCGGCGGAAGCGGACGCGATCCGTATCGTATTTGCGAGTTCGTCGGGCATATCCGGGGCAACCACCCAACCGAGATTGTTTTCCCTTACTGTTATCGCCGCTTCCGCCTCCGGCTCGGAAATCAAAATGATGGGACGGCCAACCGCAAGCAGATTATAAAACCGGCTCGGCACCGAAAGACCGGCAACATTCTTACGATAAGGAATGAGCCAGACGTCCGCCGCCGAAAGAAGCTGCTCCAAATTCTCATCTTCAACGCGCTCGACCAAAGTGACGTTCGGAAGATTTTCCTCCGTCTGCAGCTGCTTTAACCGCTCGAAACCTACCCCCCAACCTGAGAGAATGAAATGAATATGCCGATTATTTCGTAATATTTGGTCCAGTTCGGTATAAACCGTATCTTATCGCGCGTCAGTGTGTCGTAATCTAGAAGAAGCTGCTCGGTATCACGCCCGATTGTGACCACAGCGCTCAGTGCCCGAAACATCAGAGCGTTGGCGCCGCGAATTACCTTTGTTACAATTGAGACGGGGTTCAGCAGACCGGCCATTACCAACACGTCGGGATAAAGGTCGTGCATGATCAGAACTGAATTGGCACGTTTCAATTTGGCGGCCACCGCGACTGCATAGGGCAATACGAATGGCGCCGGGACGGTGAGAACCACATCTCCCCGCTGCAATTTCCACAGTAGCGCCCAGAAAGCACGCACGGTGAACGACAGTTCAGCAGCCGCGCGTTTGACCAGCGCAGCTTTCGGCGGCAACCGATTTCTGATCTGGAGAACAGCCGGCCGGGCCGATTGCATGGGCTCGCCGGTCGATGAGTTCGGTGTCCCCGACAGGACCAAAACTTGACGGTCTGCGGCTAAATGTTCCGCTATAGTGGACATAATTGCGGCAGTGGTGCTGGAGTCCGGCGGATAATGCTGGCTGACAATGACAACTTTACCGCGCTTGCGCTTCAAACGCATTCGATCCGATCCCGCTCATCGCCCGATCTCGTCCGAAATAGCATCAAGCAATCCCGGCCGCAAACTCCGGCACGGCATCTTTCAAAATCATCTGGATCGAGGCCCGGTCGTCTTTTTCCACTGCCTGCTCGAGCGCCGCCATCCACTTCCGCAATGTCGGCATAGGCGGCTCGTTGGGCTTGGCGGCCATGATGCCGGCGACGCCGATTTCGACGGTGGGCTCCGCGCTGGCGAATAGGATTTCGTTGAGCCGCTCCCCCGGCCGCATGCCCGTGAAGACGATGTCGATGTCATGGCCCGGCTGCAGGCCTGAAAGCCGGATCATGCGTTCGGCGAGTTCGACGATCTTCCCCGGCTGCCCCATGTTGAGCACATAAACCGAAACGTCCGGTCGCTCCGGCGCCAAGGCGTGGGTGGCGGCCGTGATCACCAGGTCACAAGCCTCGCGGATGGTCATGAAATATCGGACCATATCCGGATGCGTGACCGTCACCGGCCCACCCGCTTCGATCTGGGCCTTGAATTTCGGCACCACCGAGCCATTCGACGCCAGCACATTGCCGAATCGCACCGAGCTCAGGCGCACCCGCCGATCGTCGGCTTGCGACGCCAACCCGTGGTCGAGCGCCTGGCAATACATCTCGGCAAATCGCTTGGTCAGCCCCAGCATCGAGACCGGCTCAATCGCCTTGTCGGTCGAAATCATCACCATCGCCTCGGCGCCCGCCGCCAGCGCCGCGTCGGCAACATTGACCGATCCGAAAATGTTGGTCTTGACGCCTTCGCTCCAGTCGCGTTCGAGAATCGGCACATGCTTGAGCGCGGCGGCGTGAAAAACGATATCCGGCTTGAACTCGAGCATCAGGCGCAGGATGCGCTCGCGGTCGCGAATATCCGCAATCCGCCCCTCGATGACGGCGCCGCTCTCATGCGCCGCGAGCGCTTCCGTGACCGCATAAAGCGCCGGTTCCGAATTCTCGATCACCAGCAATCGCGCCGCACCGAACGTCACGATGCGGTCGCAGATTTCTGAGCCGATCGAACCGCCGCCGCCGGTCACGCTCACCGACTTGTTTTTCACCAAGGCTTCGAGCCGCGCATAGTCGATTTTCTCGCTCGGCCGCAGCAACAGGTCCTCGACGGCAACCGCCGTCAAACGCGGAGCATCCCCGCCTTCCAGCGACGGAAGACGGCTGACGATCAGCCCAAGCCGGCGGGCCCGCATCAATACGCCTTCGGGTCGCGCTTCCGGCTCGAACGCCGAGGGTGTCATCACCACACGATTGATCTCTCTGCCGCGCCGGGAACAATCGCGAATGACGTCTTCGATATCGTCGACCCCGCCAAGCACCGGAATGTTGCGTATCGATTGCCCGCGGTCCGCCAACGACGGCGACAATACGCCCACCGGCCAAAGCTGCTTGACCGCGCCGCTTTCGATTCCGCGCAACAGAATCTCCGCGTCCGCTGCGCGGCCGATCAACAAGGCCGGCGACGCACCGTCGATGCGGGCATGCCGGCGCACGCGCGTATAGCGAAAATAACGATAGGTGAAGCGCAAAGCGCTGAGGAAAAATATCTCGAGGAACCAGTACAGTACGATGGTGATCCGGCCGAGAAAAAACGTACCATTCACGTTGGGCGCGACAAAGACGTAGTCGAACACCAATAGGACGCCCGTCAGCACCGTGGCCGCGCGCAGGATATTGAGCGCGTCCGGCAACGAGATGAAACGCCATTTTGTGGTCGTCAGATGGAAGAAGTAGAAAACGACAACACTGAACGCGACGAAATATGGCAGAACGCGCAGCAGCAAAGGCAGCCGCTCGAAAAACAACTCCCCGCCTTCGAAGCGCAGATAGAAACTCGCAAGCACCGCCAACGCGGTCGCCAAGGCGTCATGCGCTGCGATCAGAAGGTTGCGCGTGGTCAGATTTGTGAGACGCATCGTTTCGCTGGCCGGTTAAAAAATAAGGATTGGATTACATCGTTGCAAAGCCGCTGATAGCTCATCCCCCGCGGGCATGCCAGCCTTCACGAACTGAGGAAATTTCACTTTGCCAAACTCGTCTCGCGCGCGCGTTTCGTCAGCACCATCCCGCCGGTGACGCCTACGCCCAGGACGTACATCCACCCCTCGTGGAAATCGAATATGTGGGAATTAAACAGCGAGGTAAAAATATTCTGCACCACGACGAGCAATCCGATCCACGCTGTCAAGCCATCGCCGCGGAACAGCATTAGATGCACCAGCCACATCGCATATAGCACGACAATTCCGATCGCGCCCCACTGGACCGCCACGTTCAGGGTCTGGTTGTGCGGGTTTGCAACGATCCTGCTGCTGGCCTCTTCGAACGGACCGGTTGCAACGCGCTCGAACAGGCCTCGGGTCGATCCAGTGCCGTGTCCCATGATCGGCGCCTCGGCGATGAACTGCAGCGATTTTTGCCAATACACCAGCCGTTCCCCGATCGACGTGGCCCGGCCCTCCTCCTTATATCTCTGGTAGTCGCTGACAAACGTCGAGGCCTTCCACCGCAACTGGGGTGATGCCGCCCACGTCAGCGTCGCGAACACAATCGCCCCGCAAAATATGACGAGAATGCTTCGCCACCGCAGATGAAGCAACGCGAACACCGCGAGCATGATGGGCATGGTGACGAGCGCCGTCCGCGACACGACGACAAAACCCATGTTGACGACAAAACTCATGGCGATCGCAAAAAGCAACCCCGCCAGCATCATTCGTTTCGTTCGCAGCAAATTCACGATCGGATAGGCCAGCGCCACCGCGCACAGCGTAAATTCCTGGCTTTGGTCGATGTAATTTTTGACGAAGATGCCCGGAGGGGGAATGATACCCGGAGTGGGAGTGAACTTTTGCAAGGATAAATGGGGATAGAAAAAGACCACCCACGATATCACCATCAGCAGGGCGCATGAGATCAAGAACGCATTGAACACCCACATGCCGCGCGCCGAACGTTCGTAGTGATAGAACAGGAACGGCAACACCAGGAGCTTGAAGGCTGGTCCGATCGCGTAAAGGCGCGCACCCCAGGCCGCGTCCGACCACAAGGTACCCACCGCGGCCAATACAAACAAAGCGATCGGGAACGCACAAACCGGTCGTCTCAACGAACGCAGGAAAACCCTGACATCCAGTGTCGGCGCAACCGACACCAGCCAAACCGCTACGAAGACGCCGACCAGCGAAGTCGACCACGGCAGCGAGAGTGCGATCAGAACCGCGACAATATCCGCGGTTCTCGACCACGCCGCTGGATCGCGCCATGCTCGCAGTACGCCGTCGCCCTCTGAAGTCGTTACCGCCGCGCTCATGCCCCTCCTCCACGCGCGCGATTGACCAGCGAGGTCGTGCTGAAGCCCGGCAGGACATCAATCAACAATACTTCGCCGCCATGGGCCTCGACGATCTCGCGGCCGACGACTTGCTCGCGGGTATAGTCACCGCCTTTTACCAGCACGCTCGGCTTGATTTGCGCGATCAACCCGATCGGCGTGTCTTCTTCGAAGATCGCGACGAGATCGACCGCCTCCAACGCCGCCAGCACTTCCGCCCGCGCGCGCTCGTCTTGAACCGGGCGTCCCTCGCCCTTCAGCCGCTTGACCGAAGCGTCGCTGTTCAAGCCGACAACCAAGCGATCGCAGGCGGCCCGCGCCGCGGTCAGAACCTTGACATGGCCGGGATGCAGAATGTCGAAGCAGCCATTGGTGAACCCGACCCGCAGGCCCTGCTTGCACCAATCCCCAAGAGTTTCGCCGAGATCGCCGCTCGCCGCGACAATCTTCTCTTCGGCGGCGAGAAACGCATGCGGAAGGATTCTTCGTCGCAATTCCGCCGACGTCACAGCTGCGGTGCCTTTCTTGCTGACCGCAACCGCCGCCGCCGCGTTCGCCACCCGTAACGCCGCCTCCCAATCGGCCCCCGCCGCGAGCGTCACCGCGAGCGCCGCGACGACGGTGTCGCCTGCGCCCGAAACGTCGCGCACCTTGACGGGATGTGCCGGCACATGGATGGGCTCTCCCTTGCGTGGCACCAACGTCATGCCGTGCTCGCTTTGCGTCACCAGCATCGCCTCGCAGTCGGTAAGCTGCATCGCGTCGCGCGCGGCAAGCTCGATATTCTTTTCAGCGTCGGCGCGGCTGCGGGTCGCCTCCTCGAATTCCTTGCGGTTGGGGGTCAGCAACGTCGCGCCGCGATAGATCGCGAAATTGGCGCTTTTGGGATCGACGATCACCGGCTTGCCAAGCTTGCGCGCGGCGTCGATGACGTTGCGGATCACGCGCGCCGTCAACACGCCCTTGGCGTAATCGGACAACAAGACGACACCGACCCGCGGCAACAGCGGCAAAATGGCATCGATCAATTTCCGCTCGGTGTCGGCTGTGACCGGTGCCGCCAACTCCCAATCCGCACGCAGCATGTGAGTGGAGAAATGCTCGGAGACGAAGCGCACCTTTCGCGTCGTCGGCCGCGCGGAATCATGCACCAAGACGCTTTCGATCCGCTTCTCCTCAGTCAGCGCCGCCTTCAATTTGGCGCCGGCATCGTCCTCGCCGACCAGCCCAACGAAAATACAGCGCGCGCCCAGCGAAGCGACGTTGCGCGCCACGTTGCCGGCGCCACCAATATTGGTCTCGCTACGCTGGACGGCAATCACCGGCGCAGGCGCTTCCGGCGAAATTCGCGACACTTCGCCATAGACGAATTCGTCGAGCATGAGGTCGCCGACGCACAGCACGGTCTGGCGGGCAATCGCATGCGACAGGGCGTCAAAATCAAACATCAAGAACTCGTCATCTCGTGAACCGTTAGATCATGAAGCGGTTAAGCGAAATCGCATCATGATCTAGTCTCTTTGCGCATGATCTTTTCGGAAAACCGGTCTCCACTTTTCCGGATCATGCTTTAGCGGAAACGATCGGTGCGGTCGAGGAAACCCTTGACGTAGGTCTCGACCGCGTCTTCCAGCGCGGTGAAGCCGCCGTTGTAACCGGCGCGCGTGAGCCGATCGACCTCGCTTTGGGTGAAATACTGATAACTGTCGCGGATCGCTTCGGGCATATCGACATACTGAATATTCGGAGCCGTGCCGAGCGCGGCTGAGGCCGCGAGCATCAAATCCTTGAAGCTGCGCGCCTTGCCGGTGCCGACGTTGAAGATGCCGCTGACCGAGGGCGTCGCCAATAGCCACATCATCACCCGAACGACATCGTCGACATAGATGAAATCGCGCCGTTGATCGCCGTCGGCGATGCCGTCGCGATGCGACTTGAACAACTGCACCGGCCGGCGGGCCTTGATATCGTCGAAACGCCGCGCCAGCACGCTCATCATCGTGCCTTTGTGATATTCGTTGGGGCCGAACACGTTGAAGAATTTCAGGCCGGCCCATTGCGGCGGCAGTTTTTCGCCGCGGGCGGCGCGCTCGCTCACCGCCAGGTCGAACAGATGCTTGCTCCAGCCGTACAAATTCATCGGCCGTAAAGTCTTGAGCGCCGCCACCGAAGGCTCGTCGCGAAATCCTTGCGCGCCGTCGCCATAGGTCGCGGCGGACGAGGCATAGAGGAAGGGCGTCGAATTGGCCGTGCACCAGTCGAGGAGCCGCATCGACAGGCGGAAGTTGGTCTCGATCACGAGATCGCCGTCGGTTG
>WNFQ01013022.1_pt1 | contig 15190 bp, 12 predicted proteins | sample 5400171 | NCBI WGS metagenome assembly WNFQ01 (sample SAMN13153356, study PRJNA577476) | soil metagenome | isolation source: 20 cm soil under Madrone tree | place: USA:California | collected 2016-06-14
GATTCGTGTGCTCGATGGCCGAGGGCTTCTCCAACCTGATACGTTCGCCGAAGATCGTCTTCTCCTACTTCCACCAGCTGTCTGCGTTTTGCTCGTGCTGTTCAACCGCAACCACAACGTACGTTCTTAGTCTTGCAACGAGGTTTCCTCTGTTATTGATTGTCACGTTTAGTATATCGCAAACAAACTACTTGAGATCAATGAGCGTGATACCTGGAAGCATCCAGATGAGTACCCGTTGGAGCCGCTACGCTCAAAGAAAATCGCCGATCAGGAAGAGGAGATCTTTCAGACTGCGCGCCTCATCAATTGCTCTTGGTTCGGTAGTGCGATTTTTGCGGATTACGTTAGCAGCATTCTAGGCCTCGTTCGCCAGGGCAGCACCTGGAGCTTGGATCCCTTTAGCGTCTGTATTTCCCCTAGTCATTTGATTTCCACTGTACCTGATTATAGGCTCCCAGGAAATGCGTGGCATTGACCACAAACTCTTCGAACGTGGCCGTGGAAATGTCTGCAGTGTTGAGGAAAGTACTATCGTTTATGAGTGTGACTCCTGACAGACGGTGCTGCTGTAGTTCAACTGTTTGTACCGGTGGCACGCGACTACTTCCGAAGCTGATGAGAAGTGGGTCGAGAAATTGATGGGCCACATCTTCCCTGGCCAGTCGATAGAGACTGTAAGTCGTACTTTTGGCGTGTCCAAGGATATATTCACACAATGCGGCCTACAGCTTACTACCGACGATTTCAAAGATGCTGTTCTGAAGGTCCAGGCCCAAGAACCAGATATCACTCACTGGACGTTTGGCGAGTGGGTGGCCCGATTAACCCCGTTTCCTGGTTTTCGATCTTAAGCTTTTCCTAGTTTGAAACGCGGAGACGACGGAAAGTTCAAGGACAGTGAGCTCGCTGCCGTCATCAAGAATGCGTATGTAATACCTTCATTTGTGTATGATAGTGGACTGACAACATGGCAGGGTTGAGCATCCAGCCGCCACTTTCGGAGCGCGTGGCACGCCCCATATCATGAGGCTACACGAGATTATGGGTATCGAGTCCAATCGCCGATGGGGTGTTTGTTCGTTGAATGAGTTCCGGAAGGTATCTATGACTTCTTCGTTCCCACCTGCACTCCCTAACCTCTTCTTGCCATGTAGTTCCTTGGTCTCAAGCGTGAGTATATGGTGTCTCTGCTTTGAAACTAACATGTCAATTCCATTTCCTTCCAGCTTATTCCAGCTTCTTGGAATGGAACTCTGACCCAGAGATCGCGGAGGTGGCGGAACATCTCTACTCCAATATCGAAAATCTTGAACTATATGTTGGCTTGCAAGCTGAAGAGGCGAAACCCGTCGTTGATGGTGCTGGTCTCTGCCCTGGTAGGTTCAGGTCTGTAATCCACTTCGGGGGCTTTACTTACTTCCTCTCAAGGGTACACCATCAGTCGCGCAATTCTTAGCGATGCCATCGCCTTGACGCGTGGTGATCGGTTCTTTACCGCGGATTTTACTCCGTTCAACCTCACTGCGTGGGGCTTTGCAGACAGCCAGCGTGATAGGAATACCCCAGGAAATGGAAGCATACTTGGTCGTCTCATCCTTCGTGGCTTGCCGGGAGAGTTTACGGAGAACAGTACATACACATGGTTCCCGCTCCAGACGCCCGAGTCGCTAAAGGTCTTTCTTGGAAACCTGGGCACTGCTAGCCGCTACAGCTTCAGTCGTCCTGACAATGCGCCCATAGTCGCCATCGCGTGCGAGTACAATGATGTCAAACAAGTCTTGGGTAGCGCTCGGTTCCGTCCTTCCTATGGTGACAAAGCTGCACGCGTTATCTCTGGTGAAGGGTGTGTAATGGGGATGAATGAGTGCCGCCCTTTGCTGACTATTATGACAGTTTCTTCTTGGCATCGAACAACGATACGGAAAGCCAACGGGACCAACGGGAAGTTCTACGAATATTGCAGGCATCGCCAGACCAGGCCGAGAAGATCGCCCACTACTTTTACGAAAGGACGCGCAAACTAATTATCTCAAAGTCATATACACTCGCCGATGAGGGGACCAAATTTGTGGATATTGTTCGTGATGTATTGCGTTATGTGCCGCTATACTGGACTGCGACAGAGCTGGTATGTGACCTGGAAAACTGTCCAATCTGACATAGCTGATGAGTATTCCAACCGGATGCATAGGCTGGCCTGACACTAAAAGTAGACGAGGATTCATATGGCGACTACACCGAGTCTCAACTCTATGAGATGATTACCGATATATATTCGTCTGTGCTTTCTCAGTTCCGCTCTTTCCTTTTGCTGACGTGAATATAGTTTCCTGTTCCTCGACGTTGACCCGGCCAAGGCTTTGAATCTTGAGGAAAGGGTAAAAGAGTACATCACCGATTTACAACGCCACATCAAGGCTAACGTCCTAGCCGATGTGGGCGGGAGGGTGAGATATAGTGACTTCCAAGGCGGATTTTCCCTTATTCACAGCGTCATAGCTCTCCATCGCAGGTCTAGTTGGCACCATCCAATCGTTATTCTCTTCCAAGGCGAAGAAACAGAAACTATCCGTTGCAGAAAGCCTCTTTGCGAATGGTGCCACTGTCAATCAAACCACGAACAACGTCCTATCTCTCCTAGTTGGCGCATCTGTCGAGCTCTCTCAATGTGCGTACGCGCCTTTCTCCTGAAGATGTAGATTGAGCTCTTCTTTAGCCATAATCAACGTTGTCAATTATTACTTGGACCAGCCTAGTGTAGTCAGCCAGCTCAGGGCTGCGGACCACAAAAAAAATCCTGGTCTAGATGGCTATATTCATGAGGCCATGCGTAAGCCCCATTGCACTGCAATGCTCTCGATACTGAACTGATGCTTTTCCTCCAATCTCGTATAGGTATCGATCCCCCGTTCCGCGGTGTCTATCGTATGTGTTTGTTATTCCTCTGAGATTTTTAGCCTGACCCTTATATCCACAGGTGAATCTTTAGCCGACCAGGAAGTAGGATCCCTCAAACTCTTCAAGGGGCAACGTGTATTTGTTGACATTGCTTATGCCAGCCAAGATGTAAGTTCCCCGAACCATCGGCGGCCCCTCGATATTGATTGGCTTGTATAATAGCCCCATGTTTTCCCCAACCCAAAGACTGTCAACGTCCATCGCGAGTCCAAGGACCGCTACTTGACTGGCGACGGAGTGACACGCTCCCTTGGGGTCGAGCTGACGACCAAAATCATGAGCCAAGTTCTCCGTGCTGTGTTTGAGTTCGAAGGCATATGTCGTGTACCAGGCCTTACCGGAGCTCTGAAACGCTACAAGGTCGCTGAGGAGAACACACTTCGTTACGAATATCTCGGTGCGGACAACCTCCCGACTGCATGGCCAAACACCATGGCCCTTCAGGTGAGCTCGCCGTATATTGTCACGGAACTCGTCTGACATTTGGCGTTGCGGGATAGTATAATTTTATACCCACGAATCGCGCGTAAGCGACTCCTGTACGTTAGTTCCATTCACGTTGATATGATCGTAACCCCGAATGTGCGTCCGAGGCGTGATTTATGTCCCCCTCTGACTTTATCCGCGGCTTAGTGTATCGGTTGAGTTATTCAAAGTACTTCACTAGTACTGTGTCGTTCCCTTACTGGCAGTGGAGTGGAAGCATGTCAATGAACGATTTTGTCGTCCATCGGTTCCGTGTACGATTAGCATTCTTTTCTGATTAGTTCCACTTGTGCAATATGCCATACCAATTGATTAGTTCCACTTGTGCAATATGCCATACCAATCCATAGGTCTCATTCCTCGTCCTTTATGAGGCTTGTTCGCTCGTACACGAGGGCTGGGTAAGATCAGCTCAAAACAGGACAAGCACTCAACTTATGCCATTAAATTATTGGAGTTGAGGTGCTTTCAGGCTGAGGATGTTCGCAATTGAAATGATATCGTCTTTTGAGCTTTCAGTATAACTATTGTCAGTTAAGTTGGTGTTGGTTTCCCTCTTGGTGCCGTAGGCCACTGCAAGACGCGACAGTACTCCACGTCCGAATTGATCTAAGCTGCTCAGCTGACCACAATACTAGAAGTAGCCTCACGCAAGCAGCCAACCCTACTAGTTCGCGCACCAAGCGACCCACATACCCCAACGAGGACCCAAAAGGCCCTCAGCAACACTCCACACGCGCCAGCCGAGTCCGGTCCACCCTTCCAGGAAATCACGCAGCGCGTCCTCCGCGCGCAGTTCTACCACTACAAGCGCGAGAGTGTATCGGGGCGCAGCGAGAGCAGACATGGTGGTGAGTAATGGACGCACGAGAGACGGGTGGTAGATGCAGTCTACGACTAGAAGTATATCTGGTGGATCTGCGCGGACGTCGATTTGGCGTTGTGCTGGGAGCGTCCAGTCGAGCGCCGATAGTATGACTGTGGCAGTGGCAGTGGCTTTTGTGTTAGTGCTGGTGGTGGTCGGGGATACGGGGGGGGTTACGTTTTTGCGGAGGAGAGGGAGAAGTGCTGGGATGTCTGTCGCGGTGTATTTGCGTACTAGGGGACTGAGCGCGAGCGCGACAAGTCCAGTTCCCGCTCTGTTTAGTTATTGTTTTATTTTGCGGTTGAGGGATAGATATGATATACGAGAGTGTTCAGTTGAGTGAGGGCACGCACCCGAGTTCAAGAATGTGCGCTTGGCGGAGCTTTGTGTAGTCGAACAAGTTACGTCGGGTTGGCTCTGGGAAGTGCAACTGTCGTAAAACCACGGACAAGAATTCGATGCTAAAATCATCATAGTTGATGAGAGTTGGCTTTTGAACGCGGGGAATTGAACTCGGGATCGATGATAGAGATATAAAAAAAAAAATACCTTGTTTTCCACAGGACACTCCCTGTATCGCCACTGCGGCTCCTCAAAGCCGTTACGTCCTGAAAGAGCCTGTACTCAAGCACAACAGGTCCAAGATCCTGTCTGCCACTGCTGCCACTGGGGGCCTCCCGTTTTTTCTTTCCCGTATTCCTCCGACCTGCGTTTCGCTTTTCGTATCTGGGTGCTGGTGACAGCTCATCGGTTGTCGCAGTCGACGGAGGAGGAGGAGGAGGAGATTGTAGCTCGATGCGGATGCTGTCGGGGGGTTTGAGTGATGCCAAACGTGTGTAGAGGAGGAAGATCTCTTCGTCGGCATCGGAGACGAGTGTCGCACCCGTTGGAAGGGAAATGGGCCCGTCCGGGATGCCAGGGGCGTCCATTTTCTTATCGATGACAGCGATTTTGGTTCAATCGGCTCTTTACTGACTTGTTGACATTTTGGTACACAGTACGTTGCTAGACGTCTGACGTCTGCTGTCAGCGTAGGGAGAATTTTGAGAGAGACATCAGCTCAACTTTGGCCCGGTTACGGCGTAATCCAGTTTAGTTGCTCTTCACCGACCAATCAGATTGCAGTATTTCACCGCTGAATTAATGACCGTGACTGTTGAGTCGCTCTTAGCACGGACAGGCATAAGAACTGATGTCTTCAGGCGTATCTCTACCCCCAGGTGGCAAGGGTTCTGTCTATTGCGGCCTTTACGACTTCATCACATAGCTACCACTACAACCCAATCGGATGTACAAAAATTGGTTGACGTGTTGATCAAGGCTCTCCAAACGTTCCAAGGTCAGAGTATACCTTCAAGTTCTAATACAACTATTGATCTGACTAACCTCGGACGTTGTTAAATTCTTTTACAATGCACCCACACTGGCAGGCACATGCCCCTTTCAATGTAACTGCCGGTGATTGTAAGGTGGGCTGTGTGGCTGCGCTCGCCCGAATTGCTCCGGTATGTCTTCAGTTAGCTTCGACCTTGACCTTCTCTCATTTCCTTGGTTTCAGCCTATCCCAGAGCCTTTTCTTATCTGGTTTATATCTCTGGGTGTCGTCGGACAACTCTCAGACTTCTCGGACACACCACCTCGACTCTTTTCTATACCCTATGATATTATGATTCGACAGGATGTGATTGTCGTGCACGCTTTGCTGCGCACGCACGACTTCACGTTAGTATTCATTTCGTGTCATGTACCACGTGCCACGTCAATCAATGGCCGCATGACTTGTTGTCTTTCACTTCCTCTAGCCGCTTTCGCTCTTGTCCTCTGCTCCTACGACTCAAAAGGACAGTGACATGCTTATCAACCCTTTTACCCCCGTTGACCCGGACATCTTGAACAACCAAAATTACTGAGGAGGCAGACCGCTTGGCAGAAAGACGTACTAGTAAAGACAGGGGCAAGTATGGCGGAACCCAAAGAGATGCCGCGTCCACGGTAATACAGGGCGAAAGCGGCGGAAAGGGAAGTACCCTGGGATGGCCCGATGAAGGAAATTGGAATATATCTCCCAATGTTGATCCTACGGACTCTATGTGTCCACCCACTAGGCATAACCGCTATTCAAAGGAAGCGATTGGTGAAATCTAAATACCACACTGTCTGCGCAAAGATGCAGCCGCCGGCACCACCACCACCATCACGTCCATGGGAGTCGATACAAGTGAAGAAAACCGTTACTGTGCTGTGCATATGTGGTGCGCAGGTCAAAAAACGCAGTGAAACCCTCAAATGGTGACAGGGTCTCTCGCGTTCGCCTTCTCTGCACTGTGAGCCTGAGCCGGGGACACGTAGGGACAAAATTTCCTGCGACACAGAGAGTATACCTCCCATGATTGAAAGAACAACTGGGTGAGAAGATCACAAAGAAGTGGGCACGTAAGCCCGTACGTTTATTCTTAAATCACCTGCATTTACATTTGAAAGAAGTATATGCCTGTGAGTACATTTGTAAACAAATTTAACAAAGTTTATGGGTAACGTCCGAGGTGTGCTGACAACGACGCCTTCTGATTCGACTCAAGCGCCTTGTGAAGTAGTCAGATCAATAGTCGTATTGGAACATGAAGGTATATTCTGACCTTGGAACGTTTGGAGAGCATTGACCAACACCTCAACCAAGTTTTGCACATCCGATTGAGTCGTAGTGTTAGTGCCGGAAGGCTGACGGGAAATGAGTAAGGCTTGATAAAGAAGAGTGAAAGAAAATTAGAGCAACCTCTGCATCCCTGCATCCACCGCCGGGGGATTGACAGAATTGCCTTGCCTTGACCGAATCAACACGAGAAAGAACGGGAGTGGCATAAGCAACGGGAGATTCTAGTTCCAAACCAAAGTCAGCTCAATTCATCAGCCAAGTAGAGTTGTTTGCCCACGAGAAAAGAGAGACAAACTAGCGACTAGAAGAGAGATGACAGCGGTTGAGCGCATGACGAGTGGCGAGTGGGTATGGTAGCTATGTGATGAAGTTGTAAAGGTTGCAATAGACAGAACACTTGCCACCTGGGGTAGAGATACGCCTGAAGACATCAGTTCTTATACCCGTCCATCTTTGAAAATCCTGTTTTTGGGATAGTAAACCAGCGGCCAAAGTTGTACAGACTCGGTGTAAACGGCGTCGTGTGACCCAACACTGAAGCACGCACGACTCCGAGACGCCTTCAATGTGTCATGTCACCACCCAGATACAAAAAGCACCGCGATATTAAAATGCCAACAGTTCCAGATGGTGGAATATGGGACGCGCATGATTGGGAAGTGGAATCGGTTACATTTGTGGGGTCCCATTTTGGGCCTTCTTAACTACTTTGACAAGTACACTATGTGAGACAAGATAGACCATATAATACTGAACAATACTGCGAGACACAACAATACTGTGGGACATCAATACTCTGAGTCATGTATAATCATAATCGATACAGTATAGTAATCAGCATCAAGTAAGCGAATATTGGAACTACAATGCGCGGATCCTTAAGACGTCGCGCATGAAACAATAAGCAACTGACACCCGTCCTTGAGACGAGAAAGCAGACGCAGGTACGATAATAGAATACGTACATGCAAGCCAAGAGGCCAAGAGTATAGTCGAGGCAAAGGCCATGCCCAAGAGGACTTTAATTCCCACCAGAAAGGAAGTCCTCTGATGCGTATGCAGATTTCGAAAAGAAAGCACATTTACAATTCGAACCCAGAAGTATTGATGGTGGCACAGCGGTGGGAGTATCCCAGACAAGGCGGCTTGTTTCACCTTTCCATAAAGTGATGGTTCACACCCCTTAGATCCACCCCATAGAGATGTATATGATTTGCTGCGAACCCCGTGATGTATGTACGTACGTAGTAGTACGGTGTGCGACTATAAATGATGTCGTAAGGCGAGTAAGTACGGGCCCAGGATGAATTGGACTATCAAACAACAAACCTTTACCTGAGTCTCTGGAGCAAAGTACGAGTACAAAAGTTGAGATCTTGAGAGGTCGAAACTGCGAGAAATTAACACGAGAATACAGAGAGGTCGTGAAGCGGAAAGAAGCGGCGTCTTGGTGCCCCGGACCGGGTAGCCGAGCATCGGGACTCGCCTTGTGGCACTGGTGTTAGCCGAGGCAGGAACTGAGTTGAGCTGATATCTCTCCCCAAAACATGCTCCACGCTCTCTCCACACGCTGACAGCAGACGTCTAGAAAACATTTACCAAAGGTTAAGAAACCATTAAGGAACATACTGAAACACGCCGCTGCCAGTGGCATCCCAGACGGGCCAATTTCTCTTCCAACAGACGGAAACTCGTCTCCGATGCCGTCGAAGAGATCTTTCTCCTCTACACACTTTTGGCAGCACTTAAACCCCCCGATAGCAGCGGCATGGGCCACTTCCACTGTCTCGGGTCCAAGAACTCCGAGGAGGACGCACTGCTTGTCCGCCTCTGAGTCCGTCGACTGCGACAACCAATGAGCAATCACTCTGGTCGAGCTGGTCGAAGGGATAGAAAACGTGAGGCCCCCAGTGGCAGCAGTAGCGGGTCTGAGATCGGATGCAGACAGGAACTTGGACTTGTTGCGGCCTGTGCTTGAGTACAGGCTCTTTCAGGATGTAACAGCTTTGAAGAGTTGCAGTGGCGATACAGGGAGTGTCCTGTGGAAAACAAGGTTTTGTCTCTATCATCGATCCCCCCGCGTTCAAAAGCCAACTCTCATTAGCCATGATTTTAGCGTCGAATTCTTGTCCTTGGTTTTACGACAGAGTCACAGTTGCACTTCCCAGAGCCAACCTGACGTAACTTGTTCGACTACACACAAAGCTCCGCCAAGCTCACATTTTTGAACTCGGGTGTGTGCCCTCACTCAACTGAACACGTATATCATATGTATACCTCTCACCCTCTCAACCGCAAAATAATCAATAATCAAACAGAGCAGGAACAGGACTTGTCGCGCTCAGTCCCCTAGTGCGCAAATATACCGCGACAGACATCCCAGCACTTCTCCCTTGACAAAACCGTCCTCTCACCCGTATCCCCAACCACCACCAGCGCTGCAAGAGCCACAGTCACACTATCAGCGCTCGACTGGATGCTCCCAACGCAACCCCAAATCGACACCCGCGCAGATCCACCAGACATACTTCTAGTCGTAGACTGCATCTACCACCCGACTCTCGCGCGTCCATTACTCACCACCATGACGGCTCTCACTGTGCCCCGACACACTCTCGCGCTTGTAGTGGTAGAACTGCGCCCGGAGGACGCGCTGCATGATCCCCTGGAAGGGTGGACCGGGCTCGGCTGGCGCGTGCGGAGGTTGCTGAGGGCCTTTTGGGTCCTCGTTGGGGTATGTGGGTCGCTTAGTGTGTGAACTAGCAGGGTTGGTTGGCCGCGTGAGGCAACTTCTTCTAGTATTGTGGGTCAGCTGAGCAGCTTAGATCAATTCGGACGTGGAGTACTGTCGCGTCTTGCAGTGGCCCACCGCACTAAGAGAGACACCAACACCAACTTAACTACAATGATTACAGTATTACAAAGTTTAAAAGACGATATCATTTCAATAGCGACCATCCTCAGCCTGAATGTACTTTAATCCCAATGATTTAATAGCATAAGTTGGGCATGGTGGTCAGTGCCTGCCCTGTTTGAGCTGATCTTACCCGGCCCTCGTGATCACGCACTGCGTTGCGCTGGGAGCGTCTAGTCGAGAGTTGATAGTATGACTGTGGCTGTGGCCCTTGCAGTGCGGTGGTTGGGGATACGGAGGAGAGTACATTTTTGCGGAAGAGTGGGAGAAGTACTGGTGTCTGTTGCGGTGTATTGCGTACTAGAGGACTGAGCCCGAACGTGACAAGGCCTGTTCCCGCTCTGTTCAATTATTGTTTTATTTTGCGGTTGAGAGGGTGAGAGGGATATATGATATACGAGAGCGTGGTGTGGATGGGGAAGTGTTGAGGGCACGCACCCGCATTCAAGAATGTGCGCTTGACAGAGCTTTGTAGTCGAATAAGTTACGTCGGGTTGGCTTTTCAACGCAGGGAATCGACGATAGAGACAAACCCTTGTTTTCCACAGGACACTCCCTGCATCGCCACTAGTCTTTGAGAGTCAGCGGTCACTGCGACTCCTCAGCTCAAGCCCATCTATGGAGGGGGTCGGATCTATGTCAACATGCAACACCTGGATTGAGGTAACCAAGTCCGAGATTCCGATGCTCCCCCGTACGCATCAAACCGGGTAACAACGACAACCAGATCTCCGATCGAAGCTGTTCCATTTCGAAGAGCCTATACTGTACTCAAGCACAATAGGTCCGACTCGGAGTTCCTGTCTAGATCCGATTGCAGACCCGCTACTGCCACAGGGCGCCCTCCCGTTTTTATTTCCCTTGTCCCTTCGACCAGCGTTCCGTTTTTCGTATCTGGGTGCCAGTGATGGCTCATTAGTTGTCGTAATCGACGGACTCCGAGGAGATTGTAGCTCGGTGCGGACGAGCAGTGCATCCTTCTTGGAGTTCTCTGACCCGAGGCCGTGGAAGTGGCCCATGCCGCTGCTGTCGGGGGGTTTGAATGCTGCCAAAAGTGTGTAGAGGAGGAAGATATCTTCGTCGGCATCGGACACGAGTATCCGTCTGTTGGAAAGGAAATTGGCCCGTCCTGGATCTCACTGGCAGCGGCGTGTTTCAGTATGTTCCTTGATGTTTTCTTAACATTTGGTAAATGTTTTCTAGACGTCTGCTGTCAGCGTGTGGAGTATTTTCTGGGGAGAGATATCAGCTCAACTCAGTTAATTTTCTCGCAGTTTCGACCTCTCATATTTTATACTCGTACTTTGCTCCAGAGGTTCAGATAAAGGTTTGTTGTTTGATAGTCTAATTCATCCTGGCCCGTACTTACTCGCCTGACAACAATCATTTACAGTCACACGGTACCTACGTACTGTACCTACATCACGAGGTTCAAAACAAATAATATACATCTCTGTGGACCGGATCTTAAGGGGTGTGAACCATCACTATATGGAAGGTGGAACATACTGCCGTGTCTGGGATACTCCCACCACTGTGCCACCATCAATACTTCTGGGTTCGAATCGAAAATGTGCTTTCGAAAACTGTGTACGCATCAGAGCACTCCCTTTCTGGAACTATTGACATCTTAATACCGCGGTGCCTTTTGCATCTGGGTGGCGGTATGACACATTGAAGACGTCTCGGAGTTGGCCGTGCTTCAGTGTTGACGACGCCGTTTACTGATCCGGTACAACTTTGGCCGCTAGTTTACTATCCCAAAAAGGATTTCAAGGACGGACGGGTATAGGAGTCGACGTCCTCAGGCGTATTTATACCACCAGGTGGCAAGTGTTCTGTCATTTGCGACCTTTACAACTACATCACACAGCTACCGTGTCCACTCACCATGCGTACTACCGCCATTATTTCTCTTCTGTTCACCAGCTGGGCTCTTTTTTCTCGTGGGAAAACAACTCACCTTGGCTGATGAGTTGAGCTGACTTTGTTTGGAACTAGAATCTCCCGTTGCTTATGCTACTCCCGTTCATTCTCATGTTGATTCGGTTAAGGCAAGGGATTTCTGTCAATCCCCCGGCGGTGGATGCAGGATTGCAGAGGTTACTCTAATTTTCTTTTACTCTTCGTTATCGAGCCTTACTCATTTCCCGTCAGCCTTCAGACACTAACACTACGACCCAATCGGATGTGCAAAACTTGGTTGAGGTGTTGGTCAATGCTCTCCAAACGTTTCAAGGTCAGAATATACCTTCATGTTCCAATACGACTATTGATCTGACTACTTCACAAGGCGCTTGAGTCGAATCTGAAGGCGTCGTTGTCAGCACACCTCGGACGTTACCCATAAACTTTGTTAAATTCTTCTACAAATGTACTCACAGGCATATACTTTTCAATGTAAATGCCGGTGATTTAAGAATAAACGTACGGGCTTACGTGCCCACTTCTTCGTGATCTTCTCACCCAGTTGTTCTTTCAATCATGGGAGGTATACTCTGGGTGTCGCAGGATATTTTCCTGACACAAATTTTCCTGACATGTTGCAGGACTACACCCGGCCTATGATGTCCCTACGTGTCCTCAACTCAGGCTTACAGTGCAGAGATGGCAAACGCGAGACCCTGGGATCCTTTGACGGTTTCCCAGCGTTCTTTGACCTGCGCACCACATATACATAGCACAGTAATGGTTTTCTTCACTTGGATCGACCCCCATAGACGCGATAAGTGGTGGTGGTGGTGCCGCCGGCTAAATCTTTGCGTAGACAGTGTGGTATTCAGATTTCACCGATCGCTTCCTTTGGCGGTTACTCCTAGTAGGTGGACACATAGAGTCCGTAGGATCAGCGTTGGGAAATATATTAGAATCGGCTTCATCGGGCATCCTAAAGTACTCCCCTTTCCGTCGCTTCTTCTCGCCTTCCCCGTGGATGCAGCCTGGCTTTGGGCTCCGGCATACTTGCCCCTGCCCCTGTCTTTGCGCCTTTCTGCCAAGTGGTCTGCCTCAGAAATTTTGGTTGATCAAGATCTCCGGGTCAACGGGGGTAGAGGGGTTGATGGCGCATGTCACCGTCAGCAGCCGGCGGGAGGTAATGACTTGCAAAATGGCTGACTAGTTCTCTTTCAAGTTGTCCGTCATGGCTAGACCCATCGTCGAGAGCAATTTGATGCGCATCTGGCCCAGGAAGGCGCGGACGTTGCCTCCAGCTGTGCAGTGCATATACGTGAATGCGTTTAGGTCATCCCTGATGTATTGGGTTTTCACGTTGTACTGTACCTTTAGTTTGGCCCAGCGATCAGCGACATTCAAAATATTCCTCGGGCGGATGGTGGTGGAATCGGGCAACTGCCCTGACGACATGTAGCCTGAGCGAGCAACGGGCCTCATTGTGGTCCCACTCAGCCATGTAAATCTTCTCGTTGTACGAGGGTTCAATGGGTCAGCGGTGACAGCCCGCATAAACATGTCCTCAAAGTACCTCCACTTCCGGTAGACTTGCATCGCCTCTTGGAAACGCCTGGTGAAAATAGGCCAATTCGACTCGGGAACCATCGGGCTGAAGCAGGGGAGCGTTCAGGTCGGTGATTTGAAGTGATTGTAGCAGCCATACTGGGGCCTAAAACCTCTGCCAGTGCCAAGTAATAGTGGATAAAGCGGATGGGTTCAACTTGGGTGATAAGTGCTAAGGATGTGCACCTAGGCAGTGACCTGTGACTTATGTCAGTCTCTGCACGCACTGACAAGCACAGAACTATCGTTTATTCACCTGAAATAGACAATTGTTACTCACTAGGGCCTGTAAACTCAGGCGATTTTAACGCTAATTAGTAGGGGCATCTTAGCGACATTGCGCGGAGATTCTTACCCCAAACAGAGATAAGACTACTCCTGCATCGCCCCGGTCATGTCTTCTTCGTACCGTACTTTGACAGCCTCACACAGTCCGGGGCTGTACACTGGCTGTACAGTACCAGAGGGTCAGTCAGGACAAAAATGTTCCCACACTCCGGCACCGTAGAAGCCGGAAAGCATGTCACGTGCCGGCTTGCGATTTTGCCGCCGACAAAAGATGACTGAACCTGAGCCTGAGCAGGCCAAGCTGGAGACATTTACGTCGTTTGCGTATCTCCTCTCCCCTCTTGTCCTTCGTTCCCTCGCAGACCTCGGCTTTTCTCTTCCCATTCGAGTCGAGCAACAGGCGATCCCACTCGCCCTCGAAACCGCGATGTCCTTGCTCGTGCCCCTACAGGGAGCGGCAAGACCGCTGCATACTGCATACCATCCAGAAGCTCCTCAATGCCAAGGCTGTAGGTACGCTTCACGAGGGATCGTCATCCCATCCACCAGTGTCTTATTACTTTTTTCTGGCTCTCTTTTTGTATGGTAGGATCTTGCACTCGAGGTTGATTCACGAGAGAGCACAAGATCGCTTATTTTGGTACCGACTCGCGAGCTCGCGGAACAAGTCCTCGGTCATTTGAGAGCGTTGGTGAAGTACTGCGAGAGCGACATCTCGATCATCAATGTCGCAGGTGGGGTCCCCTAACTTGGTCCAATACGTTCTTCGGTATGTCCTTTTCGTGTGCTATCGTTTGGCCTGGCATATGACTTGCTCGAAGGACAACGGAAGCCGACAAGTTCTTGTTGGCCTACATCATTCTCAAACTCAAGCTTATCCAGGGTAAATGCATCATATTTGTCAATGATGTCGATCGGTGTTATCGTGTCAAACTGTTCCTTGAACAATTTTCAATCAAAAGTTGCGTGCTGAACTCAGAGTTACCTCTGAACTCGAGGTGGGTGCGCCTTATCCCCGTAAGGAAGGCTACTACTGAGGAAGGGATAGATACCATGTAGTTCAGAAATTCAATAAGGGGGTGCACGATTTATTATCGTGACAGATGAAGGTGGCAGTGAGCAGGATGATGAAAGTGATAGAGACTCTGGCGATGGAAGCGAGCAAATTGAGGAGAAAGATTGTGCGTCCCTGAAAATCATGATCTGTTTTCCTTCCCTATTCTGTCCGCTCATTTTAGGTGTTTGCTTCAGCTCAGCGCGATTCAGATGCAGACAACGTCACTGGCCCCAGTCGACGCAAGCGCAAGCGGGCACCCACACCACCAGCAAAGTCGGGCCGCCACAAAAAACGCCAGGGTGTTAAGTCCGACTAGGAATACGGTGTTGCACGTGGTATTGACTTCCTTGACGTCGCCTGCGTCCTCAATTTCGACTTGCCATCCTCAGCCCGCGCATATACGCACCGTGTGGGTCGCACGGCGCGCGCAGGACGTGGCGGGACGGCACTTTC
>WNFQ01012170.1_pt2 | contig 15187 bp, 14 predicted proteins | sample 5400171 | NCBI WGS metagenome assembly WNFQ01 (sample SAMN13153356, study PRJNA577476) | soil metagenome | isolation source: 20 cm soil under Madrone tree | place: USA:California | collected 2016-06-14
CGCCTGCGCCGGAGCTGCTGTTACCATTAGGGACGTTACAGCTCCCACTGTTCGGGCTGCCGCACCCGTTAGACGGTGAACTGCTGGAACCGGAATAGGAAAATTCCATCGAGTGTCGCGCAGACCCAGAAACAGATGTCGCACTGCTCGAGAAACCACTACTGTCTCCAAAGGACGAGAACGAGACGGCCGAGCTCGGAGGTTCCGTTGCAGAATCGTCGCTCATCCGCCTGCGCTTCGCCACACGCATCTCGGTACCGTTTTCGCCCTCGGACGTGTCACCGCTGTTGGTACTGTAGTCCGCAGAATACAGCTGGGACAGCAGATCGGGGTGATACGGGCCCGGGAAATTCGACAAATTGAGTCCAGGGTAACTGTATGTGTTACTGTCGCCGAGAGCGCCAACCAATTCACTCTGTGTTGGTGGCGCGTATCCAAATCCCCTGTGTCTGTGACTGGCCATGCCGTGATGATTACTGGTAGGATCGACGTCTAGATCGTCAAACGCGCTTAAGTTGGAATCGAGCGCGAGCGTGGGCGAAAGACAGCCATCCGCATCCCCGTTGGGAGACGGACGGCGCGATGCGCCCGGACTCGCGGAGGGTGTCTCGGAGCCGTGTCCACTGGCATGGCTAGCGCTGCCACTGCTACCACGGCGAGCGTCATGCCGGGAGCGTTTGCGAATCACGTCCGATTTCATCGAGATTGGGCGGGCAGAACCATGCAGTTTGAAACTTGGCAAAGATGTCACAAATCAGCGGTCGGCGCTAATACGAAAGTGCTAAGACTTACTACAGGCCGCAACTACGCATTGATAGGTAAAGATGGATATGGTAAGCAGCATTCAGGAATTGAGAGTAGGTGGGACGCCTACGCATTGCACACTGTCTTGCCTTCGTCATCCTTGCGCCAAAGCGGCGTGGCAGTTGTGTGACAATTGTAACATTGTGCTATACGCGTCGAATCAATTAGCTCACACCCGCAAGAGTGAGGAAGAGGCGCACCAATAATGTCAGAGGACTCTTGGCGAGGTGCCGCCTGAGAACGTCCCTCACCATGGTTATTCCTCATGCTCTTCGGGCGCGGACGCTTATGCTATGTCATGCATTTAGAGATGCAATAGGGACCTCGTAAGGCGGAGCACGTACCAGCTTACAGTAGAGCCCACAGGCGTTACAGTTGAGCTCATCATTCAGTCCGCGACGCCAAAGGGGTGTATGGGTGGCACCACAATTCGAGCACTCAGCCTTGACACCTCCAGGAGCGCTGTTGGCATTCGGCCCTGTCGGCGGGAGGGTCGTCGAGGCGTTGGTCACGCTGGCACCGGGGCCTGAGGAGCGCGTGGTCGCACCCTGGGTTCGGACGCTGAGGGTCGGTCGTGATGAACTGGGACCCGGGGGTGTATCGCTGGTGTGGCCAAGTTTTGCAGGAGACACTGTCTGTTCCTGTTGCGAGGCACGTCGAGCAAAGTGGGCTTGAGAAAAAGCGGGATGTTGGTGTTCGTATGCCTCGCTCTTCATTTCTGTTGCCAGGTCGAGCTGGCGGCCATGGGACTGAGGGTCAGTGGTCGAGGCAGGGGGGTAGGCTGGCATTGGCCACGCCTCGGAGCAGTCACCGGTCTCCATGAGGAGTTCATCAAGAGGGAGCTCGATAGTCGGGCGGATGATGTCGAAAGAGTCAGAAGTTGGGACGGTGTGACGGACGCCTTCGCCGTAGTTCATCGGGTTCGTGACTGTGGGGGTAGGAAAGAGAAGGGCAGAGGGACCAAAGTCGGTTGAAAAGATGGAGGGGAAGCGAAGCAAGATGTCTTGAGAGCAAGCACTGATTGTGGAGACGACGGTGGTGGGAGTGTCCTCCGTGTCTTTGCGGTCGTGCGAAGTGTGGTGGGTGTCCTTGTCATTTGACGAATCGGAGGGAATGGAGGACGAATCGGGTTGGGTGTCTTCTTGGGTGGCAGTAGACCGGGTGATGGGACGAGTTCGGCGGGTGACGTTGTCCTTGAACTCGGCCGAAGGCTTAAGATCCGGCTTCTGTACAGGGACGGCAGAAGCTGTGGATATTGGCTGATCGACTGAGAAGGTGAATTGCATGCGCTTGATGGTACCGGGCTGGCCATTGACGTTGGCCTCGCGGGAACGCTCCTTCTCTGCAGCACGTTGCCTGATGATGTCCGTTGAATGATTGCGCCTGAAACCGGGGGCCTCTAACTCTTCGATGCTCCTGAGCAGAAAGGCAATTAGAGGGGAGAGGCAGGGGTTAGGGCGGAGGGTCACTGCGAAGAGGAGCGGAAGGAACGGACCGGCCTTTCTCCTTGTCGAGCTTGTCACTCATCGACTTGCTCAGTCTCTTGAACTCTCGCTTTGACTTTGCACTGTCGACATCGACCATCAGGTTTTGCAGGTGCCATAGACGCCAGCTGAGATTCTCGAGACGCTGCCCCTGCTCGAGAAAACTGGCGACTTTGGTGCAAACCTGGGGGAGATGGGATTAAAGGAGGACGGGTGGATCGAGACGAGACGACATACCTTCCAGGTCTTTGTGAGGGCATCTGCATCGCCAAGGTTGGAGAAAGCGATGAAGGATTTGTTGCCCTGGAAAGGATGAGGGATTACGGGGAGGAAGGGTTCAATGCGGAGCATGAGGGGCAGAGGAGGGGGGACCGACTTTGAACTTGAGATTCAAGATAGAAGGCATTTAAGGTGAGAGGGGGGGCTTGGGAGAGGGAGAGGGGACGGAGAGTCAAGTCGAGGAGGAGTATAACAAGTCGAGGACCGTGTTCTGTTATTTTTCTCTGCTTCGATCGACGTATTTTCCTTTCCAAACTCCGAAATAACACAGAAAGAGTATCTGCAGTCCGCCGATGCAGCCGACTTGACTCCGGCCGATGGAAGGGCTCATCAGACTCGCTCCTCGAGGCAGGTCATCTGAGTGCCACTCACACGAAATCCATTTCCTCATTCTCCTTCCAATGAATCCCCTCCCCTTCTCTCCGCGGGCGACCTCCCGCCACCTTTGACTCATGATCTCTGCCTCCACATATCACCCATTCCCTCCCTCGAATATCCTCCCTTCGCTTCTCTCCGCCCCGCCGCGCGCATCACTGCTCCCTCCCCATGGCCGATGTCTAACCAGTCCTCCTTCTCGCTTAGCCGCTCACTTCCAATCCAGAACACATGCCACGATTCTGATCTCACACGCCCATCTCCCGTTCGCTCCCCTGCTTCCCTATAACCCTCGACCCTATCTATCATCCTCTCGTTCCTGCAAGCCCATTTTCGCCACTGAAATCTGACACACAGCTCGACAGAGAACCTCCACCCAATCCTAGCTATCAATTCATACCTCTCCGCTTCCTACGCCCTCACGGCGGCCAACCTCAGCCTCGAGGTGAGATCTGGATCTCACCACCCATACTCCCTCATTTGGACACTGACGCCTCGCCTCACCTTGCCTGACACTTTGACGGCACGTCGGGCGACTACGCTCTTCTCTCTCTCTTGCCGCTCTGCCGTCTTCGTTTCGCGGTCCCCGATGTCCCTCGCACAACCGGCTAATTTGCCAGCAATTCAGGTACCTTGATCAATTCGGTCGACCGGTCCGGTACAGTAGTAGCTTCACCTCTTTAGCCAACAGGAACCATATACTTATACTGCGTGCGCGCGTGATGAATGTCATATGTGGCAAAGGCACCTATCCATCGTCCATCCTAGCAATCATTAGATGTGCGATTGCGCGAATGCGTATTATATTCTCTTGCAATGACCAGGCGCTATGAAATCGGGGCCGAACGCCCCAATCAACCAATCCCTGGGCGATCCATCCTACGCCCGTCCCCACATAGTAAGCGCCAACGCACAGGCGCTTTTCCATGTGCCTGCCTGCTCTAGAATGTACTTCTGTCGCCCTCGCACTGGCTCGCTAACCTCACTGGCCCTGTCTGTTTCGCACCCAACTAATCCCTGTCTAGTTAGATAGTGACGCTTTTTTCCGCGTTCCAAATGTGAATTCTCATCGTGCCTCGAGCTCAAGCCGAGGCAAGGCGTGTCCCCGCTTAACACTTGATTCGATACACACGCGCAACACGACATGCTAATTATTGACCTGACACGAATATATCGCATGCGAGGGCATATTATTTAACTCGACTGACTTGGCTATAAACTATATTAAGAATCGTCGTTTCGTGTTCGTTCCAATGCGGTGAGAGAGAATGCGGAAAGAAGAGGTAGGGGCAAAGGGCAAAGGGGTCGTGTCAGTTTGCAATTACCACTAAACTTGCTGTGAATCCTATCAATAAAGCCTTCAGTGAGTGAACGTACCGTACCACCACCGTGGGCATTTTACAACGAAAACCAATTCAGTCGGCTAAATCCTGCAATCTGATTGGTCGGCCCATCGTAAAAAATGCCCACGGTGGTGCATGCAACGTATGCAAAAAAAACGTCGTGGCCGACCCCTGCCTCGGCGCCTTTTCCCGCCTCTAAAACGGGCCAGGCAGGGCCATCGATATGCGACACCGTCCAACCGAGGAAAGTCCAAGTGGTAATGAGCGAGAGCGGAAAAGGGAAGTATCGATCATCGATAGTGGCTTGATGATGAACGCCCGATCTCCCGGGAACCGGGCCGCCCACAGCTGAACTTATACAGTATAGCTATAGCAGTGGTGATAGGGGACACTCTTTTTCATTCATTCATATATACATTTTTGGTGGTTCTGGAGAAGAAGAAGGAAATGTACTACTTGGGCTCGTTGTGCGGTAACCTTGAGCACCTAAGAAAGAAAAAAAGTAATGATGATGATGGATGATGACGATGAACGATGAACGACAATGAAAATTTATCGTATGGGTTTATTATTATTAGCCTCCCGTTTTGTTTTTTGAGGCGTTATTTTTTTTAGAGGGCCGGGGTACGTACGGTACGGTACGGTAGTAACTTGAAGGGTTGGTAGCAGGCAGCTCCGAGTTCTCTCGTTGGCGATCGGTGGGAGGGGGATGCTTCGTTCAAAGATTATCCGCGCCACTGGGCACTTTGTCCGTTCCATTATTGATTGGTCGGTATTCAATTGGAGACGGGAGAGAGTTGCCTCTTTGCCTCTAGCGGGTAGTGGGGGTTAACCGTTCGGAATTCTTGCGGAAAAGCCGCGGTTGCGGATCAAAAATCATCAGGTGCGGCGCATAATTTTTTTTCCGCTGCTGCTATAGCATGATTTTTTTCCTATACGGCTACTATGTTTATTGGGTGGTGGATGATACACTTCAGACGCGAGCCGAGCCGCCTGAGCCCGGAGTGGTACTTGTACAGTAAGTATATTGAACCTATATGAAGAGCAATATTAATACTGCAATTACCATATGGCCCTTGCCTTGTACTTACTTACTACGTGTCAGCGCGTGGGGGTAAGTACTGGTTTTGGGGCGAAAGGGGTGGTGTTGTGGTATAGGTGACAGCGAACAAGCAATCGACAGTTTTCTTACGTCCGTGGGTTCGGGGGATGAAGTGCTGTATGTTATGTGTCTTGGCTTCTGGTGGTCCTTAGTTTCGGACTTGGACTCGGAGGAACGAACTAATGGAGCAGCTCAGAGTTTTTTGGTTTGTGAAACACAGAACGAAAAAAGTGCACGCGCACGTGATTGTTGCCTTGGAGCAAGCGACGTGTACTGTACTGCTGTATGAGCGATACAGTTGGGCACGCACGCACGCACCAGCGAACTACCGAGGATGCAGGACGAACTGCGGGATAGCTCGAGTTGAGAGGGGTTTGCAGCTGCGGCAGCGGCCGCCGATACTGTATTGCCAGTGCGCGTACACGTACGCACCTTCGCCTACGCACATGGGATCCTGACCCCCTGCCCTCAGGCAACCGCCCCAAGAACCCCACCTTACCTTACCTACTACGCTGCCAACGTCCAAAGGAGCCAAACCTACCACAAAACCCACGCAACCGGCTACAAACTGCCTAAACCGACGCGTAAACTGTACCGTATACGGTATGTGTGCGTGCGGTGTGTGGTGCCCAGTGCTTGGTCGTGTGTCTCATGTGGCGCGGCACCGCCCGCCCGCCAGCACGGGGTGATTGATAGGCACCAGGAGGCAGAGGCTAAGGGCGAAGAATCACGATGTTGTGTTTGGGTTGTTGCTTGCGAAGAAAGAAAGAATGAGAAGGGAAGCCTCGGGGAGACCCCTGAGTCCTGAGGCGATGATACGAATGCACGGCGCGGCGCACGCACTACGCACGCATTGTACGCTCCATCCACACACACATACATGTGCTTAACGCTTATCGGCAAGGTAGGAACAATGAAATGGCGTCACCGTAGTAGGGGGGAGTGGTAGCGATAGGGCGTGTCCGACTCGGAACGAGTTGAGTTCAGTGCGAAGCAATGTTGTGAGTGAGTTCAAAGTGGACAACCTAATTACGTTGTATGTAGTAAGTTATGAGAAGGTTCACAAAGAAAAACAAGAAAAAAAAGAAAAGAGCGAACGTGCGTTCTGTGTTTTGTTGTTGTTCGGGTCGGGTGCTGTACTATAACGCTATTGGGGGAGGGAATGAAATGAAGGCACCACCCTGGCTTCTTTTGAAAGGAAATCATGCCGCCTTGTTCCGCCGCGCCATTACGGCAACAAAGTGGGGCTTCAACTTTCCCCCCCTTCTTCCCTTCCCCTTCCCCTCTTCCGTTCTAGTCCTCGAGTTGCGTGGCAGCCCATCGTCAACCCGCGAATTCAAACTTTGTTTGGATGCCAAGGAAGGTGCGTGCGTGTAGCCAATGCCCGTGCCCGGCGTGTGATGTCAGTTTCATACCGCCTGCTGCTGCTGCAATATGAACCTGGCTATTACTACTCTGCCCGTATAGGAGGTTCCTCCACACGACCCCACAAACACATTTCCCGCACGCACTGGGCCACGTGCATCGTGATCGTGATCATGATCCATGTACTCGAGTACTACTCGACCTGTCCACGTCTCCTTTATCTGCTGCTGTCTGCAGCATTCATTCCCGGGTGCGTGGCGTCCAGTCCCGTGCGATACAACTGACAGCACTCAGGGAACATCACCGCCATGGAACTGACACCGGCCACAGAACCACATCTTCTTACAAAGTAGACTATGATGCAGTCGCCCGAGTCCGATGCATGCATATGTACCTTTTCAAACGCCACGTACACGATCCCAGTGATGCGAACAAATAAACTAACCCAAAAGGGACCCGCCGAGCTCGGCGAGCTGTCATCGCCAGGAGCGGGCACTCGGCGTCGTCGGCAAGCCTTTTCGGAAACCGGAGCGATCGATTGGGAAGCTTGCTACGCACTCCGCACGGGTTCAACTGCGTCCGTTACACTAGTCCAATGGCGGAGCTCGAAACGAAACGAACAATCATGAAGATTATGGGGGCCGTGCGTACTCATATCGCACAAACCCGATGCAGGGTCGTTGGCCGCGGTGAACCTCATGTTCTGCCTGCTCCATGTGTGGCCCACACGCTCGTGATTTATGAAAAGTGTGCAAACTGAAAACTTAGGCGCCAACTCAAAATAATGTTCTCCGAGCGTGTGGGTCGCAATTATCATTCAACTTGAGACGGCAGCGGAGATGGTCGCTAGTTGCCAGCCGCATTGTCCCCTTCTGGGTTGGCGCCGCCGGCGATTTGTCGACGTTTTTTCGCACTTTCTTGCCGGCGGTACTCCGCGCTCAGGAGTATCGTAGATTAACCACTGTAAGTAAACTTATATACGAGGCAGGCCGGACGACCTCTGGACCCTCTTCACGGATTGCGCAACCTTGTTCTGTAGTTGCATTTGCCGAAATGAACGCTTTCGTGGCAAATGTAGAGGAATGTACAAACAGCCAATGAAAATTTCGAACTGCGGAGGGTTCTCTTCGGTCTTTCCTCCTTACCCGCATTTACCCATGAACGACTCATTTTCTTCCGTCCGACAGTCGCTCGCACGATAGCTGCCGGGCTGAATGGGCGCGGACGCATCATGGTTCTGCATCCCCGAGAAGTTAGCTTGAACAGGTAGGCAACTCGACAATGAAAGGCACGTTCCACTGCCATTATGTCCTGCGAGAGAAACAGGAAGGTGCGAGCTTGGTATATAGGGGAGAGGGAGAGGTGGGTAAGCCACCGGAAGAGACGGGATTCGCCGAAACGAACGAAGTGAGATGGTGCGGAGTGAGTGGAATAGAAGAACACAAGACGCGGTGACACGAAGCGGAAAAAGAAGCGACACGAAAACAACGCCACGCACGACCAGCAGAACGCGTCGTGAGCGCCTGAGCCGTGGCACCGGATCAAGACTGCACATTCCCGGGTGGCGCCCGGACTGTCGCGTATTCTTACGGAGAGACTCACTCCAGATAGACACGAAGCCAGTTGGAACGCATCGTGGCGACAAGTGAATTGGGAGGCGGGAGCAACTTACCTCGCTTGTCGACAAAATGTGCTTCGGGAGAGGAAAGGAGGTAGGAAGCGTTGGATCCGAACCGTGGTCATAGCACGGGAAATAAGAAACCGTGAACGTTCGCCTGCGGAGATGTGGGGAAGTGGGGAAGGCGGAGAAAGTGGGGGAGTAGATACATCATTCGAGCACGCAGACGGGTGTGCTATCGAGCGTAATGTGGTGCCACACACCGTGATCGAACCATGGCATGCGGAAACAGCATGATGGATAAGACAGGGCAAGGGAAATGAAATAATCACATGATTCTTATTGGCCCAGAGGTCGGTCGTCGCCAGATCTACACCAACACTATCAAATGGCCACTGTGCGTTGTGAATATTTTGAAGCCACAGCAGCCTGCCCTGCATTGAAAAAGAGAGAGAAATAGGATGCCTCTCGACCAGGTGTCAGGAACGCGGACCTTCTGGGTAATATCACGGGACTTATAAGCACCTCATGCACGGCGTCTCTTTCACAGCGGCCAATGCGGCATCCAAATCTACCAGGAGGTACGCGCGGAGGTAATATTGAGATCTGAGGTGTCAGTCACCAATCACAGGCAAACACATCCTAGCCTCGATGTAACCCCATACTCTTGATCTTGCCTTCCAATGTCTCCGGTCATTTTTGGGAAATCGAGCGCTCCAACATGCGCTTCCAAGAAGCTAGCATGTGTAATCTGACCAAAAATGGAGAATAATAGACAGTTGGCGTCAATCGCCACCTAATTCTGATTGAATCTTCTTCCCCCGGCGCGAGCTGGCTTGCCTTTCCACTCTGGGACATCCCATTCTGAGTGTAGTATATCATTCCAGACCAATGTGCGGTGCATACAGACGGTTGACTGTACTTAACTCGCGAACGGGTCTTTCGGGTCTCGTAAGTGGTCGTTCGAAGAAAGCTTTGCGTAGAAGAATTGCTAAATCGAGAGGTCGGAAGCGCCGTTAAACATAAAGGAAAGTTCTGCGCCGCCAGCCATGTGCAAAGCTCAAATACCAATACCGTGAGCTGTTGGTCATGAAAAGTATTGCAAACTTTTTGGATCTCACCTCTAAAGAACGAGCCGCGGTCGTTCTCGGCCCTTGCCTCTTATACAATGGAGCTCTGAGGAAAGGTGTAACCTGACAATGTGCGGAGTCGATGGCGTCAGTGTTATTTCTGCTCCGATGTACACATGCGGTATTTGTCATGTCAAAATTCAATGTAGCGCCGTGGGATCACACGACCCGCAGGACACCAGAACTTCGGTTGATTGACGCGGGGAATACCTGTCATTTTGAACGTCAGGAACATAAATTATCAAACCAACGTGAAAAGCAAACGGCGTGTGCATAGTGCCCGGTAGAATTCTGACATTCCACAGACAGTCCCGAGGCTGTGGCCCAAATTGCTTCATATCAAACAGAAGCGAGGATCTCAGGGTTTGGTTTCTGGTGTTCATCAAACCACCTGAGATTATACCAGAAAATACAGAGCGAAAGGGACACAGACGGGTGAAAAGATCCCATCGTGGAAAACGATCTTGAAAACGAATCCTGAACTGTAAAGACCAGCTTCCCGAACAAGGCTCGCAGTCATCTCGTGCAAAAGGGTAGCTAGACGACAAGGATACGCTCTACAAAGAAAATGGATAAGATGCAAGATCCGAAGAGCTTTCGATGGGAACGCACCACAGTCCCACAGGGACGCTTTCAAATTGGACCTACAGGCATCCAGACTCTATCCAGACTCTTGCTTTCGAAGGTCACATTAAGTCAGCTTTGGTCATGATGTTCAGGCTGAGACATTTCTGAAAAAAATTCTCCCATTAACGGCGGCCGTAACCCGAACCAGGTCACAGGCAGGTCGAGCCGCACTACGTCATCGTTTGATAAGCAGGCACATTTGACATCTGAGCTCGTCACGGGTCGGGGATGAGGGTAAAAAAGCTGTAAACAGGTCCAGGAGACCACGAAATTACACCCGGATGAAATTCCAGAAATTCCAGAAGGCCTCCAGCCAAGTCTAGGAAGCTGATTCCAGAGAGACGCAAGGAGAGACGTCCGAATCAGGAATGGAGCGCCGGGGGGAAAGTGTTGATTTCTCTTGGCATGGCTTGTCGGATATGAATCCTTCGGGAGGAAGCGAAAGATGAGCAAAACAGGGCGGTGTCATATTCAAAAAACAAACAGGACACTTATGGTTTGTACTCAAGTACAGCAAGATGAATGTGATGAACGGCGAGATGAGGGACGTGTTAAGTCTCTTGTGTACGTAAGCACTACCCACGAGCCACACTTGCCTTGCCGTCCACTCCACCACTCCACGGTCATCCAACTTGATCATCCTCATCACTCATCACCCTGGACCTTTGCTGCCAAGTGCCAGTGGTCACCAGACTACTTCCCACTGGATTAACTGGAGTAGGTCAAAATAATACTACAGTATCTTGCTTTACGCTGCGCAAATTGTGATACGACAGTCATGAGATCCGTGACTCGACAAATCAAGATGTGGAGTACGGTGTGCAATAGGCACCATAGGCTATGTGACCTATGTCGTCATGAGGTTCTGTGGCAGCTACGAAAACGAGCCAGGCCTCAAGCTTGCCTCAAGTGCCTTTCGGAGAAAAAAAATTACGCAAGGTGCCAGTGAACTCGAAAAGAACGTGCCTGATCGTGACGCCCAGGCGTACAGTAACTTATGTGTGAAAAATAAACGGCCCTGAAAATTGAAATTCGCTGTCCCCCCGTTCTAACCTGAAACGACAATCATATGTGATGTCTTTAACTCGCCTATCTATCCTCTTCGAGCCCAGCGGTCAGCTGAGAGTGTCGTCTCTTTGAGGAATGAATAAGTTGCCCTGGCTCATCACTGGAAGTTGGTGTTTGCATCGCCAAAGCTCAAATTTTCAAAGCCCAGAAGCTCGCTTAGAACTTGCCTAACTTGCTCCAAGCGAAGACCCTATTTTCCCTCAAGAAGGCGTTCTCATCGACGCGTGGTTCTTTGGGCACTAGCCATGGCCTTAGGCAAGTATCATGCACCAATGCCCTCGAGTCTCAATTTGAAAGGGACACAAACAGGCAAAGGGAGGGGTTGAAAGAGGGGCTGGAGTTTTTGCTCGCCTCCCGAAACCAGGACCTGTGATGACCTGAACCTATATGAACTAAATGATGTTTCTCAGGTTGGGGTTACGGAATCCGAACATCGCTTGTACAAGGTCTCCATGTTTGGCGGCACACCGGTGGCGTCGCAGGCGATGATTATGTTCGTGTGGGTCACGTGAATACACCTGTCAATGCTCTTACAACCATCACCCCGAGAGGTCTCTCTACCGTGACGTCGTTCGCATTAACAACGGAACGATATGTTCGCCTCAGGTCATGTGCTGTCACTGTCTTTCTCTGATGATGGATGGGCGCTACAGTTTCCGAGTCAAAAGTTTGAGAAGTCGATTCTCGCAGTTCTCTACGGCCGGTCCTTCGCCGCAGTTTGACTTTCGGGAATTGATCTATTTATCATGTGGATGATTGATAGTCTGGCGTTTCCGTGTGCCTGCAACTCTAAACACTCCCCTAGTGTTGACCACCATGCTGTTATCACTGTTGGTATCTTTCCTCCCTTTGGTATCCGCACAAAAATGGTACGTATGCGTATTTTTGCTTCCATTCCCCCTGGTGGTCAATTTCCCCTTCCTGCAGTTACATCACCACAATTGGCTCTGAGATGCAACCCAGGCCTAATCCCTTTCCTCCCAGATGATCTCAATACGCCCTCTAGTGTGACCCTTGTGGACGCTTTGGTGAGGAACCAAGCAATCAGGGGAGCTCAGCCTCTTAACCCGACATCCCAAGATTGTGATTTGCAAGTGACCGTATCACTGGACGATGAAACTCTGACTACGGGAAACGTACGGTTGAATGGCTCGACTTCCCTTCCCTTCTCTCTATCCCAAATATCGCCCCGTATGACTCCATATACTCTGACTTGCACCGCTGTTACCTTGTCGTCACCGAGACAGACGTTCACGTCTATCCCCACAAACTTGACTTATCTACCAACCCCCCCTGATTACATAGGGTCTGTCACGAAACTGGACCTGAGGACAGGTGGTCTCCTCGCAAAGCGAGCACATATCCAAGAACAATACCAGCCAATTTTCCCTGTGGGGTTCTTTACCGACTTCGATGGATATCTTGAAGACAATGATACCGCTTTGGAGGTGCTTAAAGGCCAAGGGTGCGATTCATCAACCGTTTCACATCGGCTAGCTGATGGTCACATTTACCCAGACTCAATGTAGTCAGTGTGCTGCTCAGGTTGCTACTCATGTCCCTGATCACATTTCGGTGCAGGTCCATCCATTACCACCTTTTGACAGCAATTTGACGGCGTTCAATCACATGGTTGACAAAATGGAAGAGCTTGGGTTATGGCTCATGTATGAATTTGCGGGGTGAGATTTTCCTCGAACACCGTCATTTTCATCGTCCTGAGAGATACATCTAGGGGCTACAGGAATTTGACTTCTGTCACGGAACAAGTCAAGCAAGTAAGGAATCGGACAAACCTTTTGTTGTACTATACCGCAGACGAGCCTGACGGTTCTGAGGATCCTTTTACCGCTCCTGCATCTGCTGCCACACACATCAACTTGCTGGATCCATACCGACCGTCGTCTCTAGTTCTCAATTGCCAGGACTATTTCTTCTCGGAATATGCAGCGGGAACGCCGGTTCTGATGCAAGATGCCCATCCCATTGGGATCAACGGGACTTACAGCGTAGTTTGGAACACTTCGTGTACACGAGACCAGGGCGACTGCGGATGCGACAATTGCGTCGGGGACTTCGAAGACATCCGGAATCGCATGGATGATTTCGCCACTCGGCGCGAAGTGCTCGGTTGGGAACGCTCCACGACCGTCTGGACTCTGCCGCAAGCCTTTGGAGGCCCGGGATCCAGGTGCGTCGAGTTTCCTTCCGCCCCAAGGGCATCAAAGGTTGACTGCTCTCCTGCTGCTTACAGGTATTGGTCGCGTATCCCAACAGGCGCAGAGTTCTTGGTGGAAATGATCGTAGCCATCAACGCGGGCGCGCGGGGCTCCGTGTCGTGGAACGACCCGTCCACACCAGATATTAAGGCCAATGCATCCGCATTTGCGCTTGCGCTGCCCGAGCTCACGCCTTACTTGCTATCCTCCCCGCTGTCTCAGCCGCCAGTCCGTTTCACCCATGTTGTCATGCCCCTTCGGCTCGATTTTGGCGTATGGGCTTCCGCGGACGGGAAGACGCTCGTCATGGGCTCCAATTTGAACAATTTTACCGCGAGCGTTACGCTGGGCGAGATATTCTCTGCCGCAAACCACACAGTCCCGGCTTTTGGCGGTCCTCGTATGGTGCTGGATGGTGGCGGTAGGATCGCCGGATCAGAGTTCATCTTTGGGAAAGTGCAATCCGGTGCCTGGATCTTTGGGTGACGTCAACTCCCTGAATGTTCCGCGTCCATGATGTCCAAGTGCATGTGTAGGAAATCTTCGAGAAGAAGACTAACTTAACTGTACGTAAATCTACAGGAAGTGAGACGAGAACTATGTCTCGCAGTTATGACATGGAACTGAAATATCAGACTAGCGGCGGCCACTGGCCTTGCTATAGACACTGAGGGAATAGCACTGGGGTGCGATCGGTAATGGGGAATGTTACCGTCGAAATCCAAGGCCAAGTGGGACCCCAAACCAAAAGCCAAAAGTAAAGGAGATCAATCTCGCATGAGATGCGATGCGCACTTGGCGCGAGGACACTGGAGTGCGGTCTAATATATCTGGCCGGTCGCGCGTTAACCTCAGCTTAGACTGCTGCGACATTGACAATGTGCGACTCTTACCAGCGATTCGGAGGCAGTAGCTGAGGCATAGGCCGACTCCCACTTCTGAACACAATTTTCCTTCAGATGTGGAAATGAAAATTTCCTAGGTGTCTCATACCCCTACACAATGGTAAATCATGCGGGGGTATGTCACCGGGAAGCGTTCAAAATTCTGACTGGATCAGGGAGATGTCGAGGTCGGAACTGAGGAAGGTGCAGGGTTATTTTATTGTATAATAGTATCGTCTGAGTAGTCACAGGATGTCGGGAACAAACTCGAGCTTGCACTTAGAGTAAGGCAAGAACAGTGCGGTCCTTGGCCCGTGCGTGATCTACGCCACTCGCCCATAAATACCTTTCAAGTGAGAAGAATTGGACAAAGGGCACGACTCCAGTTGAGTTGACTCACAAACACAGGTGCGCGGACATGACTCAGATCAGGTTCACGAACCAAGCAAGCGAAAAAGTGTCAAAAGTTGTGAAAAGCGATCAAAAGTTGTAAAAGCACCACTTAGTGAAAAAGTGAAAAAGTTTTTGCACGATCTGCTGATGATGTAGGGTCTAGGGAGAACCAAGTTGACAAGTTTTCAGCTCTAGAGTAGGCGTATCAGATGCAGTGTCATGGGCAATACAGTACCCCTGAAGTTCGGGCGATAAGCCGCCGGGCGAACGCCGGCTGTTGGCAGTTAGCGCCGTGAAACGAGCGTCAAAGGGCACCTTTGGGTATTGACACTGACCAGAGAACGTTCAGGTGACATTCCGTAAGTCATCCAGCCCGCCTTGCTCACTCCTCGTTTTTCCGGTGGGGCCCACTGGGATGAATGACGTGTACGGGGCGTCACGTGAATGGTCTCACTTGCACAATTTTACCCGCCGTCGCTCTCTTCACTCGTCACTC
>WNFQ01013664.1_pt1 | contig 15182 bp, 12 predicted proteins | sample 5400171 | NCBI WGS metagenome assembly WNFQ01 (sample SAMN13153356, study PRJNA577476) | soil metagenome | isolation source: 20 cm soil under Madrone tree | place: USA:California | collected 2016-06-14
ACCGCCTTGGTAATGTCGGCCGGGGCCATCGACCCGCCATGCATTTCCAGATGAATATTATTATTCACTGTCCGGCCGGCAGCGCCGCCAGGTCCGCCCGGGCCGCCTGGACCACCAACTCCGCCACCGGCCGTTGCCATCAAAAATGTAGTGAGATGCGCCGGTAAAATTGCCTCCCCTTCATGCACATTGGCTCGAACAATGCCGCCTTTTTCAAAACCCGTAATTGCTTGAAGAGATCCTTCTACCAATGAAGCTGCCGCAATCGCGGCACCAGGACCCAGCCAGGCCGCTTCAATAGCAGCTGTGGCGGCAGCATCGCCGATCGCGGCCTGCCGGTCGACTTCTTTTAAGCTGATGCTCGCTGTTGCTGTTCCGGCGGCCGTTGCACCGAATATTTTTTCTAATGCGATCATCAGCAATTTTTTGGTGATCCATTCCTCGGCCATCTTCAAAACGGAAGTGATGAAAGTATCCGCCATGCCGGTCCACAAACTTTGCATGACATGGGCAAAACTCGCACCGCCTGCAGCCATCCGGAGGAAAGCCGAATTGAAACTTTGGAAGCCGGCTTGCGCGGCGTTTTCCGTCGCGACCTTGATGTTGGTCATACTGAAACCCAAATCACGTTGCGAGGCTGCAATTTGCTTCAGTGTTGAACCCCAGCGGTCGGCGGATGCGGCGGCATTATCCATAAGATGCTGCAATTGCTGCATCTGCTTTTCGAGGTCTTTGAACTGCCTGGCACCTTCTTCGGAGTTCTGATTTACCTCGAGCATCACGTTCTTGACGATATCGAGTTCGGCTTCATAACTGGCTGCAGCCGCTTTCGCTTCTTGCATGGCCTCGGCAGCGACAATCGTTTGCTGCCTAAGCGATTCCTGCTCGAACACGGCGGTGATGGGACCTTTGCTGATTCCAGCAGCGCTGATGCCTTCCTGGGCCTTGATATCGCGGATACGATTCTCGGAAGCGCGCTGCGAAACCCGCAAAGCTTCTTCTTCCCCGCGCACGCGCACTTCGGTGGCACGCTGCCACGCCTCTTCCGCCTCCCGGGCATCTTTCTTTTCTTCTGCGGCTTGTTCTCTTTGAACGCGCTTAAGTTCTTCTTGCGCTTTTTTTTCAGCCTCAACTAACTTATCGATTGTGTCCTTATCCGTAGTCGTCGTAATTAAAGAAATCGGCAAGCCAACGGATTGGAGCCTACTGACCATCTCAAGTTCCGCCTTAGCGGTTTCTTTTGCATACTTGACGCCATCCTCATAAATCTGGCCGAGAAGTTCTTCGTATTTTCTGGCCTCGGTTGCTTTCTGTTCGCCAGCTAATTGAGTCTCATCGGCATTGTGCTTCTCCGATTTCGCCATATTATCCAGTGCGATTTGCAGACCCTGGAGCGTTGATTTATAGGCATTAATGGCATCCGGATCGGGCAACCGGCCGATGGTTTTCTCGCCCATTCCGCGCGGCCCGGCAGCAGTCTTCTCCAGATGTTTCGCCTCTTCATCCGCGAGCGCCTTCCGGAGAATGACTTGAGCTTGGAGAAAAACATTCTTTTCCGCCTCTTGATCGTTTGCCATCCGGGCAAGCTGCAAGCTGCGTTCGAGCGGTTCGAGTAATTTTCCAACTGCGGCGACGTTCCCTTTACCAAGCAACATCTCGGAACCAAAGCCTGTGCCAGCTTTTAATAACGTAACGGTTTTTTGAATAGCATCTTCAAGCGACTTGGCAAGTTCATCGGCTCTGAGCTTGTTCTCGGCCAAAGCTAGGCCAAGAAAGTTCTCTGGTTTGTGTTCCAGCTTGGCGATCTGATTTTCAATGCGGATATTGACGATATCGAGCTGATCGCCTTGCATGGCCAACGAAAGCGTCTGGTCGTCGATCTTGTGAACCGTCTCTTCGCCTAGGTGGATCCACTTTTCGTAGGATTCAACAAGATGATTCATTATGTCAATGAATGCGATTGCTGCGATTAACGGAAATGTAGCTGCTAAAATCGGCGCCAGGGTCGAACTCATCGCCCCTAACCGTCCAAAAGCGAATCCGAGTTGCCCGAATCCAGTTAATGAAGCCAATATGCGCGCATCAGAATTCGCCATTTGGCGCGTAAACGCATCGACCTTTGTGCTTGCTGCCGCCATCTCGGTCCCGGTGGCCGCAGTGGCGACGCCGAGTTCGACCATGATGGCGGCAGCTTGCTTTGCAGTACTTCCTAAGCCAATTAACGCTCCTTTTACGGTTTCGACATCCATGCCGCTTCTTAGAAAGCGGGCGGCCATGTCCGTGGCAGCGTTCCCGGTTTCCCGGAACTGCTCGCCCATTATGGCGGTGCTGCCTGCAATTTGCCTTGAAGCTTCGGCAAGCTTTCCTACTTCTCCAATATTTACTTCTACGCCAACTTTTAACGGGTCCACAAGGTGCTCCTTGTAAACTTAGGGCGTAAGGTGTATAATCTTTCCGGCGTGGAGAGTCCCGGCCTGTCAAGATATGGCGGGATGTGGTGAGCAGTGGCACGGCAGGCACGGAGCGATTGGGATGGACATGGTTGGACAAGGCGGGGAGCGAATTGGCTCGGCAAGGCCGGCATGGATTTGTTTGTAAATTCCGCCATATCTACTCCGGCTTCGGAATCAGCAAATGCTCGCCACGTTTAAATCTCGCGATGGCTTCTTGAACATATCCCGGAGCGCAATCCAGATGCCGCGCGCCAGTCATAAATTCCGCAGCAATGCGAGAATCTTTTTCCGTTGTTTCGGAAGCTTGTTTTTCCGGCCTATAACCATGATCGCCCATTTCCTCGGCTCTTCTCGATCGCCAATTGCTTTGCCGGCCTTCTGATCCTTTGTATCCCACCAACCCTCGAAGCAATATATGTGTCGGCGGATACTCGCCCCAATATTCAAGCAGTTCCGCCACAAACGGAAAATCCATTGCGCCAACTTCGTCCGGAGTAAGCCCGAGCTCTGTCACGATGCGGCATCGAATCAGCCCAAAGTCGATGTCGCCGGCGCTTCCCCCGAGGCAGCCGTCCGCGGAACGGTCAAGAGCCCGCTCATCTTCATGATTTCCTCATAGAGCTGCTGGATCGTGACGATATCCAGTTCCGAAGTGAGTTTCTTGGCGTCCCAGGGCGCACTTCCATTGCCATTCGCCGATGCCGCGCCTTTGTTCAAGGCTTTCACGACGGAATCGAGCGTCCGCCGGCCCCATTCCTCGTCTGAGGGCCTCGGATCGCGATGCAGCATTTCCCGGCCTTCTTTGATGTATTCTTCGGCTTCATCCCAGCTCAGCGGGGCAATCTTCAAAGAGAGGCTGTCGAGTTTGATTTCACGTATGCGCGGCATAAATTCGCCTTCCATTTTGAATTGTTTTGGGATTACGGCCAGTGAGCGAATGCCCTTGAACGGCCGTGCTGCTCTTGGAACTACTGAAGTTTTAGTGGTGGGCACGCCAAATCAACGAGACGCGCCCACCGAAGGGAGAAACAATGAAGGGCTACCCTCATCATCTCTGAACGGATGCTAATTCGACTGTGGACTGATGTCAAGGATGAATTCTGATTGCCGGGTAGTATCAAGACCTGGATAATAGGCGAGCGCCGCGAGTCAAACCTCGTGGTTACTAAGTACTAAACTAATCTTCATAAAATTCCGCCACATACCCAGCCGCATTTGCAAACGCCTGCCCTTCAAGATCCGAGATCAAGTAATCGACGCGCTTCAGAGGGGCGGTGAGTTTTCCGCATTTGCAGGCATAGAGATCCATGTAATTCGGGATGCTCCCGGTCAATTCCTGGTAAGGCTGCGAGAGCAGCATTTCGAATTGTGGGCCCCAACCTTGCACGTGATTTTGCACCACCAGCACGCGGCCGGTCGAAATGCTGTAGCGGTAGGAAACCAAGACGGCTTTGTTGTTATCGGTTACGGAAAAACCATACACGCCGGCGCTCACGTTGTACTGGCCAACGGTTGGGACTCCGGTAACTTTTACGAAGCCTTGGAGGTTCGAAGCGTAGATCACGCCCATATCTTGGGTGAACTGGGCCGAATTCGTGACCGTGTAGGTCGTTGCATTGAGCGTTTTGGCTTCTTGCACTTGCGGAACGCCGCCGCCCGGGCCGGTGCCGCTGGCGTTGCTGCCGGCGCTGATGGTATCGCCAAAATAAATGTTGTTCCAGGTATCGATGTTGAAGCGTCCGTAGCCGGCTTTCCAGGTAATCTTCTTGTCGCTGATGGCGGTGTCGTCGGGGAACTGGAACTGGCCGCGCAATTCTTTGATGGTGGCATCGATCGTGATGTCCACGTCCTGGAGGGTCGCAAACCATACGGGGGAAGCAGCGAAGGTGCCGCCGGAAAATGAGCCTGGCAGGCAGTAAAGCTGCCCGGTCCCGAATTGGATGCGCATCTCGACGCCTCCTAAGGTTTCACAAAAACCGTATCGAAGAAATGCACCGCATGGAAGCGATTTTTTAGAAATGAGGAGATTGCGGATATTTTGATACAACGCAGTAGTGGCACTTCCGTCTTCGATCCAAGAATGAAGCTCGTACTTTTCATGGTCCTTGAATTTCAGATTGAAGGCGTTGATTTGTTCGCTCGCGGTAGCGGAAGTGGTTCGGCAATCGATTGTTTCGACACCTGGCGGGATGATCCGGCGTAAATGAGTGTTATCCGCGCGGCAGCGCAAAACTTCCCAATTGCCATTTTCCAGAGTATCGGCAATCTTGGGTATGCCCATGTACATCTTGAGACGCACGTGTTCTTCTGGCGTCAAATCCGCAGCCAATATAATCATTTATGCCTGTATGTCAGGACACACCGCGTTCACGCCTTAACTCTCCACGCCTGCACTTCCAAACCTGATCACAACTTGCCGCCCAGATCGCGGCTTGCCGCGCCTGCGCTAACCAACCGTGCCAGAACACAACTTACCGCGCCTGCAACGCCGCTGCCGACCAGACCTTAACGGACCGGACCATTGCTCGACCGCCACGCCCCTGCCTGCGATTCCATCCCCCGTTCCAGCCTAGCCTGCGATGCCACGTTCACATCATTACAGACCGTTGCTCGTCGTGCCTAACCTGCGCTGCCGCTGCATGCCAGTTCGTTCCCGGCCTTCCCTTCCCGCGACCAACCATGACTTGCCTGCCGCACACACCATTCCTGAACTTAACGCAACTCGACACGCCTGCCATGCCGATGCGTGCCCAGCTCGACCGCTGCACGACGATGCGCTCCGTGCCTGCGGCTGCGTTGCCGCGGCTCAACTCGCCGTCCACAACTCGCCGGTCCACGCCTGCACTCCCGCGCCACTCCCGGACTTACCCCGCCCGGCTGTTCCGCGCCATGTCATTACACGCCGGCGATAACCAGCAAAGCCGCTGCTTGCCGGTCCGGGTCTGAACCTGCCGCGCCTGCCATTCCTGCACTGCCCAGCCTTATCTCAACGCGACGCGCCTCATCGTAACTCGTCTCGTCCAGCCGTTCCAAGCCTGCCGCGCCTATTTCAGAAGTTTTTGTTCTGCCTTGGTCATCACTTTGAAAACCATCGCTAGTTCTTTCAGTGATTTGTATTTCTCTTTGAAAAAAGACATTTCCTCGACTGCATCCAGCAGCAATGCATCGCGCAGCCGCGGGCTTTTCAAAACATCGACGATAGCGCGATAGCCGCCGTGAGCCGCGCGATCGTTTTTCAAACTTACAAAGACGCGGCATTCTCGGCCGTTATCTTCCGTACCGATATATTCAACGACGACCGAAATAAGTTTTCTAGCTTGGTGTAGTCGCCAGAGTTCCGCTGCAGAATCGTCATCCCAATCAAAATATTTGTGAAGTGGCGAGGATTCTGTCTTGGCCGCTGCGACGACATCCTCCGGCATCAGGATGCCTTTACGAGTCTCACTAAGTCTTTTTAGTTCTCCAATTACTTCTGGATTCTTTAGCTTCTTCATCGTTCCTCCCTTCAAGAAGAATGGGCGATTTCGGCTCGCCCGGGCCGCTGCGTAATTAGTTGACGGACGCTTTGGCCGATTGGCCTGAGAATGTCCACTGGACTAGAAACACAGATTGCTGCCGTGCCGTTCCTGCCGTGCCTCGTTCAAGGCTCGCCAAACCCAGACCCGGCCAGCCCCACCATTCACCGCCTGCACTGCCATTGCTAGCCCGGCTGATGCTCGTCTTTGCAAGTCGTAACTCTCCGCGCCTGCCGAGATTTGTGTTAAGCTGCTACTTCTTGAACTGGTTTTTCTTGCGGTACACCTTCCAGGGAAAAACAGCCCCAACCCATTCCGCAACTATTTTTACTGTCGTGTCTTCCTTCACCGATGCCCACTTGCATGCCTACACGACTAAGCAAATGTGAGACGTCGGTGATGCTGAATTGGTCGGCGTCAAAGCGAATCCGGATCTTCGCTTCCCAGGGGTTATAACTTGCACGGTACGTTACGTATGGTGCACCTGTTTCGACTCTTGCCATGTCTGCCTGCTTAACGGCCTTGCCGATGATCCGAATGAGCGGAATTTGCGGTTCGACTTTGTCCCAACCGTCTTGAAGGACGAAGATGCTCATTTTCGCCAGAGTCATTTTGAATCCGACAAGCCGGCATGCACTGATCATGGCGTTGCGAATACTGGCAGCGTGAAAACCATCCCAACCTTCTTTCGAAATGTAGCGACTTTCGAAAAAAGTGTCGTCGCTGTTTTTCGCTTCGCGGTTCTTCTTCGAGCCGGCCGATTTGCCTTCTTCCATTTTTCGCGCCATTTGCTCTTTGGTTTTCACGCTGAACCTGTGAATGACCAACGGCGAAACTCCGCGGACATGGAATATTACGGTGCGCAAGTCTGGTGCTTTGATTTGAACAGAAGTTCGTGCTGGATTCTTGTCTTCCAATACATCGCTTAATCCTTCTACTGCCGATTTTGCTTTTGCCACAGTTAATTCTCCTTGAATTGTCTCCTCCTCGATCCTACTGAGGAATAGAGATGAAACAAGAGAATGAGGACTTGCAAAGCTGGCGGGAGTTCTGTAGATTTTCGCGCAGCCAAGCAAGAAGGTCGCTCTTCTTGTTTGGTCAGGGCCGACTCGGTGGCTCAACAACACCGGGCCGGTCCGAAACTGTGGGAAACCTATACCTCACTAGTGGGCTTGTCAAGCTTTTATTTACCCGGTAGGTTTTTTGTGGTAAGCTAGGCCCTAGGGCGGAAAGGTTGGCTACGGCGTGATCGGGCGCGGCACGGCAAGTCAGGCATGGCAGGCGTGGAGAGTTGGGATAAGGCTCGTTCTGGCCGGGTGCATCACGTAGCGGCCGGGTATGGCAGGGCAGGCTAGGACTGACGTGCAACGGTAAGGACGGCCCAGGAGTAGCAGTGCAGGCTAGGCTTGGAAAGATAGGGAGAGAAGAGGGCAGGGCACCGCAGGCAAGGACTGTTGCGGCGAGTTCAAGGTGAGGCAAGAAGTTGGATGGCAGGCAAGGACTGATGAGTGCAGGCGAGGACTGATGTGGTCAGGAATAGCAGGCGAGGACTGATGTGGTCAGGATGGCAATGGCGAGGACTGGCTAGACATCGCAGGCGAGGAATTTTTTAAGATGAATTCTCAATACGCGGATAGCTCAGCGGCGAGGCAGGAGACGGTTGCAAACGTTTCTGAGTCTTATGGAAGGAACCACGAATCGTTTCGAAGCGAGTCGCGGGAAATTCCAGAGAGCAGTCGGTACATAACCGACAGGTCCGGTGGTTCGAATCCCCGTCCGCGTACCAATTTTGTATGGGCCGAAGAACTGAGATGTGCGACAGGAGTTTATGTTCGCCGCTGGTACTTTGAGACTCCATGGTTTTCGATTCGGTTGCATCATTGGTTGCATTCGGATGACGCGCGCTACTTCCACGATCATACCTGGTGGTTTGCAACGCTAATCCTGAAAGGAAGCTACACCGACGTCAGTCCGTCAGGAGAAGAGAGACTGACAATCGGAAAGATTGCTTTCAGGCCAGCACTTCACCGTCATTACGTGAAAGTAGACAAAGGCGGTTGCTGGTCTTTTCTTCTTACCGGGCCAAGGATTCGCAGGTTTGGATTTTGGGTTGGAAAGAAATTCAAGAAGTCGAACAAGTATTTCCTGGAGCACGGGCAACACGTTTGCGATTAAATCCCAAGCTCGCAAGTAATTCGCCAAAAAACGACCAAGTTGGAATCTTCAAATTCACGGCCCCATTCACTGCCTCCGTCAATGTAACAGTTGGTAACTAAGCCGCCGAGAGTTTGTCTCTCGCCAAAGGAACTCTTGTTTACATCGGTTTGCATTGCAAGATCGATCGCATCGCTAATATTGTTTACGATCGTTTCTGCGTTGGTCTGCCCTGATGGATCCGCGACAACATAAAGCCAAAGATTGAAATGCAAAATATATTTCGTCAGACCAACGCGGCGTTCTTGCGGTTGATCGAATGTTTCGGTAGTTGGTCCGCCTTTAAACAAAGTCAAAAACGGTTTCTCGGGGTCACTTACCGCAGTCCAAATTTTCGGTTTACGCGTGATAGTTTTGCAAAGCGCCGCAAGCGCCTGGTTGGTTGCGAGAAGATTGAAAAGCGCAACGGAAATTGCTTCGCGCGTGCCTTTCACGACTTATTCAGCTCCGCGTCAAGAGCGGCGCGCAATTGCGTTTCGATTTCACCGGCATTCTCCTCGAGCGATGGCGTCATGTACGGCCGTGCCATCAGTGCGGGATGTGTAACGCTGTGGCGATAAAGACGTTTGCCGTCGACAAGAAAAGAAAGTGCCCGGGCTTTTGTGGCGGTGATCGTCCAGGAATGCGATACGCCGCCGGTGCCGCCGGCGCTCACATCTTCGTACAGGGCGCCATACCAAGCACCACCGCCGCCCCCTTCTACCGCCCCAACGATGCTGGTTCCTTCAAGCGTTGCGGGGACATAGCGGATGCTGCCGGCAAGGACGCCCGTTTGCCGTTTTAGCGCTTGGCCAGAAAGTTTCTGGGATACGATGTAACTCTGCAATTGGATCATGAGTTCGTTGACTTTGCTCATGAGGACGCGCACGATCGCGGGCCCTTTGGCCTTGAGCGCTTCGACCAGGCGCGTGTCGGAGTTGCCGATGAAGGAAATCTTTAGCACAGCGCATTTTATAGCGTGCGCGAATATCTGTCGATGATTTCTTGGCACTCGAGGGGCAGACTCCAATCCCTGAACCTGATTGTTCCGCCGCCACCAGCAAGAGAGCGCGAAGCTTCGTCCACCCAACTTCGGCGACGATAATTGACCGCAACGACTTTATTCGCGCACTGCACGACATCTGTAACCGGCCGAATATTGCAGGTAGATGTTCTGGATCCCTTCAAAGAAACGCATGCCGCCGCCAAACGCGCGATAGGCTCCGGACTGCCACGCCGTTTGCGGAAAGCTTCCGCCCCACCCAAGAAGGCCCGGGCGCAAAGAAATGCTTTTCCCGGTTCCGTCGATGACCCAGCCTTGAACGGAAAAGCCCGAAGATTGCGCGACCTGGATCCCGTTGATGATCAATGCCGAAACGTTTTTGACCGGGCGGTTGCGGACAAAAAGCCGGTAGGTTCCCGTGCCGTCGTAGGTTTCGCTGAAATTGCACACGCCACAGAACGGGGATTGCAGCAAGTCTCCGTTTTGGTTGCCGAGCCCGGTACGATTCAGGAATTCAAATCCCCAGGCGGTAATGCAGGCCTGGATGATGGCATCATCGGCGCTGCCGGCGGCCGCAAGACCGGGAATCCAGCTCTTGACCTGGTCGACGGTCGTAAGATCGAGCAAAGACCCGGCAGTCTCTACCGTGGCAGGCTGTTCAGTGTGATAAATCTGCGTTCCGGCAACGGTGGCATCGACAACCAGCGTATAACCGGTTCCATTCAGCGGCGGATTGATCTCGCCTGGAATGACCGCTGAATATTGTCCCGCCGAACCAGCGACATAACCGAGCGTCAATCCATTGATCGGAGAGACCGGCGTACCGGGCGTGCCCAAGGGATTGGTGGCGGATCGCCCGGCAAAAAGCGTAGCTGTTACAGTGGCATTGTTGATGGGGATCCCCGCCGCATCCGTCAATGTCCAAGTCAACGTGAATACGGTGCGAACAGGAATGGTAAATGAACTGATCGGATTGACGGCAGTGACCTTGCCGCTTCCAAGCACGGAGACGGTCACGACTTGCTGGTTTGTCGTAAATAAGCCGTCGACCGTTACTCCTACTTTCCAGGTCGCCGATGGACTGGTCAGGGTAATGAAGGTAGGATTTCCAGGAATGAAAGTTGTTGTCGTTGTCTTCAGTTGCCCTGTGGAAGTGACGCCTACAATCCAAGATGTGGATCCGCCGGCATCATTCAGAACCGGCGCGCTCGGCAAACCGGAGAGCACGGAAGTAGTCCCTAGTCCGCCATTGTCATCGATCGTGACGCTCCACAGTCCGCCGAGTGAATCCTGTAATATGAGTGCCATCGCTTTGCACGGCTATTTTTTCTGCGCAACTGGTGCCGCCGGGATTGGAACTGGAGCTGGATTCGGCTTGAAACTCATCGTTGTTTCATCCCAAGAATATCCTTGCGGGATCGCCCGATTTAAGCGGGTAACCATACCCGTGAGTTCGTCTTGCTTCCGTTTGATGCCTTTCTCGGCAAAGAGCGCGTTGAGTTCCTTCTGAAGAGTTTGATATTCGCGATAGTCGTTCAGGAAATCCTGCGTTGGCGCGATATTGCCGGAAGGGACGGCGATGATTTTTGCCAGATCCGCAGCGTGAGACGAAGAAGAAGACGAATTTTTCAGCAGGACCACGGAAACAATCACAAGAAATATAGAGAGGCCGACAATGATGATACTTTTCCGGGCCATGTACTCCTCCTCTCGGCAAGTGTATCACCGGGGGAAATAATTTTGTGAAGACAACACCAGACCGAGCGGGTGGCAAAGCTCCGATCGTATATGCTGCCGATCCAACGGCACTATCGCTATCGCCGGAAAGCGACCCGACCGCCTTCAATGTAAGCGAAGATGCCACAACCACCGGCGTTGAATAGGTTGTGCCATGCGTGCAAGTCCCTGCACCGTTGGCGGTAGGAGTAGAGCCATCCGTGGTGTAGCAAAGTGTCGCTCCGCCGGTACTTGTGGAGATGGTGACATTCTGGGTGGTTGCATAATTTCCCGCTACTGGACTGAACGTTGGCGTGGCAACCGTACCACTGCCACCGGCATAACAAGTATCAGCATTGAAACTCAGCGCACTGGCGTTCGTCCCATCGGGAGGTCCGCCCATGGTTACGAGGAAACAATTCATCGCAGGGATGGCATTTATATGGCCGGCCCAGGCAGACGTCAAAGTTGTTCCCGTGCATTGAGAACTGCTGGTAGCCGGTACGCCACCGTATTGACCAGCTACGTTCGGAGTCGTTGGCCCCCAAGTACCCGTGCATTGGCCTACGTTTCCGCCAGTTACATCCGGACCGATGGCCGGCCAAGCAATCGAACCAAACCAAGATGGTTTCGAGGAAAGGTAAAGTGATGCAGGGAGCGCCGTGCCAAGATCCCCGACGGTGGGAATCGGCTGCGGATAGGTAGCGAACCCGGTAGGCACTTCGGAAGTGCTAGCACAAGTTGTGGACCACCCGGTGTCGCTGGAATTTCCGCACCAGCGTACCGCTGCTGTTACCGTATCGTAATTGCCCCACCGGTAAGTCGTCTGCCCCACGATAGGGTCGGCAGGAGCAAGATCGTTTGAGCCCATCTCGTAGATGTTGAGGTCGGCAAACCCATTGGTCGTCGAATAGGAATTGTGGTAACTGGGCGTCCCTAAAACGTTGGCAATGATGTTGTGATACCGGCTGTGATGCATCAGGCGCACCGCGCTAGCGCCGTTACCGCCGCCACCCTTGAAAGTCGAGCTTCCGCAGACTGAGCCGTTGGCGCAAGACTCCCACCCAGTAACAAAGTTACGGTAGAGCGTCTGCATCATCTTCGGACCATGGAAGTTTTCGCCGAAATAGGAATTTTGGACATTCCCTTCATAGAGCTGCCAGCGATTCCCGGCATGCTGGAAAGACGCGGCATAGAGGCCGGCATTGTTGCTGTAATCGTTGATGCAAAAATTGTAAGCGTAGACGCTGCCAGTGTCGGCTCCTTCGGTGCTGGTGCAGACTCTTGACCACTGGACGATGTTGTTTTGAACGAGTAGGTCGGAAGTGGCCGTCCCTTCCAGGGAAAAGCTGTCCGCTCCTGGCGGTGCATTGCTGGTTCCGTAGATGTAGTTGTCTTTGGTTGTGGCATGAACACTGACAACCCACCAGATGGCCGCTTGCGTCGGCTTGATGATCCGCACGCCTTTAACCCAACAGTTGGCGGTGTAATAGCCCACCACCCCGTATTGCGGATCGGAGGTCATATCAATCGAGAGATTCTCCACGCCGGAGTACTGCACCGGATTAGTGGCGGCAAAGACTGCAGGGGTTTGCGCGGAGTTCCAGTTTGGAGCTCTCAAGGAACCGATCAGCGTAACTTGGCTGGCACCGGCATTGACGTTCGAGACTTGGAAGAGTTCGTTCTGTGGACGGTTGAGGCGTTGGTTGCCTCCGTCGGGACCGTTCACAGCGCAGCCATTAGTGCTTCCCGCGTTGTAAAGCACGTCGCAATCGAAGTAGTTGCCGTTATCTACTTCGGCGTTTGAGGAGCAGGGATAGCCGCTGTTTCCCAGGGAACACTGGTCAAGGCCGATGATGCTTTGATTGGCCACCAAGCCAGTCACCGTTGAGAGCGTGATAACCGTCGTACCGCGGGAGTAGCCGGCTGTCCAATTAGCGAAGTTTGCGTCTGAAACCCAGTAGGCTCCTGCAGAGCCGTTCAGGCAGATCGCGGTGTGGTAGCCTCCTGAGCAAGCGTTGAAGGTACTGGCCGCAAAGACTAAGAGCGTTTGGTCCGCTCCAGAGCCGCGCAAAGCGACGTTGCTCTTGCTAATCAGCAATCCGGCATCAGAAATGTTGAACGTTCCCGCTCCTAGAAGAACATAGTGATTTGCGGCGCAGGCGGAAATCGCTGCGTTGATTGTGGCTCCTGTGGCTCCAGCGGCGATGGTAGAGCCGCATTGTGTCCAGGTGCCCGAAGGGATACCTCCGGTGACGCCAGCGCCCGTCCAATCGGTCGCGCGCGCCGAATCAATCAAGCCGCTCCAGAGTTGCGCGGAAATGCTGGCTGGACTTAGCAACAGGCATAACAAAGCAAATTTTACTTGTACGTGCCGCATATCATGTCGTTCCCCACGCTGGCTGGAGTGTAAGTCATCGTGCAGGTTTGCGAGCCTGATGACGATAGGATTTTCTGTTCGCTAGCGCGCGAGCTGTTACTGCCAACAAGTGTAAAACCAGTTCCAGCCGTAAAAGCGGGAGAGCCGCTAACCACGACCCATCCATAGGCAATGTCAGCGGTTCCGGTTGGATTGACCGTAGTGGTCAAGGTGGTTCCAGAGATGTTGCTATCATAAGTACCAACCGCACCGTCTGCGGCACCAACTCCGCCAGTCGTGCTGAAACAAATGAACACGGGAAAGTTTTGAACCGAACCCGTCTGGGTAAAAGTGCTGGTGTGCGGTGAATGGGTTATCGAGAATGAGTCAAACAATTGCATTGTCGCCCCGGTAGAAGTTCCGGCGAAAGCGCTACCGTTAGCGGTATAGACATTCGGCGTGCTGGCGTTATCGGTGACGGAATAAGGCGTACCGGCACTGGCACCCGTGCCCGCATTCATAACCGCACAATGAATAGTTTCTCCAATTGCCGGATCTGCAGACCAAGTGCAAGTTGGATTAGAGAAGTTGGCATTGCCAACACAATTTTTCCCGGTAACGGAAATTGGTAAAATTCCGCTCGCCGTGGCCACCGATACTTTGCCGCCAATTTTGAGCTTCCCTCCAAGTTGGCGCGCAGGATCTGGAAGTGCAAGTAACAGCAAAATCGAAGCAAGAATACTTAGGAATTTCTTCATTTAACTACTTTCTATTGAAGTTGACAAAAACTTCCCGTGCTGCTGCTTGGAGAACCACGGTTCCCGCATTTGCACCATTCACCAAGTCCTTCTATCTTACATTTGTTCGACAACAACGTAGAGATCATAAGAACTTCCTGAATATGGCGGACTCCCGGGACCATTGTTTGTTGCTTGCGTACTTAGAACGATTTGGGTGTTTTGCTTAACTTGCAAAAATACTGAAGTAGTTGCATTAGCCGGGAGCCCACCTGAACTATGTGGGCCGATATTTGCGGACCCTGAACCATTAGGCGAATAGTTGTCGTTAGCGCCAACACCAGCACTAACTAGATCATTTATCGCAAGTGATGGTGCCTCAATATAAGCGGAGATTCTAAATACGCCGCCGTCTGACGTATGGATATTGGTAGAAGGAAGAGAATCCGTGAGACCTAAGAACGCTTGACTAGCTACCACTTTTGTATTTGCCACTTTTTTCCCTTTATTGCAACACACAAAAACTTCCAGTTTGTACCGTTGAATTCCCAGTTCCAGCGGCTCCAGCTTGAACCTGAACAGTTCCCGCGTTTACCCCATTCGACAAGCCCATGGTTACCATGGCAGGAAAATTAGTCGTCGCCGTGGATGTACCCGCTCCACTAAGAGTCGTGGCAAAAGCCGTTGCTACCGCCGCATCGCCAATTTGTGTTCCAGTGTTCGCGTCAAATAAACTGTAACTGATAAACGTCGGTGATGCGGGTCCCGTGACGGCAATGCTCAAATTTGCCGTAGTTGCTGAAACTTGGTAGTAAAGTTGACAAGACATCACATATTTTGTACTGGCCTCAACAGCAAAAGATAAGCCGGTAAGATTCGTTACAGTCGTCAACCCGGCTTGCTGTGCCGTCATCATCCCAGTTTGCGGCATCTTGGCGAATGAGCCAACGCTCGGCGCGGCATTGCTATAAAGCATTGCCGAATTGTTGTTTACCGGGGCGACGCCCGGTTTGGTCAATGTATAGGCGGTCACCGATGTCGGTGCCTGTTCAATGATGGTATTGGCGGGGATGTTGGTATTGGTGGTGGTAACGGCGGAACCTTGCGTCAAACCGACGAATCCCGCTGTACTGCCGACGATCGACACCACACCGTTCAATCCGGCCGTCCCGGAGCCGCCCGTTCCGGCCGCGCCAGGCGTCAGTA
>WNFQ01011244.1_pt1 | contig 15180 bp, 13 predicted proteins | sample 5400171 | NCBI WGS metagenome assembly WNFQ01 (sample SAMN13153356, study PRJNA577476) | soil metagenome | isolation source: 20 cm soil under Madrone tree | place: USA:California | collected 2016-06-14
ACGCGGGCGGCTCGGCCGGAAGCACGCGCAACTCGCCGTGCACCGCTTCCAGAATACGTTCGACTTCGCCGGTGCCGACGACGGCATCGACTTCCGGGACTTGCTCTAAGATTTGATCGCGATAACGTTCCACCAGGCAGCCTGCGACGATCAATTTTTTTGCGGCGCCGAATTTTTTATGCTCCGCCATTTCCAGAATGGCGTCCACGGACTCTTTCTGTGCCGCCTCAATGAAGCTGCAGGTGTTCACTACCAGGATGTCGGCTTCATCCGCCCGAGGCGTCAATTCACAGCCATCGCGCGCAAGAATGCCCATCATCACCTCGCTATCGACGAGGTTCTTCGGGCAGCCCAGACTGACAAATCCGACCTTTGGCATGGAGAAAGTTGCGCCTTATCGCAATTCTCTATTGTAGCATGCGGCTTGGCGACGCTTCGGATGGCAGAAAGTGCAAGACCACCGGCGATGTGACTGGCTAGCTAGCGCGCAACTCGCCCCGAATCGTGCCGAGCAGTTCTTGCAGGCGCGTAATATCACACGCGGCGCCGCCAAATCGCGCAACCGAATAAAGCTGCGTGAACTCCTGCACCATCGAACTCAATTCCGGCTTTTTGACAGCCACCGCAAATTCGAATGGAGTTTGCGTTTCAGCGCGCGCGTAGCCGTGGCGTCCCATCAGGTGCAGCATTTCCGCATATATGCGAGAGGCAATTTGCGAACTTGCCGCTCCAGCGTTTTTGCCGCGAAGAAGAAAGCCGATTTGCAGCTTGCGTAGCAGCAGCTCGATCCGGCCATACCGAAGAGCAACGAGAATCGCCACCAGCAACAACGGCAACGCGAAGGAAAAACTGCCGTGATGCACTTGCCATATGCTCAACCGGTTTTTCATGCGCCGCTGTTTTTCGGCGAACCATGCGGCTCCCAGTTCGCGCCAGTTGCGTGACTTGGTCTGGAAAGTCTGTGCAAGTACGTTCTGGTGCGCGAAATCGTAGCTGATGACCCAGTCGTTCCAGGTAAGTTCGGCCCAGTCCGTGAGCTGTGAGAGCCGGGAAAATAAACTCGCTGAGACCACGGGAGCATCCGGCGTGGGATCGAAAACGATCCAGCCGCTTCCTGGAAAGTATGCTTCCACCCAACTGTGCGCATCGCTTGCGCGCACAATGTAGTCACCGCCAAGTTCGTTGAACTCGCCGGGCAGGAAGCCGTTCACTTCGCGCGACGGAATGCCCAACGTGCGAAGCATGACGGTCATCGAAGACGCGAAATATTCGCAATGGCCGGCGCGTGTTTCAAAAAGAAAGTGCACCAGGGGATCTTTTCCAGGATTCCCTGTCAGATCGAGCGTGTAGTTGTATTTGGTTTTCAGAAAAGTTTCCAGCGCGGCGGCTTTGTCGTACGGAGTCGACGCGCGCTGTGTTGCCGAGAGCGCCAGAGCAGGAATCCGCGGGTCGATTTCTGGCGGCAGTTGCAAATATAGATCGGCGATCGTCGCCGGATAATCGGTGCCAGCGGCTTCAAGCTGGGCGCGATTCAGCGCCGGGAGCTGCGCAATTCCCGTGTAGCGCACGGAGACGAAGTTATGAAATGGATTGGTCAGCGACCCGGCAGAATCCCGGTACAAATAATTGCGCCGGTGACTTACGCCGGCGGCTTCTCCGGTAAAGCTACCGCGGATCGCTAGCATCGTTCCGGCGACGAATAGCGCATCGGATGCCATCGGCTCTTGCAGCACCGTGAATTGCAGAATTTCTCCGCGCGCTTCGCCCGCCTTAGGCTTTTCCCGCAGAGCGATCCAGCCGTCAGAATTCGCCTGAAGCGTCTCCGCGCCGCGCTCTGCCGAAGTCCATCGCCTTCCGTCAAAATTCGCCAGTGCGTTGCCGCGCCAACGCAATGCCGGATAGTTAACGGTCGAGCCGGTTTCGACGCGCAGCACCACCGCTGAACTTTTTTTGATCTGGCCAATTTGTCCGAGTTCCACCTGATCGCTGAAGCCGCTGAGGAGCGTTGGATTGAAGCTGGTCTTGCCGAGATAGCCGGCGCTGACGCGGGGCAGAAGAAAAAATAAAACGGTGCCGCACAGGATTGCTCCGACGGAGACACTGACGGCCGCGAAGCTGAGCGCGCGTGAAAGTTTTTTCTCCGCGTCCGGCATGGCCGCCGCAGGGGGGACAAGTGTTCCGGTTGCTCCTCGGCGCAATTCCAGGCCGGCATAGGTTGCAACGGCAAACAAAAGAAATAGAAAAAACAAAAAGAGAAAAGTTGTGTCCACCGTGAGCACGGCCGAAGCCAGCACCGCCGCGAACGCCAGCATCACCAGGAAGTGCGCGTCGCGGTCGGTGCGAGCGCTGTACAGCCGGACCAGAAGCACGAAAATCAGAAAGTGGACTGAACTGATCAGCGCGGCGTAGAGCTGCGGGTTCGGTGAGTTCGCAGCCAGACTGCGCGAAATGAAAAACATATCCATCGGGAAGAAAAGCAGATAGCAGAGAACCATGAAGGTGGCGGAACGGGAAGTCAGCTCAGGTTGGTGGCCGTACCACCAACGGCGTGCACGAAAGAGAACAGCAGCGGTTGCGGTCAGCGAAGTAAAGAGATCGATTTTTCCTGTGCCGATAAGCGTGAGGATTGCGGTGAACAGCAACAGAAAAAGCGAGACGCGGAAAAAACGTTCCGCGGGGAGAAGTTGCGCGATCGGAGGTGACGCACTGGCAGCCATGGTCGAACTTTCATCGTAACATTCTGCGTCAGTTGGAGGAGTTGCCGCGAACCAATGAATAACGATCAGTGTCCGGCTTTAGTGGTGGAGAGATGGTTCAGGGTGGTACGCGCGATTTTGCACGTGAGGTTGGAGATGGGCAGAGACTGGATTTCCATGAGCGGCACGTTTTGCGCACCGGAAATTTTCGGGAGCTGTTTCACGCGGATGAGATATGCCGCGATGGAAATGGTGCGGTACGTTACGGTGTGGCGTACTTTGTCCAAGAGCTCCGGACGGATTGATTTAGCTGATTTTATGCGTAATTCGCGATGGAGCAATTGTTCAAGCGCTTGGTTGGAGTTCGCCGGAGCCGAAACGGTGGGAAAATGCCAGAGTTTTGCAACGAGTGAAGGGACGTGATCGTCGGCGTTGTTTTTGGTTGATGCCGTGGGCGGCGGCAAAACCAGACACCTATTTTTTGCGTCGAGAAGTACGATGCTGATCAGCCGGACGGCAACCGTGGCACGTTTTTTTCTTTTTTCTGGAAGAGTTTCGGCGATGCCGAGTTTTCTGCCTTCGCAAAAAGTTGCGACTGGACACAACAGACATTGCGGTGAGCGTGGAAGGCAAATTGTAGCGCCAAGCTCCATCATGGCCTGATTCCAATCGCCGGCCGAATCGCGCGCGAGCAGCTTGTTCTTCGCGCAGCCGTGGAAATTGCCCGGCATGTCTTGCGACGATCTGCTGTGCGGATTTTTGTAAATTGCGTGCGCGGCTGTAATAGCCGAGCCCTGACCACAGGCGCAGCACTTCTTCCTGCGGAGCAGAAGCGAGCGATTCCACATCGGGGAAGTGTGCGAGAAACTTTTCGTAATAGGGGATAACCGCCGTAACGCGCGTCTGCTGCAGCATGATTTCCGAGATCCAGATGCGATAGGGATCGCGATTCTTGCGCCACGGCAAGTCGCGCCGAAACTCCTGAAACCACTCAAGAAGCGCTTTGCGGAATTCTTGCAGCTCGACATTCTTCAAATTTCTCACCCGAAGGACAAATGCTAACGCGGTTAGCGGGTTTCTTCGAGTGATTCCAGGAAAATTACGTAGGAGGAGTGCCACAGTTCGTTGGGAATTGTGCCGCGAGGACGGCTGGTGACGATCACTTTAAAGAGATCGGGCGAAGCAGCGAGGTCCTGCAACAGAGCGTCCTGCGCTTCGGTTGGCTGCGGCTGGGCCACTGCGAGGTGCCGCAGGATCGCAAAAACATTTTCTTCCGCTGGAGCAAAAATTGTTTCGATCCCGGCACTACGAAATTGCAAGAAGGCGTTGCGCTCGTAAAAATGCCAGGCGATTCCGGCACAGGTGGTGACGGCGCGCTCGAAGCGCTCATTTGGAACTGTTTTAGTGATCGCCGGTGGTTCGCCGGGATGCGGATCGAGAACCAGCAGCACCCGAAAATCGTCCTCGCGTGCGAACTCGCGGACCATTAGGGAGCCGGCGCGGGCGGATGCTTTCCAGTGCACGTGGCTGGCGCTGTCGGTTGGAACGTATTCGCGCAGTGCGTGCAGATCTTGTCCGCGACCTTTGTGGTAGCTTTCGATGCTGCCTTCAATGCCGGGAAAGATTTCACTAAGCTCGGAATCCGATTCGACGCTGGGATAGACGAGGGCTTCGGATTTCAACGCGACGCGGCGGGACTTTTGCAGAAATCCAAACGGAAAGCGGGTGACGATGCGAAACGTGTCCTGAACGTGTAATCCGCGTTTCAAGAAGGTGACGGGAACGCTCTGCTTCACGCTCTGCTGACGCGGGAGATATGGAAAAAAAACTGGAGTTTCGAGCAAGGCGGCTGCGGGAGAATTTTTGGGAACGACGGCTTCGACGCGTAGCGCGAATGACGGCAGCGTCAGCTTGCCATTGATTAGTTCCACGCTGGCGCGAACTGTTTGACCGGCGAAGATGTGTTCAGGAAGTCCGATGCGCAGATCAATGCCAGCGAGTGAGATGGAAGAAAGAATTCCCGACATGAGAATGATGGAGACGAGGCAAGAGAGGATGAGGAACAGAAGATTGTTGCCGGTATTCAAAGCGGCGAGGGCGACGAGCAACGTTGCGCCGAAGTACAACCAGCCGGCGCGGCTGATTTTGTATTCGACTTTTTGCCCGATCCAGCGAAGCGGTGTGCGCTTGGCAAGAGTGGGTACGAGCGTGACGGCTACCCACCCGGCAATTGCGAGGGCAAAGAGCGCGGAGCTAGCGGCTACGCCGAGGTTGCCGAGTTCAGCGGCGGCGCCGGAGTAGACGGCGAGGAGGAGCGCGACGGCAAGAGCAGTGATGGAGAGGAAGAAGGCGCGGACGGAGGGTCGGTCGGCCTTGGCCCAGAGTTGCGCGAGGGTGGAGGTGATTGGTGGCATTGGCGGCGTTTGCGGCATTTGTGGCGCGTTAGCAATCGAAGAGAGATTCCTCGCTTCGCCTGCCTGCGCAGGCAGGCTCGGAATGACGACCCTTACAACGGGACGCGGACGGAGTCTACGATTTCGCGCAGGGCGGCTTCGGTGGTTTCGGATTTTTTTTGTAGCGAAGCGTGGCGTGCGCTGGCCACCACGCGATGCGCGAAAACGGAGACGGCCAATTGTTTGAAGTCGTCGGGCACGCAATAGTCGCGGCCTTCGAGGAAGGCGCGAGCTTGGGCGGCGCGCTGCAGCATCAAGGTGCCGCGCGGGCTGACGCCGAGCGCCAACTGGTCGGAGTTGCGGGTGCGATTGACAATTTCGAGAGCGTAGTCATGCAGGCTGGCGTCTACTTTTACGTGGGTGACGGATTCCTGCATGGCGAGGACTTCGCTGACGTCGGCGACCGGCTCGAGAGTTTCGATTGGATTATCGAAGGCACGGCGGCGCAAAATCTCGCGTTCAGTTTCGTGCGATGGATAACCCATCTTGATGCGCATCAGAAAGCGGTCAAGCTGCGATTCGGGAAGCGGGTAGGTGCCGTGATGCTCGACGGGATTTTGCGTGGCGATGACGAGAAAGGGTTGTGGCAGCGGATGCGTTTTGCCGTCCACGGTGATTTGCGCTTCGTTCATAGCTTCGAGGAGAGCGGATTGCGTGCGCGGAGTGGTGCGATTGATTTCGTCGGCGAGAACGATGTTGGCGAAAAGTGGGCCGGGGCGGAACTCAAATTCGCGCGCGTCCGGTTGATAGACACTGACGCCGAGAACGTCGCTCGGCAAAAGATCGGAAGTGAATTGCACGCGCTGAAAACTGCAGTGGAAAGATTTGGCGAGGGCCTGCGCCAGAGTGGTTTTGCCTACGCCGGGAACGTCTTCGATGAGCAAGTGGCCGCGCGCGAAAAGAGTGATTAACGCGAGCTGAATGGCTTCTTCTTTGCCGTAGATGGCGCGCGCGATGGAGCGCTGCAACTGCGAAACGATTTGAGAGGTGGCGGCCGGCATTGGTTGAAAACCCCGGATAATCCTGTTACAAAAGAAAGGCTGCGCTGCGATTTCGTTTGATGCAATAAAACGATTCGAGGAGCAGTCCACCCGTTCCAGACGGGCGATTAGCTCAGCGGTTAGAGCGCTCGCCTCACACGCGAGAGGTCAAAGGTTCAAATCCTTTATCGCCCACCACTTCCATCTATGGTCACACGGAATTGCGGATTCGCCGAGACGTTGCGCGGCCCGTTGTGCCCAAAAGATGGTTATTGATTCTGCGCAACTACTCGCACGCAACGACGCCGGTTCGGTCGCGCCTTCATGATAAGTTAGCACTCACTGAGCTACTCTTCGAGTTCCGTGAAAAAAAGCCTAACCAATGGAGGCAGCCGTGACTAACGCAACTCCAACTTTCAATACGAACATGAATGCTCTCGGACAATGCCAGCTGGGTCGGAGCGTGCGCCAAACGGCGCATGTAAAATATGAGCGAAATATCGGAATGCTGTTCCTTCGACAGACGCGCCGGCTTGAGGCCAATCTTTGCAAGACTTGCGCCAGCAAAGAGTTCTGGAACTTTCAAGGTATGAATCTGCTGTTGGGGCCGTAGGGAGTAATTTCTTTAATTATTACGCCCATCTACCTGGTGACGAATGCGGTGAGCTACGTTGCGGCGCAGCGTGCGCTGAACGGTGCTGTGGAATAAGATCAATCAGACAAGCTACGACCGTCGATGCTCTCCTGATTCTTCTGGATCAGGTTCAACGGCCTTCGAGAATCGAAGGAATGTCCCTCGCGGCGTGGAGTATTGCCGCGATTTGCAGCAAGCCGTGACGTTCCTGCAGGTGATACACGAGCAAGTACGAATCCACCGGCCAGAAGAGCACAGGCTTTAGAGTTAGATCGGTGCGGGAATGGCCTGAACCCGGCCACTTAGCCAAATGCTCGAAAGTCGCGAAAAAATTGTCGATCAGCCTCGCGGCAGCTGCCGGATTGTCGAGTGAAATGAAACCTGAATTTTGAGAAGATCTTCGAGTGCCTCTGGCGAAAACTCGTACCATTCCATCATTGAGCAATTATTGGACTTACTTCTTGCGTGCTGCTCGAAGTTGCGAGCGTGCGTCGTCAGGCCGGATTCCTCTGCCTTGATTCAGTTGATCAAGGCCGCGGTCGATTTTCTGGCGAACGTCGGCGAGGCGTTTTTGCTTTGCGAGTTCCTGTTCTTCCAGAAGGCGCAAGGCTTCACGAATGACTTCGGAAGCGGAAGCATAGCGGCCGCTGCGGACCCTTTCGTCGACCCAGCTTTCAAGTTCGGGAGTGAGTGACACGTTCATTTGAGACTACTCTTCGTTTGTGAGTATAACAAAGCTTAGCATATTTCGTTGTCCCTCGAAACTTGTGCTCCGAGTAAACTGGTTTGCTGTGCGGACGGATTTGGAGCAAGAAATGAGCATCTTTTTGCGTACGATTGAGTTTCTAAGTTTGAGCATATGGTTGGGGAGTGACGTGTTTTTGAGTTTTGTGGTGGCACCGGGGGCGTTTTCGGTGCTGGCTCGCCGGGATCAGGCTGGGGCGATTGTTGGGTATTCGCTGGGGCGGATGCATTGGATGGGGATTGTTTGTGGCGTGGTGATTTTGTTGGTGCGTGTTTTGCGGATTCGGAGTTTGACTGCATTGGTGGCGCCTGCTGCTCTGTGCGTGTTGCTGATGATTCTTCTGACGGTGATTTCGCAGCTAGCGGTTAGCCCGAGGATGGCGGTGTTGCGGGTGCAGATGGGGTCTATCGAAGCTACCGCTGCTGGGAGTCCTTTGCTGGGGGAGTTTGCGCGGTTGCACACGATTTCGGTTGGGCTGGAGAGCGGGGTGTTGCTGGCGGGGGTGGCGGCTTTGGTGTGGATGTTGCGAGACGCGGCGGTACGGTAGAAAAGCGATTCAGTACAAAGCTCCGCGCTGGTATTCGTCCGATTGAGACCAGATTACCTATTTCGTATCTTATCCTAAAAATACCTGATTGTCAAGGACATTCTGGGTGATTTCCGCGGATGGAAGGCCTTCGGGCATTTTGTCACGTCGAAAAGCGGCAGCAGGGCTGCAGCACTCCAAAAGCGATTGCGTAACGCGGCATTTTTCGGTCACTTTTTTGGCGCTGACCTTTGTGTTGGCTTGAGGTGAACCCGTTTTGCACTGAGAGAATTATGGGTGGCGGCCTTGCGTTTGGTCCGTTTGCGCTTTAGCTTTGGCGGGCGGATTTTGTTGGTGGCGGCGTGGCCGGCTTTTTCGAAGGCGCGCCACATGTACCAGGAGGCTACGGTGCGGTAGGGGCGCCAGCGTTCGCCGAAGGCGAGGAGTTCTGCAGGGCGGGGCATGTGTTTTTTGTTGTAGGCGACGGACCAGCCCTTTTTTACGCCGAGGTCGTGGATGGGGAGGACGTCGGGTCGGCCGAGGCGAAAGATGAGGAACATTTCTACGGTCCAGGCGCCGATGCCGCGGACGGAGATGAGGCGCTCTACTAGTTCGTCGTCGGAGAGTTTCAGGGCTTCTTCGTGAGTGGGAACGACGCCGTCGATGGTTTTTTGGGCGAGATCCTTCATGGCGAGGATCTTTGCGCCGGAGAGGCCGGCTTTTCTTAGGGCTTTTGTTTTGAGCTGGAGCATTTCTTGTGGGGTGGGTGGGCCTCCGTTTGCGCCTAGGGCTTTGATACGGGCGTAAATTGTCGCGGCGGCTTTGCCGGAGATGGATTGGTAGGCCGAAGGGGAGCGCTTCTTGGACGAGGCGGGCGATGCAGGGATCGCAGTTGGAGAGATGGGCTACGGCAGCGGCTAGGTCAAATGGGATGCGCGCTGTTGTCATCAGTGCAGATAATAGCACCTCGAAGAAATGCGGAGCATGAAGACTGAATCGAAAGACTGCTCGTCCACAAGCTCCTCCGCCGATCCTTACGCTCCTAAAAACTAAGGGTCCGCCTTTCTGGGATCAAAACGGCGCTTAACTTCTCTCGGCATACTAATGAAGTTGAGCGCCAGTATTCTCATCCAGTGAAGCTGTTTAAAGCTGTCAGGTCGTGACACTGCATTTGAACGGTTGAGGTTTGTTCTTGGCCCCAGGCGATACCGCCAAAGCACAAAAGCAAACCGGCAGATATCCAGAATTTCATGGTACGTGAGCCTCCGTTAGATTTGGTCGTTCGACCAACGATGCCCTTAACGGACAAGGCTAGACACTATTACCGAGGTGCTTTTCTCTACGGTTAGTTGGTGTCCTAATGAGCAATCTGACTGTGTCGAAGCAAATTGGTTATGTGGGGCGCATTCGAGGAAAGGATTCTCCACCCACCATGAATGGTGCGCCGTAAAGCGATAAGGAACGGGTGTGCTAAACTTTCGGGTTTATGCAGACGGGAATTATTGGACTACCACAGGTTGGGAAGACGACGCTGTTCCGGATTTTGACTAAAGCGCATGTGGATCCTGCTAAGGGCGGGCAGGAGACGCGGGTGGGCGTGGCGAAGGTGCCGGAGCCGCGGCTGGTGGAGCTGGCTAAGCTTTACAATCCCAAGAAAATTACTTACGCCACCGTGCAGTATGTTGATTTGGGCGGAATGCAGAAGGAGCGGATGCGGGAGTCGCTGGCTTCGCTGCGCGAGGTGGACGCGATTGCGCACGTCATTCGCGTGTTTGACGATCCTAGTGTGCCGCATGCAGAGGGCACGGTTGATCCTTTGCGAGACGTTACGAATCTGGAGCTGGAGCTGATTTTTTCTGATTTGGAGCAGATTGATAAGCGGCTGGAGCGGTTGGAAAAAGATTTGAAGAAGAAGGCCGACAAGCAGTTTGAGTTGGAGAAAGTTGTTTTGGAAAAGTGCAAGACGCATCTGGAGGCGGAGAAGCCTTTGCGGGAGTTGGCGCTGACTCCTGAGGAGCGGAAGCCGATTGGCGGATTTTTGTTTTTGTCGCAGCGGCCGATGTTGTACGTGCTGAATTTGGGGGACGAAGAGGCGGGAGAGTTAGAGACGGCTGTGGAGCGGCACAAGCTGGGCGCTTTGCAGGGACGGCCGAATACGGCGGTGGTGGCGGTTTGCGGGCGGCTTGAGGCCGAGCTTGCGGAGATGAATGACGCGGAAGCGGCAGAGCTGTTGGCTTCCTATGGATTGAAAGAGCCCGGGCTTAACCGGTTGATTCGCGCTACGTATGATTTGATGGGGCTGACTTCATTTTTTACAGCGGGCGAGCCGGAAGTGCGGGCCTGGACGATTCACAAGAATACGAATGCGGTGAAGGCGGCGGGAGCGATTCATAGCGACATTGAGAAGGGATTTATTCGCGCGGAAGTGGTGCGGTGGAATGACTTGCTGGCGGCGGGAAGTTTGGGCGCGGCGCGAGAAAAGGCGCAGGTGCGGTTGGAGGGAAAAGAGTACATGGTGCAGGAAGGCGATGTGATTTTGTTTCGGCATTCTGGATAAAGATGAAGTAATGAAGGAAAGAAGTAGGGAATTAAAGAAAAGAAGAAGATAACGCTGAGACGCGGAGGGCGCAGAGAAGAAAAAGAAAGACCCACACGCAACATCGGCGTGTGGGGCACCGTGAACCCTGCGGAGAAAAGAAACTTAAGAAGTAACACACAGAACACAGAGGTCGGACTCAGAGTTACACAGAGAATCCAGAAATCGGGCGCGGAGTTACGTAGAGAAGAGATGGCGGGAGAGAAAGCGGCAGAGCGAGCGGATGGAAAACACAGAAGCGGCGAGGGTAGGGTTGGCGGCGGTCCTGGGGCTGGTGGCCGCGGGTGGAAACCTGCTGGGTGGCTATTTTGTGGTGCGCAAGGAATGGCCGCGGAAATTTTTGCAATATTTTTTGGCACTGGGCGCCGGGTACATGCTGGCCGTGGCGCTGATGGACATTATCCCTGAGTCGGTGAAGCTTGGGGGGCAGAATGCGTTTCTGTTTGTGCTGGCCGGATTTTTCCTGATTCATTTATTCGAACATACCATTGCTCCGCATTTTCATTTTGGCGAGGAGACGCATGCGGAGGAGTTTGCCAAGGGGAATGCGCGGCGAGCGGTTTTGCTGGGGCTGGCGATTCATGCGTTTTTTGATGGGGTGGCGATTGCGGCGGGTTTTTTGGTTTCTACCTGGCTGGGCGCGGTGATCTTTGTTGCGGTGTTTTTGCATAAGCTGCCGGAGGGATTTACGGTGGCTTCGATGGTGCTGGCCAGCGGACAGGGGCGGAAGAGTGCGTTGCGCGCGGCGGCGGCTCTGGGTGGAGCTACTTTGCTGGGTGTGGCATTGACCAGCGTGATGCAGGCACAGCTGCAATATGCGCTGCCGCTGGCGGGCGGGGTTACGCTTTATGTTGCGGGAACGGACTTGCTGCCCGAGGTGAACCGGGAGCCGAATTGGCGGATGGCGCTGCTGGTGTTTGCTGGGGTGGCTAGTTTGTTGATATTGCAGAGGTTGGTGGGCATTTAGGTGCGGGAGTGGCGCGCAGATCTCCTGCGAGGCGAAGATGGCCGCCGGGGGAGGCCGAAGCGGGGCTTTGGGACTGCCGACAGGACCAGGGTGAGCGGGCTGACTTTGGCAAAGCGGCACCTGGGCTGCCGCCGACCGGAGCCGGGGTAAATCGCACTCCAAAAAAAGACGTAGATTTTACAGTTGCGCGTGCAAAATGGCGCGGCTGGGTGGTTCTAAGGGCAAGGAAATGGGTGGGTTAGAGCGGGGCAGATTATTAAACGCTGGATAAATGGCGGCTGCAACTTTATGAGATTGCTTGTGTTAGATACGGTGTGGTCGCAATGACCAGGACCGACGTCCAACTGATGCTGGACGTGAAGGGGGGCGACGAACAGTCGTTCGAACTCCTGCTGCAGCGCTACCGGACGCCGCTGGTTAATTTCCTGTTCCGGATGGTGAAGAACCGGGAACAAGCGGAAGACCTGGCGCAGGAAGTCTTCATACGAGTGTACCGCGCGCGGGAAGAATATGTACCGACGGCGAAGTTCACTACCTGGCTTTTCCGGATCGCCACAAACCTTGCGCTGAATTCGCTGCGTGACCACCGGCACCAGAAACTGGAAATGTCCATTGATGCTCCGTTGACGGTGGACGCGGAGGACGGCGATGAGAGGCCATTTGAAGTGGCAGACAAGCATCCAACCGTCGAGCAGGAGTTGGTGGAAGAAGAGCGGAAAAAAATGATCCGGCGAGCAATTGAGAAGTTGCCGGAAAAGCAGAGAGCGGCGGTGCTGCTGCACAAGTATCAAGAACTGGATTATGCGGAGATCGCCAAGATTTTGAGTTGTTCGGAAAGTGCGTTGAAGTCGTTGTTGTTCCGGGCTTACGAGGTGTTGCGGGTGGAGTTGGCGCCGCTGGTGGCGAGGCCGAAACACTGAAGAAATACAAAGTATAAGGTGCAAGGTACAAGCGTGAGAGCGATTTGGAAAGTTGAAAAAGAGTTTGGTACCGGGTCAATTCAATAAGGTGGGCGATATGAGTTGCGTGAAAATGGAAAGCCGGATTCTGGCGTACATGGATGGCCGGCTGAAGGATAGCGAGCGAGCCGAGATGGAAAAGCATCTGGCGGCTTGCGCGGCTTGCCGGGTGCGTGCGAATGAATTTCGCTCGGTGAGTGATTTATTGGGTGAGCTGCCGATGGTTGAGCCGACGCCGGCATTTGATGTACGCGTACGCGCGCGGGTGGCGGCAGAGCCGGTGAAGCAGAGCCGGTGGGCGTGGATGCGCCCGTCGCCGCGCATTGCGTTTGCCGCATCGATGCTATTGCTGGCGATGCTGTGGATTGGATACCGCGCGCAACCGGTGGCGCCGCTGCCGATAAGTCCGGAAGAAGCGGATGCTTCGATGATGCAGGACATTTCGGTGATGGAAGATCACGATACGCTGGCGAATTTTGAGCCGTTGAAGGAACTGCCGCCGCCGGTGGAAGCGACGGCTGATTCGGCGGACGACAACGATCAGCAAATGTAAATTAAAACTGCGCGGTAACGCGACACAGACCGCGCGGGCGGTAGCTGCCGTGCGAGTTGCAAAGTGACGAGTTGTAAAGCGAAATGACCAAGCGATTCCAATTCGGGTGGGTGAAGGTGGCGCTGATCAGCATAGTGACGTTCAGCGCTGCTGCGGTTTGCGCTGAGAAGGCACTGTCGGAGAATCGTCCACCTCAGAGGCAGCAGGCACCGGCGCCAAGACCACCGTCGCAGCCTGCGACTCGGCCGAACACAAATCAGCCGAACGCGAATCGTCCGCCGGCGAGTCCGACTCAGCGGCAGGCGGGGAGCGCGGTGTCGAATCGGCCGCCAACTGCGATGACGGTGCCGCCGCGAGCAAACAATTTTAATAACCGGCCGAATGAAGGCGGACCTGGAGCGACGCTGCGGCCAAGGCAGCAGGTAGGTGTTGGCGCGCCGCGTCCGTTCGTCGACCGCATGCGCGATTTGAATCCGCAGCAACGGGATCGCGTGCTGCAGAGCAGCCATGCGTTTCAAAATTTAGCACCGGAACAGCAGAGCCGCATCCGGCAGCAGTTTAATCAGTGGGACCATTTGAACGCGCAGCAGCGTGCGGACCTTCGCGCCAAGGAAGATACCTGGCGGAGAATGACGCCGGAACAGCGCAGCTACGTGAAGAACGACGTTTTGCCGAAATGGCGGCAGACTCCGTGGGAACGGCAGCAGGTGATTCAGCAGAAACTGGGTGTGCTGCAGAATATGCCGGAGTCGGCGAGAAATCGGCGGCTGAGCGATCCGAATTTTACGCGTGGAATGAGCGATGATGACCGGCAAACGTTGCATGAGTTGAGCCATTTGCATGTGGGCGGGGCACCTGATCCTCCGGGGAATGAGTGAAGCGGTCTTAAGTATCGAGCTTGGCCCATCAAGCTAGCGATTTGCTTGTCCGCGAGATTCGCGCCAATTCTTAAGGTGAGATCCTTCGGCGATCTTCAATCGCCTCCGGATGACAGTGCCTTTGTTAGCGTGTTAGTCGCGGCAGTTCTTCCGTTTCGTACTCTTCGCAACAGACGTTTCTCGTTAGGCGCGCAACTCTCCGTTTCTGTATCGTATTGTTCGCGACGGTGCTTCTGTTTCCGTACTTGATCACAGGCCAAATTGACAGAGTGGCTGCTCTCGCGGCATCGTGACTTGTGTTGAAACGATGCATCGAACGAATAGAGGCGGCGCTGTTGAAAAGTGATTGTTATTCCTTTCAGACAGAAATTCGAAGACAGAATGCGTTGATTTGTATAGATAAGGCGGTTGACGCCTTATGACGCGGTTTCGCGCGCTGAAGCATCGCAATTTCCAATTATTTATTGTGGGGCAACTGGTCTCGTTGATTGGGACCTGGATGCAGACCACTGCGCAGTTGTGGCTGGTCTACGATTTGACGCATTCGGCCGCGCTGTTGGGGGTTTTCGGATTTGCGAATCAGATACCGATGCTGGTGCTGGCGTCGGTGGGTGGGTACGTCGGAGATCGCTATAGCCGGCACCGCGGAGTGATTGCCACGCAGACGATTTCCATGGCGCTAGCGTTTATTTTGGCTGCGCTGACGCTGACCCATCACATTCACGAATGGTCGCTGATCACGATTACTTTTTTGGTGGGAATCGTGAATGCGTTTGACGTGCCGATTCGGCAGGCATTTTTTGTCGAGATGGTGGGAAAAGAAGATTTGCCGAATGCGATTGCGTTGAACTCATCGATTTTTAATGGCGCGCGCGTGGTGGGCCCGGCGATAGCGGGGTTTGCGATTGCGTGGATTGGTGAAGGCTGGTGTTTTTTTCTGAATGGATTGAGTTTTTTCGCGGTGATCCTGGCGCTGCTGGCTATGCGCATCACCAAGCTGGAGCGCAAGCCAAGTGAAGAATCCCCGCTGCAGAATCTGTTGCAAGGATTTCGATATGCGATGAGTGACCGGCCAACTCGGTCGGCGCTGCTGCTGTTGAGTATGTTGAGCCTGCTGGGATTGCAATATTCCGTGTTCATGCCGATTTTTGCAAACGATGTTCTGCATGTTGGCGCGCGCGGGCTTGGACTAT
>WNFQ01002507.1_pt1 | contig 15173 bp, 15 predicted proteins | sample 5400171 | NCBI WGS metagenome assembly WNFQ01 (sample SAMN13153356, study PRJNA577476) | soil metagenome | isolation source: 20 cm soil under Madrone tree | place: USA:California | collected 2016-06-14
GACCGAGATCGCGTTGTCGAAGCGCGTGAAGACGTAGAGGCGGTTGCCCCGCAGCGCGAGCCCGCTCGGCCCGCCGCCGCTGACGGCGATGTGGCTCGCGGCGCTCGGGACGAACGTGTCGCTCTCGAGCTGGGCCGTGCTGAACACGCCGACGGCGCTCGAGCCGAACGCCGCGACGTAGAGCGTCGCGCCATCGGGCGTGACCGCCATGCCGAGCGGCGTGGCGAGGCTCTTCGCCTTCTCCGTCGCGCCCGGGTTCGCATAGCTGGCGGCCGTGTCCAGGTGCTTGTTCAGATGGCGAGGAAGGACGCTCGCGCCGTCGAGGACGGTGATGCGGGCCTCGTGGAGGTGGCCGCGGACGGTCGTGTTCGTCTGGGGATTGTTGGGGCAGGTGCCCGACCCCTCGAAGCGGACCTCGTTGCGCGCCTCGGTGTTGGAGACGTAGACCTTCCCGGTGACGGGGTTGCTCACCATGTCGAAGAGGATCGTGCCCACGCCGCTGTACGGCACCCCCACCGTGGCCGGCGGGCTCCCCGCGGCGTTGATCACGAACACGTCCTCGTCGAGCAGCGAGAAGCGGACGGCGTTGCTCCAGTTGCGGCCGAGCCCGTCCTCCCACGCGTTGTGTGCCGGGTTGAACTTGACGATCATGCCCGTCTCGGGCTGCGCATTGCCGAAGCAGTCGACGTTGGGGGCGGGGAGGCCGCCCGGCATCGTGGACCCGCCGACCGTGCAGGACGTGGCCGTCGACCCGCCGTCGCACACCAGGCCCTCGTTCAGCGCCGTGGTCTGGTTGCCGGACTGGAAGACCGCCGCGTAGACCGTGTTGCCGTCAGGGCTCGCGGCGAGCGCCCGCGGGGTGTCGCCGAAGAGCGTCAGCTTGGTGAGCGGCGTGCCGCCGAGTGTGCTGCCCAGGTTCGTCACGTCGAACACCCACACGTCGGCGCGTCCGAGGCCTGCGGTGGTGAAGTCCGCCAGCGGCACGCCGCTGTTCTGTCCGCGGTGCGCGGTGGTGATGAAGGCGCGGTTGCCGCCCGGCCCGGCGAAGACGAGGTCGCGGGGCTCGTCGCCGACGAGCAGCGTGCGGACGACGCGCGGCGGGCTCGAGCTCACGTCGACGATGCTCACGCTGTCCGAGAGGTGGCTGACGACCCAGACGTGCTGCCCGTCGCCGTGGGCAGCCGCGGCGACCGGCTCGAGGCCGACCGGGACGGAGGCGGAGTGCGTGAGGTTCCCCTGCGGGTCGATGTCGAAGATCTCGAGCCGGTCGTCCGGGGTGTTCACCGCGTAGAGGTGCGTGTCGTCGGGCGAGAGCGCAAGCGGGCGGACCTGGCCGCTCTCGAAGGTGACGAACGATCCGGCGCGGGCGGAGCCGGCGGCCACGAGGAAACCCAGGACGGCAACAACGCGCCTCACCATGTGCCCTGCCTATTCCTCCGGTCCCGACGTCGCTCTCCTGAGCCCAAATACGAGCGGACAAACCGGGTGTCAATACAATACTTCCGTGAGGGGGGGGCCACTCCGGAAGGCACCTGGCCGTCGGCGTTCGCGCGGCCGGAGGGGGGCCGCGCCGCGGTGGCCCCCCCCAGGCCGAGGCATCAGGGAAGAGATCAGGGAGCGGGGGAGGCGGGGCGGGCCGGCAGAGGGGCGGGAGGATCCGTCCTAGATCGAAGACGCGCCGCATCAGGTCCGCCCACTTCCAGTCCCGGGGTCGCTCGGGAGGACTCGGCTGGTTCGCGTCGCTCGGCTCCGCGGGGGCCGAGGTACCGGCCGGCTACCGGACGAGAGGCGTCAGTGCCAGGCCTTTCTGCGGCGGTAGGCGGGCGTCCCGTCAGGTGACCGGGCGGCGTCCTGGGCGACTCCTACGGACGTAGGGGTCTACAGGGCAGCGTCTGATTAGGCAGATTCTGTCAACTGGGCCGTTTGAGGTTTCACCTACGCCCGCCCGGCTCGCCAAGCTCGCGCGCAGCGAGTACAGTCTCGCTCGGAGGTCGGATCGTGAGCCACGAGGGCGACGCAGGAACGCGCGGGGCGTTTCGTGCTGCCCGTGCGCTTTTGCAGGCCTCGCTCGCCCTGATGGTCGCGTCCTGGCCGGCGCTCGCCGCGGGGCCCGATTCGACGACGCAGCCGCTCCAGGACGGATGCCAGCGCAATCCCGAGGGGCTGCTCACCTTCACGTCACCCGAGTGGGTCTTCGTCTTCAAGGACCCGAGCGCGAAGGTGGTGGAGGGAACGGCGCGCTCCACCCACACCGCCGGGGCCGACCTGCCGCAAGGCCACGACTGGTACGACCTCAACTCGAACGTCGATGTCGACCCGCAATATCAGTCCCTGCTCGGGACCGGCAACTTCGCCGGCGCCGGCGAGGAAACGGGGCGGCTGCACGTCGAGTGGGAGACCGGCTCGGTCCCGACCTTCGTCTGGCCGACGGAAGGCGACAGGGTCAAGCTCTTCGGGTCGTGGATCTGGGACTGCGGCCACTGGGGCCAGAGCTTCACGGACCCGGACTACTTCCTGCCGGGCAGCGGCGAGACGCCGTTCTCGACGAACGTGCCCGGCGAGAGCACCGAGTTCCATCCGATGCAGGCGATGATCGTGACGCGCGCGAACCCGTACCTGCCGCAGGTCACGGAGACGGAGAGCGACGTCTACATCTCCAACGACGGCACGATCGCGCATGCCGAGGAGCAGTGCGCCCTCGAGCATCCGCCGCCCGCCGGCTCGACGACCTATGGGCCCGATTACAGCGCCTGCCTGAACGATCCCACGAAGCGCCACCAGACCATCAACGACCGCGACTACACGTCCTTCGTGCCCGCGCCGCCCAAGCCCACGCAGAGCGCGACGCTGGGGTTCCGGGTGGTCGACATGGGGAGTAACGGCCCGCAGGAGCAGGTCCAGGTCCTGCAGGACGGGATCAACGTGACGATCCCGTTCCATGGGTTCCCCGACAGCGGCGCGCCCCTCCGCTACGCGAAGAGCTTCTTCGTCCGCTGGCAGGGGACCGCCAAGCCGCCGGTCCATCTCCAGGTGACGTTCAAGACGCTGACGGTCATCCACTCGCTCGATCCGAACCCTGCGCGCGGCACCCAGACCGGCGTCCCGCCCGGCGAGTACAACCTCTACCTCGACCTCAACGGCTTCTGGAAGTTCCTGAACGACTGGGCGCCCGGCCTAGGCGCGGTCAACGACGGGCAGAGCTTCACGCTCAACCGCACCGTCGACATCTTCGTGCCGGCTCGCAAGGGGGTGCGCGTCTTCGTGCACGGGCGCGAGTGCGACCTGCCGAAGATCAATCCGTGCCCCGACACGGCGGAGATCTCCGACGACAACGACGACCCCGGTGACGCGATCGACCAGTTCGCCTCGGCCTCCGCTGCGGTCGGCGACCACACGCTCCGCCCGCCGTCGGGCAACTACACGCTGACCTACTCGGTCCGGCGGGTCACGCCGTAGGCCGCCGGGGCGACGCAACGGGCCCTGCCGAGCTATCCTAGTGCGTCGCTGGCGGTCGCGTCGACCGGACCTATCGAGTGGCGATGGCTCGCGCGCGAGCGCCCGGAGGATGCGGCGCGGCGACCGAGGCTTCTCGATCGGGTCCGCGAGGCGCTGCGCACCCGCCACTACAGCCGGCGGACCGAGAAGGCGTACGTCGGGTGGATCCGCCGCTACATCGGGTTCCACGGCAGGCGGCCACCCACGCGAGATGGGCGCGGACGAAGTGACGCGATTCCTGACGGCGCTCGCCGTCGACGGCAAGGTGAGCGCGTCGACGCAGAATCAGGCGTTGGCGGCACTCCTCTTCCTCTACGGTGACGTGCTCGGGCTCCGCCTCCCGTGGCTCGACGACCTCGTCCGCGCGCGCCGGCCGGGGCGTCTGCCCACCGTGCTCTCGCGGGTCGAGGTCGGCGCCGTCCTCGCGTGCCTGCACGGGACGCCCCGGCTGATGGCGTGCCTCCTCTACGGTGCCGGTCTCCGCCTTCTTGAATGCGCGCGGCATGCGCGTGAAGGATGTCGACTTCGAGGCCAACCAGCTCGTGGTGCGGGCGGGAAAGGGCGATCGAGACCGCGTGACGCTCCTGCCCGCGATCGGGCGCGGCGCGCTTCACCGACAGCTCGAGCGCGTCAGAGTTCACGACGGCGATCTGCGCGAAGAAGTCGCCGGGCAACTGTTCTACGACGATCCCGGGGGCATCAGCCCCGAGGCAAGCGGGGCATGAAGGCCGCGACGCTGTGGGAACTCCATCCCGTGACGCATCGCGTTCAGTCGCGGCTGCACGCAGTAGCGACCGCGTACCCTCTTCGATACGTCGCGGCGGCTATTCGTCACGTCTTCTTCGAGCCAGCCTTGCGGCCCTTCTAAGCAGCATCACGCTGACGCGAGGATGTTCCGCCTCGAAGCTGCTCGACGCAGGCGCATGCCGAGCAGCAGTAGACCGGCGCCCGCGACGGCGAACGTGACCGCGCCGCGTGCGTACCCGGCCGTCGTCTGCCACTTGATTCGCGGTCTACGCCGACGAGGGAGATGCGGTCCGGGTCCGCGAGATCGTAATGGATAGTCTCGACCGCACCCTTCGGATGCCGCTTTACCCACTCTTGGAGCGAGGGCAGCGTTACCTGTGGCCGAGTGAGATTGATCTGCCCACGAACGATGGACACGGTGTCGCCCGCCTTCGCCTTCACGACATAGGGGATGTTGCCCACGTCGTAGTGGAACGTGCACTCGACGGAGTGCAGCGACCGCGCGCGGCCGTGCCAGCTGTCGTAGCCGGGGTGGATGTGGCAGTCCGAAAGCTGCGCGGCGACCGCCGGCCACCCGCTCGATTCAACGCGCTCGCGATGGGCGTGCCAGCCTGCACCGGCTCCTAGCACCACGGCACAGAACAGAAGGAAGTATCCGCCGAGGAACAGGAGGCCGGTTCTGTCTGGCTTCTGTGTCGGTGGAACCGCCGAGGCTCTCGGCCCCAGCCCTTCCTTCTCATTCTCCGTCACGGTAGCCGGTACATCTGGTGCCGGAGCCAATTCCGCCACGCATCCCACACCAAGATGAATACCACGAGCAGGACGATGGCGATGATCTGCGGCCAGCGGCCGGGCAATCGCCGCCGCCTCTGTTCCAGCGGAACCAGGATGCGACCGACCGCCGAGAGGACTTGGAATGCCCACCGCGAGGGCAGCGTCCTCTTTTTCTCGTCCTGCTGGTTCAGCTTTGCCGTTCTCTTTGCACGGTCGCTGGCGTCCTACGGCGTCCCCTTCTTCGTTCTAGCCTTCCGCCCGAGCTTCTCCACAATCGCCTCGACCACGAAGTCCTGCACGGCGATCTCGTGCGTCACGCAGTGCAGCTTGAGGCGACGATGAAGCTCTTTCGGGATGCGGGTTGCCAACTGGGCGACGGGTTCGTCGCGCTTGGTCATCACAGGTCCATCCCAGGTCGAGCGTACCGGAAAGCGCCCGGCAGTCCAGCGGGGGCGAGGAGGACGAGAGGCGTAGCCTCCACGCGCATGCGACACCGGGCTGCTCCGGGGACGGGCAGCGCGGCGGTTCGAGGCGGCCAGAGCATGTAGAACGTGTCGCTCAAGGCGCCGGCACTCCGCTTGCACGGTTCGCGTTTCCGTGACGCCCAGTTGGCGGTGTTACATGAGCGTGAAGAGTCCCAATTCGCGCTCCGAACGCGTTGACTGAGCCACCTCCGTTGTTACGGTGACGATGTGAGGAGGATGCACGATGTCCCGCCTGGTGTGGCTGTCCGCAGTGCTGGTGCCCGTGGTGGTCGGCGCTCTCGGGCTGCGATGGGCGCTGGCCGATTTCCTGCTGGATCGGTTCGGGTCACTCCCCGATTCGTTGACGCGCGCGGAGCCCCCTGAAGGTGAGCGCCTCGCTTCGGATCGTGCCGAGTCTCCGCAAGCTTCTTCCGGACCCGAGGCGGTTGAACAGTAGCAGACGGGTCACCATGAGAGCGATTCGGAAGACAGACGTATGTCAGGACCAACCAGCCTCCTTGTGAGTGGGCAACACGACGCGGACGCCGCGCCCAAGAAGGTCGGGCCTCCTCCCGATGCCTCCCGCATGATTCGTGCATGGCGTCAGCGTACCGGGCTCACGCAGGAACACCTCGCGCACGCACTCGGGGTGACGTTCTCGACTGTGAGCCGCTGGGAAAATGGCCACGTTCGGCCCAGCAGCCTCGCCTGGAAGGCCCTTGTGCAGGTCGCGGTGGAACGCGGAAGCCCGCTCGCGGACGGGCGCGACTCGGTATCGCCGGAGTAGGCACTCGCGCTTCTTCGCCGTCGTCGGATCGTGCCAACTGCTCCGCCGCAGCGAAGATGCCGATCCCGAAGACCATATCCGGTTTGCGTCGCAGGCTCGCCTTCATCTTCGGCGGGCACGAACTGGAACTGCCCTGTGAAGCGGTTGACCACGAAGTCTTGGCCGGCGCTGTAGAAGCCTCCGTGCAGGAGGGCGGCTACCATCAGGAGGAATCCGAAAACCAATGCTGCCCTAGCGCTCATCTGTGGCTTCTCCTTTGTGTCCCGGGCACTCAGCCCTCGACCTACGACAGCCCGTCCTGCGGCGTCAACGAATGCGCGGCTGCGCCGGTTTCCGGCACAGTGCCCACAGCCGGCGACGGGGAGGCCGCTACATGCCGTCGCGCGGAGAGCGACGACAAGCTACCTCATCCCGTTCTTCGGCAGAAGTCGGGGTGCGCCCGCTTTCGCCGCTCGTGCTCCAGGCTGGTCACGTTGGCGAGGCCGGCACGCGGGATGAGCACGTAGCCCGACGAGATCGCTTCACCGAAGTAGACGACAACATCCTCGCCTTCGTGGGGATCGTGGTAGCCGAGACGCGGGCCGGAGCCGCCCCGCTTCTCTACGCGGCCTTGCGCGGCTCCTGTGCTCTCGGCCTGGCTTCGAGCACCTTGCGCCCTACGTCGAGGAGCGACCGACCGACGAGCACGACAGCCCCGAGCAGGACGAATCCTGCAACGACGGGCACCGAGATCGCTACGCCGGTAAGCTGCGAGACGAGGCGCACGCCTTCACGACCAACATCACTCACGGTCATGGCGGCCTCCTTAAACGAGGACTGACTACCTCAGGGCGGTTCGCCAGGGCAAGGCCCCTCGCGACGAGGCCCCTCGGGACGCGACGAATCCACGAAGCGGACGCTCGTTCTCCTGACCGACGACTGCGCCGCAGCCGAGGTGGTCGGCTCCCGCAGCCGCTCGACCTCGCCCACGAGTTCGGGATGCGGTCCAACTCGAGCTCGGCGGCGGCGAGGGCCAGCGTTCGGGAAACAAGCGAAGAGGGTCGGCACAGGGGAAAGCCCGTATCTCCGACCCTCTTCGAGCCTCCTGCGCCACCCATGGCTGGCGAGGATGGCAGGCCTTCTTCTGCGCCCATCGCCGTCCGCTGGTCAGCGTAATTCGCCGCTTCCACCGCTCGTGCTCCAGGCTGGTCCACGTTGACGAGGTGGGCACGCGGGATGAGCACGTAGCCCGAACGGATCGGCCACCCGAGGTAGACGACGGCGCGATCGCCCTCGTCGTCATGGTGGTAGCCGAGCCGTCCCATGCACTCACGCCGATGCTGTGGCGCGTTTTCGGAGCGAGTGGCGCAAGTTGTGAGGACGGCCCCGCCGAATGCGGCCGCCTCGGCGGGGCCGGGTGGGGGGCAGTCAGGAAGGCATGGTCTCACTGCCCTGGGCTCATAGGTGCCCGCGAGTAGACTGGTGTCAAGTGAAAATGTTGGTCTGGTCCGCGCTCCCGTTGGCCCGGCCGGGAAGGCAGGCACAAGCCCTGCCCGGGGTGCCGTCCGATCTGAGGACTGTTAGCCTTAGACGGCCTCGACCGATGTGCTTCGCGGACTGACCCCTCGCCCTCCTCGACCAAGGGCAGCATGTGGGTGTCAGCGACCCCGCCCGCCGACTCGCCTGGCGACCCAGCGGTCGATGACCTTGGCGCTGTAGCGGAGTGCCCCCTCGGACACCCGCGCGGTGAACGGCAGCCGGCCGCTCTTCCGGTAGAGCCAGTCCTGGGAGGCGCCGAGGCGGGTGGCCGCGTCGGCGGTAATGAGGAGACGGTCCCAGGGTCGGGGCAGGCGGTTGATCCGCAAGGCCAGCCGCGCCCACAGGATCGCCCGTAGGCGCTCCATCTCCCCGGATGTGGTCGAGATCAGACTTCGGCGGCGAGGGACGGTGGGAGGCGCTACGAAGCGGATACTGCCGGTAGCACCGCTCGCTGAGCATCTCGTGGTCGAACCCGTTCCCCTTGGCGGGTCGGGAGCACGCCACGAGGTGGCGGGAAGAGGCTGCAAAGACCCGTGGAGGGTTTCTGAAACGGTCGCGAGGGGAACGGGTCAGACGGGCGGCGTGGAAGGCTTGGAATGCCGACTTCGAGGCGGCGGATACTACACAGATACTACACACTCGATCCGGGGACCACCACTGACGCGCTGGAAAACCTCAACAAAATCGAGTGCGAGGAGCGGGATTTGAACCCGCACGGGTTTTACCCCACTAGCCCCTCAAACTAGCGCGTCTGCCAATTCCGCCATCCTCGCACAGATCGGGAGCGGCCCCGACGGGCGCCTCGTCCTAACAAAGCGCCCCGGGGCTGTCGAGGCCGAAGCCGCCCTCGGGCGCTACCTCACGGGGTCGCGGGCGCTTCGCCGGCGGGCGCCTGCCCCTCGCCCGCGGGTGCGGCCGGCTCGGGCGCGGCCGCGGGCGCGTGCACCGTTGGCGCGCTCGCCTCCGGCTCCGACGGCGGCGCGGACGGCGCCCCGGCGATCGGCATGCGGAGCGTGGCCGCGGGCACTTGCGCCGTTGGCGCACTCGCCTCCGGCTCCGACGGCGGCGCCGCCGGCGCCTCGGCGGCCGGCAGGCGGTTCAGGAGGTCGGAGGAGGGCGCGCGGCTCGCATGGATGGTGAGGAGGAGCGAGGTCAGCATGAAGGTGATCGCGGTCGCCGTGGTGAGCTTGGTCAGGAAGTTCCCGGCGCCGCTCGAGCCGAACAGCGTCTGGCTTCCGCCCCCGAACACGGCGCCCATGTCCGCGCCCTTTCCGGTCTGCAGGAGCACGACCACGATCAGGAAGAGGCACGCGAGCACGTGGATCACGGGTACGACGTAGTTGATCATGACGCCTGTCATCGCTGCTCCTTGGCTACTGGTACTGCACGATACGGGTGAAGGCGGCGGCGTCAAGGCTCGCCCCACCGACCAGGGCGCCGTCGATGTCGGGCTCCGCCATGAGCGCGTCGATGTTCTCCGGCTTGACGCTGCCGCCGTAGAGGATGCGCACCCGCTCCGCGGTGGTGGCCGAAGCGAGGCCCACCAGCTGGCGGCGAATGGCGTGGTGGACTTCCTGGGCCTGCCCCGGGGTCGCGGTGCGTCCGGTGCCGATTGCCCACACCGGCTCGTAGGCGACGACGCAGCCGGCCAGCTGCTCGGAGCGCGCGCCGGCGAACGCGCTCTCCACCTGCCGTGCGATCACCGCCCCGGTGGCCTCCGCCTCGCGCTCCGCCAGCGTCTCGCCGACGCACACGATCGGGACGAGGCCCGCCGCGAGGCAGGCGTGCAGGCGGCGGTTCACGCTCTCGTTGGACTCGCCGAAGTACTGCCGGCGCTCGGAGTGCCCGATGATGACGTGCGTGCAGCCGGCCTCGCGCAGCATGGCGACCGCAATCTCGCCGGTGTAGGCGCCCTTGGGCTCCCAGTGGACGTTCTGGCCGGCGAGGTGGATGTCGGTGCCGGCGATCAGCGGCCGGACCGCCTCGAGCGCGGTGAAGGGAGGCGCGATCACGACCTCGCGCCCGCGCACGCGCCCCACGCTCTTGGCGAGCGCGCTCGCCAGCGCCACCGCCTCGCCGCGCGCGCCGTGCATCTTCCAGTTGCCGGCGATGAACGGGGTGCGACTCATCGCGGCACCGCCGCATGCTCGGCCGGGGCGGCGTCCTCGAGCGCGACCAGCCCGGGCAGCGCGCGCCCCTCGAGGAACTCGAGCGCCGCCCCGCCGCCGGTCGCGACGTGGGTGACGGCGCCCTGCAGCCCGGCGCGCGCGAGCGCGGCCACCGAGTCGCCGCCGCCGACCACCGTCGTGCCGCTCGACTCCGCCAGCGCGTGCGCGATCGCCATCGTGCCCCGGCTGAAGGCGTCGACTTCGAAGATGCCCATGGGCCCGTTCCAGAGCGCGGTGCGAGCCGCGGCGATCTCCTGTGCGAACGCGTCGATGGTTTGCGGCCCGATGTCCACGCCGAGCAGGTTGGCGGGGAAATCGTCGGCGCCGACGACGCGCGTCGTCGCGCCCGCCTCCGGGCGGTCGGCGGCGAGGTGGTCGACGGGCAGGCGGATGCGCACCCCGCGCGCCGCGGCGCGCGCGAGGATCGCGGCGGCGAGGTCGACCTTGTCGGCCTCCACGCGCGAGCGGCCGACGGGCTTCCCCTGCGCGCGGAGGAACGTGTAGGCCATCGCGCCCCCGATGCAGAAGGCCTGGACGCGCCCGAGCAGGTTCTCGAGCACCCCGATCTTGTCCGACACCTTGGCCCCGCCGAGGACCGCGACGAAGGGCCGCGCGGGCGCGACCAGGAGGCGCTGCAGGACGTCGACCTCGCGCCGGAGGAGGAATCCGGCCGCCTTGTCCCGGAAGAAGCGGGCCATGCCGGCGGTCGAGGCGTGGGCCCGGTGCGCGGCGCCGAAGGCGTCGTCGACGTAGACGTCCGCCAGGCGCGCGAGCCGCTCGGCGAAGACCGGATCGTTCTTCTCCTCCTCGGGGTGGAAGCGGAGGTTCTCGAGCACGACGACCTGTCCCGGACGCTGCCTGGCGATGAGGCTCTCCACCGCGTCCCCGACGCAGTTGGGCGCGAGCTCGACCGGGACGTCGAGCGCGCGCCGCAGGTAGTCGGCGACGGGGCGGAGCGACAGCTCGGGCGCCGGCCCGCCCTTCGGGCGGCCCAGGTGCGAGGCGACGATCGGGAGGCCGCGGTGCTCGAGGACGTAGCGAATCGTCGGCAGGGTGGCGACGATGCGGGTCGCGTCCGTGATGCATCCAGCGGCGTCGAGGGGGACGTTCAGATCCGCGCGGATGAAAACGCGCTTCGCCGCGAGGTCGATCTCCTCGAGCGCCCGCACCCGCCGCCCCGGCCCTAGGAGCCTATCCGGGCAGTCATGCCGGCTCCGGCGAATGATCCGGGGGCGCGCGGCGCCAGCCGCGCGGCCAGATGGTTGCTCGCTCCTCCCTCCTGCGGCATCCAACACCCGGCGCGCGTCCCGCGCGCCGCACCTCGTCGGTCGTCGCTGCGCTTGCCGCTCTCGCTCCCCGGCTCATTCGCCTCGCTCGCCATGACTGCCCGGATAGGCTCCTAACGGAGGCCTCGACCCACCAGGAGGGCGACGTCGCGCATCCGGTTCGAGAAGCCCCACTCGTTGTCGTACCAGGCGAGCACCTTGCAGAACGTGTGGTCCATGACCCGGGTGAGCTTGGCGTCGAGGATCGAGGAGTAGGGCGTCCCGTTGAAGTCCGCGGAGACGAGCGGCTCCTCGCAGTAGAGGAGGATGCCCCGGAGCGGCCCCGCGGCGGCCTCCTTCATGGCCGCGTTCACCTTCTCCTCGGTCGCGGGCTTCTCGAGCTCGACCGTGAGATCGACGAGCGAGACGTTGGGCGTCGGCACGCGCACCGCCATGCCGTCGAGCTTGCCGTTCAGCGCGGGCAGCACGAGGCCGATGGCGCGCGCCGCGCCCGTGCTGCTCGGGATCATGGAGAGCGCGGCGGCGCGGGCGCGGCGGAGGTCCTCGTGCGGCAGGTCGAGGATGCGCTGGTCGTTGGTGTAGGAGTGGATGGTGGTCATCAGGCCGCGCCGGATGCCGAACGAGTCGTGCAGCACCTTGGCGAGGGGGGCGAGGCAGTTGGTGGTGCACGAGGCGTTGGAGATGACCGTGTGCTTGGCCGGGTCGTAGGTGCGGTCGTTCACGCCCATGCAGATGGTCAGGTCCGCCGCCTTCGCGGGCGCGGAGATGATGACCTTCCGCGCGCCCGCCTCGAGGTGCTTGGCGGCCTTGTCGCGCTCGGTGAAGAGGCCGCTGCACTCGAGGACCAGGTCCACGCCGAGCTGCTTCCAGGGCAGTCTCGCGGGGTCGCGCTCGGCGAGCACCCGGATCGGCTTCCCGTCGATGGTGAGCCCGTCCTTGTCCGCGCGCACGTCGCGCGGGAGGGTCCCATGGACGGAGTCGTACTTGAGCAGGTGCGCGAGCGTCTTCGCGTCGGTGATGTCGTTCACGGCGACGAACTCGAGCACGCGCTCGTCGAGGCAGGCGCGGAGCACGTTCCGCCCGATGCGGCCGAAGCCATTGATGCCGACGCGGATCGCCACGGGTCGAGCCTCCTGGTACGGGGCCGCGCGCCGGCATGCGAGCTGGGCGCGGGGTGTGCAGCGAATTTTCTATTCCATGTTCGCACGGGCTGGTCAAGGTGAAGTGCGCTCTGGAATTTGACTGCTCGGGGGCCCTCCGCTAGGGTCGGCGCGCGGGCGGAGCGGGGCTGCTGGTGGCACGTCGCTGATGATTCCCAATTATGTGGAGCTCGGGAGGATGCTCGTCGGCGGCATCCTCGCCCAGGCAGGCGCGCCGCTTCCCGCGCACCAGGACACGGTGCTCGACATGGTCGTCGGCGCGGGCCCCGTGGTGCGTGCGGTGCTCGCGATCCTGGTCGCCTTCTCGGTGGGCTGCTGGGGCATCGCGCTCGCCAAGAGCGTCGAGATGCGCCGCGCACGGCGGCAGTCGGAGCGCTTCACCGAGATCTTCTGGGACGCCAAGAACCTCGCGGCCATCCAGACCGCGAGCGTCGATCTGAAGGAGAGCCCGGTGGCCCAGGTGTTCCGGGGCGGCTACCAGGAGCTGCAGCGGCTCACCAAGGCGAAGCGCGGGAACCCGGGCGGGGACGAGGACGCGGCCGAGTTCGGCGGCATCGAGAACGTGCAGCGCGCCATGGTACGCGCCCGCACGCAGGAGGTGACGCGCCTCGAGCGCGGCCTCACCTCCCTCGCCACCACCGCGAGCACGGCGCCGTTCATCGGCCTCTTCGGCACCGTGTGGGGTATCATGACCGCGTTCCGCGGCCTCTCGGTCACCACCAGCTCGAGCATCCAGGCGGTGGCGCCCGGTATCGCGGAGGCGCTGGTCGCGACCGCCGTCGGCCTCGCGGCTGCCATCCCGGCGGTCGTGATGTACAACCGCTTCGCGCGCCAGGTGCGCGTGCTCACCGCCGAGATGGACACCTTCGCGTCCGAGTTTCTCAACATCGCCGAGCGTCATTTCCTCAAATGAGCTTCGACCAGGGCTCGTCCGCCAACGAGGCGATCTCGCAGATCAACGTCACGCCGCTCGTCGACGTGATGCTGGTGCTGCTCATCATCTTCATGGTGACCGCGCCGATCCTCCAGCAGGGCGTGTCGGTCGACCTGCCGAAGGTGGCCGCGGGCCCGCTCGGCGGGCAGGAGGAGCAGCTGGTCGTGAACGTGGGGAAGGGCGGGCAGCTCTACCTGAACGACACGCCCATGACGCCCGAGCAGCTCACCGCCAAGCTCGCCGCGATCGCGGCGGCGCGTCCCGACCGCCAGCTCTACGTGCGCGCCGATCAGGCCGTGCCGTACGGTCAGGTGATGCGCGTCATGGGGGCGGTGCACGACGCGGGCCTGACGCGCGTCGGCCTGGTGACCGAGCCGCCCGCGGAGCGGCGGCGGTAGCGCCATGGCGGCCTCGCGTCCGCTCCGGCTGGCGCCCGAGTGGGACGATCGCTTCACGCGCATGGTCGGCCTCTCGGCGCTCGGGCATGCGCTCGTGCTGGCGGCGGTCGTCCTCTTCGCCGGCCGCATGGGCAGCCGCCCGCTGCCGATGGTCGCCTACACGGTCGAGCTGACGGACCCGAGCGCGCTCGGCGGCCGGCTGCCGCCGGGCGCCCCGAAAGCGGATCTCTCGGGTGGGCCCGCGGAGCCGCCGGCGCCGCCGCCGAAGGCCGAGCCCGCCGCGCCGGCGAAGCCACCCGAGCCCAAGCCGGAGCCGAAGCCGGTCGCTGCGGCCGAGGAGCCGACGGTCCACGTTCCCGAGAAGCCGAAGCCGCCCGAGCCGAAGCCCGAAGCGAAGCCGCCCGAGCCGCCGAAGCCGGAGGTGAAGAAGCCGGAGCCGCCGAAGCCGGAGCCGAAGAAGCCCGAGCCCCCGAAGGCGGCAGCGACGAAGCCGGAACCACCCAGGCCGTCGCCGAAGCCGCCCGAAGCGCCGAAGGCGACCGCGGCCAGGCCCGGCAGCCCGGGCGGCAACGAGGAGGCGGCACCGCACGACGCGTACGGCGCGGCCGCGGAGCGCTGGCGCCAGCGCATCGGGGGCGGCGTCGGCGGCAACGACGGCGGCTCGGGCCCGATCGGCAGCGGCGGCGAGGGAAAGGGCGGGGGCGGCCAGCTCGTGGGCCTCGAGTTCATCGCCTATCGCCAGCAGGTCATCAACACGATCAAGGCGCAGTGGACGAACGTCATCGCGCGCCCGGGCCTGGTCGCGGCGGTGCGCTTCGAGATCGCGCCCGACGGCCAGGTGAGCAACGTCCGGCTGGCGCAAAGCTCCGGCAACCCGGCCTACGATGGCTCGGCCATGCGCGCCGTCCAGCACGTGGGCCAGCTGCCGCCGCCGCCGGCGCGCTACGTGAGCGAGTTCCACGAGTTCGTGGTCGAGTTCCACTCCGAGGAGAGTGGAGGGCGGGGGGCAGGATGAGGACGAGGAGGGGAGTCGCCGTGGTCGCGGTGCTGGCGCTGGCGCTCGGCCACGCGTCGCTGGCAGCCGCGGTCGTGACCGGGCAGATCTTCGGGCCGGGCAGCGAGTCGTTCCCGATCGCGGTCGTGCCGCTAAAGAACCTGGGCGGCGACCCGGGCGGCGAGCTCGGCGCACGCTTCGCGCAGGTGCTGTCGCGCGACCTCGACCTCTCGGGCTACTTCCGCCTCCTCGATCCAAAGACTTTCATCGAGAACCCGCAGACCTCCGGCATCACCGCCGGGGAGATCGACTTCGTCGGCTGGGCCGCGCTCGGCGCGCAGGCGCTGGTGAAGGGCGGGGTCACGACGCGCGGCGACCCGGCCACCGTCGAGGTCCGCCTGTTCGACGTGCCCGGGCGGCACGACGTGCCGCAGGCGAGCCGGCGCTA
>WNFQ01001852.1_pt1 | contig 15172 bp, 12 predicted proteins | sample 5400171 | NCBI WGS metagenome assembly WNFQ01 (sample SAMN13153356, study PRJNA577476) | soil metagenome | isolation source: 20 cm soil under Madrone tree | place: USA:California | collected 2016-06-14
AAGTGCCATTTCTGTTTCTCGCGATAATCGTTGCATGGGTTACCGCAGGGGTGCAGCCGCCAACGGGGCGCCACCCCGAACCATATGTGCTCGTTGCCGCACTGATACAGAGCGTCTGGCTCCTCACAGGGTTTGGTAGCTACGTTATTTTCCGGGTCGCGCCTGAATCTCCGCCGAATGCTGCGATCCAAGTTGGCGCTGCGATCTTGTTGCTCGCGATTTTCGGCATTCCCTTACTACTGCGACGGCGCGCCCCCCTTGTGATGCTGCTCATTTATTGGATTCTGTTTGCTTTCGTTCCGACGCAGGCCCTCTCGTTTTTTCATCCTGTAGCCGATCGATATCTCTTCTTTCCTTCAGTCGCGGCGGTGATTTTGCTGGCGTGGGGAATAATCGTCTGCGGCGAACGTTTTGGGCGTAGAGGTTTAATCGGGGCTGCCGCAGTGCTTGGCATAATCGCAATGTTATGGGCATGGGCTACACTCACTTACCTGCGGGAATGGCATGATCCACGCTCCGTTTGGTATCTCGCCGCGCAGAAGTCGTCGGACCCCTATGGCTATTGGAACCTAGGCATCTATTACCAGGATATCGCAGATGGTTTGGGCACGAAGCGTGCTGCGCGACTTTCCGGCCAAGAAGCACAGCGCGTGGCTTCAGGAATCTGGGCTGGCGATCCACGACTGCCTGCATTGCTTGCGGAATGGAACAAAGGCCAGCAGCGCGGGCCAATTGAAGGTCAGTTTCAAGACCATCTCCGCGCGCTGGCGTGGGCTGCGTTCGATCGGGCGTTGATTACCAGAGGCAACCTGATCCTGCCGGGCCTCTACTTCCGGCGCGGTCTCATCCTATTCGACCGCGGCGACTTGGCGGCAGCACGTAGTGAGTTTACGTCGGCGTTGAATGACGCAGCGCGTCATCCATACGGGGAAGCGCGTGAAGAGATGACGGTCAGGAGTCAGAACGCACTCGGTGCTATCGCTTGGATAGAGCGCCAGTACACGGAAGCGATGCGTTGGTTGACAATGGCGGAAGAAGAGCAAACTCGCGCTGGCGGAAACTGGGTACCTGATCTCACCGCGAACCGCAAACGGCTTGAGGCAATCATGGATTCCTCGGACCTCCGGTAAGCGGGTCTGCTGCTAGCAAAATCTTTTAAGTCATCCAAATTTAACTATGAAACGCATAAGCGACCCTAACGGGATTCGAACCCGTGTTACCGCCGTGAAAGGGCGGTGTCCTGGGCCTCTAGACGATAGGGTCACAAAAGCGCGGGCAATATCGGAATTGCTGCGGTTTGACGCAAGGCAAATTGGCAACCGTTACTCCGCGGGACGGCGTCTGGCACAAACGCCCTACAACTTGTTGTTGCCCGGGTCGGAGCAAAGCTCGTGAATCAGCGCGGCTGCACGCGCGGTTGCGCCGCGGTGCTCGCTCAAAACTTCATGCGCATTCAGGACCAGTCGTTGTCGCGCTTTGCTGTCGCGTAGAAGTTCGGCGAGCGCGCTCTCGAGTGAAGTGACATCCTGGACCTGGATCGCGCCGCTCTTCGAGACAAGCGTTTTCGCCAGTGTGGCGAAGTTTTCCATGTGCGGACCAAACACGACGGGTTTGCCAGCTAAAATCGGTTCCACGGGATTTTGCCCACCATGCGCAGTTAGGCTTTTCCCAATGAACACAACCGTGGCGATACCGTACCAGCGCTGAAGTTCACCGGTAGTGTCGAGGAGCAGGCAATCCGCGTTGAGTTCGCGATGAGTGGGTGCTTCGTTCGCCAACGTCACCTGCAACCGCAAGGTGTCCAGTTGCGTGCGGATTTCGCGCAGCCGCTCAACGTGACGCGGCGCAATGAACAGGCACAAGGACGGAAATTGCTGGCGCAAGCGAAGAAAAACCGTAGCGAGGATTTCCTCTTCACCGCGATGCGTACTGCCACCGAAGAGCACGGGCCTCTCTGGATCCAGATGATTCAAGGGCGCCGGCTCGGCGGTCTCTTGAATTTCTGCTACCTGGTCAAGACCGGCAGGATCGTACTTGACGCTGCCTGTCACACGGATTCGATCGCGCGAAACACCGAGCGCGGCCCAGCGATCGGCATCTTCCTTTTCTGGTACGCAAACCAAGTCCAAAAGCCTGAAGGTCGGCGCGATAAAAAATCGAAACTGCCGATATCTTCGCTCAGAGTGCGGGGACAATCGCGCGTTGACCAGCGCAAGCGGAATGCGACGTGCGTGCGCTTCAGCGGCGAGATTGGGCCAAATCTCGGCCTCAACCAGAACGATACGCGCCGGACGAATGACAGAAAACGCGCGTCGCATGATCGGCCAGTAATCAAGCGGCGTGTACATGACTTCGATCCAAGGCAGAGCGTTTTTGCACGCCAGGGCGAATCCGGTTGTGGTGGTCGTAGTCAGGACGCAGCGCAAATCAGGTTCGAGCGTGCGCAACGCGTTGGCCAATTTCAGCGCGACGTTTACTTCTCCCACACTTACCGCGTGCAGCCATGTCGATCTTTGCTTCGACGGGCGCACACGCAGCTCGCGATCATAAAATCCCAAACGCTGTCCGAATTTTTCGCGGTAACCGCCGCGACGAATCATTTTCGCCAGATAACCCGGCATGAAGAACAGCAAGCCGATTGGCCAAAACAGATTATAAATGAAGCGGATCATTTAATTGCCGATTGCCGAGAGAAACAAAACCTCGGTGGCACCGTATGTCTTCTGCCGAACCATGCGCCAGAATTTCATTTCAGGAAGCGTCTCAGCCGGGCGCTTCTCCAAAACGAAAACGCCGCTGGAGTCCAGCAATCGTGGCAACACTTCGTTTGTCAAAAGCTTCTCGGTATAGCTCTCGCCGTACTTTGTTTTCTCATAGGGCGGATCGGCAAATATGATTTGAACTCTTTCCGCGTCGGGACCGCGCCGGAGAAAATCGAAAACGTCCTGCTGGCGAACGCGTCCCTTTAATTTTGTCTTGGCCAGATTGCGCTCGATCATCTCGGTCGATTGCCGGTCTTCCTCGACAAACATGGCGGAAGAAGCGCCGCGGCTGAGCGCTTCGATTCCAAGTGCGCCGCTCCCCGCGAAAAGATCGAGGACGCGTGCGCCAGCGACCGCGTCACCCAAGCTGGAAAAGATGGCGGCTTTGACGCGGTCCATTGTTGGTCGCACACCGCGCTTTGGAACAGCCAGGCGGATCCCGCCGGCGCTGCCGGCGATCACCCTCATGGCGACGCGATCGGCGTTGTCGTTGCAGCGGGTTCTGGTAGCGCTTCCGCCGGGGAAGCAGAGGACGATGGCACAGTGGGCATCGCCCCGCCCGCATCGCTACGCTCAGGCGTCGCGGACGTGGCTTCTTCGATCTGTTTCTTTTTCTTCTTTGCTCGCTCCTTTTTTCCGCCGCCAAAAAAGCTGTTGATCATGCTGCTGAGATCGCGGCCGACCAGCCGTTCCACCAAATTTGTGCTGGGCCGATCAACGGTACCGACAACCTGAAAGTCGATGGCAGAGTAACCCGGCTCATTGATGGGCTGAAAATTCTCGCGGATCGCTTTGAAAAGCTGGCCACGAATTCTGTCATTGATTGCGAGTTGAGAATCGAGTTTCAACTTACCGTCAAACGCAACTGTGCCAGACGCAGTGAGGCGAATATTTGGCGAGCGCAAGATCAGTTCGTCGATCGTGACCAAGCCCGCGCTCAAATGATATTTTGCTTCAGCTTGCGCCAGATGAAGCTCCTTTAGCTCTTCGATCTGGAGAACCTGCCCGAGCAACACGAGCAAGCTATATTGTTGAATCCGCCCGTCACGCAGGAAAATTTCGCCGTTGCCAATGAGCGCATTCGGGTCGGCAGTTTTCCCAGAAGCCTGAAAACTTCCCTCCAACTTGCCGTTGACCATTCCTTTGGGGCCGCCGGCATTTTCAACAATCTGATCGGCCAGCACATCACGAAACTTTACGCTCGTGGTGAACGGGGAATCCTCCGCTTCCGGTTGCATGGCAAAATAGCCGTTGATCTCGCCGCTTGCAGCGTGCGCAGAAATCTTGGATAGCTCCAGTACGTCGGGCTCGTAGCGAAGCTGGGAATGCAGTTGTTCGAGAAAAAAGCGGTCCCGCAACGAAATTCTTGCCACCTTGGTGTCGCCGCGAAGCGCCAGCGCGCTGCGAATCCGACTCTGAAAATCCACCCCACTAAAGCTCGCGAGCAGTGCGCCGGCCTGATCGAGAAAACTGAAATTGCCACCTTTAATACTCACTCGTCGGACTTCCGGAGCCACTGCAAGTCTCGGTTCCTCTCTGGACGGTTTACTGCTGACGGTGACCTCGGATCCAGAGGGAGGATTAGCTGGTGCGGCGGTAACCGCGGGAGCGGCCCTCGTTTGGACAAATTCGCTTTCTACTTGTGGCTGCGAGACGCTTGCAGCCTGTTGCGCGGAAACAGCAGGCGGCTGTACTTCTTGTGAGCTGGGTAATCTCCATTTTCCTTCAGCGTTCTGCGGCCAAACGACGTTGGGATTGATGAGCAAGACTTCCTTGATCACGAGCCGTCGAGAAAAAAGCGAGAGGAAACTCACGCGCAGCCGAAATGTTCTTGCTTCGAGGAAATGCCTTGGACCCACAGAGGAAGTCTGTGCAATTGTAATGCCGCTCAGCTCCAGTCCGCCCCATGGAGTCACGCTCATGCTGCTAATTGCCAGCGGCGCGCCGAGGCGTCGGCTCAGCTCCTGCTGAATCTTTGCTTGTGCGCCCTGCGATTGCACATACAAGTTCACGCCGATCAAGAGAACCGCGCCGAGCCCAATCACCACCCCTAGAGCAATCAACGTTATCCGGCGCAATTTTTTCACCTCTGAGACGTTACGCAGCCCGAGTTTGAAAGAAAAGATCAAAGCCCTCCGTTACTTTCCCGTGTGACTGATACAGTTGTCATTCTCAATCCGGCGGCAGGCAGTCCCGAAAGTCTTAGGGATTGCCAGGAGCGTGTCGAATCGATCGCCCGCGGTTGCCCGATCCGCGTTACAACGCAGGCGGGCGAAGCGGAAGCGCTGGCCCGGCGCGCCGTCGAGGACGGCTTTGCACGAGTCGTTGCAGCGGGCGGCGACGGAACAGTCAACCAAGTGGCAAACGGCCTGGCCGGCACTTATGCCGCGTTGGGTCTTCTGCCCATGGGCACAGTGAACGTTTTCGCAATGGAGCTTGGTCTACCATTGAACAATCTGCAGCTTTGCTGGGAAATCATCGAGGGTGCGAATAAGCGTCTGGTCGATCTGCCGAGCGCGAATGGAAAATATTTTGTGCAGCTTGCTGGCGTTGGGCTCGACGCACAAGTCGTCAAGGAAACCAGCCTCGCGTCAAAGCGCAGTTTCGGTCCGCTAAGCTATCTCATCTCAGCAGCACAGATTGCAGCTCGGCAACCGCCGAAACTTTATATTGAGTCGGAGAGCGGATCTGTAGGCGAAGGATCGTTTGTTCTCATCGGAAACGGGCGCCTTTACGGCGGCCCTTTCCCATTTTTCAAGCGCGCCATCATCGATGATGGTTTGTTTGATGTTGTCGTGTTTAAACGGCTCGGCTATCTCGAAATCATTAAATACCTCCAAGACGTCATATTCAGCTCCGAAATCCGCGCTCCTGAAATTGAATATTTCCAGACTCGCCACCTGCACATAACGAGCGAACAGGATGTCCCCCTGGAGCTTGATGGGGAGCTGGCTGGCAACTGTCCGGTTGAATTCCAGATCCAGCAAAAAGCGCTTCGTGTTCTGGCGCCATCTCCGACGTCGTAGGCCAGCGCTGCGCGTCAATTGGTCATTGCATCAAAATCGCGGATGTTTTGCGCGATGGATGGCGGGGATCATTGGATTCGGGAGAAAGCGGCGGCATCGCTGAACCCTTCGCAGGTCGAGACTACTCTGATCCAGCTCAGCGAACGATGGCCGGCGAACGCGTTGCCCGTTGTCAGCGTCATCGAACAATTCCCGCTGGGTGAAGCGGCTCTACTTCATCTTCTGGCGGTCTCGAGCATTTGCGCGACGAGGTTGACGCAGAATCCCGACACGCTCCTGTGGCTTTCCCAACCTGAAGTGTGTCTGGCCTCGCGCGGGTACGCAGAAATGCTCAGCGAGTTGCACGCTTTGGCGGGCGATTCTGTGGCAAAACAAGATTTTGCGGCGCTTCGTTTCTGGAAAGGCCGCGAAATGACGCGCGTTGCGCTTCGCGAACTTGCGAATGTCGCACCGCTTGAAGAAACGACCGGCGAACTTTCACAGATCGCCGAGATTTGCATCCGTCGGGTGTTCGAACATTGGAACGCCGACCTGCGACAACGCCATGGATCGCCAACGGCGGAATTTTCTATTCTCGCGCTCGGAAAACTCGGCGGCGGCGAGCTGAATCACAGCTCGGATGTTGACCTTCTTTTTCTCTACAGCGAGGAAGGCCAGCTCACGCCGCACATTTCCTATCACGAATTCTTCAACCGGCTGGGAAAAAGGATCCTCGACACATTTTCGACTCTACATCCGGCGGGATCACTTTTTCGGGTCGATCTGCGGCTGCGCCCAGAAGGCTCGGCAGGCCCGCTCGCGCGATCGCTCGATAGCATGGAAAATTACTATGCTGGCTTCGGCGAAACCTGGGAGCGCCTCGCGCTCATCAAGGCGCGAGGCATCGCCGGCAGCCGTGAGCTGGCGTATGAATTCCTGCGGCAACATCAGCCTTTTATTTATCCGAAGAGCGCGACGCCCGATCTGCTCGAGGAAATCGCCAACATCAAGCGCCGCATCGAACGCGATGTGGTTGGACCGGAGAAGCTCCATCGTGACGTGAAGCTTGGCATCGGCGCTATCCGCGAAATCGAATTCATCGTACAGGCCCTGCAGCTCATCAATGGGGCGTGGCATCCGTTCCTCCAAGAACCGAGCATGCTCAAGGCGTTGCGAGCATTGCGTGAATTGAATTTTCTCCCTCACGAGGAAGTTTTGGCCCTCGATAACGCGTATCGGTTTCTGCGCCGCGTCGAGCATCGTCTGCAAATCGAGGCCGAACAGCAGACCCACACTGTTCCAGAAGAGCCGGAAGTGTTGGGCCGCCTCGCTCGCAGTCTCCGCTTTTCATCCGCTGAGGACTTCACCGCGGCGCTACAAGCGAGAATGGGCGCAGTCCGTCCGATTTTTCAACGGATCATCTCCGAAACGCCTGCGGAGCTGGCCAAAATCAATCTGGAAATTTTCAATGACCCGAAACGCGCAGCGAAAGCTTTGGGAGATCTCGAACGTGGGCCGGGGAGTTTCCACGTGGCGCCGCGGACCAGACAAATAGCTCGGAAGCTGCAGCCGGTCTTGCTGGATTGGCTGGCGAAGGCAGCGGATCCGGACGCAACTCTCAATCAATTCATTCGTTTCGTGGAAGCTTACGGCCTGCGCAGTTTGCTTTTCGAATTGCTCGTCGCGAACCCGAAATTGCTTGAGTTGGTCGTCAAGACTTTCGATGCTAGCCGCTTTGCCGGCGACTTGTTGATTCGCCGTCCGCAACTGCTCGAAGAGATCACACGCGACCCAACGTTCTCCGACGCCAGATCGATGGCCGAGCACCTGCGGCGCCTCGATTCCCTGGGCGCGAGCGCGTTCCACCTCGATCCGGTCCGCGCGTACCGGCAGCGGCAAGTCCTGCGTGTGATGCTTCGCGATGTCCTTAATTCTGGTAGGCCGGCAACCTCGAAGAACTTGGGGCCTGAGCTTTCTGATTTAGCGGAAGCTTGCCTGCTCTTTACGACCCGCCTCCTCGCGGGCAAGCAGTTGACTGTGATTGCTCTCGGAAAATTTGGCGGACACGAGCTCAGCTATGGCGCCGATCTCGATGTTTTGTTCGTCGGCCTGGCGCACCCTAGCGAGACGAAGGCGGGCGAAGAGGTTCGGGCCGCGCAAGATTTAGTTGTCAACATGGCGCAACCGACCTCCGAAGGAAACATTTGGGTTCTCGATGCGCGGCTGCGCCCTGAAGGCGAAAAAGGCCCGCTGGTTTGTCCTCCGGAGACTTACCAAACGTATTATGAGAGTCGCGCGCAGCTCTGGGAAATTCACGCGCTGACTCGCGCGCGGCCGGTCACCGGTCCGCTGGGCGCTCGATTCATCCAGATGGCGCAACATTACTGGAGAAAAGCCAGCCAGCGCCCCGATCTCTTCGAGCAGATCGACAACATGCTTGAGCGGATTCGACGCGAACGCGGCAGCGGATCAGATTTTCTTGAGTTCAAAACGGGAGTCGGCGGCATGATCGAAGGCGAATTTCTGGTGCAAGCACTGCAAATGCGCGAAAATATCTGGGAGCCGAACTGGGAGCGCGCGGTCGATCAATTGCGTGAGCGCGGAATCCTGAACAATGCCGAAGCCGCGAGAGTCAAGAAAGCTTACGGCTTGCTCCGCCGGTACGAATCAGCTTTGCGACGTTACGAGAATAAAGCTGTCTCATCCCTTCCCCGCGACCCGGGCGAACAGCGAGAAGTTTCGGTTCGCCTCGGCTACGATGACTTCGAAGCGTTTCGCCGCGATTATCTTGACGCGCGTGAAGGGATTCACGCGCTCTACGAACAGCACGTAAAGCCAAGGAGGGGCGATTAGCCTCGCCTCAACGCTTCAACTCCCTAACCGGGAATGCCTTTGAGCATTTCAGTGTTCGTCGGGAATTTTTTGACGAACATCAGCAGACGTTGAATGGCTTCCTCCGGTTTGTGACCGGCCAGGCCGCGCCGGATGAGATTGATTTTTTCCAGTTCCCACGGTTGCAACAGCAGTTCTTCGCGCCGCGTTCCGGACAGGAAGATGTCGATTGCGGGATAAATCCGCTGGTCGCTGATTTTGCGATCCAGCACCATTTCCATGTTTCCCGTGCCTTTAAATTCCTGAAAGATCAATTCGTCCATGCGGCTGCCTGTTTCAATCAGCGCCGTGGCGACAATCGTCAGAGAACCGGCTTCCTCCGTATTGCGCGCGGCAGCGAAAATCTTTCGCGGAATTTCCATGGCGCGGGCGTCGATGCCGCCGCTCATTGTGCGGCCGCCGCCGGACAATGCGTTATTGAACGCGCGCGCGGTACGCGTAATTGAGTCGAGTAGGATGAAGACGTGCTTGCCCACTTCGACCAACCGTTTTGCCCGCTCGATGGCCAGTTGCGAAATGCGGGTGTGACTCTTGATATCGCTGTCGTTCGAACTCGCCATCAATTGCGCGGTGGGATGCGACCGGCGAAAATCGGTCACTTCCTCCGGGCGTTCATCGACCAGAAGAATAATCAGGATCATCTCCGGATGGTTCTTTGCGACCGCATCGGCGATGTGATGCAGCAGTGTCGTCTTGCCTGTGCGCGGTGGCGCGACAATCAAACCGCGCTGCCCCATGCCCAACGGCGTCATCAGATCCATGATCCGCGTCGTGTAGCGATCCGGCACAGTTTCGAGCTTGATTTTTTTGTCCGGATTGATGGTGGTCAATTCCTCAAACGGGCGGAGACCTTGATATTTCGCCGGCTCTTCGCCATTGATCTTGAGTAGCTTCACCAATTGCGGGCCACGGCTGCCGCGCCGGGTTTCACCGTAAATCCACATCCCGTCGCGCAAGGCGAAACGACGCACAATTTCAGGAGTGACGAAGATGTCCAGTGGCGTCTGGACAAAGTTGCGTTTTGAATCGCGCAGGAACCCGAAGCCTTTGCCGGAAATTTCAATGATGCCTTCGCCAAACTCCGGCTCAGTCTGAACTGGTTCGCCAGTTTCGACAGCGCCCTCCACTGCTTCGCGGCCGCCTAAAGCGGGTCGATCAAGGGTCTCGACATCAGTGACCGCACCGGCAGGATCAGTATTGGTTGATGAAGAATTCGGCGACTCGCCGGAATCATCGCGCCTGAACCGGTCGCCCCGATCCCGATAACGTTTTCGCGGAAAACGACGGCGCGGGCGATGATGGCGTTGTTCCGGCAGGGCGGACTCAGTCGGCACGGGTTGGTTTTCGTTTTCTTCGTTCATAAGCTAAAATTCTTGGATGCGGCGTGGCACCGCCTTAACACGTTTCCTGTAAGCAACAGTTTTTCAGGCCGGCAACCTGGCCAGCAATTCGTCGGGAATTTCTAGATTTGAATAGACGTTTTGCACGTCGTCGTCCTCTTCGAGCGCGTCGCACAAGCGGAGCACCTGCCGCGCCGCGGCCTCGTCACTGACCGCGACTGTGGTATCGGGGATAAACGTAAACTTTTGCCCATCGGTAGTGACGCCTGCTTTCTTGAGCGCCTCAGCTACGGCGTAGAGCTGATCGTGGGAAGTGGTAACAACATACTGATCCTCCTCGGTTGTCAACTCCTCCGCGCCGGCCTCCAGAGCGATCTCCAATAGCCGGTCCTCGTCAATGCCCGACCGCGGGACAGTGATTTGGCCTTTCCGGTGGAACATGTACGAAACGCTTCCGCTCGAGGCCAGGTTGCCATTGTTCTGGGTGAAAATTCTCCTGATCTCCGCTCCCGTACGATTCTTGTTATCGGTCGCAGTTTCAACAATGATCGCCACGCCGCCGGGCGCGTAACCCTCGTAAACAATCTCGTAGAATTGTCCGCCGTCCCTGTCCTCGCCCGTGCCGCGTTTGATCGCCCGCTCGATATTATCGTTCGGCATGCTTTGCGCCCGTGCAGCCTGGATCGCGCTGCGCAGACGCGGGTTGCCACTCGGATCGCCTCCGCCTGCCTTTGCCGCGATGGTAATTTCCTTCGATAATTTGCTGAAGATCTTGCCGCGTTTCGCGTCGATCGCGCCCTTAAAGCGCTTGACCTTCGACCACTTACTATGTCCCGACATACGCGCGGATTCTGTGCAATTTGCTAATTGAGACCTGCGAATTTCCGAACAACACCTCGCCGAGAGAATGGCTAACGAGAAGGGAAACTAACGCGCAATATTCAATCGCAACAAGAGGGGTTTGTCAAGATGTTGCGAAGCGTTTGTCGGTAAGCGAAATAATCTTCAAATGAAAATCCTTCTTACAGGCATTCTCGGTGGAATCGTTATGTTTATCTGGACGTCGATTGCCCATATGGCGCTGCCTCTGGGCGAAGCTGGCATCCGCGAAGTTGCGAACGAATCGGCCGTCCTCAGCGCAATGCAGAGCAATATCGGCGACCAGACCGGTCTTTATATTTTTCCTGGACCCGGCGTTGAGAAAAACGCAACTCGACAGGAAAAGAACGAAGCGATGAAACACATGGCCGAAAAAATGGCAACCAACCCTTCCGGCATTCTCATGTATCACGCGCCCGGGCGTCCGTTCACGATTGGCAAATGGCTCGGGATCGAATTCGGCGCCGAACTGCTCGAAGCCATTTTGGTCGCGTTCCTTCTGGTGCAAACGCGCATTGTAAGTTTTTCCGGCCGGGTGGGTTTTGTGCTCGTTGCCGGAATCCTGGCGGCCATTACGACGAACGTTTCCTACTGGAACTGGTACGGCTTTCCTTGCGTTTACACGGCCAGTTACATGTTCATCCAGATCGTCGGCTTCCTTCTTGTGGGAGTTGTTGCTGCGCTGGTCTTGCCAAAGGGCGTTTCCCATTGACGCGAATCGCTAAGGTTTCGCACGAAGTTCCCGCACCGTCAGTGCCGGCCGGCCATTCACGGTTCCGTACGTTGCTTCAGCTTTGCCATCGCTACGTTTGAAGCGCCGTTCCTTAGCGGTGTTGTCCGGCGTCCACGTGGTCCCGGCAGCATTTACCTTCAGGAATCTCATGATCTCTTTTTCGGAAAGATCGGTGCCCTTGACGTTGAAATACGTTTCCGAAACGCTCCGGCCATTAGCGAAGATTACCTGGTAAAGGTAGCGATCTTTATGGTAAAGAACGCTGACCGTTCCGTCATCACGCAAACGTCGCTGCACCAGGTTGCCGTATGAGTCATCAATTTTGTCGCTGCCGTCGCCCAAATTAGCCCAGCCGCAGGTCAAGGTTGCGAGAATCGCCAGAAGAACGAGGCTGAATTGCTTCACATTGTTCAGTCGGACAATTCACAGGAATCTGCAACCGCGCTCGCGCAATCCTCGGCTGAAAACGCCGCATCGTGCTAGAGTTCCCGGCTACAACATGAGCGACAACATTAACACGCGAGAATTTTCCATCAGCGATTACGACGCGGCGCTTCAGGTGTGGCAGCGCGTCGAAGGTCTTGAGATCGCCGAGGGTGACGACAGGAAGGGCGTCGCTCAATTTCTCGCGCGGAACCCAGGGCTGAGCAGAATGGCGGTTGACGGGCCGGCAATTGTTGGGGTCGCGTTATGCGGTCACGATGGACGCCGCGGACACATTTATCATCTGGCAGTTGATCCCTCTTATCAGGGACGACGGCTCGGTAAGCGTCTGCTGGATGAATGCCTCGATGGCTTACGCACGGCCGGGATACAACGCGTTATTATCCTGGTGGCTGACGACAACCATCGCGGTGCGGAATTCTGGAAGCACCATGGCTGGGAGGAAATTCCTGGCGCTGTTCCGATGGGAATTGATCTTTAGGCAATGCAGCGATTGGTGAGGCTAAGATCATAACCACAGCCTGTGAAGGTAGGCGGCAAATATTTTCGAACCATCTGGCTTAAACCGGAGGATGAACGCGTCGTTCAGCTGATCGACCAGCGATTTTTGCCGCATCGTTTCGTGATCGAAGAAGTCCGCACGGTCGAGCAGATGGCGACGGCCATTCGTGAAATGCATGTTCGGGGAGCGGGATTGCTCGGCGCAAGCGCAGGATACGGGATGTATCTTGCAGCAGTTGAGGCTGCGTCACGTCCTACAACTTCAAAATTCGATGAGCACATGGCCCGGGCAGCGAAACAGCTCAAGGCGACAAGACCAACAGCAGTCAATCTTTCCTGGGCGATCGAGCGGCAGCTAAAGAGCATCGGCGATGGACAAACCGCAGAAAAAAAGATCGCACTTGCTCTGAGCACGGCCGGACTGATCGCCAAAGAAGATGAAGAGCATTGTCGAATGATTGGGCAACATGGTTTGAAGCTTGTTCAGGAAATCGCTCAAAAGAAGATCGGAAAGCCCGTCAATGTGCTGACCCATTGCAACGCGGGATGGCTGGCGTTTGTCGATTACGGTTCCGCGACCGCGCCGATTTACGCCGCGCACGACTGCGGGTTTCCGGTCCACGTATGGGTGGCTGAGACCAGACCCAGAAATCAGGGCTCAAAGCTCACTGCCTGGGAACTCGGCGAGCATGGCGTGCCACACACGGTAATCGCGGACAGTGCAGCTGGCCATTTGATGCAACATGGCGAAGTCGACCTGGTGATTGTTGGGACCGATCGCACCACTTACACGGGAGATGTTGCAAATAAGATTGGGACATATCTAAAGGCGCTGGCGGCGAAGCAGAACAATATTCCTTTCTACGTCGCACTGCCTTCGAGTTCCTTTGACTGGAAGATGCGCGACGGGTTGAAAGAAATTCCGATCGAACAGCGCGGCGCGGAAGAAATAAAACACGCTGATGGATGGTTTGATGGGCAACAGATCGAGGTGCGCATTGCCCCAAAGGGGAGTCCCGCCGCAAACTATGGATTTGATGTTACGCCGAGACACTTGGTGACCGGACTGATTACCGAGCGCGGCGTGTGCGAAGCAAACGAGAAAAGTATTTTCTCCCTTTTTCCTGAGCACGCACTGTGAGCGAATACGTAAAGTTCACATGTGAACGCACAAACGCGGAGTTCACTGCGTTCGATGGATTTGCCGAATTGAATGCATACAGGCGGCAGCTTCGTGAGTTGCGACTGATTGGCGTGGACTCTAATGGTGTTGGGTTCGGCAACCTGAGCGTGCGAGACGGCGCGACCAAAAATTTTTATATCACCGGATCGGCGACTGCTGGAATACCTGAACTGACGCTGGCGGATTGCGCGAAAGTCCTGGCTTACGATTTCGAAAGGAACTGGGTGGGATATGAAGGGTCAACGATTCCTTCGTCGGAATCGTTGACGCATGCTGCGATTTACGAATTCGATGCAAAGGTCGGGGCGGTTATTCATTGCCACGATTCGCGATCGTGGGCGGTTATTCTAAATCAGGCTCCGACAACGTCGAAGACCGTTAAGTACGGCACACCGAGAATGGCGTACGAAATAATGCGGCTGTTCAGAGTGACCGATCTGCACAGCAGAAAGATTCTTGCCATGGCCGGGCACGAAGGAGGTATTGTCACGTTCGGCAGAGATCTCGAAGAGGCATTTGCTGTTCTAATGCATGAGCGAAAGGAATCATCTCCTTGCGTTAGCAGCGCTTTCCATAAACGTACTCCTGCGTGATGACGACTGAATTTCCTGAACAACGGCGGGGCATTACCCGGCGAACGTTTCTCGGGATGAGTCTGGCAAGTGGAGCCGCGCTTTTGGCAGGGAAATCCGATGTGATCTTTGGAGCTCAATCATCAACGACACCAAAAATGGCTATGAACACAACTTTTAAATTGGGCGGCGACCTCACATTGAACCGGCTTGGTTTTGGGGCAATGCGTATCACCGGCGAAGGCATTTGGGGCTGGCCGCCGGATCGAGCGAACGCACTCAAGGTTCTCAGACGCGCGACCGAACTGGGCGTGGATTTGATCGACACAGCCGATGCGTATGGGCCGGACACGAGCGAATTGCTCATAGCCGAAGCGCTCCATCCTTATCCGAAAGGACTCGTCATCGCGACAAAAGGCGGTCTCACACGGCCGGGACCCGGCGAGTGGGTGCCAAATTGCCGACCCGAACATCTCAAACAAGCTGTCGAAGGAAGTCTGAAGCGACTGCACCTGGAGCGGATCGATTTGTATCAATTGCACACTGTCGATCCTAAAGTCCCGATTGAAGAATCGCTCGGTGCGCTTAAGCAAATGCAAGACGCCGGCAAAATCCGGCACATCGGATTATCCAATGTCGATCCAGACGAAATCACACGTGCCCGCAAGATCGTTCCGATCGTCAGCGTGCAGAACCGGTACAACGTTGAGGATCGCGAATCGGAAAATGTTCTGGTCTATTGCGAGAAAGAGAATCTTGGGTTCTTGCCATGGTTCCCTATCGGCGGAGGAGGCGGTTTGAAACCTGAGAACCCGCTGAATACGGCGGCCAAGGCGCACGGCGTGAGTGTCTACCAAGTCG
>WNFQ01001853.1_pt1 | contig 15171 bp, 16 predicted proteins | sample 5400171 | NCBI WGS metagenome assembly WNFQ01 (sample SAMN13153356, study PRJNA577476) | soil metagenome | isolation source: 20 cm soil under Madrone tree | place: USA:California | collected 2016-06-14
AGCATCGCGCGCTTCCCCTTCGGCGGTTCAAGGAGCCTGTCTGAGTATTTCGCGTGGCCGCGACCGCGGCAGATTTCCCCTCAGTCGAGGCGGAGCCGACGCGGTTGGGCTAGGACCCAATAAGGAGGCGACAACGATGGATGAGGGGAAATCTGCCCGGGCCCGAAGGGTTGGCAAGGAGAGGGGCGTCTGCGGCGTTGCACGGCTTGCCCGTGGTAACCACCACGGGCCGCGCCGCGCGCCTTGCATCCGCTCCCTCTCCTTGCCAACGCGGCTCACGAGAAATACTCAGACAGGCTCCTAGTTTATGCGCACTCACTATTGCGGTCAGGTCGGCGAGTCGTTGATCGGTCAGGTGGTCACCGTGGCCGGCTGGGCCCATCGGCGCCGCGACCATGGCGGCGTCATCTTCGTCGACCTTCGCGATCGCGAAGGACTGCTGCAGATCGTGTTCGATCCGGATCGGGCGGCCGTTTTTGCGCTGGCGGAGCGAGTCCGCAATGAATACGTCCTCAAGGTCACGGGTCTGGTGCGCGCTCGTCCGGGCGGGACGGCCAACGTCCATTTGAAGTCGGGCCAGGTCGAGTTGCTGTGTCATGAACTCGAGATATTGAACCGCTCGGATCCGCTGCCTTTTCAGTTGGATGAACATGTGAGTGAAGAGGTGCGTCTGCGTTTTCGCTACCTCGATTTGCGGCGCGAGGAGATGCGCGATCGCTTGTTGTTGCGTCACCGCATCACGCGCGCCATGCGTCACTATCTGGACGACGCGGGATTCGTCGATATCGAGACGCCGATGCTCTCGAAGGCCACGCCGGAGGGCGCGCGCGACTATCTGGTGCCGAGCCGCACTCACGCCGGCAAATTCTTCGCGCTGCCCCAATCGCCGCAGATCTACAAGCAGCTGTTGATGATCGCGGGCTTCGATCGCTACTACCAGATCGTGCGGTGTTTTCGCGACGAAGACCTGCGGGCCGACCGGCAGCCCGAGTTCACGCAACTCGATATCGAAACATCGTTCCTCGATCAGAAAGACATCCAAGTGTTGATGGAAGGTCTGGTGCGGCACTTGTTCAAGCAGGTGCTGAACGTCGAGCTACCGAATCCGTTGCCCACGATGACCTATGCGGAGGCGATGCGGCGCTACGGTTCCGACAAACCGGATTTGCGCGTGCCCCTCGAATTGGTGGACGTGGCCGACCTGGTGAAGGGCTGCGATTTCAAGGTGTTTGCCGGTCCCGCAGCGGACCCTCGCGGCCGCGTGACGGCCTTGTGCGTGCCGCAGGGCGGCAAGCTCTCGCGCAAGGAAATCGACGATTACACCGCCTACGTGGCACGTTACGGCGCGAAGGGATTGGCCTACGTCAAGGTCAACGAGATCGCCAAGGGCCGCGAAGGTTTGCAGTCGCCCATCTTGAAATTCTTGAGCGATGCGGCGGTCGCCGGCATTCTCGAGCGCACGTCGGCGCGTGACGGCGATCTGATTTTCTTCGGTGCCGATTCGGGCAAGGTGGTGAGCGACGCCTTGGGTGCGTTGCGCCTGAAGGTCGGGCAGGACCTCAAGCTCGTGGCATCCGGATGGCGGCCCTTGTGGGTGGTGGACTTCCCGATGTTCGAGTACGACCCGGAGTCAAGGCGCTGGGCGGCCATGCATCATCCCTTCACCAGTCCCGCGAATCCGGATTACGCCGCCCTGTCGGCGAGTCCCGGAGAGGCGCTGGCGAAAGCCTATGATCTGGTCCTCAACGGTTCCGAGATCGGCGGGGGATCGGTGCGCATCCACACCCAGGAACTGCAGTCGGTGGTGTTCGATTTGCTGGGTATTTCTCCCGAAGAGGCGCGGACGAAGTTCGGCTTCCTGTTGGACGCGCTCAAATACGGCGCGCCGCCGCACGGCGGGATCGCCTTCGGTCTGGACCGGCTGTCGATGTTGATGGCGGGGGCGGAAAGCATTCGCGACGTCATTGCGTTCCCGAAGACGCAGACGGCAGCGGATCTGCTGATGGATGCGCCGACCGAGGTGAGCGAAGCACAGCTCAAGGAACTGCACATTCGGGTCCGTGCACCGATCAAGGTCGAGTAGCCGTTGGAGACGCTCGAGCCGCCAGATCCGGTCGAGCCCCTGGAGCCCGCGCGAACAGGCTTTCGACGCCCGGAATCCGTGTTGATCGTGATCCACACGGCGGCCGGCGAGTTCCTACTGTTGGAACGTCGCCGGCCGCCGGGATTCTGGCAATCCGTCACGGGCAGCCTGGAGTGGGGCGAGATGGCTGACGATGCGGCGCGCCGCGAGGTCATCGAAGAAACCGGGATCACACAGGGGTTCCTGCGGAATCTGCAGTGGACGCAGGTATTCAAGATCCTACCGTCGTTCGGCAGGAAGTATGCCCCCGGCATCACGACCAATCTGGAGCACGCTTTTGCGCTGAAACTTCCCGATCGGGTGCCTGTCACCTTGAGCGCGAAGGAACACGTGCAGTATCGCTGGGCGTCGGCCGCCGAGGCCATCGACACGGTCACCTCCAGCACCAACCTCGCCGTCATTCAGCAACTGCGGCACTAGAACGGAAGCTCCTGCCATGCGGACGGTCGTGGTCTATGTTCACGGGCTGTGGCTCAAGGGCGGGGAGTCGTTTCTGCTGCGCCGCCGATTGTGCCGGGCGCTCAACGCCGAAAGCCGCGTATTCCCCTATGCATCCGTGGGGGCCGGCGTCACGGACAATGCCATGGCGCTGGGAAAGTACCTGCAGGCCATAAAGACCGACACCCTCCACCTCGTCGCTCACAGCATGGGCGGCCTGGTGATTCTCAAGCTGTTCGAATTGAGCGTCGTGCCCCAGGGTCCTCTGGCCGGCGTGGCGCAAGGGCTGCCGCCGGGGCGGATCGTGCTGACAGGGTCGCCGGTAAGGGGCAGCCGCTCGGCGGAGCGCCTTGCAAGCCTGCCCTTCGGGCGGTCGCTGCTGGGGCTGTCGGCGTCCGACTTGCTGTCGGCGCACCGTGAACGCTGCTGGCTGGGCGGCCGCGATCTCGGGGTCATCGCCGGCGACTTGGGCGTGGGCCTGGGAAGACTGCTGGGACGCATGCCGGCGCCCAACGACGGCACGGTATGGCTCGACGAAACCGACCTTCCGGGCGCGGCGGAGCAGCTCCGGGTGCACGTGAGCCACACCGGCATGATGTTCTCGGCCGAAGTGGCGAGACAGGTGGCGGCGTTCCTGAGAGACGGTCGCTTTTCTGGGTGATTTCCGCCTTGGCGCCGGCCGCTGCCCGGCGCGCCGGCCTACTCGTGCGCGCCGGCGTCCAATTGCTTCAAGCGGTAGAGCAGGTCCAACGCCTCGCGGGGGCTCAACGCATTGGGGTCCAAGGCGCGCAGGGCCTCCAGCGCCGGGGATTCCGGCGGCGTCGATTCCGTCCGAGGCGCGACGAACAACGGCAGTTCGGTCTGCGGCGACGCGGAGCTTCGAAGAGCGTCGCGCTCGCGTTCCAGTTCCGTCAGATATCGGCGAGCTCGAGCGGTGACGGATTTAGGTATGCCGGCGAGCGCCGCCACTTGCAGGCCGTAGCTTTGATTGGCCGGGCCCTCCTTCACGCTGTGCAGGAACACGAGCTTGTCGCCGTGTTCGACCGCCTCGACGTGCACGTTGACCACGCCGGGTGCCTCGGTGGCGAGACTGGTGAGTTCGAAATAATGCGTGGCGAACAGGGTGAATGCGCGGATCTTGGCGGCGATGAATGCGGCGCAGGCCCATGCCAGCGACAATCCGTCGAAGGTGCTGGTGCCGCGGCCCACTTCGTCCATCAGTACCAGGCTTTTGTCCGTGGCGTTGTTGAGGATGTTGGCGGTCTCGGTCATCTCCAGCATGAACGTCGATCGCCCGCCGGCAAGATCATCGGAGGCGCCGATCCGGGTGAAGATGCGATCCAGCGGCCCGAGCACGGCGCGCTTCGCGGGTACGAAGCAACCGACGTGCGCGAGGATGGCGATCAATGCCGTCTGGCGCATGTAAGTACTCTTGCCCCCCATGTTGGGGCCGGTGATGATGAGCATGCGCCGCGCCTCGTCGAAGCGCAGATCGTTGGGAATGAAAGGCTCGCGGCCGGCGCGCTCGACCACGGGATGCCGGCCCTGACTGATGAACAGCATGGGATGATCCACCAGTTCCGGCCGCGCGCAGTCGAGCGTTGCGGCGCGTTCCGCAAAGCACGTGAGCACGTCGACCTGCGCGATGGCCGCAGTGGTTTGCTGCAATGCCTGGAGCCGTGCGGTCAAGGTCGTGAGCAGGGCGTCGTACAACTCCCTCTCGCGCGCCAGGGCGCGGTCGCGGGCGCCCAAGACCTTGTCCTCGAACGATTTGAGCTCGGGCGTGATGAATCGCTCTGCGGATTTGACGGTCTGGCGCCGCAGGTAGTCCGCGGGTACCTGGGCCGCCTGGCTGCGGTTCACTTCGATGAAGAAGCCCTGTACGCGGTTGAATCCCAGCTTGAGGCTGGACAGCCCGGTGCGTTCGCGCTCGCGCCGTTCAAGCTCCAGCAGGAATTGCTCGGTGTTGCTGCCCAGCAGCCGGAGTTCGTCCAGCTCCGCGTCGTATCCCGGCGCAATCACACCGCCGTCGCGCAAATAGTGCGGCGGCGCTTCGACGATCGCACGCTCGAGTACGGCATGCTCATCGCGGTGATCGCTCAATTCGCCCAGGAGTTGCTGCAGCAGAGGCGAAGGGGCTGATTCCAGCATCGTGTCCAGGGACCGGTGGACGCCCGGCAACGTGCCGAGGGCGGCGCGCAGCTGCGTGAGGTCCCGCGGCCGCGCGGATCGAAGCGCAACCCGCGCCAGTATCCGCTCCAGGTCGCCGATCGATCGCAACATCTCCGACAGTGCAACGTGACGGGCGCCGTCGATGAGCGTCGCGACTGCGTGATACCGCAGCCTGAGCGCATCGTGATCGCGCAGCGGCCGATGCAGCCAGCGGCGCAGCAGCCGCGCGCCCATGGCGGTGGCGGTGTGATCGAACACGCCGGCGAGCGTGAGTTCCGGTCTGCCGGCCAGGCTTTCGTCGAGTTCCAGATTGCGCCGCGTTGCCGGATCCATGATGAGCGCGGCGTCGCGTTCTTCGGTGGTGATGGACAGCAAGTGCGGCAACGCCGCCTTTTGCGTCTCGCGAACGTAGGCAAGCAGCGCGCCGGCGGCCGCGACGGCGAGCGGCTTGTCGGCACAGCCAAAGCCGGCCAAATCGCGCGTGTGAAATTGCTCGGCCAACGCACGCGACGAAGATTCGGCGTCGAAATGCCAGGGTGCGCGCAAGCGCCAGGGCCGATCCTGCCCACCGGACCCGCCGGCCAGCGCCGGCTGGGCGCCATCGGGCGCCAGGATCTCCGCGGGCCGCAGCCGCTCGATTTCCGCATCGAGCGCCGAGAGTCCGCTGAGTTCCATGACGCTGAAGCGCCCGGCCGACAAGTCGAGCCAGGCGAGACCGTAGCGGCCGCCGGCACCGCAGACGCTCGCGAGTACATTGTCGCGTCGCTCGTCCAGCAAGGCCTCATCGGTGACGGTGCCTGGCGTGACGATGCGAACCACCTCGCGCTCCATGGGGCCCTTGGTTTTACCGGGCTCGCCGCGCTGCTCGCAAATCGCCACCGATTCGCCCTTGCGCACCAGCTTCGCCAGGTAGGAGTCGAGCGTGACCGCCGGCACGCCGGCCATCGGAATCGGCGCACCTGCCGAGGCGCCCCGCTGCGTGAGCGCGATGTCGAGCAACTGCGCGGCGCGGCGCGCATCGTCGTAGAACATTTCGTAAAAATCGCCCATGCGATAGAACAACAGGACGTCGGGATGCTGCGCCTTGATGCGCAGGTACTGCTGCATCATGGGGGTGTGGTCCTGAACGGTATTGGGGTCAGACATGATTCAGCGGCTTAAAGGAGTGGTACTACCCGCAGATTATTATAAATTATATGGGGCTTTCATAATTATGAATTTTCTATATAATTTCTCATAATGAAGCTCAACCAGATTTGGCACTGCCCTCGCCCTGAACTTGCGAAGAGTTACCTCTCTTTACTGCAGGCAGGACCCGTCGTATCAACGACCATCTTTGCTCCGCGCCGTACCGGAAAAACTGTTTTCTTACGGCAAGATCTGATGCCGGCGGCCGAAAAGGCGGGCTTCTTGGTTGCCTATTCGGACCTATGGCAGACTCGTCTGAGTCCCGGCATAGCTTTAATTCGGGGGTTGGAAGAAGCACTCGAGCCCAAGACTCTTACACAGAAAGCTTGGACTAAGCTACAGGAGCCCGTCAAGAAAGTGAGAGCCAAAGGCGACCTAGGCGGCATCAGGGGGGAGTTGGAAGTCGAACTCGCGGATCCAAAAAAAGAGTCGTCCGATATGGCACTGCGTATCGAAGAACTCATTGGCAAGCTGGTAGCGAAAAAACCGCTTCTGTTGCTCGTCGATGAAGCTCAGGAGTTGGCACGCACTCGAGAAAATGAACTGATCGCTACGGCGCTGCGCACGGCTCTTGCCAAACACCGGGACAAAATGCGAGTCGTTTTCACAGGCTCCTCCCGATCACAATTGTCGCATGTGTTTTCGAATACCGACGCGCCATTGTACACAGTGGGCGGCGCTGTCCAAGATTTTCCATTGCTGGGCCGAGAACTGATCGAGTTCGTCGTTGGAAAATTCTTTTCATCGACGCAACGCTCACTGGATCCCGACGAACTTTGGAAAGCGTTCCTAGGCTTCCACCAGCAACCCGAACCGCTTCTCGAGGCCGTAGTGGCAATGATGATGGACCCATCGATATCCTTGGCGAAGGCGTGTGCGCTCGAGCGTGCGAACCAAGATCGAGATGAGAACCATGAGAGTACCTGGGCATCTCTGGATGACTTACAAAGGCATTTAGTCGAGTTATTTGCCGACAAACCGACCGCGAAACCCTTCAGTACCGAGGTCCGTAAACGCCTCGCCAAAGCGATGGGGCTGAATGCGATTGAAAGTGTGACAATTCAGTATGCGCTGCGGAGGCTGGCGGAGAAAACTATTGTGACCAAATCGGCCCGCAACCTGTATATCTTTGAAAGCGATGCGTTCGAACGCTGGGTGAAAACGATGGCAGCGGTCTCGACCGCAAAGAATCTAACGAGAAAAAGATAGTTGCCGGGCGAGTCACGCTTCCATAAATGCCGCTGAGCACCAGAACAACAGGACGTCGGGATGCTGCGCCTTGATGCGCAGGTACTGCTGCATCATGGGGGTGTGGTCCTGGCCGGGATCGCTGAGGACGGGGTTGTTGGAGGGCTGGTTAGTGGTCACTTCCGTGTATTGTCCACGTCTCGACCGCGGATCGCACGCACTACGCTGGCGGAAAGAGTCGGGTCGCATCAAATCACGATATGTTGCTTACATTGACGTTACCGGTCGTGCGCAGCACAGCGCTATTCTCTTGCAAGGATGAAGGAGGCTCATTATATGGCCCGAGCAGTGTCGGAAATCGAGCGAGAGATTCGCGCTCTTCCAGATATGGAGAAGGAGCGCCTGCTCCGCGCACTTCTGGAGGAATTAGACGGTCCACCTGACCCGGATGTTGAGCTGGCGTGGCTCGACGAAATTCAGCGCCGAAGTCGTGATCTAGACGCTGGACTCGTGAAGACAATTCCAGCGGAAACGGTATTCGCTGAAATCGGGGCGAAGCTCGCTCGGCGATGAAACTGAGATTTCTTCCCGCTGCTCGGGAAGCAAATGGGACGACCTTTGGACTCCATCCATCGCGCGATCCCGCTGCAGCGTTTTTCGTTTCACTTGGTTTACCGAATTGGCAGCGACGAAATCACAGTCGTAGCAGTTGCGAATAAACGGAGGCGGCCTGGTTAGTGGCGCCAACGACCGTGAGTGCTGACGAGTTCATCGCTGATTGGCGTGCTTGCACGATGCCCTCATTGCTGGCATTCTGCAAGCATGACAGTTCAAATCAACATCCGTGATGTTCCCGAGAGGGTGCGCGACGAGCTCGCGGCCCGTGCGGCCTTGCAGGGCAAGTCGATGCAGGAATTCCTGCGCGCCGAGCTGGAGCGCCTGGCTGCGCGCCCTTCGGTAGACGCCTGGTTGCAGCAGGTGCGCAAGAGAAAACGCGCGACGCAGACTCGCGTTACCTCCAAGCAGATACTCGATCACAAAAACGTTGACCGACGGTGAGTATGGTCGTTGACTCTTCTGTGCTCGTCGCCGCGCTCGTTGACAGCGGCCCGCACGGCGTTTGGGCGGAAGACGTACTCGCAAGAGGTTCGCTGCACGCGCCTGAACTGGCACGTGCTGAAGCAACGAACATACTTCGTCGTCTGGAGCGCGCGAAGCTGATTACGACTCCCGAGGCAAACGGGGCCCAGGAAGACCTCATGCAGCTCGATATTGATCTGTTTTCTCTTGAGCCCTTCGCGGACCGCATCTGGGAATTACGTCACAGCGTGACCACCTACGATGCATGGTACGTCGCCATTGCCGAGGCGCTCAAACTGCCCCTCGCAACTCTGGACGAGGCCCTTGCCAAATCAAACGGTGTCGCTTGCGAGTTCCTGACCCCCGGACCCTAAATCGTGCGTTGAGGTTGGAAGCATGAATCACTCGATCCGAAATCCGTTACTGACACGTGCGCCGTTGGCGCGACTTCGTCCGACGCAGTTCACCGTCGGCTATGCGGAGGTGGAAGTCAAAGCCCGGCAATGGGCGCAGATCGGCAAGAAGCGGCGCAAGACCGAGCTCGAGTGCCACGTATTTCCAGCTGTGCTCGGGCCCGGCAAGGACTACTTCATCGTCGATCACCATCATCTCGGGCTGGCGCTCCTCGAGGAGGGTATGAAGGAAGTCTTCGTGACGCTATTGGACGATCTCTCCTGGCTGAAGCTGCCCATATTCTGGCGCACCATGGAATACCGGTCGTGGACACATCCTTATGACCGTAATGGCAACCGCCGGGATTACCGCGACATGCCGCAGCGGCTGACGCAACTGGAAGATGATCCCTACCGCAGCTTGGCGGGGCTGGTGCGCGGCGCCGGCGGATATGCGAAGGACCAGGCGCCCTTCGTTGAATTTCTTTGGGCCGATTTTTTTCGCCCGCAGATTTCCGCGCGTACGATCAAGAAGGAGCCCCGCCGCGCGACGCGCGAGGGCTTGCGATTGGCGCAGTCGCCTGAGGCGCGCTATCTGCCCGGCTGGAGCGGCAAGCGGGCGGCGTGAAGCCGCAGCGGCGCACTGCGATCGCGGGCGGAAGAACCCGGGGTCTGCGGTATCATGGTGATACGCATGAAGAATACCGATCCCGAGCTTGCACGCCTGGCCGTCCGTGTCGGAAAAGCGCTGCTGCGCAGCGAGCGATCGGTGGCGACGGCGGAGTCCTGCACCGGCGGCTGGATCGCCAAGGCGATGACCGACATCGCCGGCAGTTCACAGTGGTTCATCGAGGGGTTCGTCACCTACAGCAACGAGTCGAAGGCCCGCCGCCTCGGGGTGCCCATGTCGGTGTTGAACGCCCAAGGCGCTGTCAGCGAGGCCGTGGCGCGTGCGATGGCTCTCGGCGCTCTGCGCCGTTCGGGCGCACAAGTGGCGGTGGCGGTGACGGGAATCGCGGGTCCCGACGGCGCGGTGCCCGGCAAACCGGTGGGCACCGTGTGGCTGGCCTGGGCGGTCAAACGCGGACTCAAAATCCATGTAACCGCCGACCTCGAGCGCTTCTCGGGGGACCGGGAGGCGGTGCGCCGTAAGACGGTGCGAGCGGCATTGGCGGGTGTCTTGAAGCGATGACGGCGTCCGCTAGCGGTTCGACCGGCGGCCGGCTGCGTCTATTTTTTGCCGTCGTGCCGGATCCCGCCGCACGCGAACGGATCGCAGCCGCTTCTCAACCCCTGTCTCTGGAGCAGGGAGCGAGGCGCGTACCGCGCGAAAACTACCATATGACGCTCGCTTTCGTCGGCGAGGTCGCGGCATCGCAGCTGCCACTCATGCTGAACGTTGGAGCGGCGCAAAAGGAGCGCGCGTTCTCGGTCACGTTCGACGCATACGAATACTGGCCGAAGCCCGGCGTCATCGTGACTGCGGCACGCCTCATCCCCGACGAGTTGCATCGCTTATGGCGGCAACTCCATCGCGAACTTGCCGCGCACGCATGGGCGCTTGAGCCCAAGCCACTGCGCCCTCATGTAACTCTGGCGAGGAAGGTCTCGCAACCGCCTGTGCTGCAAGCAATGTCTGCGTTTGACTGGCGCGTGCGCGATTTCTGTCTCATGTGCTCCGATACGAGCGGCATTCGGTCCGCATATACAGTAGTCGATACCTGGTCACTACTGGATAGCGCCGAGAAAGCGTAGAAAAACTCTTCTAATTCGACGTATATGAGATGAGCGGCGGGCGCTGGATATGAAATAATAGAGCCACATTTTGTCGAGGACTCCCTATGGAAGAGAATCGTAAGAAAGCTCTCGCTGCCGCGTTGAGCCAGATCGAAAAGCAGTTTGGCAAAGGCTCCGTCATGCGCCTGGGCGATGCGGGCGCCACCTACGAGGTGGAATCCATCCCGACGGGCTCGCTGGGCCTCGACATTGCGCTGGGCGTGGGAGGAATTCCCCGTGGTCGCGTGATCGAGATCTTCGGGCCGGAGTCCTCGGGCAAGACCACGTTGACCCTGGCCATCATCGCCTCGGCGCAGAGCAACGGCGGCACCGCGGCCTTCGTGGACGCCGAGCATGCGCTCGATCCGGTCTATGCAGAGAAACTGGGCGTCAAGGTCAACGACCTCTTGGTGTCACAGCCGGACACCGGTGAACAGGCGCTCGAAATCACCGACATGCTGGTACGTTCGGGCGCCGTCGATGTCGTGGTGGTCGACTCGGTTGCGGCCCTCACGCCGAAGGCGGAAATCGAAGGCGAGATGGGCGACTCGCACATGGGCTTGCAGGCGCGCCTCATGTCGCAGGCTTTGCGCAAGCTCACGGGCAATATCAAGCGATCCAACACCATCGTGATATTCATCAACCAGATCCGCATGAAGATCGGCGTGATGTTCGGTAACCCTGAGACCACGACCGGCGGCAACGCGCTCAAGTTCTATTCGTCCGTGCGCATGGACATCCGGCGCATCGGCGCGATCAAGAACGGAGAGGAAGTGGTGGGCTCGATGACCCGGGTCAAGGTGGTCAAGAACAAGGTCGCGCCGCCGTTCCGCGAAACAGAATTCGAAATCATGTACGGCACCGGCATCTCCAAGGAGGGCGAACTCATCGAACTTGGTGTGCTGCACAACATGGTGGAGAAATCGGGCTCCTGGTACAGCTATAAGGGCGAGAGAATCGGGCAGGGCAAGGACAACGCCCGGACCTTCCTGCAGCAGCATCCGGAGATCTCAAAGGACCTCGAGGCTCAGATCCGCACCAAGCTGATTCCCGAGAAAGCGACCATGAATCGCGGTGGCGACGTCAAAGAGGCGTGAAGCCCCGGCCGGTGCAGGGACGAGACTGGTCGTAGACGCTCTCGATTCACGCGCGGCCCGCGCTTCCGCGCTCGACGCGTTGGCGCGCCGCGATTACGGCTCCGAGGATTTACGCCGCAAACTGCTCGATAAAGGTTACGATCCCGCCATCGTCGCGGACTTGATCGAGCGGCTATGCGGCGAAAAGCTCGTCGACGATCGCCGCTACGTGGAAAGCTTCATCAGCTATCGTGCGGCACGGGGTCAGGGGCCGCATCGGGTGCGCGCGGACCTTCAGAAAATCGGCCTGCAGGGTGAGATTGTCGAGCAGGGCCTGGCGGCCTATGGCGACTGGATCGCCGATTTGCAAAGGGCGCGCCAAAAGAAGTTTGGCGCACAGCTTCCGGCCCATTACGCTGACAGGCAGCGCCAAGCCCGATTTCTGGGTTACCGTGGTTTCACGGGCGCTCAGATACGATTGGCTTTAGGCTTTGACACGGACATTGACGTAGACACTTAAATTCATGAAACGCGACGCCAGATTGAAATCGATGACGAGTTCGGAGATCCGAGCGAGCTTCCTGGAATTCTTCAGGAAGAACGGGCACTCCGTCGTGCCTTCGAGCTCCCTCGTACCGGGAAACGACCCCACCTTGTTGTTCACCAACGCGGGCATGGTTCAGTTCAAAGACGTGTTTCTCGGCAAAGAAGCCCGGGATTACTCACGCGCCGCGACGGCGCAGCGTTGTGTGCGCGCCGGCGGCAAGCACAACGATCTTGAAAACGTGGGTTACACCGCCCGTCACCATACATTCTTCGAAATGCTGGGGAATTTCAGCTTCGGCGATTACTTCAAAAAGGAAGCGATCCACTTCGCGTGGAATTACGTCACCGGCACTCTCGGCATCCCCAAGGACCGTCTGTGGGTCACGGTCTACAAGGAGGACGACGAAGCCGCGCGCATTTGGACGGAGGAAATGGGCATCGATCCGACGCGCTGCACCCGGTTGGGCGAGCAGTCGAATTTCTGGTCGATGGGAGAAACCGGGCCATGCGGCCCCTGTTCGGAGATTTTCTACGATCACGGCGCGGAAATCCCCGGAGGACCCCCGGGCACTCCCGACGAGGATGGCGACCGGTACGTCGAAATCTGGAACCTCGTCTTCATGCAATATGACCGCTCAGCGGACGGGATGTTGGTGCCGCTTCCCAAGCCGTCGGTGGATACCGGCATGGGCCTGGAGCGCGTTGCGGCCGTCATGCAGGGCGTGCACGGCAATTACGACATCGATCTATTCAAGTCGCTGATCCGTGCGGCAGCCGAGATTACCGGCACGGACAACCTCGAATCCTCGAGCTTGCGCGTCATCGCCGATCATATTCGGGCCTGCACGTTCTTGATAATCGACGGCGTCGTGCCCTCCAACGAGGGCCGGGGATATGTGCTGCGCCGCATCATTCGCCGTGCCATCCGGCATGGGTATAAATTGGGTCAAACGCAGCCGTTTTTTCACAAACTGGTGGCCACGCTGGTGCGGGAAATGGGCTCGTACTATGCCGAGCTCGTGAGCGGCGAGGCGCGTGCCACCCAGGTCCTTGCCCAGGAAGAGAGCCGCTTCGCCGAAACTCTGACGACCGGTATGGCTTTGCTCGACGCGGAGGCGGCCAAGTTGACCTCGTCGGTGATCCCCGGCGAGACGGTCTTCCGGCTATACGACACGTACGGGTTTCCGCTGGACCTCACGGCGGACGTCGCACGCGAGCGCGGCCTGACGATCGATCAGGCGGGCTTCGACGCCGCGATGGAGGCGCAGCGCGGCCGGGCGCGTGCGGCGAGCAAATTTGGGACGGACCTCCGCGAGTCGGTGAAGCTGCCCGGCAGGACGGAATTTTCCGGCTACGATCATTTGGCGGGCAGCGGGAAGATCACAGCGCTGATCTTCGACGGCGCGGTGGTCGACGCCATGCGGCCCGGCCAGGAAGGGCAAGTGGTCCTGGATCACACCCCATTCTACGCAGAGAGCGGCGGCCAGGTGGGCGACACCGGAATACTCACCACCGATACCGCTCGCTTCACCGTCAGGGATACACGGAAGATCGGTGCGTCGTTCGCACATATCGGCGTGCTCGAGTCGGGCGAACTGCGCGTTGGAACCGCAGTTCAGGCGCAAGTCGACGGCAAGCGGCGGCACTCGATTGCTCTGAACCACTCCGCCACGCATCTGTTGCACGCTGCGCTCCGACAGGTGTTGGGAAAACACGTTCAGCAAAAAGGTTCATTGGTTGCGCCCGATCGGCTTCGTTTCGATTTCGCTCATACACAGCCGGTGTCAGCCGACGAACTGCATCGCGTCGAAGACCTCGTGAACGCCGCCATTCGGCGCAATGCGCCGGCAGAGACTCGCGTCATGGCCCTGGACGAGGCGGTAGCCGCAGGCGCGATGTCGCTATTTGGGGAAAAGTATGAAAACGACGTACGGGTTCTATCGATCGGTGATTTTTCGATGGAACTCTGCGGCGGAACGCACGTCGAAAGAGCCGGAGATATCGGCTTTTTCAAGATCATCAGCGAATCCGGAGTCGCGGCCGGCGTACGCCGGGTCGAGGCGGTCACGGGGCAGGCTGCGTTCGATTGGGTGGCTCGAACGGATCAAGTCATGCGCGACATTGCGGCCATGTTGCGTGGAAGCCGCGAAGACGTCGACGAGAAGGTTCGCGAGCTCGTCGAGCGTTCGCGTCGGCTGGAAAAGGAGATTCAACAGCTTAAGTCAAGGCTGGCGAGCGGGCAGAGTGGCGATTTGTCCACTCAGGCGAAGGATGTAGGCGGCATCAAGGTTTTGGCCGCTCAAGTCGACGGCGCGGATGCCAAGGCCTTGCGAGATGCGATGGATCAGCTCCGAGACAAGCTGGGTTCGTCAGTCATCGTTCTCGCAGCCGTCAAGGAAGGGAAGGTCGTTTTGGTTGCGGGTGTTTCCGCTGATTTACTCGCCGAATTCAAGGCGGGCGACATCGTCGGAGCTGTTGCGGCGCAAGTGGGCGGGAGGGGCGGCGGGCGAGCCGACTTTGCGCAAGCGGGGGGCACCCAGCCTGAGAACTTGGGCGCCGCACTGGCGGGCGTGGAAAATTTGGTGCGCAGGCGGAAGGCTAGTTAATCAATTTAACTATACGCCTGCTCAACAAGGGCAAGAATCGATCGGCGGTTTCTTGTATTCTTACAGTTTGATGAACGACTCCATGGCGTGTCGAATTACGATTCGTCCATGAAGGAACGAGGACGGCGATGCGGTTTCGAACGCAGTCAGGTGTTCCGCAATACATGCCACGGGAGCTAGGAGCCGCAACATGTTGATATTGACGAGACGAGTTGGTGAAACGGTGATGATCGGAAACGAGGTCACCGTGACGGTTCTGGGCGTCAAGGGGAACCAAGTCCGGATCGGCGTCAACGCGCCCAAGGATGTGGCCGTCCACCGCGAAGAGATTTACGACCGCATAAAACGAGAAGAAGACGGCGATCTTGGTGTACAGCCCCCTTCGGGCACTAAAACCAAGGTTTCCGATAACGCCTGAAAGGCGCCTTTAGCCCCCGATCGCTTTACCTGGACTGCTCCGGACGGGTATCATCCCGCGCTTCCAAGATAGGGCTATGCCCGATGGGAGAGGTGGCCGAGTGGTCGAAGGCGCGCCCCTGCTAAGGGCGTAAGGGTCAAAAGCCCTT
>WNFQ01001854.1_pt1 | contig 15170 bp, 21 predicted proteins | sample 5400171 | NCBI WGS metagenome assembly WNFQ01 (sample SAMN13153356, study PRJNA577476) | soil metagenome | isolation source: 20 cm soil under Madrone tree | place: USA:California | collected 2016-06-14
GGGCGATCCTTCATGACCCGATCATGTACCCAGAACCAGACTCCTTCAAACCAGAACGGTTCATCAACCCAGATGGAAGCTTGCGTGACGATCCGGTAGTGTCAACAATATTCGGATTTGGAAAGCGGATCTGCCCTGGTAGACACTTAGCCGATGCCATGATTTTCATTGCCGTGGCCTCTTTTCTCTCTGTTTTCAACATTAAGGAGGGTAACGATACTGACGAAGGGCCTGATATGTACCCATACACAGGCACTGGTGTAAGGTGCGTTCATTTACTTCTCTTGAGTGGTGCAAGGGAGCTCGGAGGAGTTCGGAGAGCTGACTGTCGACCTTTCTTCTTAGCGTTCCGTACCCTTTCGCCTACTCCATCGTCACAAGAGATAGAAAGGCTGAAGAGCTTATAGCTGCCGATTCCCAGACACGATGAGCTACTTAGGATATCTGTTCACCTTGTATTCCGTCTTTGCAAAGAATGTCATATACTGGCGAGATGCGTTAGCCAGGCCATCAAAATAGTAGAGATTGCAGCGGCCTACCTAATGATCACACGACCGACATCGCCACTCCCAATCAGCATTGATCATATCTGCGTGCTCAGGGAAAATACGCTTCGCCATATCGAACCATTCATCTTCTTCCTTGTTACGGACAAGAAAGACAGTTTTGAGCGCTTTCAGGTATACTGTCATCGACGCACCGTATTCCCAATCGATCATACTCACCGAAGACCGACCTGCCTGCCACCGTTTCAGTCCACCGGAAAAAATAAGGTTGTGAAGCCCAATGCCAGTGTCGCAATGATTGAAAGCGATGGGAACCTTCTCGTGTCCGATGAACGATATCAAGAGAAGGCGTAGAGTGTCCTTGTACTTTGCATGTTGAAGACCAGCCCAGATCTTTGTGACGAAATCACGATGGCGTGCAAAAACCTGCGGTTGTCGTGGTTACCCAAGGAAGTCGAAGACCGATGATCGAACCACCAAGGGCGTCAATGATGATACGGCCGTACTTCTGCGTCTGTTGCCGCATAGCAGTGATCTGTGAGCGCAGATCTTGTATGAGATGGTCCTTGTCTTTGGGCGTCAGATCGTCTCAGACGTTGCAGTAGGTAATGGCGATTCCGTGATGGTATGAAGTCTATTATACGTGGAGAAGAGGCTCCCTTCAGAGAGTTTGCGAGACAAAGGGCACGGGCCTCGTTGGTGTCCTTTGCAATTCCCAAACCGTTTGAGGGCCACGTTGCATGGCAAACGAAACACCGTAAGCCCATGATACGGTATTCCGACGAACTAGTCATAACGACCCTCGAGAAAGATACGCGAACCGCATCTAGAAAGAGTACCTTTATGAATTTGGACAAGCCAAAAGCACGGCGTCAACTCGATGGATGTCAAAGTAATGGAGTGCACATCTCGTGCTTGCTTCATGTCAATTCAATTTCATTACTGTATTATCGAATGTGTTCTATGAGCAAGCGCCAGCGGCACAGGCTTCAGTGAATAAATTAGAACTTTGAACCCAGTTCGGCTCACGCCGGCTCGGAACCGGGCGTGAATACAAACCTTGACAGAAACGCGGCCAGTACAAGTCTCCTCGCGTCCCATGCCTTGGGCCGACTATATTGCTTCACGAATCTCGGTTTTGTCTTCTGCCATCGAAGAGATGCTGTTAAATGATCACAGACATCTCTGAAAAGAAAAGATCGAAAAATTGGTCGAGTTCGCGTATCCCGGTGTCCAGTACTATAATGCACTGGCGATTTACAGTAGTAAGTTCGGTCAGGCGTATCACCGCCAAGTCGCTTCAGTTCCTGTGGGGCGCTCACCACTGGCATTCTATTCTTCCATTCCCCCGTCAGCATATCATCCTCACAGAACAGAATGAAATTTTGGGGCCTATCTTTGGGGTCTGATTCCTTCATCCTGCCTCCTTCAACTGCCATACCCTGTCTTTTGCATGGCTACAATCTTTTTGAAGCATATTGTGTCGGCAGCTGTGCTAAATGGACTCAGAAGCTAAGCACTGTAGCATCTTAACGCTGCGTCATGGTGGTTCTTTCAAGGATTTCTCGCCGTAAAGACTGACACATCCCTCTAACAGGTTTATGTAATCTTCCGCTTCCCAGCCTGAGCTTCTCGTTTACCCCAACAAATTGATGACAAGCGGTCTATATAACTGCCATGGGTCCATACTATACCCACTTCTCTCCCGCTTCAATCCCCACTTCAACTCGTGCTGCGATCATGCCAGTGGTTTCTCTGACGTCAGCTCTTGATATCCTTGTTCTCGTGTCTTCAATTGCCGCATTCTTTGCGACCCGTGACTATCAAAGAAGACGGGGGCTCCCGTACCCTCCTGGTCCACGACCGCTTCCTTTCATTGGCAATCTTCTTGATATCCCAAAGGAGTTCTCTTGGCTCTCATACACTCAGCTCTCGAAGAAACACGGTACGATCTGCTCTGCTTGTAAGAGAACTCCTGATAAAAGGGATGGCAGGCGATGTACTAGCTTTCCATGTCTTCGGTAAAGTCATAGTCGTATTAAATTCTCTCAAAGCAAACAAGGATCTCCTCGAAAAACGGGGCGATATCTACTCTGATCGCCCTGTGGTCCCGATTTTCCAGATGTATGTATTCTGGAGCTTAAATAACCACGAATGGCATCTGATAAAGTTTAGGATGAAGTGGGAATGGAATCTAGGATTTTCCAATTATACCGAGCGTTTTCGTCAGGCGCGCAAGCTCCTCGATCGTAGCCTTCGACCAGCGACTATAGCAACGTATCGTCCTCTGCTGCAAAGGAAGGTACACGTTCTCCTCACTCAGGTATTGGCAAATCCAGATGAGGTGGATGCCCATTTCTATCAGTTCGTCCAGTTCCCCTGGTGCCACCGGTTTCCCTAAACATTATTCCAACTGTCCAGTCTGTCAGGATCGCTTATATTAGCTATGGGGTATGGTTATGAAGTCAAGGGGATCAATGACCGAAACGTCAAGGTTGCTAAAGATATTATACAACTGGCGGGTAAAACAGCCCTCCCAGGTGCCTTGCTCGTCAATGACCTTCCTTTTTGTGAGCGTTCTCTTTAGAAATGGAAAGTTTCGATGCTCATTCATGCCAGTACGATACGTCCCTGAATGGCTTCCATGGTTGAGCTACAAGCCGCTCGCTCGCTATGGCTACAATCTAGGACAGGAGGGGGTTTATGTGCCGATGCAGTTTGTCAAAGAATCCATAGTGAGTACTTGAGTGTTCCGAATTGTTCCGAGTTCAGACTTTGTTAGCTCAACGGGACTGCTCAACCGTCACTTGCTCTCGAGAATCTGCAAGAGACGGAGAAGCTTGAGGAACCAGAACGTGGAAACGCAGAGGAAATGATTTCCAGGGCTCTAGGATCGTTAAATATAGGTAGGTGATATATCAATACCTGAGATATGATTGACATGTCTCTCTTCAGCTGCGACTGACACAGTACGTGGCTGAGTAGACATTTAAGATATGCTTACTCAGACAAGTCCTCGTTTGCAGACCGCGTCTTCTTTGATGTCCTTTTTCGTCTCCGTCTTGCTTCGCCCAGAGATCCAGACAATGGCTCAAAAGGAACTCGATGAGGTTACTAGGAGAGAGCGATTGCCGACGTTTGAAGATCGTCCAAGGTTGCCATTTGTCGACGCAATATGCAAAGAGCTCATAAGGTGGAGGCCGGCTGTTCCTCTTAGTAAGTTACTACCAAGCAATCACCAACGCAAAAGATATGACGATAAACAGGTATACCTCACGCAACGTCAGGAGATGATGTCTACAATGGTTTCTTTATCCCCAAGGGCTGGTACTCTTGGTGTACGGATCTGTTTCGCTGTTTGCTAATTTGTATATGCAGGTGCGGTGGTAATGACAAACATATGGTGCGATACCTGCCCTTCTTTGGCCCGGTCGGCATCAACCTCTATTAGGGCGATCCTTCATGACCCGATCATGTACCCAGAACCAGACTCCTTCAAACCAGAGAGGTTCATCAACCCAGATGGAAGCTTGCGTGATGATCCGGTAGTGTCAACCATATTTGGATTTGGAAAACGGATCTGCCCTGGGAGACATTTAGCCGATGCCACGATATTTATTGTCATTGCTTCTTTGCTCTCTGTTTTCAACATCAAGAGGGGCAACGATACTAATGGAGGGCCCGATTATTATCCATTCACAGGCAGCGGCGTAACGTACGTTTATTGCGTCTCATTAGTGGCATGGGAAGAAATCGAAGGGCTGACTTCTGACGCTTTCCTTCCTAGTCGTCCGTGCCCTTTCGCCTACTCCGTCACCCCGAGGGATCGAAAAGCAGAAGAGTCTATTCTCTCAGGCTCCCGGCCATGAGTTTTTCAGCATGATCTGTGTAACTCGGGTGCACGGCGTGACCGTAATGACAGTGGGTTTGGGGAAGTTGCACTGGCAGCGAGTTTTGTATTCGCATCTTCACGACAAGCAAGTAGGTCAGGAGATCGTGTGGTAGAGGTGAGACAATAGAGCGTAGGCTTGTCGGATGCTTCTATCGGAGGCTACTATAGTACGATAAGTAATTATGCGGCGCACTCGGACCGGAATCGCCGGACATTCCGACTGCGACTGACACTGCGGCGGCACTGGCAAGCGTGTGTCCAGGTCCGAGGACATCTCCAGGTCCGTGACGTCGCAGAGCCCGCGTTTTTTCACGGATCTCGTTTTCGGCCATCTCCCCGTCGACTTGAAAAGACCAGTTTTCCAGGCCCACTCAGATTGGAATGGTCGCGACGTTTCAAACTGGCGACACGCGACTTCCCGGTTGATCCAAAAGCTAGCCATGGTTAGCGCAAGGGCCTGCGTATCCACTGAACCATCTGCGGTTTCAATGACTAAGACGCTCACCGATTTTAGCTCTCTTCCCCGACCTTCGCCATATCATATCATCCTGGGCCCTCGCCTATTAAGAGGGGTCCATTACCTGAAGCCGATACGTTTCAAGTCGAGTCCGCGGTAGCGTGGCATCCAAGTTAGCCGCATTACTTAACGCAAAGCACAAATGTAGTAGTGTCGTGTAGCACCCGACCCAACACCCTTTCTTGCCACGACTAAAGACCAAGTAACATCACTCTGACAGGGTTATGATCTTATGCGAAAGTTCGGTAGCTTTTCCAAGTTCCAACGACGGCCCAGTCAACCGTCTGATTGAACATTCAGTTATAAAAGACATGCCGTAACCAGATCTTCGCCTCGCAAATCTGTCCTGGCTTCCTATCCTGGCTTCCTAGTTATTCGGCATCGCCTATATAACTGCGATGTGTGTAAGGTAACTTACTGCTGCATCACATCACCACCCCCCTAACTCGCACTGTGATCATGCCAGCGGTTTCCCTAACTTTAGCCATTGATATTCTTGTCCTCGTGTCTTCCATTGCTACATTTTTGGCCATTCGTGACCATCAAAAGAGACGGGGGCTCCCATATCCTCCTGGTCCGCGACCGCTTCCTCTACTTGGCAATCTCTTCGATATACCAAAAGAATTCTCCTGGCTCACATATGCTCAGCTCTCGAAGAAATATGGTAAAATCTATTTTGCAATAAAAAAAAAGACTCCTGACAGAAGGGATGGCAGGCGATGTTTTATCTTTCCGTGTCTTTGGCGAAGCCATTGTCGTGTTGAATTCTCTCAAAGCAAACAAGGACCTCCTCGAAAGACGTGCTGAGATCTACTCTGATCGTCCTGTCATTCCGGTAATTGAGATGTACGTCCTCTCAAATTGAGCATCTACCCTCGGTGTCTAACTAAGTTTAGGATGAAGTGGGACTGGATGATGGGATTTACAAAAAACACCGATTCTTGGCGCCTCGCACGTAAGCTTCTCGACCGTAGCCTTCGACCTGCGACCATAGCAGCGTATCGTTCTCTGCTGGAAACGAAAGCCCATTATCTCCTCACTCAGGTGCTAGCAAGTCCGAACGAGTTGGAGGATCATCTCACCCAGTTCGTAGCATTCCTCTGGTACCGCAGATTGTTCTAATCATCGCCCCAACTGTTCAGCCTATCAGGATCTTTTATTTTAGCCATGGGGTATGGCTATGAAGTAAAGGATCTCAATGACCGAAAAGTCAAAACTGCTAGAAAATTGGTACAAATGACGAGCGAAACGATACACCCAGGTGCCTTGCTCGTCAATGATCTTCCTTTCTGTAAGTTTTCTCTTGGTGTTGGACAAGTCTGACACTCATCTTATGACACTAGTACAATACGTCCCTGAAAGTATTTCATGGTTAAGCTATAAGCCGCTTGCTCGCTATGGCTACAATTTAGGACAGGAGGCCATGCATGGACCAATGGAATTTGTCAGAGAAGGCATAGTGAGTATTCGTGCCTTCAAGGACGTTTGAAGGCTCACAGGTTGTTAGCTCAACGGGACTGCCCAACCGTCACTTGCTCTTGAAATTCTGCAAGAGACGGAAAAACTGGAGGGATCAGAACGCGAGCAGACGGAAGAAGTGATCGCTGGAGCCCTGGGATCGATGTATCTAGGTTAGTAAACTATCGACACCAGACATGAATGATTGATAAAGATCTCCTCAGGCGGGACTGACACAGTATGTGGCTAGGCAGATATTTGAGGCCTTGCCAGCTCAAACAAGTTCCCGTTTCAGACGACTTCTGTTCTAATGGTGTTCATCGTTGCTGCTCTACTTCATCCAAGAATCCAGAAGAAGGCGCATGAGGAACTCGATAAGGTTACTAAGAGGGAGCGACTGCCGACGTTCGAAGATCGCTCAAGGTTGCCATATGTCGATGCGATATGCAAGGAGGTTATACGATGGAGGCCGACCACTCCTCTTGGTGAGTTGCACTCACCTCACACGTGCAGAAGTATGACGACCCACAGGTATACCGCACGCAACTACAAGAGATGACGTCTACGAGGGTCTCTTTATTCCCAAGGGTTGGTATTGTAATGTGAAAATCTATTTTGCTGTTGGCTCATCTGTATTTTTAGGTGCGGTGGTGATGATGAACATATGGTGCGATAACTGCCCTATTCATTCGCGCTTGACTTCAACCTTTTCGTAGGGCTATCCTTCATGACCCGGTCATGTACCCAGATCCATATTCCTTCAAACCGGAACGGTTCATCACCTCAGATGGAAGCTTTCGTGACGATCCGGTGGTGACATCACTATTTGGGTTCGGAAAACGGATTTGCCCAGGGAGACACTTAGCCGATGCCAATATATTTATTGTTATCGCTTCTTTGCTCTCTGTTTTCAACATCAAGAATGGTGACGGCACTGATGGAGGGCCTGATGCATACCCATTCACAGGTAGCGGCGTAAGGTACGATCACCGCGTCTCATGAATGGCCTAAGAGACATTCGAAGGACTGACCGCTGGCACTTTTCTTCCTAGTCGTCCGTGCCCTTTCACCTGCTCAATCGTCCCAAGGGATGAAAAGGCAGAAGAGCTTATCCTCGCCGATTCCCGAATTCTATGAGTTATTCAGATCATGTGTTTGTCCCGTGTTGCGCTTTATTACAAGGGCTATTTTGTGCCGCAAGCAAACATACATCGCCTATACGGGGCCGATAATGTGAGGTGTTAGTGCTTGCGCAGCTCATCAGGCCATAGTGAACTTCAGAGTGTAACATCGACCTCAAACAACTCAAAGACAGCCTGGACCGTGACACAATTCAACGCCCCACCAGATGTTCTGACAGTTTTCATCAAAGGCATTATCATTGACGTTTCGAGCAGCCATTGGGCCTGATCCAATGCGGATGTCCGTCTTGCAACTGGTGAAACGTGACAGCGATGCATTTGGGAAAGCTACTGTACTTCGAATATTGGCCAATGGAACGGGGTTCTGTACCCATGTAGTGTATTGCACGTTTTGTGGCCAGTTAGGCGGAAGAAATGAATGGCATTCGTACACGTCCTAAGTTCATGAATCAATAGTTAACAAGAAAATATGAACTTCGTACCGGGGCCACAAGCCGCAGACCAAGTTCATACATGTCAATTTGACATGTATGAACTTGGTCTGCGGCTTGTGGCCCCGGTGCGAAGTTCATATTTTCTTATCTTCTAAAGTTAACTGTCAAACAAAGAGTCAAGGGTCCAAGAGAGGGTGATGCCACATATTTCGTCATAGATAGATAGAGCGGGAGGCGGAAGGGTTGATACAAAGGTGCTGTAAATAGATGGTCCCCATTTGCTTGGGGCAAATATGACTGTTTGCAATCGGGTACAATTGTCTTGACACCCAGCATTGTTGTTCATCTCGTTGCTTGACGCGGTACGCCATTGTGGTAGCATTGCCGCTGGCACTGGTTTTAGATTTGCCTGTACGTTCACTAATTTCGACAGGGAAATCACAACCTCGATGATATAGTAATAGTTTGATGCGGTCAGAGGGTCAGTGGGATTAACGACCCTCCTTATATGTCTGACGGCCTGACGCAGTGGATTGCAGGTGATGCAGTGATGTCTTATCTTTCCGCATCTTTGGTCAGGTGACTCAGGTCATCGTGGTAATTGAACTCCATCAAAGCAAAGAAGGAACTCCTCGGAAGACGAGCCGAAATCGTCCTGCAATTCCGATCGTCGAAATGTACGTGTTCTCAAGCTGAGCATTCACACAGGGATCTAATAGGATGAAGTGGGAATGTATCATGGGGCTTTCTAAAATATAACGAGTTTTTGCGTTCAGGATGTAAGCTGCTCAACCGTAACCTTCGACCAGCGGTCGTAGCGACGTATCGTCCTTTGCTCGAAACGAAGGCCTGTGTTCTCGCTCGGGTGCTAGCAGATCCGGATGAGTTGGAGGTCACCTCTATCGGTTCGTAGCATTCCTCTGGTGCCGTCGGTTTTTCTTAGCATTGTCCCTACCATCTAGCCCGTCAGGGTCGCAAATCCTAGCTATGGGGTATGGTTATGAAGTCAAGGGGCCCAATGACCAGAAAGTCAACGTTGCTAGAAAACTATTACAACATGCAGGTGAAACAACTTAGGTGCATTGCTCGTCAATGATCTTCGTTTCTGTGAGGGTTTTCTTTGTTATTATTCAGGTTCAACGCTTATCCACACCAGTACGATACATACCTGAATGACTTTCATGGTTTAGCTACAAGCTGACCGCCCGCTATTCATCAAATTTCTATGAAAATCTGTAGGGTTCAGATGATTCAGTTATGTGAATCATGTTGCGAGTCAGGATGTCTTGGTCAAATCCCCAGCATCCAATTCGAAGGTAACAGTCAATGAATTCTTCAGAGATTGTGAATTCGGGGACTGTTTCCTTTGATTGCACGCAGCGGCAGTATAGTAATATTTGACCTCTCAATACTTGTAGGAACAGGTGAATTGAGGTGGGAGTAGGACGCACCCAAGATATATTTCCAACTAGGTGGGCACACGTGACTCGTTTCGTGATGCTTGGTTCGCTCTTCCACTCATGATCATGGTAGTTTGGTAGGTTTCAAAGGGATTCTCGCTCGCTTTTTAAAGGTCCCATCTAACGCGGATGTCAGTGCGACGTGATAGGGATGGGTTTGGGTAAATGTACTTTGACACGAATTAGCAATGTGGTAGCTGATACGCAGCGGCCGAGATTGGGCCTGTCGAAGGGAGTGTTCCGATTCTACAACCAAAAAATATACGTATGTTCTCACTGATGATATATTGGTACAGTTGCGTGACGTCATTTGCCTTAGTTCGATCTGTAAGTTAGGGCCTTACGTGGTCATCAACTTGGACGTGGACGGGTTGTGATTGCTATATGCGATCACATTCACGCTTGTGAGAGGAGAGCATGCAGGCGGTATCACTGCAGAATCAGGGACGAAGGGAGTCACGATGCGTAGAAAGCGATAAGATACGCAAAGGTAGAATTCAGGGGCCATATGGAGCTGATTCCAACGATGGAAACCGGTGGATTCTCTACGTGCTAGTACAGAAAGGGAAGAGGGAAGTTAGCTTGGGAAAGGCCCCGGTTTTCATCGTGAACCGATGGTGCCGCAACCCACCCGGGCCCCCGCTTGACTCATCACCACCCTCAAAACATCTGGCGGACATCACGGACAAGATTAGGGCTAGAGATAGTAGTGCGAATGTCTGTCGAATACGACACCCTTATGCCACATATGTTGCCGCCGGCAGATAGGATACTGTCTCCTGCAAATTGGTGAGTAGAGGGCAGTAAATAATAATTGGGTTGTAGATTGAACCAAACTTGTTAAATCTGCGCTCCTCGCGCTGGCCCGATTCCCAGGCGGCTCAAACGGCCCGGTGACCTCGTGAGTGCCATGAGGTGCCCCGCTACCTCGGTACAATCGCTGGCAGCTGCGCCCTCAGCACACGTTGCGCACCAAGTTGCGCACCCCCATTTCCATCGGGTATTTTTTATTTTTCTGCTTATCACCCCTGGTCAACTCGACTGCGCCCGAGCATGCGGTAGAGAAACATAGCCGACCCCATTTCGTGCACGCACCGTACCTGTTAGCGAGGACATTCTTCGAAGCTGACAATTTTGTGTCCGCGGTAGTACCGCTTTCAAGACAAAAGCCACAACGTCGCCCAAATGGGCGCTTTATCATAGCAATCCGTTGAGCGAATGGCTTTGCCAAATCAAACCTAGCGACATGCCGCCAGGCTTCCCTATCGCAACGTCGATCATATGACGGTTTTGCGCCCACCAGCTGCCACTACTGGAGACAGAATGACGTATCTCTGTAAGTGGATTATATGATCACACACGTAAGTGTAGTAGGTGTTCCAAAATCGTGTCAACCTCGTGGTGCACGTTGCTGAAAATATGCCGCGATTTTTTTTGTGCTCCTCGTTCAGGGCACAGGAAGCACTTTAACCCTATATATTCGGGGTCGTCTATATAACTTCGATGTCCCTAAACTGCTATCACGACTCCCTCCTCACCTGGAACCCCCCTTGTACATCGTGCTGCGATCATGCCAGTGGTGTTCCTGAGGTCGACTCCTGAGACACTTCTTCTCGTGTTTGTAGCTGCTGCATTCTTGGCCGTTCGTGTCTATCAAAGGAGAGGGCGGCTCCCGTTCCCTCCTGGTCCGCGACCGCTTCCTATCGTTGGCAATCTCTTTGATATCCCAAAGGAATTCTCCTGGCTCGCATATGTTGAGCTCTCGAAGAAGCATGGTATGGTCTATTTCGGCGGTAAAGCGACTCTGACAGAAGGGGTGACAGGCGACGTCCTATCTTTCCACGTCTTTGGTAAAGTCATAGTCGTGTTGAATTCCCTCAAAGCAAATAAAGATCTCCTCGAAAGACGTGCTGATATATACTCCGATCGTCCTGTGATCCCGATTGTCGAGATGTATGTTTTCTCGGGTTGAGCATTCGCGCATGCATGGTGTCTAATAAAGTTTAGGATGAAATGGGGATGGATTGTGACGTTTTCAAGATACACCGAGTCCTGGCGTTTAGCACGCAAGCTGCTCGAGCGTAGCCTTCGGCCAGCAGCCGTAACAGGGTATCACCGTCTGATGCAAACGAAGGCCCATGCTCTCCTCCCTCGGCTGTTAACAAACCCAGATGAGCTTGAGGCTCATCTCCACCAGTTCGTGATATTCCTGTGATTTCGCCGGATTATCTCAGTATTGTCCGAACTGTCCAGCCTGTCAGGATCACTGATTTTGTCTATGGGGTTTGGTTACGAAGTCAAGGGGCACGATGACCGGAAAGTCAGTGCCGCTAAAAGATTGGTAAACCTTGCTGGGGAAGCCACGTTCCCGGGTGCCTTGCTTGTCAATGATCTCCCTTTCCGTAAGTGTTCTCTAGTGTCGGATAAGGCTCGGCGCTTATTCGCGCCAGTTCGACACATCCCTGAATGGCTTCCATGGTTGAGCTACAAGCCGATCGCTCGCCTTGGCTACAATATAGGACAGCAGGTTTTAAACGAGCCCATGGAATTTGTTAGAGAATCTATAGTGAGTATTTGGGCGTTCAAGTTCATTTGAAGGCTCACGCTTTATTAGTTGAATGGGACCGCTCAACCGTCACTCGCTCTCGAGAATCTGCGAGAGACGGAGAAACTGGAGGGACTAGAGCGCGAAAGGGCGGAGGAAGTGATTGGAAGAGCTCTTAGTTCGATGGATTTAGGTGCGTTTAACATCTGTGACTAATGTCCGAGATATGATTAATGAGGCTCTTCGTAGGCGGGAACGATACAGTATGTGGCTTAGCAGACATTTGAGACTACCCCATCTCAAATAAATCCGTCTTTTCAGACATCGAATTCTGTAATGACATTCATCGTAGCGGCTTTGCTTCGTCCAGAAATCCAGAAGATGGCACAGGAGGAACTCGATGCGGTTACTCTGAGAGAGCGACTGCCGACATTTGAAGATCGCCCAAGGTTGCCATTTGTCCAGGCGATATGCCAGGAAGTTACGAGATGGAAGCCGATTGCTCCCCTTGGTGAGTTACTGCCCAGCATGTACTTCACCAGCGCAGACGTATGACGGATCCGCAGGTGTGCCCCACGCAAGTACAGAAGATGACGTCTATGAAGGTTATTTTATCCCGAAGGGTTGGTATCAACAGATCTGTTTTTAACTGTTGGCTAATCTGCATTTTTTTAGGCGCGATTGTGGTGATGAACATATGGTGTGACACCTACCTTATCCGCCTTTTCCGCTTGATTTCAACGACTCTTTTTTTTTTATAGGTCGATCCTTCATGATCCGGTCATGTACCCAGATCCAGATTCCTTCAAACCCGAACGGTTCATCAACGCGGATGGAAGCGTCCGTGATGATCCAGTGCTGGCATCAGCATTTGGATCCGGAAAGCGGCTCTGCCCTGGTAGACACTTGGTCGATTCCACGCTATTTATCGTTGTTGCTTCTTTGCTCTCGGTTTTCAATTTCAAGGAGAATGGCACCAATAGAGGGCCTGACGCTTATCCGTTCACGGGCAGCTGCCTGAGGTGCGGTTCTCGCGTCTCGTTTGTGGCGCAAGAGAGCTTACCCTTACCCTGTTTTATCTTAGCGTTCCGTGCCCTTTCACTTGTTCCATCGTCCCAAGGGATAGGAAGGCAGAAGAGCTTATCACTGCTATTTCTCAAGGATGATGTGGTACACAGGTTGTCTGTCCTTGATGCTATGCTCCACATCGCCTACTCCGGAAGGGTCAAGTTTGGGGATAGGTAAGCCCACAGCTGCATCCCATTTATGATTTTGGTATTTTGTCAAGGGCACGTGTATTGTGATATTGTGATTGCGACGAGATTGCGACGACATGAAATAAAGATTTCTCTGTGTACACTTGTGAGCAAGGAAGGAAACTTCTCTGGAAAGAATGAAATGAAAGGGCTTGGGGAAAGCTCCCAGGCGCAATCAACGTGACGTCGTTATCATGATTGTATCTTGTCGAGATGGCCTATGAAGAGCATTCCTTGTGGGGAAGTTCACGCGGGTACGGCCCAGGCCCAAACGGGAAGGGAAATAGGATTGTGGGGTAAACGCACAAGGGGTGCCCCGAAAGTGAACACGACAATTTATACTACTGAAGAATAGGGAAAGAATCGTGAGACATCTCGGATATAAACGAGAGAGTTATGAGAGAAGTGAATTGCAGAATTTTCATGGTAAGTTACTGTACTATATATGATATGGGTGCACGCGGCCGCGGCCACAGACTCGGGCTCGGAGCTTGAGACTGGTGCGGCGAGCCATGATCGTGCTGCTCGTGTTCTAACATTCAAGCTCCTCCCTCAGTCCCCAAGAAGCGGCGGGTCAAAGCACACTTACAGGAGCTTGGTGGGCGATGAGGACGAAGGGTTGCGCGGCGACTACTGTATCTCCAGAATATGGGGGTGAGTGACAGAGAAGAGGAATGGAAAATAGTTCAAGCTATATCCACGGTACACGCCGTGTGATGCATTGGAAGACCAGAAGAAGCCACCATGTGCGTAATTGAGGACGAGGTGACTTATTTTAGTAAGGGAGGTGTGAAATCTCACACATTATGTGTCCCTCAAAAGGAAACTTTGTGTGCTTCTCTGAGTCTATTGGTGATATTTACCGAAGAACGTAGCCGAACCGCACGTGTCACAAGTTCGTTTATATGGCCTGTTGGACGCTACATAGCGGCATGGTAGGAGAAACGGTCGTACGCCCAAAGAACGTAGCACCGTGCTGTGACTCGGAGAAACTTCTGCGTAGACCGACGGGACGGGCGGGCGCTCTTCCAGCCCTCAGCCTCCCCGTGCCGCAATCGCACTGTTGCGGTGCGTAAGTCAAAGGGGGGGGGGGAGATGTGCTGAGAACAACGATTCCCTTTCCCCTCTAGAGCGATGTACGTATGAATGGGAGACCAGGTGATAAGAAGGAACATAGTGAAAAGGGAACCAAACAAGAACTTTACGCCCCACCTTTTGTGCTTTGTCAACTTGAAGCGAATTCGGAGAAATCGGGGTAAGGCCCTGAATGATATAACATTCAACAAAAGCGGAAATTATGGAAGAAGGGCGAGGCTCTCATTTCACACACTTTTTGGGAGAGGGCAAGTCAAGGGATGTTGTCACATATTTATATTGACACGTGCCAGCATCGATAAAGGGTGGACGGTGACCTAGAATCATCCCCTGTCTGCGGTGCGGTCATTGGTGTCTGTCACGGGGCCAATGAGAATAGCCGCGTTTCAGATAAGGCCAAAGAAAAATGGACATGGGGATAGCATTTTAAGCGGTGCACGAGGACTAGACACTGTGTCAACGACCCACCGAGAGCTGAAAGGGGACGCTTGGAGGATCTACATGGACAACTATGTATGTGGGGAAAGGGACGTGGGGAGCGGAGGATAAGCCTCTGTTTGAGCGGAAGGACGTCGCATTTAAGAGTTGCGGCATATGTGGCATAAGGGCGAGATAAGCGGATTGCGGCGACCGCCCATATTTGGGGTTAGCGAGACTGGCGGCGCAGCCACACGTCTTGGTGGTTTAATGTCGTGTTGTTCTTCACCAAATTTCTGAAAAATCACGAATGCCAGTGCCAGTGCGAGAACGAGTGCGAGTGCCAACGCAACGCGGAGCGCCGGGAGTGCCTCCACGGATACAAGGCCTAGAAGATGTCCCTTCCGCTCGGCCTCGTTCACCCCTCGTGCACACGGCGTCCCAGCAG
>WNFQ01001857.1_pt1 | contig 15168 bp, 14 predicted proteins | sample 5400171 | NCBI WGS metagenome assembly WNFQ01 (sample SAMN13153356, study PRJNA577476) | soil metagenome | isolation source: 20 cm soil under Madrone tree | place: USA:California | collected 2016-06-14
GGGCGATTGCCGAAGCCTTGTCGTAGCCGATCACCGGAGCCAGTGCCGTAACCAGCATCAGTGAGTGGTGAACGTATTCGGCAATCTTCTTGCGGTTCGGCTGCGTCCCTTCGACAAGAAATTTTCGGAAGTTCGTGCACCCGTCGCTGAGCAGCGTGATCGACTGAGTCAGATTGGCGATCATCAGGGGCTTGTAGACGTTCATCTCGAGATAGCCTCCCGCGCCGCCAAAGCCGACCGCTACATCGTTCGCCATGACCTGCACGGCGATCATCGTCAGTGCTTCAGCCTGCGTTGGATTGACTTTTCCCGGCATAATCGAGGACCCGGGTTCGTTCTCGGGAATGAGCAACTCGGCAAAACCGGCGCGCGGGCCGCATGAGAGCAATCGGATATCGTTGCCGATCTTGTAGAGCGACACCGCCAAAGTACGCAGCGTCCCCGAAAGCTGCACCAGCGCGTCATGCGCGCCCTGAACGGCGAACTTGTTCGGTGCGCTTACAAAGGGCAGTTTCGTGAGTGCGGCGATCTCTGCGGCGACCGCCTCGGCGAAGCCGGGTGCGGCGTTGATCCCGGTACCGACCGCCGTACCGCCGAGCGCAAGCCGGTAGATGCCCGGCAATGCCAATTCGATCCGCTCCAGATCGTCCGTCAGCATCGCGGCATAACCCGACCATTCCTGGCCAAGCGTGAGCGGCGTCGCATCCTGCATGTGCGTGCGGCCGATCTTCACGATGTCGTCCCATTCGACCGCCTTGACCGCGATCGCATCGCGCAGCGCGACGACAGCAGGGATCAAGCGTTCCCTGACATTGACGGCGGCGGCAATGTGCATCGCCGATGGAAAGGAGTCGTTCGACGACTGCGACATGTTGACGTGGTCGTTGGGATGAACCGGATGCTTGCTGCCGAGCGGTGTGCCTGCGAGCTGGCAACAGCGGTTCGAGACGACCTCATTGACGTTCATGTTGAACTGCGTGCCGCTGCCCGTCATCCACACATGCAGCGGGAACATGTCTTGATGTTCGCCAGCAAGAATCTCCTCACAGACACGTGTGATCAGGGCGTAGACCTGATCCGGCAGCCGGCCACCTCTGTGGTTTGCGGCGGCTGCGGCGCGTTTTATGATCGCATAGGCAGTGATCATTTCGCGGGGGATCAGGTCGCGGCCGATGCTGAAATGCTGCAAAGAGCGCTGGGTCTGCGCCCCCCAAAGCTTGTCGGCCGGCACATCAACCTGGCCCAGCCCGTCGGCTTCCGTTCGAAAGTCTGACATGGTGCTCTCATCCGCTTCGCGGGTTTACCCGCGCTCAGCCATCATTTTCTTCGTGTTGCCGATCGCATGCGCAGGGTTCAGTCCTTTCGGGCACGTCTTCGTGCAGTTCATGATCGTATGGCAGCGATAGAGGCGGAATGGATCCTCGAGGCGATCCAGCCTCTCGCCGGTGCTTTGATCGCGACTGTCAGCGAGCCAGCGATAGGACTGGAGAAGGATGGACGGACCGAGATACTTGTCCTGGTTCCACCAGTAGCTCGGGCATGATGTGGAGCAGCAGAAGCAAAGGATGCACTCCCACAGGCCATCCAGCTTCGCGCGATCCTCGGGAGATTGCCGGCGCTCACGGTCCGGTGGCGGCTGATCCGACTGCAGCCATGGCTCGATCAGCGCGTACTGCGCGTACAATCCGGTCAGGTCAGGAATGAGATCCTTCAAGACCGGCAAATGCGGCAGCGGCGTGATTCGGCTCGCACCCGCCTTCAGGCTGTTGATGGGCGTCAGACAGGCCAGCGTGTTGTGTCCGTCGATGTTCATCGCGCAAGAGCCGCATACGCCCTCACGACAGGAGCGCCGGAACGACAGCGTCGGATCGATCTGGTCATTGATCTTGACGAGCGCATCGAGAACCATCGGTCCGCAATGATCGAGATCGATTTCGAATACATCGATCGTCGGGTTGGCGTTCTTGTCCGGATCCCAGCGATAGATCCGGAAGCTCTTGACGTGCACACCATCTTTCGGTGCCGGCCAGTATTTGCCTTTGCCGACTTTGGAATTTGCTGGAAGCGTGAACTCGGACATTTTCGGACTCTCCTGGCTTGATGGCGAATCGCTGCTATCGACGTGCCCGAAGCGCTAATGAGTGCGCTCTGCCGGCGGAAAGCTTTCCACTTCGTTGGAAAGTGTATTCAGACGCACCGGGCGATAGTCGAAGGTGACCTTCCAATCCGCGTCTTTCCAGGCAACGGTGTGCTTGAGCCAATTCTTGTCATCGCGCTGCTGAAAGTCATCTCGCGCATGTGCGCCTCGCGATTCCGTGCGGGCAACGGCGGAATGAGCAATCACGACCGCCTGCTCCGCCAGATTGGCGAGTTCGAGGGCCGAAACCAGCGCGACGTTCCACTTCAGCGAGGAGTCATCGACCGTAACGCGCTCCAGCGGATCGCGCAGGTCCGTCAGCCCCTTCATGCCCTCCCGCAAGGTGTCTTCGCGACGGAACACGCCGAAGCCCGATTGCATTGCTTCCTGCATCAGCGGACGAATCTCGCCGGGTTTGTTACCGCCCTTGCTATAGCGGGTCCGGTCGAAGCGGGAGAGACCAGCCTCCTGCGAGTGACCATTCACCTCCCGCGCACGAGTTCCCGGTTTGATCAGCTCAGCCGCGCGCAGCGCTGCCGCCCGTCCGAAGACGATGAGATCAAGCAAGCTGTTGGTGCCGAGCCGATTGGCGCCATGCACCGAAACACATGCCGCTTCACCGATCGCCATCAATCCCGGCACGACTGTCTCGGTGTCGTTCTTCGTCGGATTAACGACTTCGGCCTTGATGTTCGTGGGAATGCCGCCCATGACATAATGCACAGTCGGAATGACCGGAATTGGCTCCTTGTGGGCGTCGACGCCGGCGAAGGTACGCGCTGACTGGACAATACCGGGCAGACGCGCATCGAGCACATCTGCGGGCAGATGCTCGAGATGAAGGTGAATGTGATCCTTTTTCTCGCCGACCCCGCGCCCCTCCCGGATCTCCACAGCTTCGGCCCTGCTGACGACGTCGCGCGATGACAAATCCTTCTCTCGCGGTGCATATTTGGGCATGAACCGCTCGCCTTCGCTGTTGGTCAGATAGCCGCCCTCGCCGCGAGCACCCTCTGTAATCAAAACGCCGGCGCCGTAGACGCCGGTAGGATGAAATTGAATGAATTCCATGTCCTGCAGCGGCAGGCCGGCGCGGAGCGCCATAGCGCTTCCGTCACCGGTGCAGGTGTGCGCCGAGGTACAGGACTGGTAGACGCGCCCGCACCCGCCCGTCGCAATGACGGTCATGTTGGCGCGGAAGCGATGGATCGATCCGTCTTCAAGACACCAGGCGAGCAAACCCCGGCAGACACCGTCGTCGTCCATCAGCAAGTCAAGTGCGAAATACTCAATGAAGAAGCGGGCCTTGTGCTTCAGGCACTGCTGGTAGAGCGTGTGCAGGATGGCATGGCCGGTGCGATCGGCCGCGGCGCACGCCCGATAGGCCATGTCCCCCTTGGCATATTCCGTCGTGTGCCCGCCGAAGCGCCGCTGGTAGATTTTACCGGCATCGGTTCGGCTGAACGGCACGCCCAAATGCTCAAGCTCGATGACCGCATCCACCGCCTCGCGACACATGTATGCGATCGCGTCCTGGTCGCCGAGCCAGTCGGAACCTCTCACCGTATCGAACATGTGCCAGCGCCATTCGTCGTTTTCGATATTTCCCAAGGCGGCGCTGATGCCACCTTGCGCCGCGACGGTGTGGCTTCGCGTGGGAAAGACCTTGGTGATGCAGGCCGTGTTTAAACCGGCCGCGACCATCCCGAGCGTCGCACGGAGTCCGGCGCCGCCGGCACCGAGGACGATCACATCGAAAGAGTGGTCAACGATTTCATAAGCGTTGGGCATTCTGGTCTCCTTAGCGACCGAGAAAGAGCTTGAGGACAGCGAGCACGCCGGCGCCCGCAAGGATCACCGCAACTGCACGAAAGAGGAGCTCGCCTGCCAAAAGCCTGGCGCGCGTGTGCACATAATCGAGAATGACCGAGCGAACACCGATCAACGCATGCGTGATCCCCGCAAGAACGACGAGGATTACGAGCAACGCTGGTATGGGCGAGGACAGCCAGTCGGCCGCCGTTTTCCGGTCAGAGGTCGCGAGCGACAGGATCGACGCAGAGAAATAGAGACTCAGCGGGATCAGCGCGATCGCCGTCAGGCGCTGCAATCGCCATTCGCGCAGTCCATCGCGCGCGCTGCCAAACTGGCGGACACGGCGGGGCACCAATTCGTCGCGCAGTGCCGTCCCGTCCGATAGAGAAGAAGCCTTTGTCATTGGAATCTCCTAGATCAAAAACACATAGAGCCAGGTAATAGCGGTCAGCAGCACGGTCGCGGCGAGAACAGCGTAGCCGCTCCGAGCAGCGCTCCTGATTTCAAAGCCGTAGCCGGCGTCCCAAGCCAGGTGACGGATGCCGTTGCACAAGTGGTAGAAAAAGGCGACGGACCAGCCGAACAACAGCACAAGGCCGATCGGAGAAATCAGAAACGCGTGGGTGGTTGTAAACAGTTCACCGCCGGCCGCGACCGTGATGAGCCACCAGACGAGCAGGATTGAGCCCACCGCCAGCGCGATGCCCGTGAGCCGGTGAAGGATGGACAGCGCCGAGGTGATCTGGAAGCGATACCAGGTCGGGAACATGAAGGGCGATAACGGACGTTCCATTGGGTCCTCCGGTCGATTTTCAAATTCGATGCTGACCAATTTGCCGCGGTGCACGATGTCGCTCGGTGCAGAAACTGCGCAGCAGCTCCATCACGTCGTGTTCATGTTCTGCCGGCGGATCACTAACGCCGAAGATCCAATCAAACAGGTCGGGGTCCGTGCAATCGAGCAGCGCCTCGAACCGCCCGAGCTGATCGTTGTTCAAGGTCGTGAGGGAGTCCTCGGCGAACGGCCCGAGAATGAGGTCGCTTTCCTGCGTCCCGCGATGCCAGCACCGAAACAACAGGCGCTTGCGGCGGATATCCGGATGTTCGCGATCTGTGGCCTGGGCAAGGATGTTTCTCATCTCGAAGCAGGCTCCTTTTTCCCAAAGCTGACCAGCAACCGATTCGAAGTTCATCTTGCTGCTCAAAGCTCCTTCAAAATGAGAGCTGTCGTGTTCAGTTCGAACAGCTGTCAATGCGTGCCCACTATGCATTCTAATTGCGAGCCGCGATTGAACGCGGCTGCTCGATTGGGACCAATAATGCTCAAACTGTCGGATGGCGAGTTCGGAACGACGCGCGTCGCGATCGCACGATCAGGACATTGCAAGCACATTTCAACAAGCGCTCTACGCCGGCTTTTCCTAAAAAAAGATCATCGGCCGGATACCTGCAACGCTCCGCTCAGCAATTTCGAATATCGATGAGGTCTGTTGTGTTCGGCACATGCGTGGTGGGTAGCGAGTGCGACACTGCAATCAGCACCATCGGGCTGACAGCCATAACCGGCGTAGTTCAATCGTCGAAGCCCGAGTTTGAGCCGCCGACGCGCGAGCCAGCAATGGACACGATCACCTTCGGCGACGCTCTTGTTCGTTCACGGTCGGACAACGGAACGAACGATGTTGCCACGTCTGATATCGCGCAGATAGGCGGCGGCCACGGCGGGGTAAATCCTCTGTAAGCCGTCGCAAAATGGACAAGGATTGGGTAATGGCAGACGCATTCGACCAGACCGGACCGAGAGCTGATGCAAGTGCCATTGGCCGATGGAACTCGGCCCTCGCGAATGCGGCGAAGGCTGCTCCGCCACTGCTGTACGCACTTCGCCTCTGGGCGGCGATGTGCCTCGCTCTCTTCGTTGCGTTCTGGCTCGAACTCGACAATCCTTTTTGGGCGGGTACCTCCGCCGCGATTGTGTGCCAGCTGCAGCTCGGGGCTTCGCTGCGCAAGGGCTGGTTCCGGATGATCGGCACAGCGGTCGGCGCCACACTGATCGTGGTGCTGACCGCGTGCTTCCCGCAGGATCGCATTGCCTTTCTGGTGCTTCTTGCCTTCTGGTGCAGCATCTGTGCATTCGCCGCTACGGTGTTCCGCAACTTCGCATCCTACTCGGCCGCGCTCGCCGGCTATACTGCAGCGATCATTGCCGCCGATAATCTCGGCGCGACCGGTGGGGCGAGTTCGGATGTCTTCCTGCTGGCGGTCACGCGCGCTAGCGAGATCTGCATCGGGATCGCGTGCGCCGGCATTGTCCTCGCCGGCACTGATCTCGGCGGCGCCCAGCGGCGGCTCGCAGGATCATTTGCAAATCTCGCGGCCGAGATCATGGGTCGATTCATCCGGATGCTCGACCTGGCAGAGCCGCAACTGCCGGACACGAAAGCCGAGCGCCGCGAATTCGCCCGGCGCGTCATCGCACTTGACCCCGCCATTGATCAGGTGCTCGGAGAATCCAGCCACGTGCGCTACCACTCGTCGAAGCTGCAAACAGCTATGTACGGCTTGTTCGGGGCGCTGGACGGCTGGCGCGGAGTAGCGGCGCATCTCGGTCGCTTGCCCGAGGCCGCAAGGCGGCAGGGGGCCCACATCATCCTGCGAAGCCTCCCGTCCGAGCTTCGATCGGTACCGGAAGCGGCCTCGCCGGTGCTCTGGATCGCTGATCCTTTGGCCCTGCGCGGCGTTTGCGAGGAGGCGGTGCGGACGTTGATGGCCCTGCCCGCCGACACGCCATCGCTGCGGTTGCTCGCTGACGAAACAGCCAAGGTGCTGGCCGGCATGTTGCACGTGCTCGATGGGTTGGCGCTGCTTGTCGATACTCCCGACCAACCTTCCCCCCGCGCTCCCCGCGTCCGGCTAACCGAACCCGATTGGTTGCCTGCTCTACTCAATGCGGCACGCGCATTTCTCGCTATCGGTGCTGTCGAACTTTTCTGGGTCGCGACCGCCTGGCCAAACGGCGTCTCGGCGATCGTATTCGTAGCGGTCTTGGTTCTGTTGCTTTCGCCGAAAGGCGATCTTGCCTATGGCGGAGCTCTCGCATTCGCGCTGGGCACCGCTGGCGCCGTCGTTTGCGCGGCGGCCTTCAAATTCGCGATGTTGCCGGCGCTGCAAACGTTCCCGGCCTTTTGCGGCGCCTTGAGTCTCTTCCTCATACCAGCCGGCTTTGCAATAGCCGTGAGCCGGCAACCAATAGTGACCACCGTCCTGACCGCCATGACGTTCAACTTCAACCCTCTCCTCGCGCCCACCAACGTGATGAACTACGACACCATACAATTTTACAATTCCGCGCTTGCAATCGTCGTGGGCTGCGGCGTGGCACCGCTGGCATTTCGCCTGTTGCCTCCGTTGTCGCCGGCCTTTCGAGTGCGTCGCCTTCTCGCCTTGACCTCCCGTGACCTGCGCCGCCTCGCGATCGCTCCCTTGCTTCCGACACCGGATTATTGGGAGAGCCGCCTTTACAGCCGGCTCACAGCGTTGCCGGATCAGGCAACGCCATTGCAGCGCGCACAGCTGGTTGCCGCGCTTTCCATCGGCACCGAGATCATCGGCCTTCGCCAAATGGCTACGCACCTTGGAACGACCACAGAGCTGGACGCCGCACTCAACGACATCGCGCTTGGACACAGCACTGAAGCGATCGCGAAGCTGCGTCAATTCGACGGCCGACTCGCCTCTACGCGTGAAACCGGCACTCAGGCAACCATGGCCCTTCGAGGGCGCGGCCGTATCCTGGTTATCTCCGAGGCGCTTGCCGAGCACGGCGTTTACTTCGACGCAGGAGCGTCGGCATGAGGTTTACCGAAATCAACCTGTTCGGCGTCTACGTTGCGCCGATCTCGATCATGATGATCGAAGCCTGGCTCATTACCATCGTGCTGCGTCGGGTCGCTGACCGATGGGGCTTGCTGCGGTACGTCTGGCATCCCGCCTTGTTCGTGTTTGCAGTTTACATGATCGTTCTTTCGTCTTTCATCCTGACCCGAGTGAGCTCGTCATGACTGTGGCTGAAGTTACATCGAAGCGCGACAAGGCGGCGGATGATCTCGACAGAGACGCCCCCTCACGCCCGCCGGAATCCCGCACCGCTACCAAGCGCAGTATGGGGATACGTCCATTTTTGATCACGCTTGCAGCGGTTGCACTTGCCGGGCTGCTTGGATGGGCGATGTGGGGCGTCTACATGGGAGCACCGTGGACGCGCGACGCCACCGTGCGCGCCTATGTGGTCACGATGGCGCCGGAGGTCGCAGGGCGCATCGTCGAGCTAAATGTGGTCGACAACAAATACGTTCGCAAAGGTGACCTGCTGCTGGTGATCGATCCGACCAACTTCAGGATCGCGGTCAGCCAAGCCGAGGCGGCAGTGCAGCAGGCGCAGGCGAACGTGCAGAACATCGACGCTCAAATGAACGTCCAACAGGCACAGATCGATGCCAGCCAGGCTCAACTGCGGCTGGGGCACGCCGCGCTCGTATTTGCACAGCAACAGGCCGAACGCTATCAAAAGTTGGCAAAGGACGGCTGGGGCACCGTTCAGAATGCGCAGCAGTTTACATCCCAGCTACATCAGCAGGAAGCCACGGTGCAGTCTGCGCAGGAAAACCTCAATCAGACGCTGCGGCAGGTCGAGACACTGAAAGCGCAGCGCCTGAGTGCCGAGGCGGGTCTCGCGCAAGCCAAAGCTCAGTTGAACCAGGCGCAGGTGAACCTCGAACGCACGCGCATTCTCGCTCCGGTCGACGGTTATGTGACGAACTTGTTGGCGCAGCTCGGCGACTACATCAATATCGGCGTAAACACCATTTCTCTTGTCGACGCCGATTCATTCTGGGTCGATGGATATTTCGAGGAGACAAACCTTGCTCCCATCCGGGTGGGAGATCCGGCTCAAATCAAGCTGATGGGGCGCAATCAGATAGTGCGCGGTCACGTCGACAGCATCGCCCGCGCAATCAACGTTGCGAACGCGCAGCCCAACAATCAGGGAGTTGCTACCGTCAATCCCATCTTCACCTGGGTGCGCCTGGCCCAACGCATCCCGGTTCGCGTCCATATCGATGAGGTGCCTCCGGGCGTCATCCTTGCGGCAGGCATGACTGCCACGGTGGAGATCAACGATCGAGGTCGCTCGTCAGCCAAGTGAGACCAGCTAGCGCCGTCCAAAAGAGCACGCGCTTGTACCATGGATTCGGGCATCGACCACTTGGCTCAGTTGCAGAACGGTGGCCAAGGCGGGAGCTTCGGCCACTCGTCAGGGAAATAACAACTGTGAGCTCCATTTCCGTGCCGGATATGCTGACGGAGACCGGAACCGTAGGGACCAGGAATACTCCCGAACCTGATTTGGCTGCCAAGCCGCCGGCTCCCGTTCGCCTCGGCGGCGGCCGCGAGCACGCCTTGGACAAGCGTGGCTGCTGTCAAGATGGTTATCAATCGTCTCATCATCATACTTGCTTTCCGTAGCGGCAAAGCATTCGGTACTGCGCTGAAACTGAGCGGGCTCGTCAACGCGTGCATTCAATATACACGCCCACCCCGGCTGCGATTGAACGCGGCTGCTCGATTGCGACCAATAATGCCCAAAACTGTTAGGTGACGGTTTCGATAAGCAAGATTTATCCCGAACCGTTGCCTTGCGCCAAAAGCAGCAGTCCGTCGGATGCCCGCGACTCCTCGGACAGCTGAACCCGTGATTAAACCAACGCATAGTCGTACTTATCCCGATTCACGAGTCCGAGCCCACCTCAGTACGGTCACTTCATACTCGCGTGCGATGGCGTCAACCAAGTGCTCGGTGCTACCTATGAATGCGGAGTGCAAAGCAACGGAACCGCCCCGCGAGCCGGCAGTTGCAGGACAAGGTCGGCGGCGTAACGCCCGCCGGCCTTTTCTCTTGATCGAGCGGCGCGAGTAATTAGTGTCCACTGCCACAGTTGGCTGCAGAGAGTACGCCATGAAAAACATCGCCGATCTCCTACTGCGGGTTTGGCAAAGGAGCCAGCTCACGTCCAATACTCAGGTTGCGGTTATGGCCGAAAACCGGGATCGATCCAGCATGGCCGATTTTGTCCGCATCCTGCAGGCCTGCGATCAAGACCGGTACGGCAGGAGTTAGGGGCGACCACGTCACTAGCGCTTTTTGAGAACCTGATGCCGGCATCACGCGGGAGTCTCATCACCATGTGGTCGTCGATGTCTTCGATCTGGAGAACGAACTAAGAGCCACAAAGATCGGTCTTCATGATTGTCTGTTCATGCAATATCCTTAGCGATCAAGACGTCCGCGGTGCTGTCCGCGCATCGGAAGATCTGCCACGCAATGCCAAGCAGCTCTATGGCTGCTTGGCTGCAGCGCCGAATGCGGCCGATGCGCACGCACCATCAAGACTATCATCGATCAGGCTCTCGACCTGTGCGCGTCAACGAGCGTTCGATGACTCAGCCCGATACTCCGTCGCCAACCGACCTGCAGCAGTTCGTCTATCTGGCGAACAACCTGTTCGAGCTTCTTGAGACAGCGAAGCATGAGCTCGAGCGCGACCGCGAGGCGGCGAAGGCGTCGCTGGCCACGGCGTCATCTGTCCTGCAATCGGAAATCGAGCGCCGTTCGCGCGCCAAGGGTGCCAGACCCGGCGCATTAGCGGCCTGGCAGATAGCGCGCGTGCGCGCTTTCATCGACGAGAATCTGCACCGCACCATCCACGCCAAGGATCTCAGCGCCGTAGCGCAGCGAAGCACGGCACATTTCTCGCGGTCCTTCAAACAAGCCTTCGGAGAACCACCGCACGCCTACGTGGTGAGGAGACGGCTGGAGAGGACGTGTCATCTGATGATCACCAGCTCGGCATCGCTGCGCGAAATAGCCCGGAGCATCGGCTTTTCCGATCAAGCACATCTGTGCAGGCTCTTCAGGCAGGCATTTGGTCAAAGTCCATCCCGCTGGAGGCGCGACCTTGAGCCGGCACGGATGAGGAACATCCAATAATGGGCGATCAGAGCAGGAAAGTCACAGGAGGATATTGGTCTGCTGTGGATCGTTCGCGCCGTTTTGACGATGCGCCAATCACTTCGGGTCTGACCCGATAAGCAGACATTCTCAGCCGCTGTCGGCACGTCTCAAGGGTGCCAAAAGCAGACGTGCGCGCTCGCCGAGGCGACGCACTCCGGGGCAACTACGCGGTGGGCAAGGTGAACTGAAATATCGCGCCGCGAGGTTCATTCGCCTCTGCCCACAGCCGGCCCCCATGAGCGTCTACGATAGACCGGCAAATCGGCAGCCCCATCCCTGTTCCGCTGGGCTTTGTGGTGTAGAAGGAATTGAAAACGCGATCGAGATGTTCCGGATCGATGCCCGGCCCGGAATCGTGGACTGCCACAAGGACACCTGTGTGGTCTTGCTTGGTGCTGATCAATAGCTCCCGCGGCGCTGCCTCAACCGAGCCCATTGCTTCGACCGCGTTCAGGAGCAGGTTCAGCACCACCTGCTGCAATTGAACGCGATCGCCGTGAACCGGAAATAATCCCTCAGAAAGCCTGGTCTGGACCCAGACGCGATTTTTGGTGATGGCGCTTCGCCCCAGTACGATCACCTCATCGATTGCCGCATTGAGATCAAATCGCTCTTTTCGCGGAGGCGCCTTCCTGATCTGATCACGGATGCGGTCGATGATGTCTCCGGCTCGACCAGCATTGCCAACAATACCAGCGAGCGCTTCCCTGACCTCGCCCAGGTCCGGCGGCTGCATGTCGATAAAATTCTGGGCCGCGCGGGCGTAGATGCGCGCGCTGGCGATCGGTTGCGCGATTTCGTGAGACAGCGAGGCAACCAATTCTCCCATCACGCTCACGCGGTTCATGTGGGCGAAATCCGATTGCATCTGATCCAATTGCGCGAGCGCTCGTGTGCGATCCTCAATGTCCGTCAGTAGAACGTACCAGCGCGCGATGCGCCCGGAGTCATCGCGAATTGGAACGCCGCGGTTGTCAAACCACCGATATTCGCCGTCGAAGCGCCGCAGGCGTAGTTCGTGCTGGAAGGGACTCCCGGAGGCTATCCCTTTCTTAAAAAGTTCAAGAACACGAGGAAGGTCTTCAGGATGCACCGCATCGTTTGTTCCCCAGTTCTTTATCCATTCCAGCGATCGGCCAAAATACTCGAGGAGTTGGCGATTGGCGGTTTCGAGTTCACCGTTCGGGGCCAAGACCGAAACCAGACCGGCTATCCCGTCAATTGCTGAACGTGCACTTCGTTCGCTTTCCCGCAGCGCATCATCCACCCGCTTGCGCTCCGTCACGTCCATGCCCGTGGCGACAATCTCTAGAAGTTCTCCGCTTGCCGAGAACACGGGATCGTTAGTTGCTTCGACGTATTTGACCGTTCCGTCGGGCAGTATGGTTCTGAACTCATTCGCGAAGCTTCTCTTTTCGCGCACGCCGCGCTCGATGTTTTCGTTCACCCTGTCTACGTCGTCTGGATGGATCCGCTGCCACACCGCTTCGCGACTCGGAATGCCCTGCAGCGGATCAAAGCCAAAGATGCGGGAAGCCTCCTCGGACCAATGAAGAATTTCCGTCTCGTTGTAGACCGCGGAACCAGTGTGGCTCAGCCTCTGTGCTGCCGCTAGATAGGCTTCGCTGCGGCGTAGCCGGTCTTCAGCCTTCTTGGCTTCATCGATATCAACGGACAGGCCATACCACTGGATGATGCGTCCCTGTCGATCGCGCAGAGGCTCACCACGAACATGGTACCAACGAAACTCGCCGTCCGCCCGGCGCAGGCGGTGCACAGTCTGGTACGAAGTTCCTGTCTGAATTGCGTGATAGAAAGCACTTGCAGTTTCTGGAAAGTCGTCGGGGTGCACGAGTGCCTCCCAACCACCATGCAAATAGTCCTCAAATTGCATGCCACTATAGTCCAACGTGCGCTGATTGAGTTGGATCGGTTCGCCGTCGGGCGCCGTTGACCAAATAAGGCCAGGTACCGTTTCGATGATTTGACGGAGCTTGTATTCGCTTTCTCGAAGGGCGTCCTCGGCGCGTTTGAGCTCTTCAATATCGACATTCAACCCGACCCACTGCAGCAGGGTTCCATCGCTCGCCCGGAGCGGTTCGACGCGGCTGCGGAACCAGCGGTAGCCTCCTTGAGCGTCACGAACTCGAAAATTTTCTTCAGCGAACTCGCCCGTGCGCAGACAGGTTGACCAGGATTTGCGGGATTTTTCCTGGTCGTCGGGATGCAACAATGGGATATGGGCGTCCCACTGTGCACCAATGTCGATGCCGAAACGTAGGGGATGATCTTTCGGAAGACCGAGGTAATCCGCAGTTCGTTTATTCACAAAAGTGAGGCCGCCGGACGGAGCCGCGTACCAGGTATACGCCGGAATCACATTTAGACTGGCTTGCAGCTGTGCCAAGAATCTCGACTGTTCTTCGGCTTTCTTGCCTTCATCAACGTCGACAGTCATCTTCCGCCTGCGGGTTTTGTGCATCGACCGGGCGCCGTAGCGGCCCCTATGGCTAACTCTTTCGCTCTGGATACATTGCGTCAGGCAATCTTATCGCAAAAATTTCTTGAGAACCACGGTCCGAGTACGCGCCGTTCATCGAATGCGGCACCATCTGTCGGTGCCTGCGCCCGCTGATGGGCTGCCCCGCTCCGCCGCTAGTTCTCTACCGCAACTCTTCGGACAGCTGAACCTGTGATTAAACCAACGGTTAGTCGACTTATCCCGATTCACTAGTCCGAGCCTACCTCAGTCCGGTCACTTCATACTCGCGTGCAATGGCGTCAACCAAGTGCTCGGTGCTACCTATGAATGCGGAGTGCAAAGCAACGGAACCGCCCCGCGAGCCGGCAGTTGCAGGACAAGGGCGGCGGCGTAACGCCCACCGGCCTTTTCTCTTTTGATCGAGCGGCGCGTTGCCGCTCCAGTAATTAGTGTCCACTGCCATAATTGGCTGCAGAGTGTACGCCATGAAAAACATCGCCGATCTCCTACTGCGGGTTTGGCAAAGGAGCCAGCCCGCGTCCAATGCTCAGGTTGCGGTTATGGCCGAAAACCGGGATCGATCCAGCATGGCCGATTTTGTCCGTATCCTGCAGGCATGCGATCAAGACCGGTACGGCAGGAGTTAGGGGTGACCACGTCATCAGGGCTCCTTGAAAACCAGGATACCGGCATCACGCGGGAGTTCTTCTATAACAACGTGGTCGAGCTTCTTGAGACAGCGCAGCGTGAGCTTGAGCGCGACCGCGAGGCGGCGAAGGCGTCGCTCGCCATGGCGTCATCTATCCTGCAATCGGAAATCGAGCGCCGTTCGCGCACTAAGGGCAACAGACCCGGCGCATTAGCGGCCTGGCAGACAGCGCGCGTGTGCGCGTTCGTCGACGAGAATCTGCACCGCACCATCCGCGTCGAGGACCTCAGCGCCGTAGCGCAGCGAAGCACAGCACATTTCTCGCGGTCCTTCAAACAAGTCTTCGGAGAACCACCGAACACTTACGTGGTGAGGAGACGGCTGGAGGGGGCGTGTCATCTGATGATTACCAGCTCGGCATCGCTGAGCGAAATAGCCCTGAGCACCGGCTTTTCCGATTCAACACATCTGTGCAGGCTCTTCAGGCAGGCGTTTGGTCAAAGTCCATCCCGCTGGAGGCGCGACCTTGAGAGCCGTCGCGGATGAGGACCATTCAATAATGGGCGGTCAGAGCAGGAAAGTCACAGGAGGATGGTGCTCTGCTGTAGGTCATTAGCCGACTTCGGAAGGGCCACTTGTGACGCCGCTTTTCTCCCGATAGTGGACACCAATAAGCGACATCGATCACGGATGACGGCTCAGTCAGCGGGGACCGTAAACTGAAAAAGAGCACCCCGCGGCTCGCACCTGGTCGCCCACAGCCGCCCACTATGGGCTTCGATAATCGAGCGGCAGATAGATAGCCCCATGCCCATGCCCTCGGGCTTGGTCGTGTAGAATGGCTCGAACAGACGCGAGAGGCTCTCCGGGCTCAGCCCCGGGCCGGTGTCCCGCACCCCGACGCGCACGCCACCTTCGGACGGGACGGCATCGATGCTGATCTGTAATTCGCGCGCGCCTTCCCCAATACCACTCATGGCCTGAATGGCGTTAACGATTAAGTTCAGCATCAC
>WNFQ01009034.1_pt1 | contig 15166 bp, 16 predicted proteins | sample 5400171 | NCBI WGS metagenome assembly WNFQ01 (sample SAMN13153356, study PRJNA577476) | soil metagenome | isolation source: 20 cm soil under Madrone tree | place: USA:California | collected 2016-06-14
GTGAGCAATTTATCACTGCTACAGCCCCTAATTAATTGTGAGCATTATCACCATCAGTGGGCACGCAAAGGGTACCCGAGCAAGATCACTGACACTGAACACGAAATTTTTTTAGGTGTATGCAATATTGACACAGTCCAGAATGTGATCACTCTGCGGGCCGATCTGAGTCTTACATGGGAAACTTTTGACTTCTGCGTTGATCCCAATGTGAGTTACACTGAGGATCCTGCTGCTTTGACACTTGATTTGACAATAGTGGTTTGTTTAGAAAAATTACCGCGTCACTTCATTTGTTAATGGCTACGCTGATATCGTCGGTCTACACCTTCGACTGGATCACATTCAGGACTCAACACTTCGCCCACTCGATGAGCTGTTTGCCGACCACTTCAAACGATGTGTTTTCAAGTACATGAGAGGCACAGGTGAACGGAATCCACTGGAAGAGAAAGATTATAAGGATGAAGTTCGTCTTGTTGATCTGGTAGAATAACATCTTGGTGCGATGAACAGTATCGAGACGATCGTGCTAAGCGTGCATGACAATGATAAGAGCACGGGAAAGCAGAAGACGACGTCGCTCAAGCCACACGGGGATAGTAAATGGGACACACGACTCTAATTGCATCTCAGCGAGGACACAGCTTCTTAAGTACGTACAAGAACCTTTTGTAACTACGAAGTATAGTATGAAATGAGGTAGATGTATAGTGCCGACAGAACAATAATGAAGACGGAAATAGAGCAAGCGAAGGTGAGATTGTCCTTTCAATTGGGCATGAGAACCATAAATTGCAAAGTGTCTGTGGTATATACATGCGCACCCAGAAGAAATACAGCGAGCACATTAAAAGCGTAGACGAAAGAAAGCAAAAGAAAAGAGCATGACGTAAGTTAATCGTATCGTGAGTGTCCATCCAAAAGAGTCATTTATTTTTTAATTTTTCGTAAGTCATCATGAAGTCCCATTGAGGTGGTTGTGTCGTCGCAAGATCACATCGTCGCTTGAGCGAACCTCAATCACGGCCTTTAAGCCGTGGAATTGCTCCAGGTCTCGCGCCTCTGCACGAGCAACACCCGCGTTGTCACTTGGCAACCAGACGATCGGCGGTGGCGCTATGAGTTCTGGCGCGAATAATATTCTCGACATCTCCTCTGCGTGATCGGTAAAAGGTAGTGGAGGCAGGCGGGGCGGGGCATCAGGGTGCGTGCGCGCAGCACGCTCGGTTGCCGTGAGATCATCCAGCGTTTCAGTCACTACAAACGAACGCAGATGAAGTATGAATAAAAATACAGAGACCGACACGACGTACGGAGGGGTACTGGTCCATGCTGTTGATATCGCGAAGGCACGACCGCGAGCGTCGTGGACATCATCTCAAGCACAGAGGCGAACGACCCCCTTGTTCGCGCCGCGCGCCCAGAGCTCACGATGCTTGTGCTCTCTTCTTCCAGCACGGTAGGGTTAGTCGGCCGTGCCGCCTTCTGGAATGACTCGAGGGCATGTTGAGAGACCTGGCTGAGAGCTGCCCGTCCTGGTCGGCGCTCCTTGATGCGCGTATACACCTCAACAAAGAGAATAGTGAGGGCTCCTGTACCAACGAGGGCGCCGCCCTCCGGCCATAATCGTCGACTGAGCAGAATCAGGCCTAGAAGGAAGGGTTGCAATGCAAGGAGTGATGCGAAGCGTTTCAGAAGCCAGATCTGCAGCAAGCCACCGGTCTGTGAGCGGGTGCGTCCATACACGTAACCAATGAGGAAGCGGTGGGCTGAAAATTCTGGTCAGACTCGGAACGAAACGAGGCGTGTGTCTCGTACCGACTAGAGTGAGGAACACCAGCAAGACTACTGGGGGGCCTATCAATGGGAAGATCACTGAGAACGTGAACGCAAAGGTGACAGCCAGTATACAGCACGCCATCGCGAACAGTGGGTTGTACGTCCTGGGATATGTAGCTATCGACGGAAAGATTAGGAATCAAGTATCATCAACGAAAGATGCCAATCATACCCCGGAAGCGTTGGCGGGGCGTCTTCGCCGCCTTTTCTGCATTCAGAACCCGTCGCAATCGCAGAGGCTGAAGCATGAGCAACGCCGGCGACGTGATCGCGACTGTGATCACAATTGCGAGCAGTAGGATAGCGATGTATATAGAACCATCTGCTACAGTCTTGCTCCGGCGTGTCCCTTCGCTGAGCGCGCCAAATGCATACAGAATCGCACCGGCGGTGACCAAGCCGATCACAGCAACGCATACGATCATGTAGAACATCGTTTTGATGACGATTCGTTGCCCAGCAGATACGGAGATGGTGCCCACAAGGCGAGCCGAGACTGTCAAGGTAATACGGTCAGTAAGGTTGGGTACTAGAAACTATCTAACACTTACGGTGGAGGGCCAAAATTGCGAGCAGCATAAAGAGCGTTGCGGCCATGGAGGGCGCGAGAACAGTGGCCAAACCAGTCGGTAAATTGTTATGATTTGCCAAAGGCCTGAAGAACGGAAGATAGTGCGCGAAATCGGGCGATGTTGCAACGGCCAACCCCGCGGTGGCGATTACTGCGCGCAAATAAGTATTACAGATACGAGAGGAGAGGGTGAAAGGAGCTCACGTCCGATAAGCAGTGATACAGCGATGACCACGACGACTGTCCAGAACGCAACCTGGTTCATCGCATCGCTCTCACCCGTCTGAAGAATATCCCATCGCACATCCTCCTTTGCCCGACCCTCAATGAGCTGTATGCCAGGCAAGAATCGCAGCCCCCGCCCTGTAAGCAGCCATCCCTTCACATGCACTCCATCTACGATAGCTTGGTACCCATCCTCTTGCGCGATCCGGATATCCTCATTGACCGTCTTTAATCGTGTGCGCCATGTCCGGATTTCAGAATACACCGAACCGAGCTCGTCATGGTTAAGGCCCGTCAATGGGCGCACGAAAGGTGGTGCGCGTTGTACACGTAGATGAGGGGCCACCTCCTCACCTCGGCCAGACCCACCAGTGTCTGCCCCGGCCCGGTCTCGTAGCGGGAATGTAGAGCGATGCTCAGATGGCGCGGGACCAAATATCTTGGGCCGGCGAACGAAGCGGAATATGCTGGAAGCGCGAGCAGGTTGGAGGGGCATTTCTGGAGGAGGAGGCAATACATGCGGCAAGGCCACAGGCGAAGGCGCACTTGGTGTGTGCGAGTAACGAAAGTCGATCGGCGCCTCGCGCCCCACATCAACCCAATCACTTTCGCCATTCGAACTCGGTAGACGCATGGGGTCACTGCTGGGTTCACTGCCGGGTGAATAAAGCGTTTCAGGGTCTGTGGTCTCTTCGATCGTGGGCGCGATATAGTTTGGACCGTGCACCCTCGGATCCGGAATAGGAGCGTCCGGTTCCAGTTCCTGTTGGGGTTCTGGCACTGCATCAAGGATGCCACTCGTGGTCAATCGAAATAGATTTCCAATGGGGAATCGGGGGAGTGCCATCGCGCTTCGATTGCTTTCTTGAAAGCGTGTGCCTATGATGCGCTGGTTAACGGACTCTGAGAAACTGGTGCGAACGTCGTCATCAGCAAAGCGACCTCCATTTATCCCACGGACGCCAAGCTTATAGTAAGATGAAGGAGCAAGATATGATGTCGGTGAGAGAGAAGAAGAGGCATCGGCAGGGTTGCGGCCTCTTCGCCTACGACCCGCCTACATAAAATCTCGATGAGAAAGGACAGCAGGGAGAAAGACGGATAGTGGTGTCTTACAGAGGATGCACCAAGCACCCTTGGACGGCTGATGTACGTGATACCTTCGGTTTCACTGAAACGAGCAGGATTGAGATCCGCGATCGAGGGCTCGGGAGTGGTAATTCTGAACGAGGAAATATATTTCGTCTCCGCAAGCTCAAGATGCTCTAAGATTACGTCACGATCCTCGATGAGCAGGGCGAGACGTCGGGTATCGCTAGGTCAACCTATAATCAGTCACAAGAACAATCCTGAACGAGACACATACATGATCGTAAAGAGGCTCGAGATGTCCACTTCAAACCCAGCATCCTCCTCAAACATGTAAGGACCGTAGCCGCGCCGCCCTGATCTCCCGCGCCGACCAACACCGCTGCTCGCAGGTTCCGCGCTGAAGTCCAGCGACGAGCTGAGGCCTGTCTTGAGGATGAAATCCTTGAGACGCTTTTCACCCCATCCAATGAATCCGGGTGCATCACGTGCGCTGATCCAACCCATCTCTTTACCTTGCAGGTGAACGTCGGTCCACTTGCGTCGAAATGCGACGAGCATGCCGTACTCGCGTAGGATATTGACCAGTGCGGGGATAAGTCCAACGGCTATGAGCAAAACAGTCACGATGATAACGCGCGTGCGCGCGCGCGACTTTAGGTCCTCCCCATTCACGATTTCAAGCACACTAACATTGCTTCGCGTGGAAACGTCACGGTTGTCGAAGAGCTGGAGAACTCGCAGGATGCTGAGGTCCTGTAAGGTCGAGTAGCTGCCCAAGTAACGCGGCGGCGGCGCAGTTTCGGCCAAACAAGGTAGGGAGATCACATAAAGCGGAAGGGCACAGACAATGCCAAGTATAGACCAACCCAAGACGACGACGAAACAGAGCCAGAGCGTGCGCTGACTCAACTCTTCATCCGAGGGGAATTTGCGCGCGTCTTCTGCAGCAGGATCGCGGGGGTCCGAGGGGACATCGGATATGGACGGTACCATAGGCATGGGAGGGTTTAAAAACGACCACAAGGTTGGGCGCAGAGGATAAGATCTGATCCTTAGGCGAAATGAGCACAAGGGATTCGGGGTAAGACGGAATGTACGCACCGTTCTTGCACGAACCATTCTCGGAGCCCGTATATTTGGCGGCAATGCGGCCGAATAAGCGCAAACAATAACTGAGGAGTAGAAGATATTGAGAAAACCATGAACGAGAGGGTGCAACTCACCCATAGCAATAAACCTAATAACCCAAAAAGAACGATAGTAACCAACAGACCATCGACAGAAGCATCTAAACCATGGCCTAGACACACAGTGTTGCCAGCGAGGGATATCCGACCACTGGCGGGTATTGGAGAAGAAGTCGAGGAAAGGTGTGTTGGAGTAGAAGAGGACCGGGAATCTAGAGGAGAGTTCGTAAAAGAGTTCGTGCTAGATAGTAGGGAAAGGGAGGAGGAAGAGAAGGAAGGGGAAGGAGAGAGAGAGGATGTTGAAATGGTATATGGGGCAAACGTGGACGACATCCCAGAGGTGGGTGATGAAGAGATGCCGCAGGAACACGTTTCGGAGGGGGCGGAAAGTGATGGGGTGCCTGATGCCCAACGCTTGCGGATAATCGGCGCTGAATCCAACCTGGAGCGCCGAAAGGCTAAATCGGACATAACGAATGGGGTTGTGCTGGTAAGCGGATCCAATCAGACTTTCGAGACAGACGACTTGTGCCGAGTCGTCGTCGTCGTCAGTCATGAAAAGAACACAGCATAAGGCATGGCTAGCAGGGTAATATGATCCTCATGGCTGCCTTCCCTTTGCCTTCCAACCGCGTGGCATTGTATACGTGCGCTTATGTAAACGGACATCCTCACCTTCTCAGCGTAGATTATGAGGCCCTACTTATCGTCGTTCAAAATCCGCAGAGAATCCCATAAAGCGGGCACCGGTACATACCGTCGCACTAAATACCAGCGATCAGCCATACATATGTCCAACTGCATGTATGCCCGACTGGATCGATGTAACACTGGATAGCCCGATTTTCCAAGATGGCTCCGTGGGTGCAACGTCATGGCTATCTCCGATCAACGTTCTTCGGACCTCTCAGACCGTCACCGACACCGAACTTGGCATGTTTTTCAGCGGAAGAACTCTTGAGGAGCGGTACTAGCAACGACATGGCCCGTTGCATGACTGGGTGTAGTAAGTGAGGGTGAGGGCTAAGTTCCGCCCGCAACTCATTCTCATGTATGTATAGGGATCAACATCGGTTTCTATGCCCCAAAGGCAATATGGAATGATCCGATCAGACCTGCCTTGCTGAGAGCCTTCCGGTCCGTTTGGGTACTACCACGTCCGGAATGACTTGAAGGAACTCCTCCACAATCTGCCACCCTGCCTCGATGTAAGCTGCCGTTTACCAACGTGTCCCTCTGATCTCCTCTCTCAGCTGATCTGCAGTCCATCAAAGCGCATATCAGAGCAAGTGACTCGTTGACCGAAGTTCACCCGCTATGGTGACTAGCACGGTACAAATGGATCATCAATGCATCAGGCGCAAGCCCGAGTCAGTTCAGCAGATCAGCACACCTCGATAACCGTCCGTTGCCTGCTCATGGGTAGCGAGGGATGTTAGGAACTTCAGCGACATCGTGCACGGTCGTGAAGAGTCTACTGTGTATGCGACCTATTCACACGCTCGCTCTCTCTCGCAATTTCAAACCTGTCTGTCAGACGACAAAGTTCTCCCGTCTATTTCCCGAACAATTTCATAATGCTATTCGTCTAACTTAACTGCCAGTTTCTCCATAACGCGTTGCTAAGCCGACGCAACGACAGCGTAGGTGAGTCGCGCCTTTTTTCCCCCTGGACCTCTATCTCGTGGTTGCCGCTTCACACAGTGGAAGAACATACACACGCTACGTCCATGAGGAAAGATATGCATACGAATAACTCTCTAAACAACCGACGGACAGATGCGAAGAAGGGCAAGGGCGAGATACATGGGCCTAATTAATACATTTCAGGAAAAGGTAGTAAAACGAAGGGGGAACTAGGACACGTACCGCGGAAGCACCTATCGATTCTTCTCCGTCAGGTAGACTTCACCAGTGTTATGATCTCGATGCACAGCCATTACTTTATGACCCGTCACCCACGGCGGCGCATCTGCCGGAATAACGGGCGACGGAGGTCGCTGTCGCTTTGAGGCTTCACGATGTTTTTTCTTCGCCTCTAGGGTTCTCCCCTTGGACGTTAACGGTCCATCTCCATCGTCGAATTGTTCAAAGACGCCTCGCTTGCTCTGAATACAACCCATCACGATATACAACTACCAATTTTTGACGAACTGGAGACATGATTCAGGCTCGATAGACAGACAAACTGAGGGAGACTACTCACGAGAAACTTAAGGAGCGGAAGGGTGCGGTAGTCGTGATGGTTTGCTTGAGAGATGAAAATTAAGGCAACATGTACTGTATATCATATATCAGTGGCGCTGGTCGACCAACGCGAGACGAGACGCCATCTGACCACATCACATCGACGCGCACACAATGGCGAGCCATGCACTCAAGCAAGTGCGTCGTCGTGTCTATCCTCTGAGCGAATAGTAATATGTCCTCTTTCCCCTTAGGTGACTTCACCTGTCACCGTACAACAGGCGCAAACGAATGCCCTACTCTCCATGCTCAATCTCAACACCCCCCTTGAGCCCACAGCTTCCGCCCTCTCGGCTTCGGGAAAGGCTGCGTCGGGGCTCAAGGTTCCCGCTGCCACCGGGCCTCCAGTATGGAAGACCCTAGTGCTCGACCAAGATACGAAGGACATCCTTGCTACAGTATTGCGCGTGCAGGATCTCCGAGAGATTGGTGTTACGCTTCACGTGTAAGCTTTCTCTTTCTTCAGTGACTGGCTTGTGTGCGGGTTGGTGACAATTTTTCTATACAAAGGCAACTTCACTCGTCTCGACCACCGCTGTCCGATGTCCCTGCCATCTACTTCGTTGCACCAACCCTGGCAAATATCAGGAGAATTGCGCAAGACCTCCAAAAAGATCTCTACGAATCTTTCCACATCAACTTTTCAGAGCCGCTTTCGCGGTCACTGCTAGAAGAACTCGCCGCGGCGGTCGCGAAAGACGGAACGAACGAGCTCGTAGAGCAGGTCAACTCGCAACGAACTTCTTTGCAAGTGCAAACTAACTCGTTTGTGGTCACAGGTCGTTGATCAGTACCTTTCCTTCATCGCGCCGTCCGCGTCGCTATATTCCCTCTTACCACCACCGCCCATAGCCCCGTCGCCCATGTCCAGCCAACCAGGGCCGTCCCAACAACTATCCTCTTACTCCATCTTGAACTCACCCTTGTCCACCGAAGACCAAATTGAAAGTGAGATCGAGCGAATAGCTAATGGGCTGTTTAGCGTTGTGGCCACGATGGGTGCGTGTCTGCCTGTTCGACGAAAGTGGGGCTGCTTCTGAGCGTCAGACAGGTCAAGTGCCTATTATTCGCGCGCCAAGGGGAAATGCGGCAGAGATGATCGCAAAGAAAGTGGAGACGAAAATCCGGGATTCCATCATCACAGCTTCGCGCTCACAAGGCTCAACCTCCCTTTTCTCCCAAGAGCAGGGTGGACTATCTACCCTACAACGACCACGTAAGTGCGCCTCTCGATGTTCTACGCACGTACAATGCCGTTTAACTTACGCACAGTTCTCCTCGTCCTTGACCGTAACATCGATCTTGTCCCACTTCTCTCACATGGTTGGACATATCAGGCCCTCGTCTCTGATTGCCTCGAAATGAAGCTGAATCGCGTCACGGTCGCGTCGCCGCAGAAAAAGGCCTACGACCTCGATGCAAAAGACTTCTTCTGGGCGAAAAATGCTGCAAACCCCTTCCCCCAAGTCGCGGAAGATATCGACACAGAGCTCGTTCGTTATAAACAGGATGCCGCCGAGATCACACGGTCGACAGGTGTGAGCGACGTCAATGACATCACGCAACTGTGCGTCTTTGTCTCCCTCTTTTTGTTCTCTGACTCGTGAACTTAAAACTATGTGGTGCAGTGACCTCTCCACAAATGCTTCGCATCTTAAAACTGCAATTACGCAACTCCCAGAGCTGACAGCCCGCAAAGCGACGCTCGACTCGCACATGAACATCGCCACAGCGCTGCTCGAACAGATCAAATCGCGCGGGTTAGACGAACTCTTCTCGACAGAAGAGGCGATCAACAAGCAGACCGTTGCGACCGTGCTCGAGTACCTTCGCTCGCCCAAAGGGGAGGGAAAGCCAACCGCGGTTGATAAGCTCCGCCTAGTGCTCGTCTTTTACCTCTCTTCGCAGGATAATGCGATCTCGAGGGACGACGTGACCGAGCTTGAAACAGAGCTGAAGAAGCAGGGCGCAGATATTGCCGCTTTTGAGTACGTACAGCGCTTGCGTGAAATTTCACGCATGATCGTACCCTCAATGGGTGCTTCGACACCAGTGCCTGGCATGCATGGCAGCGGTGGTGGCGGTGGAGAGCTGTTCAAAGGTTTCAGTTCATTGGGTAACCGCGTACGTCCTTTATCCTCCAAATAGGAACATACTATGTATGCTAATTAAATCCTCTCTTTGTTTGTTGGGGGTGTTCTTTATAGCTCACAGACAGACTCAAGGAGGGTGGGTTGGAGAACTTGATCTCAGGCGTGCGGAATTTCCTTCCGACGAACAAGCTCTGTACGGTCACGCGGTTGACCGAGGCGCTGATGGATTCTGGCGCGGCATCGAACCAGTCGTTGCAAGAGACTGACGAATATATCATGCTCGATCCGCGCGCGGCACGTAATACCTCCACGACTACACGCACGCCCGTAAGGCGCACCCAGTTCACGGAGGGGGGACGGAGATATGGGACCCGGAGAGCTTTGTGAGCGCGCTGAGGGATCTTGGCAGGGCACAGACTTAAAGGCCTCGACTCTTTAGACAGACCGCAACGTGCAACAATGGCTTACACATTTGTTCTGAACTCTCTCGTCGTTATAACGGAATTCCATAATGTCGATAGATACCATCACCTCCACTGGAACCACAGAGTCGACCAAAGCTGTCAGTCATAGCCATACCCCCAGATTACCCCCCGAGCTCTGGCTGATCATCTTTCGCTTTGCAACCTCTTCCCCGATAACATACCCCGGGCCCTCCTCTGAATCCACCAGCCATTATGAGCCATTCCAGTCTCGCCACCACGAAACGACCATCGCGCTTTCCGATGCAGCCCTGCGCGATAAATGCGCCATCACGTTAGTATGTAGGCAATGGCATGCGCTCGCGGGCGACATGCGCTACGAGGACATACGTATCGGGCGCGGTATGGCCGCGCTGCATGCCGCGCTTAGCGAGTCTGCCACTACCGACACCGATACGAGTTCCGACTCACCACCACCATCGCGTCACCGTGTCCGTCGCGCCGTCCTGCCTTATGCATACACCGCAACACCGACATGCCATGCCCCACCAGCATTAGCACTCCTTGCGCTCCTCCCACACTTAGAGGTACTCGTGCGCCCACCACTACCTCCTCTTTCATCGCCGCCACCTTCATTACACCGCCGCACCCTCATCCCCATCACCACCACCACCACCACATTCTCCCTTCCCTCCTCTCCCCGCTTCGAATTCCCAACGGCCGCACCAGCGCTACCAGCACTCCGCCGTCTCGAATGGGCCTTCGACGAAACGGGCGCCGCCGCACGCGCAGGCGGTATAAACTCCCTCACGGATATGCTCAAAGTCGCACCGAATCTTTCGGAACTGGTTCTCACAGGTCGAATGCCCTTCTTTACCCTGCGCCAGGACCGCCAACCTCTCCGCGCACTCCACACGCTCCGTTTGCGTGCAGGAGCGAGCATGTGCCCACTCCTCGCGCTCCAGATTTCGTATTGGGTGATGCCCGTGCTCGAGAACGTCGTTGTGGAAGGTGAAGGGCGTGCTGGGTTGTTTGACTTATTATGGGGGACGTATGGAGGGCAGATGCGCGTGGTGGAGTTGGTACTTGGTGGAACACAATGCACGCAGATTGATGATCTGGCCATGATCCTACACGACTGTCCTGCGCTAGAGGAGCTCAACGTTCGCATCGGTGTGGCACACTTGGATGGATTTGGCAACCGGTTCTGTGCGCATGACGCACTGCAGTGCCTCGGTATCTGCGTCGACTCAGGTGCTCAGAAGTGGTCTGTCAAGACGTGGATGGCGCTCGCCAAATTTGTTGGAACATGGAAGTGGTGCCCGGCCCTGCGCAAAGTCGTGTTGTACGTGCGGGACGTGCAGGTCGCCGAGCAGGACCCACAATTCCCCCTGTTCCGTGAAGAATTGGCCTCGAGGGGAAGACAATTGCTTTTGCGTTCGGTTCGTACTTAGAGACTCGGTGAGTGCATCCCTTTCTTGGCGGGATATTGAACCCTGCACTCATGTAGAGAGCATCGACCACAAAGGCCAACTCGCTCTCTTATCGGCTTTCTGTTGAGATGGCTTGAAGTCGCCATGTGTGCGTTCAAGTCATCGGGAACTGAGTCTAAGGCTCTTGAGTCCATGAAGGGCTGTGAGTCAACAGAGGTTATGGATAATTTATAAACGTCGTTGACCTGCTGGCGCTGTAATTGTTGAATTATTTGAGCAATTTAGAGGCGGCCACTTCGCATGAGCATATGATGAGAATAAGATGAGAATCAGCCCGGGCCATCTTCCTGGCTTCATCTCGCGTCCTATACTGTAATTCTGTATTGGCGCTGGCGCGCATAGTTTTGCCAGGATGCCGAGTAATGTTGTAAGTTATGTACATCTAGAATTAGGCAGCATGTTACTTTTGAGGGGTGTGTCCCAGAATGTCCTCCATGCCCTCGACAAACTTCTCATAGTCACCCTTCACTTTCGGTTTCTCTTGAGTCTTTGTTTCTCGAGCACTCCCGAATTGGTCTTTGAGCGTGCTGACAAGATCCGGTCGCGCAGGTGCAGCATCGCGTGCCTGACCATGACTCTCGCCATCAAGTGCAGGTGCCGAATTGACGTTACCCCTCCCAGAGCCAGCGCCGCCTGGTGCAGCACGCCGACGTTGGAGTGAAGCAGGCACGAATGCAGTGCTCTCCTTTTTGAAATCCCGCAATTGCGCCCCGACAGATACTGTTGCAGTCGATGCTGCAGGCGCCGTAGGTAGAGGAAATCGGACAGCCTGGGCAGCGGAGGGGCGGGATCCCGAAGTTTGAGCAATTGGTGTGACCCCGTGCCGCGGGAAGAAGCCCGGCGGCGGAGGTGGGAGGCTGTTGAAGAGCCCCGCTGGCGCGGGAGTGTATCCGCCTAGAGGCGGCGCGCCGCCAGCAAAGCCTGGTGGAGGTGGAGGCAGTGGCGCGGGGAACCCGGGAGGGGGAGGGGGAGGAGGAGGCACGTTGGGAAACCCAGGAGGGGGCGGAGGTATACTTGCAATACCTGGAGGGAAACCAGGAGGGGGTGGCGGCGGTGGGGGGATGTGGGGTTGCGATATGGATGCTACCCAGACGTGTGATCAGCGGACGCTGGGCATCGAATGGTTACAACTCACATGTGCTACCTGGAGGGGGGCCTTCCGGCATGGGGATGTCGTCGTCCGTGTCAATGTCCTCGTCATCCCTCGACATGCCAGGTGGAGGACCTTCCGGCATGGGAATATCGTCGTCTGTATCCTCTACATACCCGCGAATCAATTAACAGACAAGTATACTAGAATGAATGAAAGCCCACCTTCTCCCTCCTCTGGTCTGCTCGTAGAAGCAACATTCTTGGAAGTCTGGCCATCGTTGGGCTGCCGTCGAGAACGATATACCAGTTTCCGCTGATCCGGGTGTTCTTCTAGATATTTCTCTTTCTTCTTGGTAATGTTGTCGAGCTCTGCCTTCAAATCTTTGAGCCTTTTCTGGTCCGCATCCGAAAGTGACGCGGTGGAGGAGAGCTTTTCGATTTCACCCTCGAGGTCTGGAGCACAACACTATAGCCTTCAGGTGGTACAGGTGCGGGTCAGACATACCCCATGTGTCCTTTTTCACCAAGGAGAAGTCTCGGGCCTTCTGCCTCCCTGCCTTGTTCTACTGCAGATAATAATGCAATGCTGAGTGACATTTCGACGTTGCCCAAGAGACGACGGACCTTCTTGAGTTCTTTCTTCCGCTGAGCTTTGCCTGATGGCGATATTCAGAGAGTTTCATGAACCAACTGTAGTAAAATGCATACGAAAAGCGTCTGCGGGATTGAGGTTTTTCCCTTTGGCCATGGCGGGTGGACTCAGACATCAGAGGCCCGCTCAGGCTTGTCCTCTCCCAACGACTCGCTCACGGTGGTGGTTTTCTTACCCCTTCTCTCTCAGAGAGGGAAGAAACCCCACTATAATCATGGCTAATCAAAGCACAACCCGTCCTTCAAACCAGCCCACTCCAAAGCGCGTCGCCAAGTCCGCTTCATCTCAATCACTTAATCATCTCCTTAACTTCTCTCTTCCACCAAGGCAAACTCAACAGGTCCAGAGTCTGCCAAGGAGGAGTCGCAGGCATGGGGCAGCCCAAGGCGTTTGGAACAAAGAGCGTGAGGCTGTCTTCCGACTTGAGCGGAGCCCAGCCATGATAACCATCCACCCCCTCTTCAGGCTTTGTTAATGCGCAGTGCCGGTTCGTAATGAATCCACTGGGCGACTATACTGTGCATTTTGCAGATCCTGACATGTGCGTCACTCAAAATCCGTTATCAATTGTTTTGATGTCAATCTGGTTACATGTAGTTTCTTCCAATGGCAGGACATACTACAGATAATCATTCCACGCAGCTCGGCACTAACTGCAGCCGCCGCAGGCGGTGGTAATAATTCTCCACACGAAGAGGGACACACGACTTGTCCTATCTGTCTTTCCCCTCCAACAGCCCCTCGCATGACCAAATGCGGACATGTCGGTCTTCTTATCCGACTTTGCCAACCGCAGCCCCTCACCTTCATTCCACCTACAGGTATTCTGTTTTCCGTGCATATTACATTATCTTTGTACATCAGAGAATCCCGAGTGGGCTCGTTGTCCGATCTGCTTCGACTCGGTTAACGAGAATCAACTCAAGAGTGTTCACTGGTTTACTCCATCGTCCCACCTAGATAATGATTCCGATGGTGGTCGGCCCCAACCATCATCTTCATTGGTCTCTGCTGACGATAATCCGGCGGAGACACCCAAGCCCGGATCAACTCTGCGCATGCGGCTCATGCAGCGCCCTCAGATAACTACGTTGGCTCTTCCACGTTCATCTACTTGGCCTTCAGATCTTCTTCCTCCTCACCAGGCTCCCTTCCACTTTTTACCGGACGTGTACACATACGCCAAATTCATGCTTGCGACCCCATCATATCTCATCGAGAACCTCACGCGTGATCTTTCCGAATTGGCATCTGAGCGTCGTACACTTTCCGCGTTGGGTGACGAACTTGGCATCGCGTTCTGTGACGTTTCCGAGCAGGAACTGAACGCGCAGATCGCCAAGGCGAATGCTCTCGACACCGACGTCTTGCATGCTGCCATCGATCGTGCCGTGCAGCTGGAGCTCGACATCACGACCCGCGCTGCGCTTCAAGCTCAACGCAAGCAAGAGCGGGAAGGCACTGCAACGCCCGATCTGTCTGACGTCCCTACGTCCCATCTATCCACCCAAACTCTCAATTCATCCACACCTTCGCCGACGCCGACGTCTCGCGGCCCCAAATTACGCAAAAACCTCAACCCACCCCCGCCGTCAACGTCCGCGTACTACTTCTACCAGGCTGCCTCCGGTCTGCCAATCTTCCTTCACCCGCTCGACATCAGGATCCTGTCTTCGCACTTTGGCGCATACGCCGCATTTCCAGATTACATCGCAGTGCGTGTCGAGGCTGCAAGCGAAGGTTCCGTCGATGCGGATCTGCGACGGCGCTGCAAGTATCTCTCGCACGTCCCGGAAGGTGCAGACGTCGTCTTTATTGAAGTGGACCTCGAGGGCGTCGTTGGCGTCGAGGGACTGCGTGCGTTTGAGGGAGCGATCAAGGCGCGACGGGCACGGAGGAGAGAGAAAGGCAGGCGCGACGAGAAAGCGAGGGCCCGCGCGGAGGAACGTGAGCGCGAGAAGCTGGTCGCTATAAGTGCGAGCGCACCATCCAGAACCGAGAACAACACGTGGATCATGCACGACCTCGAGCCAGAACAAGAGCACGAACAAGAGATGGATCGGGACACACCATCTCGCGCCGCATCCCCCTCTTCTTCCCCAGCTCCCAGAGCGCAGCAACAACAACAGCAGAGTGGGGCATGGGGCGCGCGGAGCTTCGCAGCGGCCGCGAATGCAGGGAGAGGGAGAGGTGGCGGTACGACGACGCCGTCTCCACGCGTTGCGCGCCCACGCCTGCGCTACGATGGAG
>WNFQ01008710.1_pt1 | contig 15157 bp, 12 predicted proteins | sample 5400171 | NCBI WGS metagenome assembly WNFQ01 (sample SAMN13153356, study PRJNA577476) | soil metagenome | isolation source: 20 cm soil under Madrone tree | place: USA:California | collected 2016-06-14
GCGGTGCTCGGCTTTCAAGAGTTCATGAACCGGGTGGACGCCGACCGGCTGAAGCGCATGCCCCCAGACACGTTTGAAACATATTTGCCCTACGCGATGGCCCTGGGCGTGGAACACCACTGGGCACAAGCATTTGCCGGAATCATCCAGAGCCCGCCGAGCTGGTATGTGTCGCCTAACGGAATGACCGGCTTTAACCCGATGTTCTTCTCCAGTTCGATGCACAACATGGCGACCGATATGCACCAGGTGTTCGTCTCCGCACCGCGATCGAGTTCAAGCGGTTCGGGCTTTGGCGGAGGAGGCGGGGGCGGCGGCTTCTCGGGTGGCGGATTCGGCGGCGGTGGCGGGGGCGCGTTTTGAAGCGGAGGAGAACAATCGTCCACGGATTCGGTAGTCTCAGCCGATAACTAACCTAGAACAACGCCAAAGCGAAGGCTCGGGCATGGGGGAACCTAGTTCCTACCCTTGCCTGGGCGGCGATCGGGCTTTTGCGGGGGGTACCATCCATGATATAACCGCGCAAGCACGTCGTTTTGGGGCTCCGTTCGTGAGATCCGGGCCGAGCTGGGTTTCACAGGTTCAAAGTGGCAGAAGCTGAGGAGGTCTTGTGTCCGACGCACGGACGGGGAAACGCTTCCCCCTGGAGTTGCCGATCAAGATTCACCAGTCTGAAAAAGGCGGCGAGCACAAAGGAGTCACTGGAGACCTGAGCGCCGCCGGAGTGTACATCCGGTCCGACGCCGCCCTGGACCTAGGCTCGACTGTCGAGTTCGAAATTACTTTGCCGCCAGAAATGACTGGAGCCAAAGAAGGCGTAGTCATCCAGTGCCGGGGTCGTGTGGTGCGCACCGACGAACCAACCGGCGGTCCCACGGAGGCTCGCGGTGTGGCCTGCGTGATTGACTCCTACGATTTCGTTCGCCACTAGAAGCAGGAGCTGAACTGATGCTCAAATTGATTCTGGCCGACAATCAAGCCATTTTTCGCGCGGGGATCGCCAAGGTACTGGCGGTAGAAGACGAAATGCGCATCGTGGCGCAGGCGCAAACCCAGGAACAGATGTTCATGGCCCTGGATAAATTTCGTGCCGCAGTCTTAGTGGTAGCGGGCGGATTCCACTCCGATTTCCCGAGCATCCTGCAGGCCGCGGACAAGGCCAAAACCCGCGTCGTCGTGCTCGCCGATACCGGCGAAAGCGCACAGCGCTACATGGGCGCGGGCGCGCACGGCGTGGTCTACCGCAACGTGACCAGCGCCGCACTGGTGGATTGCGTTCGCAAGGTGGCGCGCGGCGAGAATTGGGTGCAGGACATCGCGGTGCCCAGCGAACTGACCGAGAACGATATGGTGGGTTTGCGGGTGCGCGACCGTTTGACCGCGAAAGAACTGCGCATCGTAGCGCTGATCGTGCAGGGCTACAAAAACAAGGAAATCGCCTCGCAGCTGGGAACCACCGAGCAGGTGATCAAGAATTACCTGCGTAACGTGTACGACAAGATCGGAGTCTCGGACCGGCTGGAGCTGGCGCTATTCACCATCCATCACCGGATTCTGAACGAAGCGGCGGCGGCGACGGCGGCCGCGGCAACGCCACAGGCAGGAGCGGGAGTTACGTCGTAGAAGGGTGTAGAAGGGTTTTGTTGGCAGGGAAAGGCTGCGTGCGGGCGGCCGTGTGCATTTAGCGCCTCACACGCGTAGGGATGGCTGCCGCGGTTGTCCAGTCGAGCGTAGCTCGACCGTGCTAGTGGGTCTCGCTTCTCAAAATACCGGCAATTGATTTTTTGAATTGGACTTTGCCCGCGCGTACTGGCACAGTAGCAATGTCCACTCGCTTGCGAGAAGCCTGCTGTAAGTGTAGGTGGCGCGAACTCTGAAGTTCGTTTTCTAGCCCCTGTAAGTCCGATTTGTTCATTCCTGACCTCGTCGTCCCAACCAAATCACGCGAGCGACGCTACCCGGCGTAAGGATGTGTCCGCTTACGACAACCCACAGAGGAGATCAGGTCATGAAATCAATTCGCAGTTCGATGTTTTTCAGGGTGCTTGTCTTGGCCATCGGCGTATTGGGCGCGTCTGTAAGTCCCGCCTACGCACAGTCGGCCAACGGGCACTTTACTCTTCCCCACGAAACTCGCTGGGGAACCGTGCTTCTGTCACCCGGGGTCTACTCGTTCTCCTTGCAGTCTTCGAGCTTGCCGGCGGCTATCATGGTCGGCAAAACCGGCAGCTCCCAGATAGCAGTCGTCTTACCACGCGTGGTCTCTACGGAGAAACTCGTGGACAGCAGCAGGTTGGTTCTTAGTCACAACGAAAGCGGAGAATCGTTCGTGAGTGCGTTGTACCTGGGGGATCTCGGTGTGAGCTTGCACTATGCGCCACCTAAGGCGCAGGTGCCGGCTTCGGAAACGGCCAAATTGGGCCCGATCGCCGATGCTCAAACGGGCAAGTAAAAGTTGAGGCGAGGCGGAGGCGGACGTGCTGCAATCCGCTTCCGCATCTCGCTTGGGTTACAGCTACCTTCCCAGTGTCGTTAATTGGTATTGGTCCGGGAGCTGCGCCGCAATTCGTCGGTGACGACCACGGCTTCGGCAACTTCCCGCATCGATTTCCTTGTCTGCCGGCTCTGCCGCTGCAAGGCCAGGTAAGCCTGCTCTTCATCCAGCGAAAGGTCCCGTTGCAGAATGCCTTTCGCACGCTCCACGATTTTTCGAGTTTCCAGTTTCTGCGAGAGCTGGGTATTCTCGCTCTCCAGCCGGGCCAACTCGATTTCAGCTCCCACCAGAAAACCGGCAGTCGAGATCAGGCGGATTTCCCGCTGATTGTGCAGGTGAGGACGGCGATGCTGCAAGTTGATCACGCCCACCACACGCCCGCGAGACAGCAACGGTACGGACAGGAATGCTTCATAGCTGTCTTCGGGTAACTCATGGAAAAATTGGAAACGAGGATCTTTCGAGGCGTTTTTTGAGACCGCGACCGGCTCGCGATGTTCCGCCACCCAGCCGGTGATGCCCTCTCCGACCTGCAGCTTCAGCCTGTCCACCACCTCTGGGTGTGGATTCTTCGAGGCGCGAAGCAGCAGTTCCTGGTTCTCCAACACATAAATCAAGCAGGAATCGCACCTCACCAGGGCCGATGCGAAATCCACAACCCGCGCAAGCACCTCGTGCAAGGCGTCCGCCGACGCCATACGACTGCCCAGTTCATGCAGGAAATCTACAGAAGAGTCGTCCATCGTTGATGAAGTAGCCATGCTTTAACCATAGGAGACGTTACTAGGCTTGTCCAATTGCAATTTTCGATCACGGCCATAAAACCTTTTCGCTCAACCCGGGTAAATTAAAAGAATCTTAGGAAGGATCGCGAGAATATTTTTCGACAGAAGAGTTACAGAACAAGCCCCCCATTCAAACCAAGTCAGGCCCGCGACACCGCAGGAACCAGTGTTCCAAGTGCTTCCGCCTTCATAACTCCATAGCCAAGAGTGTCGATCTTGGTCTATAGGTTGTATCTTGTTTGAGAGGTTCTGGAAATTGCACCCAGTGCCATTTTTCGCCGGACCAATTTACGCTCTGATCTTTTGGGGCGCGTTGGCATCGTGGATACTGCCGGAAGTGATCGCGTGGAGAGTAAAACGAGCAACCGGCTCCGCGGAGACTCACGATCGAGGCTCTCTTACACTCATCGCGGTCCTTTGGTGGAGCGGAATAGCACTGGATTTTTCACTCTCCTTTCTTCTGCCGCAAGCCGCCCTAGCGTGGAAACGGACCTCGGTGTTCTTCGTCGGCATCAGCCTCATGCTATTTGGGATCGCACTTCGCTGGTACTCGGCAGGGAAATTGGGGAAGTATTTTACGTTCGACATTGCGATACACGGAGGCCAGGTCTTAATTGAAGCAGGACCGTATCGCTATATTCGTCATCCTTCCTATAGTGGCGCCCTCCTGACTTTGCTTGGGTTCGGCATGGCGCTTGGAAATTGGGCGGGACTTGCTGCGGCTCTCTTCTGCTTGGGGGGCCGCCTATACTTATCGCATACCCATCGAGGAAGCCGCCCTCACCGCAGCCTTGGGGCAGCCCTATAGGCAATACCTGGCACGAACGTGGCGTCTCGTGCCGTTCCTGTTTTAGAGTCTGTCGAGCGCACGCTCAGATGGGTGACACGAGACACATGATTTCGAGACGCGAGTTCATTGCCGGCTCAGTTGCTGTTGCTGTCACTTCGAGTGCCTCGGGACGGCCAAGAGCAGAAGCTGGATCGATCCTCGTCAACGATATTCACTCCCAACTCAATTCCACTCGGGTGCAGTCGATTCTGGAGCCGCGATCTCTTGAAGATGTGCAAACCATCGTTCGTACCGCCCGAAAAAACCGGGAGATAATCTCGGTTGCCGGTGGGCGGCACGCGATGGGAGGGCAGGAATTTGGTACCGATACTTTGTTGATCGATATCAGAAAGCTCAATCGAGTGCTCCATCTGGATCGTCAGCATGGAATCTTAGAGGTGGAAGCTGGGATTGAGTGGCCAGAGCTGATAGAAGGTTATCTCACACTGCAAAATGGGGACCGCCAGCCTTGGGGAATCGCCCAAAAACAAACCGGCGCCGATCGACTGACAATAGCTGGAACCATCGCTGCAAACGCGCATGGGCGCGGACTGGCAATGAAACCGTTCGTCAGTAACGTCGAATCCTTTGTTCTCGTCGATGCCACGGGGACAGCCAACCCCTGCAGCCGAACCGAAAATCCTGAGTTGTTCCGGTTGGTTACGGGCGGGTACGGACTATTCGGAATCGTTACCTCCATGCGACTGCGCCTAGTGCCGAGAAGCAAGGTCGAACGTGTTGTTGAGATCCGGACCGTGGACGATCTGATGGCTGCATTGAACAAGCATGTTTCTGACGGATTTCAATATGGTGATTTCCAATTCTCCATCCAGCATGACTCGGATGACTTCCTGCGTAAGGGTGTTTTCTCCTGCTATCGCCCAGTTCCAATGGATACGCCAATCTCATCCGCTCAGAAGCCATTGTCCGATGAGAATTGGAGGCAACTTCTGTATCTCGCGCACACAAATCAAAAACAGGCGTTCGAAACGTATGCCGACTACTATCTCTCGACCAATGGGCAAGTGTACTGGTCAGACACCCATCAGTTGAGTATTTATCCCGACAACTACCACCTCGAAATCGACCAGAAGCTCCACGCGCCTTATCCCGCCAGTGAGATCATCACTGAGATCAACGTCCCGCGATCAACGCTCAAGGAGTTCTTCGACGAGGTGCGGAACGATTTTCGCAAGAACAACGTTAACTTGATCTATGGCACCGTCCGTATTATCGAGCGCGATGATGAGACCTTCCTGCCTTGGGCAAGGCAACCTTATGCTTGCATCATCTTCAACTTACATACAGTTCACAGCCCCGAGGGACTTCAGGGCTCGGCGGAGGCTTTCCGAAGGCTCATAGATATGGCAGCAAGGCGGGGAGGGACCTACTACCTGACCTATCACCGCTATGCTTCTCAGAAGCAGGTTCGAGACTGCTACCCCCAGTTTGCAGAATTTTTCCAGTTAAAGAGGAAGTACGACCCTGAAGAGCGGTTTCAAAGCGACTGGTACAGGCACTACAGAACCATGTTCGGGAATCGCCCTTGACCCATGCCCCATGGGAGCGCGTTCCAAAACGGCTAATGCGGCTGATCGCCGCTGTGGAATCAGTGCTTCCCGCAAGTATCCCGGACGGTGAAAGCCTATATTTTCTCGCCCACCGCTTTGCCCTGCGTAAACAAGTACAAATAATCCGGGCCGCCGGACTTCGAGTCAGTGCCCGACATATTGAATCCGCCGAAGGGGTGCGCGGCGACGGTCGCGCCGGTACACTTTCGGTTGATGTAAAGGTTACCGACGTGGAATTCACGGATGGCTCGGTCGATCTTATCGCGCGATTGCGTATACACCGCGCCAGTCAGGCCGAATTCCGTGTCGTTGGCGACCTCGAGCGCGTGGCTGTAATTCTTCGACTTGATCACGGCCAGCAACGGACCGAAAACCTCTTCCTGTTCCAGACGCGACTTGGCCGGAATATCGGCGATGACGGTGGGCTGCAGAAAATATCCTTCTCCGGCGCCGGTGTTCTTCGCCGGGCCGCCGCCGGTAATGACGCGCCCGTCTTTTTTCCCGACCTCAATGTAATCAAGGATTGACTTCATCGAACCTTCGTTGATGACCGCGCCCATGTTGGCATTTTCCGCTGGGTCGCCGACGGTAATCTTCTCCACCCGCTCTTTCAGTTTCTCCAGGAATATGTCATAGATGCGCTCGTCGACAATGGCGCGGGAGCAAGCCGAACACTTCTGACCCTGAAAGCCGAATGCGGCCTGCGCCACACCTTCGACGGCGGTGTCGATGTCGGCGTCGGCGTCCACGATGATGGCGTCCTTGCCGCCCATCTCAAGAATCGTGCGCTTGATCCAGACCTGGCCCGGAGCCTGCGTGGCCGCGCTCTTGTTAATGTCGAGTCCAACTTCGCGCGAACCAGTGAAAGCAATGTAGCGGGTCTTGGGATGCGCGACCACCGAATTGCCGAAAGTCGCGCCCGCGCCTGGACAGAAATTCACCACCCCTTCAGGCATGCCGCATTCTTCCAGCAGCTCCACGAATTGGGCCGCGATGGTGGGAGAGTCACTCGAGGGTTTCAGGACGACGGTGTTGCCGCTCACGATCGAAGCCAGCGTCATGCCAGCCATGATGGCGCAGGGAAAGTTCCAGGGTGGAATCACCGCGCCCACGCCCAGCGGAATATACAGGAGCGTGTCGCGCTCTCCCGGCATCTGCACCGGCAGTTCTGTCCTGGCCAGGCGCAGCGCTTCCCGGGAATAGTACTCGCAGAAGTCGATGGTCTCAGCGATGTCGGCGTCAGCTTCAGCCCAATTCTTGCTCACTTCAAAAACCAGCCAGGCGCAAAATTCAAATTTGCGTTCGCGCAACAAGTCACCCACGCTGAAGAGCAGGCTGACACGCTCTTCGACCAAAGTACGGCTCCAAGTGGCGAAGGCTTCGAGCGCCGCTTGCATGGCGGGCTCGACGTGCTCTTTTCCGGCCTTCTGGTGTAATCCGACGATCTGCGCGGGCTTGGCCGGATTGATGGACTTGATCTTGTCCTTTGTCTGCACCGGTTTGCCGCCAATGATCAAGTTGTACTCGCGGCCCAGTTGACCACGCACCTTCTCGATCGCGGCGCGCATCTGGCGCGCATTTTCTGGCTTGGTGAAATCGGTGAGCGGCTCGTTTACGAAGGGACCGTCATGCAGGCGTGTTGGCGGGCGGGTGGGAGCTTCAGCGGTTGCCATCATTGCACCTCAGAGGACATCAATGGTCGCGGGGACGGATAGGAACCTGGTTAATTGTAGCACCGGGAATACGCCTTTACGGGGCCGTAGCCTCATGGCAGAAACCGCCGGGCTGAGCGAATGTGTGGGCACCCGCCCCTAGGTGGTTCGTGGTGGCTTACGGTACCTTCACCGACTCGCGAGTTTCCTCCGGCTTGTAACTCATGGCCACGGTACGTTCCAACTTGTCCCACGCGAAGCTCTGGCCTTCTGCCGCGCGCTTCAACGTTTTCAGTAGCACCACGGAAAACAATTGGCGGTAAGCGAAGCGCTGCAACCAGACCTGACTGAGCAGCCAGGGGTCTTCGGGAGCTTCCGGACGCCGGCGTTCCAGCGCGAAGGCGATCGCCGAGGCCAGGAAGTCCATCACCAGGAAAGCGACAAAGAAAATGAAAAGACGCTGAAAGCTGGCGGGGTCAGTGGACTCCGGGTGATACGACCGCTGGACAAAGTACCAGACTGCACCCACGAAAAACATGATGTCGATGAAAGGCGAGACCAGTGGCAGCAGCACCTGGAAGATGGCAATGTTAGGCAGCGCAATCCACCGGAGCCTCGGTATAGGCGAGGGCCAGATCTTCATATTCGACGCGATATCCCAGTTGTAGCAGAGCCATGGTCAGGTCCGCATCCTCGGCCACGGTGTCGGTGTGGAAGCCACCAGCCTCGCGCACCGCGGAAACCCGCCAGGCACCAATCGCGCCCGGCACCACGCTGACTGCGCCCATGGTGTTCAGGGCGCGCCGTTCGAAGTTCTGGCTGGTGATGTACTCCAGCGCCTGCCAGCGTGTCCAAAGATTAACGCGGTTGCCGACTTTCGCGTTGCCCGCAACCGCACCGACCTTGGGATTCAGAAAGTGGGGCACCAGGCGGGAGACGGCGTCTTGGGCAACCAGAGTGTCGGCGTCAATGCCGATAAAAATTTTTTCGTCGCGCAGATGCTCCAGACCGAAGTTGAGGGCGTCTGCCTTACCGGAGTTCGGTTTGGTTAGGATGAGGACCTTGCCCAGAGCCTCTTCCCGGGCAAATGCCGCCCGCGCAACTTCCAGCGTCTTATCGCCGGAGCCGTCATCGATCACGATCACGCGCACGTTGGGATAGGTCGCGGCCAGCGCGGCTCGGATGGTCCGCTCAATCACTTTTTCCTCGTTGTAGGCGGGAATCAGCACCGCCGCCCGGGGAAGGTAGGATTCGGCCTCAGCGTGAGTTCCATAGCGCCGCGGCCACAATCGGTCGAAGATGGCGAAGGCGCCGATGAAAAACAGCCGCCCGGTCATCAGAACATCACCGACGAAGAATATCCACGTAATCACGTTGAATGCCAATGGAAAAAGCGCGAAACCAAACAGGTTCAGGCGCGCGGTCCAGCGCTGATTGGCAGGAATGGGAGGCATGACGTCCGCCCGGGTCCGGCCCAGCAACTCGGCAAGCGGAACAATTCTCAATCCTTTCTCCCGCACGCCGGCGATAATCATGGGCAAAGCCAGCACGGTTTGTTCGCGATCGCCGCCGCCATCGTGCATCAGGATGATATTGCCGCAGCGGGTGTCATTGGCCGCGCAAGGCGGGAGATGGGCGAGGACATCGGCGGCTATTTGATCAGCGCTGCGGCGTGGATTGTCACGCCAGTCATTAGGATCGATCTTATCCCCCACAGTGATGTAGCCCATGTCCTGCGTGGTCTCAAGCGGGCGAACCTGATCTTCGGTGTCGGGTTCGGCGTCGATTGAATACGGTGGCCGGAATAGAATCGTGCGCATCCCCAGCAGACTGGCGAAAAGCTGCTCGGTGAGATTGAGTTCAACCGCCCGCATAAAGCCGCGAGAAATGTTGCTGATGTCGGGATGGGTAAAGGTGTGGTTGCCGATTTCGTGTCCCTCGCGGTAGATGCGTTTGGTCACGTCGGAAAACTTGTCCGCCTGAATTCCGATCAGAAAAAAAGCCGCCGGCGCCTGCTCGCGCTTGAGTACGTCGAGTATCTTGGGCGTCCATTCCGGATCGGGTCCATCGTCGAAGGTGATGGCGACTTTGTCCGGGCTCGATCCGTATCGCGCCACTCGGTAGGGCTCGGGCAGCGAGTCAAAGCTTTCATCGGTGATCAGACCCGTTGCCTGATCCAAAGTAATGGAGCGTTGCCCATCGGCCGGCCGCGCTTCGATGCGCAGGATCTCGCCATTGCCCTCCATATCCACATCCTGACCCGGGGGCACGTCCTTCAATTTGTTCTCCGCGCCAGCTTCGCCCGGTATGTCCCAGATTCGCCACAGGGAGCGGTCTTCGGAACCCAGCCGCCAAAGGGCGAAAGTCTTGATCCCTACGGCCTGGGCGGCGCGCATCTGGTTGAGCGCGGTCACGGCGTCGAGAAACCAAATCTCATGTTGCAGATCGTGCTCATCCACGTAGCTGATGTGGGGATTGAGACTGTCGCCGTCAAGATCCACGTCCGCTTCCGAGTCGCGGGCCGTCAGCCACGCGGCTTGCGCGGAAACGTTGATGTCCTTCACTCCCGGCGGCAACGATCGATGCTTCGGCTTCTGCACCCAGTCATAGCCGTAGTTGCCGATGGCCGAGATCAGCTTGTCCTGCGGAATCACCTTGATGGCCGCCTTCAGATTGTCGGTAAACCAGTCTTGCGAAGCTACCGGACCCGCTAATCCTGGGGACGGATAGTGCTCGTCGTAGTTCATCAGCACAACGCCATCCACATGGGCGGCGACGGCGGCGTAGTCGTAATCCGTGTTGCGGGCCTGCACGCTGACGTACAGCTTCATGCCTTTGGCATGCAAATCATCGGAGAGATCCCGCAGCAGGGCCAGGTAGCCGGCTTGACCCTTCTTGGAGAAAGTTTCAAAGTCGATCATCAGGCCGTGGTATTTATCCGTACTTAGGAAGGCATCGGCCTGCTGCCGAAAGTGGACACGGGCGTCTCCATCATTCAGAAAACCGGCAATGTCCACCCAGTCGGCCCCGGCAAAATTATTGATCATGGGAAAGACTTCCATGCCGGTCTCTTCCGACTTCAGGAAGGGCATGACCTTGTCATCCACCGAATGGACGGTCGAATCTTGCACCACGTCGAAGAACTTGTTGGTCTGTTCGTCGATGCTTTGCAGGCGGCCATCAGGGGTGACGATGTGCAGCCAATCGGGAAACAGCAAGTCAATCTGGTGAGCGTATTCTCGTAAGGACGAGAAACTGGCGGCGTCGTAGGGGACGTAGAATGCCGCACGGATGCCCTCTTCCGCGTTCAGTTTCACCTGGGAAGGCGCCGACTTCGACTTGCGATGGCCGCCGTGCAAGCTCGCCAACTTTCGCCGCTCCTTCGCCTTTTCCTTCTCTTTTTCTTTTAATTTCAATGCATGATACGGGCGCTTCTGCGGAGCCAGCAGCAGGTCGGGCAGAGGCTGGCTGCGCAACGCCGTGTACGCAAAGAAGGTGATCAACAGCGTAATGCTGACGCCAATGACGTCAAAGGCCAGTCGTATTCGCTTCCAGCGAGCCTTGCGAGGATCGTAAAAAACAGGTTGCGCCATGAAAATTGCTGTCCATCTATCCTAAGCTGAGGGGTAAGGACGGTCAAACCAGGTTAGAAGGAGCGGGGTTGCAAGCAGAGCACATCCCTGGGCAGGCAAAGCCTCTCCGCCGCTGAGGTATATTCTTAGCGTGCGCCAACTTGTGCGCCAAAACCTTCGATTCTTTCTGTTGGCCACGCTGGCCGCCTTTGGGCTGCGACTCCTGTTTCTTTTCCGCTTCCCCAGCATCACTACTGATTCCTTCATCTACGGGGACATTGCCAAGAACTGGCTGCAGCATGGCATTTACGGACTGAGCGGGCCGGTCGAAGTTTCCGTAACCTATATCCGACTGCCGGGCTACCCCGCGTTTTTGGCCGCGGTGTTTGCCGTCTTCGGTATGGAGCACTACCGCGCGGTGCTGGTGGTGCAGATGTTCGTGGATGTCGGCACGTGTTTGGTGATAGCGGACATGGCGCGGCGATTGATTTCGCCGAGAGCGGCAAGGGCCGCGTTCCTGTTGACGGCACTCTGCCCGTTTCTGGCAAGTTATGGGGCTGCCGCTTTGACCGAGACACTGGAGATTTTCTTCACCGCGCTGGCTCTGGATTTTGCCATCGCCGGGCTGATGGCCGGCCGTGGAATGCTTCCGTGGCTGGGGTGCGGGCTCTCGGTGGGGGCTGCGATTCTGTTGCGTCCCGACGGTGGCTTGCTGCTGATGGCGATTGAGGTGTATCTGCTGGTGCTGCTGGTACGTGGCTGGAAAAAGACGCGGGCGCAGGCGCCCACGCCACACGGACCCTCCACGGCACACCTGGTTCGGGCTGGCTTGGTCGTTGCTCTGGTCTCCCTGGCGCCGCTGGTTCCATGGGCCTTGCGCAATCTGCATATACTGCATCGCTTTCAACCACTTGCACCTCGCTATGCCAACGAAGAGGATGAGTTCGTTCCTGCGGGATTCAACCGCTGGGTGAAGACCTGGATTGCCGACTATGCGTCGGTTGAGGAAATCTACTGGCCCGTGCCAGGAGAAACTGTGGACGCTGAAAAACTTCCTGCTCGCGCCTTTGATTCCGAAGCGCAACAGCGAGAAACGGTGGAATTGCTGACGGCTTACAACAACGTACTTCGTGTCACTCCGGAACTGGATGCCCGGTTTGCCGTTCTGGCCAACGAACGCATTCGAGCCGCCCCCCTGCGTTACTACCTGTGGCTGCCATTTACGCGCATCGCCGACATGTGGCTGCGTCCGCGTACGGAAACTCTGCCTTCCGACACGCGATGGTGGGAATTCAATGACGACCCGAAGTGGTCGGCGCTCGCGGTCGCGCTCGGGATCATTGGTCTTGCCTACGTGGCCCTGGCGGCCGCTGGACTGGCGAAGGGACGAAACCTCCCATTCTTGGGATTGCTGCTTACGTTTGTGATTTTGCGATCCGTCTTTCTGGGCACACTGGAAAACCCCGAGCCCCGCTACACGCTGGAGTGCTATCCCGTGCTAATTCTTCTCGCCAGTGTCATTTTTCGATAGGCGCTGACTACGCACAGCTGAACAGAACACTGGAGCTGATTTCATCAATGGTTTTGCGGACCGCCCAGCTTCTGCGCGGCTGCGCGTTCATTTTGCGCGTCGGCTATGCGGCCTAGTTGTGTGTAAGCATCGGCGAGAAAGAGGTGAGCTTCGCGGGAATCGGGCTGGACTTGACTCGCGCGTTCCAGATTGGTAAGAGCACCGAGGGGATTGCCTTGCAAGAAAAGGATCCGCCCCAGCAGCAGGTTGGCGCGGAAGTGTTCGGGGTTGAGCTGAATAACTTGGCGTAGCAATTGAACCGCCTCCGGGACGCGTCCGACGCGCGCGTAGACGGAAGCCAGGGAATACTGAGCATCGGGGAATTTGGGGCGCTTCTTCGCTACAAATTCGAAATAGGGCACTGACTCCTGCCAGGCACCGGTTTCGAACAACGCCAAGCCCAGTTCATATTGCCCCGGCGTTGAGTCCGGCATCAGCTGCAGAGACTTGCGCAAGGCAACAATGGCTTCGGGATAACGCCTGACTCTCGCCAGAGCGATCCCCAGCTGCATCTGAGCAACCGGGATTGACGGACTGTCTTCGAGCACCTGTTGCAGCATAGGGATTGCGTCGGAATATCTTCCGTCTTCGACGGCAATCATTCCCTCGTGCAACGTGTTTGAGATGCCGATTTTGTCCTTCGGATCGGCGCCCTGCAGAGTATCGGTCGAGCGTGTCCCCGGACTCGATGCAACGTAACCGAGCGCGCTCAGATTCTCGCTTTGTTCCGGACTCACCGGGACTGGTTCAGACTTTTCGTGGTAGCTACTCGTGCGATCGCGAAACTGATCGAGCTGCGCCTGCAAAGTCACGGCCACGGCGGGAGAAGTTGTCGCCAGGTTGTGCTGCGCGTCCTGATCGCGGCTCTCATCGTAGAGCTCACGTCTGGGAGCGCGAACCAATAGATACCTGCCGGTGCGCATGGAACGTATCGAACTCCAGCCGAAAGCCCGATGAGGGTAGTCGGTTTCGGCATACGCAGGTAGATCTGCCACCGGTTTTTGACCCGATTTCATCGGCGGCGCTTTCATCAGGGGGACCAGAGACTCACCTTGGAACGTCGGTGGCAGCGGCAAGCTCAGCATGGTGAGAAGCGTGGGGGCAACGTCCACAAGTCGTACCCGGGACCCCACGCGTCGGCCAGCCAGCAGATCGCCGGGCAGCTTGAAAACCAATGGCACGCGAATGGTTTCGTCGTAGAGAAAGATGCCGTGCATGCTTTCACCATGCGCGCCCAGCGACTCGCCGTGGTCAGACATCATCGCAATCAAGGCGCGGTCGTATAGTCCACGTTGGCGCAGATAAGCGAAGAGTTTGCCCAGAGACGAATCTGCGTAAGCAATTTCGCCGTCATAAGCTTCGGCAGAGCGCTTGTCGAATGGCGCGGGAGGGTCGTAAGGGGCGTGCGGGTCGTACAGATGGATCCAGATAAAAAACGGAGACTGGCGATTCTTATTCATCCAGCCAATCGCGTGACCGATTACCTCTCCGGCACGGCGCTCGACGCTTTCGTAGCGGCTTTCATTGGGGCCGCGCTTGGGATGAAAACCGGCGTCGAAGAAATCAAAGCCGCGGTCGAATCCCGGCGCCATATTGGCCCTAGGGTCTAGAATCAACGAGCCGATAAAAGCCGCGGTGTGGTAGCCGCTTTTCTGCAAAATCTCCGGCAGGAACGGCAACAAGGCTGGCAGGGGATGGCCAAAATCAGTGACGGTATGGAATTGGGGATAGGTGCCGGTGAAAATGGTAGCGTGGGAAACCGGAGTCAGCGGCGCCTGGGAATAAGCCCTTTCGAACACGACACCCTGGCGGGCCAGCGTGTCCAGATTCGGCGTAAGGCCCTTCTTGGAGCCCAGGAAACCCATGCGGTCCGCCCGCGTGGTGTCCACGGTGATGAGGACGATATTTGGCGCTTCCGCTCGGACGAACCTGCTTGCACTCAGCACAATCAGCAGGAAAAGCAGGCAGGGACGGCGCATAGGAGCAAAATGGGAGTTTACCATCGCTAAACCCCCATGCGATTTCGCCAATCCGGCGTCAGAAGGCGACAGACAGGCCGAATTGCATATTACGCTGCGCGCCTGTGCCGAGGATCGGGTTTAGGCCGAGGCCTACGTCAGGCGTAAACGAAAATACTCCGAAAGAACCACTCCCAACTTTGCCCGGAAACGATGTGGCGAACATGGCATGGTTCAGTACGTTGAACACTTCCCATTTGAACTTCACGGAGAAACGCTCCGTCAGTTTGAAATTCTTGAACAATCCCATGTCGAGCTGGGAAATCGGCGGTTGCCGTATGCTGTTTCGGCCTGCATTTCCAATCTGCCCAGCAGCCGGCGCCGAAAATGCCGCGGTATTAAAGTAGGTGTCCTTGCCATGGGCTATGTAATGGTTGTCGTAGTTGAGCGGGCTCCCGTCGTAGTTTGCGAATGTATCTTTTAACCCCTGATTTGAAGTGTCGCTGGCAACAAAGGCAGTATAGGGCCGCCCTTCCTGTGCGCGGAACAGGGAATTAATCTGCCACCCTTCTCCCACTAGCCTGGGCAGACTGTGGAACTTGGGGACCTCGTACACGAGGGTGAAATTCACGTTCCAGGGTGTGTAGAAATCCGCGGGCGCGTATCCCTTATCGAAGTTGTAGGGGTTTTGGTAATCGGAGAGGAAACTTCCCCATCGATTGGCAG
>WNFQ01008715.1_pt1 | contig 15157 bp, 18 predicted proteins | sample 5400171 | NCBI WGS metagenome assembly WNFQ01 (sample SAMN13153356, study PRJNA577476) | soil metagenome | isolation source: 20 cm soil under Madrone tree | place: USA:California | collected 2016-06-14
AAAGGGTAGAGAGGAGCGAGTGGGTGCGATGGGCCGATCCATCGGCGTTGCGATCGGGCCACTCGGCACGGGATAGGCGATGGGAGATCGGGAGTAGTCGTGACGCCCAGAGGAACGTGATGCGCCAACCACGCGTGTCGTCGTGTCGAGGAAGTTGAGAGACGAGGGACCTGATTTAGACCTGATATTGGATCTTGCCAAAGATCCACAACGAGTGCCCAAACCGTGCAGCAGAGCAACACGGGGCCAACCATGATTAGACTGAGATTGCTCAAAATCTTGGCCACCCACCTGCACTCGCTCATTGTCGATTGCAACCGCTTCGCCTGGGTTTGCCCCCTTCCCTTGACCTCTCGTTCTCCTTGTCTCGATGCCCGCCGCTCGTCCAAAGAAAGGAAGTGAGTCATGTTCTGACGATGCTACCTCCAGAGAGGGCCTCTCCGAAAGCAGCAAGATAAAGAGAAAGTGAGCCCTCTCTTGTTGGCCGAGTTTTCTCCGTCTCGCCCGCCTTCCAACCCTTGGGTGGCCTCTGCCAGCCTCTGTGTCCCCCCCTCCTTTCTGCCCCATATCTCTCCTCTCGTCGTCCATCTGCCCCCCTCCCCCTCCTCTTTGCTCTTTTTCATCTGTCGTCCGTCATGTTTGCAATTTGCTTTTCCTTATCTCGCGTGTCACGCTGACCCATACTTGTCTTATCTACGTTAGGCGCCAGTCTCAGAGTAAGCCGCCACAATCCCGTTTCATTTCCGCGCTCCATTCACCTCGCCTCGTGTTCTCCCACAGGTTGCGACGCCTGCCGCGCTCGCAAGGTCCGGTGCGCCAGGGACAACCCAGACGACTCTCAACCTTCCTGCAAACACTGTATCACCCTCGGCATACCTTGTACTTATGATTACCAGCCAAAGAAACGCGGACCACCTAATTTGTACGGAATCGCACCTTCCCTGACATGTTCATCTTTGATCCCAGTCCTGCGCTCGCCACCGCCACAGGTACTTGCGCCGTCTACAGGAAGCTGCCGCTGCCGCTGCGGCCCAACAGCAGCTCGAGTGTCAGAACGGAGAGGCTACTTCCCCTCTTTCCGCGCGACCGAGCATGGCTAGTCCAAGACCATCGGCAACCGTGTCGATACCTAACATTGGCCAGACTACCTCCAGTTTCCTTGAGCAGTCATTAAACAACGTCGGACACACCCTGTCCGGCTCCTTGCAGTCTTCGCGCTTCCCGATCACCACAGATGCTTATCAGGCCCATTACCAACAACTGTCCTCATCCTTCAACGGCTCTTCTATTGACACGCAACGTTCGCCGAAGACGGACGATTCCCAGTCTTTCTTGCCTCCTTCCGAGCAGTTTAGTACATACCCATTGTACAATTGGTCATACCGACAGCATCAGCCCGTGCCCCCACCGAACACGCTCCCGCCACTTTCATACTATTATCGTGCCCACAGCCTCGAGGATGTCGCTCCCAGGGATACTATTATGTTGATCATTGCCCTGTTCTTTGACTTTGTCTATCCTCTCTCCCCTTGTGTGCACAAGCCATCATACATGGCTGATCTTCATGCGCGTAGGGAGGAACGTGATCCGCTCTTTTTTGCGTTGGTCATGTCGACTGTAGCTTCCACCTTGGTTCAATTGCCACGGTCTTATCTACCCATGGGACGATTAACAGTACGTAAACTGGCACAAACGTGCCATGAAGCCAGTCGTCATATTTCAGTCGCGTCTTATGACCCACCAACATCGATGCATGTCGTAATTCGTTACTTGTGAGTACCTTCCTCCCTCACGACTTATATGCGACTAATTCACTTCTCTAGCGATTGCATCTACCACTTCTGTGAAGGTCATGATGCCACTCAGCATGCTGCATTTGGCGAAGCAGCGCACATTGCAGTTACGCTTCGAATGCATGAAGAATCCTCGTACGAGGGTCTTGATCTCATCGAATGCGAAGTACGACGCAGAACTTTCTGGCTGTTGTTCGGAGGTACGACACAAAGACCTCTCATCTCACTCTTCACTATTCTCAATATCATTCCCAGCGGATAAATCAATGTCTATCCTCCTGGGGAGACCCATCTGCCTTAGAGACGAGGATTGTACTGTAAATTTCCCAAAAGAACTCGATGATGAATAGTAAGCACTACGACTGTATCCAGTTGATATCACTCCTGAGTGCGTTCACTACCTTCTGCTATTCTCGCACAATCCAGTATTACACCGAGTGCATACTTGCCTCAGCCTCACGGGAAGCCATCCTTGGTATCAGGACTCAACTGTATCACCCGGATTTTTACGCTTCTTGGTGAAATTCTCGTTTGCATACGGATGGATAGACGGTCTCCTCCGCAAGGCCAGTACGCCACGGCAAGGCTAGAAGAAATCAAGACTCTCCATTCCCGGATTATGTCGGCCCTCGTACATGCCCCAGAACCGCTTAGGTTGAAGCAGGCTTCCCAAGCGAAAGCGACTGTTCCCTCGGAGTATGGGGGCGCTGGTTTTAGACAGGCAACTTTTGCTGAAGTCAAAGACTTCTTTGATAACCCTAATGCATCCAGAGCCAATGCTCTGAACCCTTTCCTTGTGATGCAGGCTAGCCTTTACGTGACACAGGCAAGTGCTTCATCAACCCGTCCTATCAATTCCACAACTTTCATGTTGGCTCCTCTAGCAACTCGTCCGCTTCGTTATCGAGCAATACCGTGATGAACTCGAGACTCAGATTCGAGGCACCACGGACGAGCAACGCATCGCAGATGATAGGGAGGCGGTCGCGAGCGATCTGCTAAAAATCTTACACAAGTCCGTACTGATGGCACATTGCTCTCGATGGTATCAATACTGACCATCTTCTAGCATACCCATACAATCCATTGCCACCAATGGACCGTCTTTGGTAAGCCGTATAGCCACCTCTACCAAGCCGATACCAAGATCTCTGATTTCAGTATCAGGTTCACAAGGTTCGATTCGTTGCATCGACTCTCCTTGATGCAGTGAGAAAACCGGAAACGGCGCCTGCCACTGCCGCACGAGCGCATGCATATCTTTGTTCGCTTGCTTCGATTGCTCCATGACAGAGTGATATAACTGATGATATTCGGTTGCCAGGGGATTTCCTCTCCATCTTATCTGAAATCGAGCGCAACTACCTGTACGTATCGATATCGTGTGTGCTTTGTCTCACCTCGGTTGATAATTTATTCCCTCAGGTTGGATGATGACAGGGACGCAACGTCTAATGGAGATGGTATGACAACATTGATGAGCAACAACTGAGACTGGTAGTTAGACGGTTCCTCGAGTTTCCTGGACCAAAATGTATCCTTACTGTGTTAGTTCAAAGCTGGCCTTGTGCTTCACCGTAGCCCTTATAATACTCCCGATTGACCGCGATTGATTGCTATAATAATGCTGTTTTTTTCACCCCTTTCTTTATTGCTCTGCATGTATCTCTTTTTTTTTTGCAATGCTATCAATATTCGTCTACCAGTGACGGTTGAGTGTCGTGAGAATATGTTTATTGTTTTGCCATGCGAGGGACTCAAGTGCGCTCCGAGTTTCCAAGTTGTGCTCGGAATCGGGACGCGCGAGAATTCCGCGCCAAGTTGCTCCTGCCGCGTTAGCGGAGTCACCCCATTTTCTTGCCATCCCTAACGACCTCGTCTAGGCACACACACGTCACGCGCCGACCGGATCTGATACTTCTTCAACGTAATGTCGCTGGACGAGCCAGCCGCCAAGTCTGCACCCGTGGAGATTACTGAAGGTCGGTCCGTGTCTGAATAATAGCCAGAGGGCCCCGTGTCACTTACAATGACCTCCTCTTCTCTTTCTTCATTTAGATGAAGCAGCCCTATATGATCGCCAAATCCGTTTGTGGGGTCTCGAAGCTCAGCAGAGGTCGGTTCTTCTTTCTTTTCCTGTTCTACCTATCCCATCCCATCCCCTCTGTGCGCTTAAGGCGAAAATATGACGACGGCGATGACGATGATTATTGGTATATGACAGGATGAGGAACGCTACGATTCTCGTGGTCAATTTGCGCGGCGTCGCGACGGAGACCATCAAAAATATCGTGCTCGCTGGTATCGGCAAATTAATCATCTGGGACTGCGAGGACGTGGCTGCAGAGGACCTCGGAGTCGGGTTCTTCTTCAGAGATGAGGACGTTGGGAAGAAGGTGCGTTCTGCTCTTCTTACTGTTATCTGATCTTACGGCGAGCGGGTTCGAGTCGAACCGCCGCCATTACTCTTTGGTCTTTGCTTCCCTTCCCTTCCTTGCCCACACCAACATGCGGAGCTTATAGAATTTCGTTACAGCGAGTAGATGCGGCAAAAGCTCGTATCGAAAGTCTCAACCCGCTTGTTGTGGTCGACACTATGACGTCTCCATCCGCGCTCGAACGGGAGGAGTTGGACGCGTTGGTGGAGAGCGTGGACCTGGTGTGTATAACCGACTCTGAACGGGATTTCGTCGTGAGTCGTTTGGCATCCCCGACTATGTCGTCGCATTGGATCACGAGATGCTCACATAGATTCGTGCGAATGATGCGTGCCGAAGGTCGAAAAAGCCGCTGTACGCGGGGGGAACTTATGGCATCCTCGGTTACATCTTTTGTGATTTGCTGGAACATGAATACATTGCCTCGTACGTATTTTTCTAACGTGGGTGTATCGACGCTTGTTGAAGGCAGTGTCTTTTTTCGCGCATTCGGTCATAGTGATCGCTCAGGAGCCAAGCGTGATGGCGGAAAAGACGTCAAGGCGACCGTCTCTTATAGCCCATTGCGTGAGGCCCTAGAACATCGATGGTCAGGCATAACGCGACGTCAGACTAAGGGCATGAATCCTGCTGCTGTATTTATAATCCTTGGCAGGCACAGTTTCTTGTCCAGCTAAATGGTGCTAACGACTGAACGCAATAGCCCTGTGGGAATTTCAGAGCGTTCACCAGGGTCATCTCCCAGATGACACAATATACGCAGACGAACTGGGATCCATATCAAATACCCTAATTACGAGGGCAGAGGTCAACAGGGATGCCTTTCCCGCAGTCCCCCGAGAGTTCGTTGAGTAAGCGTTCCTTTTTTCAGGATTGCTGGTGTTATCCTACAACCACTCTGACAGGACGGTCGTGACGACGGCGATACATGAGTTCGCACCGGTTTGCGCTGTTGTTGGTGGAATGCTAGCGCAGGATATTTTGAAGGCGTTAAGTGTACGAGAGGCGCCCCTGGCCAATTTCTTCACCTTCGATGGAAGCACTGGGGCAGGGAATGTTGTCCGAATGAGTATGACATGAGGTGTCACAAAGTTAAGCGATAACACCTGCATGTACCTTGTGCCTCGTTGGCCTCAACACTTTAATACGTGAGTGACATGCATCTACCATATACAGTAGCCGCATTACAGAACAGTACGATACGAGCTTGCAAAGCCTCGATAGAACTCGAGTACGAAGCAGTCCTACAGTAGTAACGCAAGAACCAAGCGCCACGTGGTTCGCGAAAATTTTTTGCGTGTTCTCTCATCACGTTCAGAAGATCTGGGGGGTGCTGTATACCTCGTGGACGATGGGGACAGTCAAATTTACCTTAGCGGGGATGAACGTATTTTGACTCAGATGAACGGTTGCCAAGTGGTTGACCCCCACGTGATCGGCGTTCCCACAGGTGGGCAGCCGCCACAACAACACTGCTGAGGCAGCGCATTTCTCTTCGACCGCCGATTCACTCGCCTCCTCGCCTCCTCACAGCCGCCATGGCACATCCATCAAGGCATATTCCCTCCTCAAACCCTTCTCGCTACTACGCCGTCCCACAGAACCCGCAACCCCAAAATCACCCTTATGGCCAATACCAACAAAGACGCCCGTCACGATCGAACCATGCAGCGCCAGTCAATGACCGTCCGGCTGTGGCACCAATGCCTCCCAGAAACGACCTTGCGCAGGGTGTAGCGACTGGAGCTATAGGTGCAGGATATGGTCCTTATTCAGTGCGTCTTCCATCGTCACTACATATTCCATACTTCGTCTGAACATATCGCTACCAAGCATCATCCCTCTGCAGTGACCGCCAATTATGCTTATACCGCTTCGCGCTTCAGCGTCCCCCCTTCAGAGCAGTCTTCCGTCACGGGTGAAAGGCCAATGCTCCAACCAAACACATCTACTATTCCTGCTTACATGTGGGACACGAAAGATCCAGACCTTGACGATGCGCTACATAATCCTGATCCACGTGTCGACGCGGCTCAGGATAATTCTTTTGCCCTTTTCTCAGCGCGAGGTTGGGCCAACGTATCGGTCCTCGTACTTCTCATGGCCGGTCTCGTCACACTGTTTGCTGGATACCCCATCATCTCATTCTATCACTCAACACCACTCGCCATACTCGGCAACAACTTTGGCGGAGGAAACGGGACTGGCCAAATACCCGACTTGCCGAATATTCCCACTCTCATAGATAGCGATACGCCCAAGCAGGCTTACACGAAGGCCGCAAGTGACGGAACTACGTGGAATCTGGTTTTCAGTGATGAGTTCAACCGGGACGGCCGAACATTCTGGCCTGGAGACGATCCATATTGGGAAGCGGTTGACCTTCATTACTGGTTCGTCGCCTATTCACCCATGTATATTGCCGCTTTCATTTAACAAGACAACATGAGAACAGGCCAACAGGTGACCTGGAATGGTATAACCCACAGGTGAGGAATGTCTTGAGAGCATGAAGGGGTTGTAACGGCGTTTTACTTAGGCCATTACCACGTCGGGTGGCAACCTGGTTATTACGATGACCGAACAAAGCACTCACAACCTGAACTTTCAGAGTGGTATTTCCATGTTTCTTCGGTCCCATGACGCGTTCCAACTCGTCATTTCTAGGAATGTTGCAATCTTGGAACAAGTTTTGTTTCACCACCGGGTATGTTGAAGTAAATCTAAGCTTGCCAGGTACCGTGCAATCCCCTGGGTTTTGGCCAGGTATATAACTTTCCGCACTTCGTCTTCTTTCAACGCTGACATCCACCGGCAGCTGTATGGTCCATGGGTAATTTAGTGAGTTTACCTAGCGCTAGTTCTAGGTTGCATAATGAATCATTGCTCGACAGGGAAGGGCAGGCTATGGCGCAACCACCGACGGTACGTGACACCACGTATTTTGAGAGCGCAGCCTAACTGTCAGATTCCATTTTACGCTGGCACAGGGACGTGGCCTTACACCTATGCGGCATGCGATGTTGGCACACTACCGAACCAAACCCAGAACGGCCAGCCCGCATTAGGGGGTCTCTCGTACCTTCCTGGGCAGCGTCTCTCGGCCTGCACTTGCCCAGGGGGCTCCAGAAATTGACGTCCTTGAGGCGCAAATAGATGTTCCCCTTAGCAAGGGCCAGGTATCACAATCTGTTCAAGTCGCCCCTTTCAATATCGGTTATCAATTCAATAATGCCTCCTCGTCTTCTCCAACTCAAGGCTCCACGACTAAATTCAATTCATATAAAGGCGGCCCGTTTCAGCAGGCTGTCTCCGCGGTTACTGATATTAGCTCGTCAAACTATAATGACAAGGGATTTGCGACGTACGCATACGAATGGTGGACTGATCCTAGTCACCGCGACGGTGGATACATACAGTGGTATAGCGAGGGAAAGCAGACATGGAAAGCTACCGCCGGAACACTAGCAGGTGATACAAGTACTGGCATAAGTAGCCGGATAATCCCTGAAGAACCGATGGTAAACAGTGGCTATTAATATTGTAGTATTTCAATGCTCATCCCCTATGCAGTACCTCATCTTCAACTTGGGAATGGCTCGTGAGTTGTGTTGTGACGATGTCGAACTTCCAACCTGATTATATTCGCCAAAGCTTCCTTCCAGACGCAAGACTTTCAGCACATGCAATTCCCATCCAAAATGTATATTGATTACATCCGTGTTTACCAACGAAGCGACGTCTCGAATGGTGTCGGCTGCAACCCATCAAACCGTCCTACGGCCGATTATATCACTAAGTATACTATTTATCGTTCCTTCTACCAACGGGCTCTCATAAACCCTTGAACTAGGCATCAAGCCGCATACACCAATGCAAACTTAACAACATGGACCCAAGCAGGATATAAATTTCCCCAGAACTCACTGCTTCAGAGCTGTTGAGCGCGGAAATGGTCGGCACCTCTCTCTAGGGAACAAACGAGATTTCATTATCTTACGGGCCGTTCTGGGGTCCTTTCACGATCTACATGACACAATACGCATGCTGGATAGGACCAAGCTAGGGACTTTGCCTATCCATTTTGATTGTCGCAATCTTTCAACCTCTCCACTTTCCGCATCCTATTCATGAACTGAGATCACCGCGATCCCTACCTACCCTACCCTCTTCCCTTCCCTGGATTAGCATACTCCTCCGATCGTTTATTTTTATCTCGCTTTAGTTTCAGACACCTTCATGGACTCGCGGGCAAGGATAATATTGCTCTTCGATTGATGGTGATCGATTGGGTCGAGTTTACGGACAAAGGATATGTTTTTCTTATATGATAGACTACCCTGTACCACGACGCTGTTCAATCAGATTAAAACTTATGTGCCCACTTGGACGGAGGAGAGACGTGACTTAAGGGAACTCTGACCTGATAGTAAGTCAAGACTCGGACCCATCCGTCTGGCGGTCAACTATGGACCTCGGTCATGGTGGGCAGTGATATCGTTGTCACCGTATATGTGAAGATAAACGAAGAGGGCTAATTCATCATAAGCATTCACGTGCATTCACTTCAACAAACGCGATGCATCGTCACACCGTGCGTCTTCATACTCGCATACATGTGTGTGTTTGAGGGAGTGGTACAAGATCTCCCTGGAGATCCGCACAGCAAGCCCTTCGAGCGTGTTCATGAACACCAGCCTATCATCCTCTTTCATAATGTTCGGGACAGAGCCGTGGATGTGGATAATCTATGCCTTCCTGACTTCGCCACGCCAGTCAACTTCGATTAATACCACGTCTTTTCCATCGCAAAAGATGTTTGGTGCCCATAGGCCTCCATGGACTTGACAAATTGGATACTGTGTGGTTTGCTTCTCGTCTGATGTTTCAGCAATGTACAATAGGCGATTATCTCGCATGTCGGGATGATGGGGCCTGAGAATTCGGAAATGGATATACTCGTTGTGAGACACCGAACTTGAAGATGCTGAAATATATGGAAAACTTGCAAGGTCTGTGTGGGGATCGTGGGCGGTACTTTGACGAAGCGTGCCGCGTCTGTCGTCTATGCGTCGTGGTAAAGTCAAGGTACCAGAAAACGTAGCGGCATAGAGCGCTTTGCTTTGCGGTCGTGGCCTCCACCCGCAGATACAGTACACGATAGCGCAGGGGTAAGGCTGATCACACGCCATTGGCGAAGGAAGACTATCGCAAAGGACGTGACATACGGACCTGTTGTCATATGGTACTCATCACGATAGACTCGTTTAGAGGACCAAGAGATGTCCACCTTACCAATGACTGTGCACCGTTAAGTTTCGAAATAATACTGCTCGGTGTGGGTCTGTTATAATGACCGTCTGTTCGGCTTCGACTCGAATCAACGCTGGCCGCCATAAGCATGCTTTCGCTGCCGAGGGACAAATTTCATTTTAAAACCACGTAGACCTTTCATTTTTCTTTCGTTCTCGTCGTTGTCGATAATCGTCATGTCCTCTGCGAAATCGTTCACGGCCAATTCCAGATTGTGCCGCTCCGAAGTCACTTCACAAACTGAACGTGCTCGCCCGCCGAAGCCAATCATATAGGAGGGAAGCGGGTAATACATTCGAATCTTGCACAGGACGGTCGTCCAAAACCTTCTCGGAACTTGTCTGCTTGAACCGACTTGAATGTTCGTGGAAGTGACCTATTATCTCAAATGGTGGGTGAGGTTTTGGCGATTTTGGAGTGTTAGACAGAGTCGAGTGAGTCGACAGAATGGATTCGCTTGCCGAGAACAGCTGGTAACGAAGTGAATTGCTTCAAGACTACTGACGGGCGGTTAGGCCTGTTAAGGGCGGCGGTTGGGCGGGGCGGAATCAACGTTAATCAATAATCAACGACAACCCTCGACAAACACAGGTGACTGGAACATGAATAGACGGCCTGATTGTGAACGTGCGTGCTCAACATACTCAACGCCCACTAACGCTCCGAGTCGCTCGTTATTTTTCTTTGTCGCGCTGCAACTTTTATCCCCATCCTGATCTGTTCCGATGACCCACCACATAGACCTCTCGCTCGAGCGAATCGAGGTCCTACTCTCGCACCTCCCGCAATACACTCTGCCAACAATCCATATCACGGGTACCAATGGGAAGGGCAGCGTCTCCTCATTCGTTGCCTCAATATTACAAGCAAGTGGATTTACTGTCGGCAGGTTTAATAGCCCACATCTTATCTCCGTCCTGGACTCAATCGTGATAAATGGCGAGTTCGTGGCATTCGACTCGTATAATGATGCACGTCGAGTCGTAGAAGACCGCAACTCGGGGTTAGGCATCGGAGCCACCAGCTTTGAACTCCTCACTGCTACCGCCTTGATGTTGTTCGAGTCAGCCAAACTTGACATCGTCGTTCTCGAAGCCGGTATGGGAGGGCGCACGGATGCCACGAATGCTGTTTCCGATGATTGCATCCTTGTGTCCGCCCTCACTGCCGTTGATCTAGACCATCAGAAATTCCTCGGAGATACCGTGGGTACGATTGCGACACAGAAAGCGGGCATCGCAAGGAAAGGGCGGCCATTCATCATCGGGCTTCAGAAGTATCCTGACGTTATGGTTTCTGTGGGGATCGTGGTCGAAGAGGTCGGCGCGAACCTTGTATGCGCCAATCCGGCTGTCACACGGATGTGGGATGAGGCTGTGGATGGACCTGCGGGGCCTGATGTCACCTCCTCTTCACCTTTTCGTCCCGCTGCCGTGCGACCCGTCTCCTTGTCTCTACCGTGCTTCCCAGACCCTATTCTGGCACAACTTCCATTGCATGGAGATCATCAGCTGGATAATTTGGGCGTGGCTGCGAACATTATCTCCTCACTCCTGACCCACCCTTCCACCACTCATCAGCTTCCGTTCCGGAGCAAGATCACTCCAAGCACGATTGCGGCTGGTGTGCGGTCGACGACCTGGGCTGGAAGGCTATCATTTCACGATGTGCCCTTGTCGAGGCTGTGTCTTCCTAGTAGTGAAAGAAAAGACCCCGACGAGTCTTTGGTCGTGCTTGTGGATGGAGCCCATAACCCTGCATCTGCGTCTGTACTGGCGTCATATTTGTCTCACCTCCTCAATTCAACCGCTGTTAGTGGTTCAGAGGAACTGAACCTGACTTTTGTCCTGGCACTTTCGCACTCGCCTCCAAAGACGCCCTCGCAGACACTATCGCCACTCTTGTCTTTCAAACGACCAACGGGTGTGAAAATCAACGTTCGCGCGGCCGCATTAGAGTTCACACCAGTAGAGGGCATGTCATGGGTACTCCCGGTGCCTTCCTCGGAGATACGCGACGTGATTCGGGTCATAGATGACGACATTAGTTTATGGACACCACGGGGTGGGGAGCGAGAAAGCGTAGCCAATGCGCTACTCTGGGCTCACAAAGAGCAAAAAAGGCACGGGGGGAAGGGATTTGTGTGCATAGCGGGCAGTTTATATCTCACAGCGGATTTTTACCGGCTGTACAGTACTAGTACGAGTAGTTGAGTTGATTACCATTTATGGTAGTGAATGGAGTGCCGCCTGACCCGCACCGTGCGTGTTAAACACATACCACCCCATCTAGATCTTTCGTATTCTTCAAGTCCTTGCTCGTAGCTATAGCTATGAGCATTGCTCGCGATGATATGGGAAATATCCGCGAATTGCACACCACAGCTGGTTTACCTCACAATTTCAGGGATGCCTCAGGCGGAACAGACGGAGCACGAGCGTACGTCAACTAATTCAGGGATCAAAACAACTAGGTGCTTTTTCGGCAGATGGCAGAGGAAGCCGACGATAATTACCCCCGGAAAAGTAAGTCCGTCCTCTCACCCTCTACTGCGCAAGGTAGAAGAAATGGATCGTGGTCGCAGCAGGGATCGGTTCCGAATCCATACAGCCGTCGAATGACGAGCAGTGATACCCGTCAGGTTGAAGGCCGAAATGGCCGAGCAGGCTCATCGAACGCCTTAAGGTCGGTTTCACGACCTACGCCGAAACGTCAGAAGGTGGACCACCCCGAACAACACACCCTATCAAGGTTTTTTTCCAAGAATGGCTCGCCACGTAAACGCGCATCGGCCGTCCCCTCTACACCTAAATCTGTGCACGCTAACCTCGCCACTGCCGACGCTATTATCATCGACGGAGAAGATGATACGCCTGCCACGAATAACGACCCTCATGACCCGATCGTAGTGACGACTTCCTCCCCTGATCCAGTGGACTTCCTGAACCCAAATGCTTCGTATATTTTCGATCAAAACAAGCCTTCACCGATGAACCAGTTCAGTGTGTCATTGGAGGGGCAACGCAAGTCTCCACAAGATGGCGCAAGTACATCTCGCCTGCGCAAAACGATGATGAAACAGAATTCGTCACGCAGGTTGGAGTCAGCTTCTCGTCCGGACGATGATGGCGATGATGTGCAGCCAGGGAGACCCCGTCTTTCTGGAAGAAGTCCGTCGACTGCGCAAGCAAAGATGTCACCCGGACTGGGTAATGTCAAGGCGAAAGTGGCTTTCTTCGAACAAGATGGCCCTCGTCATGTCGATCTTGTTGCCTTAGCACAATCAAGGAAGAACGGGATGAAACCAAAACGGGTGAGTCCGTTGTTTTCGTCTGCGGCAGCTGTAACTAAGCGAGCCATGAGGTCCCCCGGCGAGACGTCAATGCATTACCCCTTCAACTGGTGGACGCAGACGCCACTAGACCATCTGACTTCGTCTCCGGTTCCAAGTCATTGAAAGGGAAAGCGACGGGAAATCGTGTTTCTCTTCATCTACCTTTGAAGGAATGTTCGATCGGAGCTACCATCTCCTCACAGGAAGTAACACCGGGACCTCTGGTCAATCTCGTCGTGGAGTCAGGATGCCTCAAAGTGAAAGACACGAATGGCTCGTCTCAGTTCGAACTAGAACTCAGAAATGGGTCCGTTGATGACGTCAAGTTTGTCGACGTGAAGGTTGGTCCCCTTATGTCTGGCAAGGTCAAAGTCTGAGGTCTCCTCCAGAAAACTATGACATCAGAGCCACTCATCCAAATTCACCCATCCATAATGGCTAAAGTACAAAATCGCGATGCGTTCAAATTCCATCCCGGTATGTTTTTAAAAAAATTCTTCTGGCAGCTTTGATCTCACACCTACACCAACGCGCTTAGGTGATTCCGATCTTGAAGGTTTCCTCACGTTCAAATTTGATACATCTGCAAGTGACTGGGATGATAATGTTTACATGGGAGTTGTCGGAAAGTTGGTGGATGCTATCAAGGCAAAAGATGGGAAATCGATTTTGAAGTGCGTGCCCTCTCTGCAATTTTCCCCCATGCTGACATCATAATTCAGCGAACCGGCTGCAAGGGCCTTATGGGAGGCTGTCATGCGTTCTCACGAGAGACCATCGGTATCAAACAATCCAGAACCTATGCATGTGGATATTCCCATGAAAAATCCCCCTAATCCACCTTCTAAGCCCCGCCCGCGGCCAAAACTGTAAGCTTCATCTCATTAGGGTTCTTGTTTAACTAAATGGTTCATAGTCGCACTGATGCAAGTACAACTATTGAGATCCCCGTGCGCCGCTCGGCGCGTCTGTCTGGGGGCGAACTGAGGCGATATTCCCCAAGGCCTGATCCCGATGAAGTGTATGTTGCCTCGCCTTAGGTCCGTTGCTGCTATTAACATTCACCCAGGATCCTGGGTTATCGCTCTGGTACTGGCTCCCTTAATATCACGAATGGCGATGTTTGTCGTTTAGATCCTGGCGAATTTCTGAACGACACATTAATTGAGTTTGGTCTCAAGTAAGTCGTTTCTGTGGCGAAATTTTGATGAAATTGACTCCAGAAGGCTATGGTTGGCTGATTTACAGGAGAGCAACCCCGAGTTGGCTAGTCAAGTCCACGTCTTCAATTCATTTTTTTATAAGAAGCTTTCCACGAAAATGTGCGTCGAGTGCTTCGTTTTCAAGGCATTAATCCATATTACGTTTCACAGTCCTGAGGACGGCTATAACAGTGTCAGGAAATGGACGTCCAAATTTGATCTTTTTCAGAAGAAGTACATCGTCGTTCCGATCAACGAGAAGTACGTCTCTTTTGACCCAGGTTGGTGAAATCGGTTTTCAATGGGTCATAGCTTGCACTGGTATCTGGCCATCATCTACTTTCCGGAATACACGTTACTAGTGCGTCCTATTCAAGAGACAAGCAGCATCCAAATCCGCAGGTCTACGCGTCGTTTAGGGGTCATTATCGATTCCCCGGACTTGCAACCGGATCCTGCATCGAGACAATCACTTCCCCCTGAACCGGATCCGCCACCAAATGGTCAAGTCGATGCTGATTCTTGTTCTGAACTCACCGGGCCAGAGACTCCGAGAACGAATGATCAAAAGGATGAGATTGATGTTGAGCGAATGGTAGAATCCGACCTCGCACAAGTGGACCTAACGACGGAGCGAATTGATGGACAACAGCCTGTTGGCGCAACCAGCCCGGACACCTTGGTTACGAAATGCCCAGATTCCCCAGTCCTAATGTATCCCCACAGCTCGTCACCCTCTCTCCCCGCAATACTGCCGACTGCGGATCCTCAAGGCGATGACGCTGATAAATTAAACCATCCAGTATCGTGGGGAACGAGCGAAGGTGATACCATCAGGACATCAGGGACATCAGGTATTCCCCCATCTACTTTCTATGGCACGAAGAGTCAAGGACAAGGCAACGACATCCCTCAACCTGTCCCTATCAACAACAACGCCCTGCCAGAGATTGAGATCGATGAAGATGAAACCATGGGTAATCCCGAGAGCGAGCCCGAAGAAACTGTCGAGTGCGCATCCTTCTTTCCAGCTCCAGAAGTATCACTCATGATATCTAAGGCTTCCGAGAACTTACA
>WNFQ01002807.1_pt1 | contig 15151 bp, 10 predicted proteins | sample 5400171 | NCBI WGS metagenome assembly WNFQ01 (sample SAMN13153356, study PRJNA577476) | soil metagenome | isolation source: 20 cm soil under Madrone tree | place: USA:California | collected 2016-06-14
TATTTTTGGATGGGAACGTCCAGGTCCAATTTGCCTTGCTCCCAGAGTTGCAGGATGGCGGTGGCGGTGACCGGTTTGGAAATGGACCCCAGGCGAAAGAGCGTGGAAGAGGTCACTGGAGCAGAATCCTCCAAATCGGCCATGCCGAATCCCGCGGACCACACCGGTTCACCTTCGAGCACGACAGCTACGGCAATTCCAGGCACACTGTTGGCGGACATGAAACTCGAAACGGCCGCTTCAATCTGCAATCGTTTTTCTGGAGGCAGGTTCTTTTGTTGGGCTGCAACCACGGAAGCGTAGCCGAAGAACAAAGCAAGCAGGCAAATGAAGAGACCAAGGAAGCGGTCTGCGTTGGCGAATCGCGATACGGGTCTCACGGGATCACCTCGAGCGCGAGTCTATCCCAAAGGAGTTGCAACGGAAACAGCCTCGGGCATGCTTTCGGCGTGTACTGAGAACGTCAACCCCCTACGCGCCGGAATGCGTTGACCTTGCGGTGAGCCACTCCTTACCATGTACAGATGCGGCAAAGACTTAGCATCGCGGCGGTCACTCTGCTTTTGGCAGCTGGTTTTATAGGCTGCGAGGACGCGGGAAAAAAGCCGGTGCAAGCACGGGTTCGGGCGCTGACTCCGGCGCCGTCTGCTCCCCAGCAAGCTCCTGTGGAACTAGCCCTTTTGCCGGTAGTGAATCCGCCACACCGCTATTACGTCCGGCTGTTACCACCAGTTCCGTCTGGCAAGGACTACTTGATCCAGAAGGTCAAGGAAAAGTTCGCCTCCGGGGAGCAAAATTTCAAGGCCGGTCATCTCGAAGCCGCACGCAAGGATTTTGACGACGCCGTCGACTGGATGCTGGAGAGCGGCTACGATCCCAACGGCGACCCCAAGCTGAGCGAGCTGTTCCACCGCGTGGTGGACACCGTGTATGCCTACGAGCTGCAGGCCTTCCGCGCGGGAGACGGCTTCAGCGAAGCTCCCGCTGTTCCCGCGGCGATTGATGAAGTGGCGGAGATGACTTTTCCGGTTGATCCGCGGCTGAAAGAGCGGGCCGAGGAAGCCGCCAAAAACATTTCGCACGACCTGCCGCTTACGGTAAACGACCAGGTGCTTCCGTTCCTCAATTTTTTCCAGACGCCGCGCGGACGCGCCATCGTGGAAACCGGGCTGCGCCGCGCGGGGCGTTATCGCGAGATGATTTCCCGCGTGCTGCAGGAAGAAGGCTTGCCGCAGGACCTGATCTATTTGGCACAAGCGGAGAGCGCTTTCCAGCCGCTGGCGCTTTCCCGCGCCGGCGCACGCGGAATATGGCAATTCGTGGCTTACCGCGGCCAGGAATATGGGCTTCGCCACACGTGGTGGATTGACGAGCGTCAGGATCCGGAGAAAGCCACGCACGCCGCCGCGCAACATCTTCGCGACCTCTACAAACTTTACGGTGACTGGTACCTGGCAATGGCCGCTTATAACTGCGGCCCCGGCAACGTCCAAAAGGGCATCGAGCGAACCGGTTACGCGGACTTCTGGGAGCTTTACAAACGGAACGTGCTTCCGCGTGAAACAAAAAATTATGTCCCTATCATCATCGCGTTGACGCTCATCGCCAAGGATGCCGCGCACTACAACATAGAAGCCGAGCCGGAGGCGCCGGTAGCGACCGACATCGTGAAACCAGGCCGCGCCATTGATTTGCGACTGGTGGCGGAAACCATCGACACCGATGTGGAGACGCTTCGCTCGCTCAATCCCTCGCTGCTGCGCCTCGCGACTCCCGACGATCCCTCGTTTGAACTGCACCTGCCGCAGGGCACGGCCGACAAATTTTCGGCGGAGATCGCTGACATTCCACCGGACAAGTGGGTCAGCTGGCGACGCCACCGTGTGGAGAGCGGAGAAACGCTCACATCCATCGCCAAGAAATATCACGTGACGCCCATGGCCGTCGCGGACGCGAACGGTCTGGAGCGCAACGCGGCGCCCGAAGCGGGAGAAAAACTGATTATCCCCGCGACTCAGCCGCAAACGGAAACCAAGCGCCGGCTGGTAAGCTATCGCGTGCGCCGCGGCGACACGTTTCTGGGGATCGCCGACCGCTTCAGCGTGAGCGCGGACGACTTGCGCAAATGGAACCGCCTGGGTTCCAATCGGGTGAGGCGCGGCATGGTTCTGCGCATCTACACGCTCGGCGGTGCTCCGGAAGCCTCGCCGGCGAGGGCGCGTTCAGGGTCCAGGAAGAAATCTGCGCCGCCGGTGGCGGCCGGCACCGCCAGCGGAGCAGGCGCTCCAAGTCACAATTAAGTCATTACTTATCAATATGTTACGGAAAAAAGCGGGTTTCGGTAAATTTCCTGTCGCGGATTACTTGTCCCGTTGCCGCTTGCGAAATCGGCATTCCCTGGAGAGAACACCGCAGAATGCTTGACAACGAACGGCGAGTACGGTAACAACGGCTCAAGGACGGGGTGGAATTTTAAGGTACTCCGGCCAGAACAGCGACCCAAAGGACCCTTTTAGGCAGGGCCCGGAGATTCTCCCAGGGGAGGATGGAATGGATTTCGAGAAGGACAATTTCGAGGATGACAACGAGCTGTCGAGGCTGGACGACGAGGAACTTGCGGGCGAAACGGAAGAGATCGTCGAAACCGAGGAAGAGGAGGAAGAGGAGCTGGTGATCGTCGGCGAGGAGCCCGAGGAAGAGGCGCCCGCTCCGAAGCCCGCGCCCAAGCCAGCAGCGAAGAAACCGGCCAAGAAAGCGGCGAAGAAGAAACCGGCGCCAAAGAAAAAAGCAAAAAAATCGAAGCCGAAGAAGAAGGCCGCTAAGAAGAAAACGAAGAAAGTGGCCAAGAAGAAAAAGAGACGCTGAACCTTTTTCAAAGAGCGGAGAAGGGAAGAAGCCGGAACGATTGTTCCGGCTTTTCTTTTTGCGGAATCACAGCTTGAGCTTGAGAGGCTATACACGGAGCACGTAGCTCCGCCGCGCAAGGACATCCGTGCCGGTGCTCCAGGCAGCCGTGCGACGATTCGCCGTTACTGCTCGCAAGTCTGGAAAGCGGCCGGACTCTGGGATCGTATCCAGAAGTCCGCACGCGTAGCGGAGTTTACATTTCCAGGAGATGCTATGCGCATTGACTACCGCTACGGCCGAAATGGCACGCGAGGCTATGTGCAAACCCTCGGCGTTTCACGCGCTCCCACAGACTGCACGCTTTACGCATACACTGCGGCCCGCATTGCAACTCGGGCGCCTTTCGCGTCAGAGTTTTAGGCGGTTACTGACATTCCGTTGCTGCCTGAGAATGCCCGGCATCGCTTTGTCCGCGACACGTTGCGCGAGGCCGGCATCGAACCGGTGGCGACGGAAGGATTTGCCATGTGGGTGGCCAAACTGAAACCGACGATCCAGTGACGGATGAAATCACACCGGGACACAGAAAATGGCAAGCCACTGAGGCATTTCAGGACAAGTTCTACTCGCAAACGGCAAGCACCAGAAGCGTAGCGTCATCCTGCCAGCGGCCTCCGCTGAACTCGGCTACCACGGCCAGGATTTTCGCCTGCAATTCATGGGCGGACAAAGCGCGGTGGTCTTGCAACAAATGCAGAAGGCGGGCTTCGCCGAACTCTTCACCCTCAGGGCTGCAAGCTTCCGTGACGCCGTCGGTAAATAGAATTACGCGGTCGCCCGGGACCAATGCTGCCGAGCCCATCTCATAATTCCGCTTGTCGAAGACGCCAAGCACGGGGCCACCCTCCCGCAAGCGCTCGTGCGAGCCATCCAAACGCACCACGAATGGTGCATTGTGACCGGCATTGACGTACGCCAAACGCCCAGTGGAGCCCTCTAGCTGCGCGTAAAAAAACGTGATGAAGCGGTCGCTCTCGGTGTTCTGGTAAACAATGGAATTCAGCCGGTTGCAGAGGAGATGGGGCGCAATGGAAAGAGAGGAGAGTCCACGCACGGCCGCCTGAAGATTGGACATGAGCAGGGCGGCCGGCATGCCCTTTCCAGCCACATCGGCGATGCACATTCCCATCGTTTTCTCGCCGAGCGGCAGAATGTCAAAATAATCGCCGCCCACCAGCCGGGCCGACTGCCACGCGCTAGCGATTTCATATCCCGGCATTTGGGGAGTCTCACGCGGCAAAAGCCTTTCCTGGATGGCTTTGGCTTCGGCGATCTCCCGTTCCTGCTCCTGCTGATGAATCAGGGCCTCTTCGTGGGCGCGGGCTTTTTCGGCCGCGCGGCGCCGCGATTCACGGCGTTCGCGGCCCAACTCGGTTTGCTTGTGCAGAATTTCCAGCAACCGCGTGTTGGTCCAAGGTTTCTCCACGAAATCGCTCACACCGAATTGCATCGCTTCCACCGCCAGGCCCACGGTGGCCCATCCGGTCATCGCCACCACGGGCGGAGCGTCTTCGAGGGCTTTCAAGCGGTTAAGCACGTCCAAACCTTCGCGTCCGGACGTGGTGTCGCGCGCGTAGTTCAGGTCAATGAGGAGAATATCGAATTCTTGGCGAGCTACCGCCGCCAGCAGGTCCGCAGGTGAGTTCACGGTTTCGATGCTGTAGCCGTGTCCTTTCAAGAGCAGCCGCAGGGCGTCCAGAACATCCTGCTGGTCATCGGCAATGAGAATTCGTGGCTGGATCATTTCGCGTTCCAATCGAATTTCGAGCGTTGCGGTCCCCATAGTTGGCTGCCCCCTGGATCCCAAGGTCGGGATCCGCCCCGCTCCGAAGTACTACTCGCAGCTGGGCTGCCAGCGGCTTCCGCAAATAACCGCTTTGGCGTGACGGGTTTGCAGGACATCAAGGAGGGAGGGAACATCACATTCTGGCCAGTAGCGGGAACCTCCATCCCAATTTCGGACACCACATGCAATGAAGGGGCGCAGTGCCCGCAACGCCGGGCCAAATTGTGATTCGGCCGGCACGGCAACGGATGGAAACCTATAGAACGGGCTCGTTCCAGTTTTCCAAGGTCTCTTTGACCTTGTGGAGGAACTGGTGGGCGATCGCTCCGTCCACCACGCGATGATCGTAGCTCAGCGTCACATAGCACATCGAGCGGATGGCGATCGAGTCGTTGATGACCACGGGGCGCTTCTCGATGGCTCCGAGACCAAGGATGCCGACGTTGGGCTGGCTGATCACCGGCAGCCCGAACAGGCCGCCAAAGACTCCCGGGTTGGTGATGGAGAAGGTGCTCTCCTGCACTTCTTCGGGCTTCAGTTTCTTCGACCGAGCACGCTCCGCGAGGTCGTTCATGTTGCGCTGGATTCCCAGAATGTTTTTTTCGTCGGCGTTTTTCACCACCGGGACTAGCAGGCCCCAGTCGAGCGCAACGGCGATCCCGACGTTGATCTCCTTGTGCAGGATTACATTGGTCCCGTCGAGCGAGGCGTTCAGTGTGGGATACGCGCGTAGCCCAGCGACCGCAGCCTTTACAAAGAAGGGCATGAAGGTCAGCTTGGTCTCGTAGCGCTTTTCGAATTCATCCTTGGACTTGGCGCGTAGCGCGGCAACTTTGGTCATGTCTATTTCGTCGACGGAGTAGACATGGGCGGAAACGCGTTTCGACGCCACCATGTGCTCGGCGATACGCTGCCGCATGGTGCTCATGGGCTGCACTTCGTAATTGCCGAAGTACATTTTTTCGCGCGGCACGGCCGTTTCGAGCGCCACGTGCGCTTGTCCGCCGGAAACACCGGGGGTGGTTGGCGGAGGGGGAGCTGCCGACCGCGAAGGCGCTGCTGGAGCCGAAGCGGAGTATGCAGGTGGCGTGGCAGCAGGGGTACCGCCAGCCGCGATCACTGCTTCGATGTCTTGTTTGCTGATTCGCCCGCCCGCGCCGGTACCTTCGACAGTGGAGAGGTCGATGCCGCGCTCTTTGGCCATACGGCGAACCAGCGGGGAACTGTGAATTCGCTCGCCCGACGAACCCGAAGAAGCAGGAACGGGTGCGGCCGCAATCGGCGCCGCCGGAGCTGGAGCCGCGAGTCTCAGCGGTGCCGGAGGGGCGGCCGCGGGGGCTTTGGAAGGAACAAGAGCGGGCGCAGCCGGTTTCGCCGGAGCAGGCGCGGGTGTCGCAGCAGCGGAGCTTGCTGCATCAATAACACCGACAATGGTTTGAATCGGAACGGTCTGCCCTTCGCCGACCTTGATTTCTTTCAAGACGCCGGCCGAAGGCGAAGGAATTTCCGCGTCCACTTTGTCGGTGGAAATCTCAAACAGCGGCTCGTCGCGCTCCACCTTGTCACCCGGCTTCTTCAGCCACTTGGTGATGGTGCCTTCGAAAATACTCTCGCCCATCTGGGGCATTACGATGTCTACGGCCATGATCGCTCTCCTCTTCTCTCTAAAATCCTAATACCGCACCAATTCCTTCGCGGCGGAAAAAACCTTTTTCGCGCTGGGCAGAAAATAATCTTCCAGCGTCGGCGCATAGGGCACCGGTGTATCCAGCGACGTCACGCGCATCAGCGGCCCGTCCAGATCGCCAAAAGCCTTCTCACAGAGAATGGCCGCGATTTCGCCGGCGATTCCACCCGTCTTCGTGTCTTCATGCACGACCAGGCATTTATTGGTTTTCTTCACCGATTGCAGAATCGTCTCTTCATCCAGCGGCAGCAGCGTGCGCAGATCGATCACTTCCGCTTCGATCCCTTCTTTCGCCAGGGCTTCAGCCGCTTCCAGCGAGGTATGCATCATCGCCGCGTAAGAGAGGATGGTCAGGTGTTTCCCTTCCCGGCGCACCACCGCTTTGCCGATCGGCACGGTGTCGTCACTGGCAGGAACCTCGCCTTTGATGCGGCGGTAGAGAAACTTGTGTTCGAAGAAAAGCACCGGGTTATTGTCGCGCACCGCGGCCTTCAGCAAACCTTTCGCGTCGTAAGGCGTCGAGGGGTAAATCACTTTCAGCCCCGGCGTGTGCACGAAATACATCTCCGGATTCGCCGAATGGAATGGCCCCCCGTGCACGCCGCCTCCGGACGGCCCGCGAATCACTATGGGCGCCGGCGCATTCCACAGGTAATGCCCCTTGGCCACGAAATTCGTAATTTGATTGAATGCGCACACGATGAAGTCGATGAACTGCATTTCGCAAATAGGACGCAATCCGCAGTAGCTCATACCACAGGCCGCGCCGATGATGGCGCTCTCGCTGATAGGAGTATCGATCACGCGTTCCCAGCCAAACCGCTCGAGCAAACCTTCACTGGTCTTGAACGCTCCGCCGTAAACCCCAACGTCTTCCCCCATCAAAATGACCGCGGGGTCGCGCTCCATCTCTTCAAACATCGCCTGTTTGATGGCTTCGAGAAAAGTGACTTGCGTTCCGTTTACCGCGCTGCCATTCGGTCCGGCCCCGTTTGTTTTGGCCATGGCTATCTCCGCGCCTTTCTGGAAGCGCTGGCAGTCCCGGCCTTCACTGTTTTCTTGGGAGCTACCTTCGCAGGCGTTTTCCCCACTGGCTTTCTGGCCTTCGCTGATTTCGTGCCATTCCCCGCCGCATCTTCCGCAGGCTGCGTATCGCCGAAATGAATCGGCGCATTCGCCCCACCGGAGCCCTTGCCTGATCCGAATCCTGGAACCGTCCAGACCGCCTTGACGCTCGATCTTGGCGGTGTCACCTCCGCAACCGGTCGTTCCCACTTCGCCTGGATCTTGTGGCAATCGTCCCCGGTGCAGTAAACGCCGGTCTCCGCCAGTTCCGCCGGAGGCATCGGCGAATTTTCCGCAAAGTCCCGCTCCGCGGAGAGTAGTGTGTCGATCTTTTCTTCCATCTCTTTCTTGCCTTGGGCGTCGAGCAGCTTTTCGCTCGACAAAAACTTTTCGTATAGCGCGATGGGGTCGCGTGCTTCCCAATAAGCACGCATCTCTTTTGGCACGTACTCGGCCGCGTCGTGCTGCGCATGTCCCAGGCGGCGGAAACTCTTGGCTTCGATCAAAATCGGGCCCTCGCCTGCTCGCGCGCGCTCCACCGCTTCTTTCGCGGTCGAATACACCGCCACGACGTCGTTGCCGTCCACGATGTAACTGTCGATTCCATACGCCTTCGCACGGTCCGCCAAATTCTCGAGCGGGACCTGCTTGCGCACCGGGGTCGAATAGGCCCAAAGATTATTTTCGAGAATCAACACAAAGGGCGCCTTCTGCGCAGCTGCAAAATTCAGCCCTTCGTGAAACACCCCGGTCGAGCTGCCGCCGTCCCCAATCCAGGTCATCGCCACGGTTTTCTGCCCCAGGTAGCGACCCGCCATCGCTACCCCGGTCATTACCGGAATCAAATCCCCCAGCATGGAAATTGGCGAAACGATGTGCAATACGTCCAGGTCCCCGAAGTGGCTGGTACCATCCTTGCCCTTGGTCGGCGAATCGTATTTCGCCATGTGCTGCATGAAAATGTCGCGAGGCCGCACGCCCTTCACCAGCAGGGCACCGATGTTGCGGATCATCGGCGCCAGCCAATCCTTTTTCTCTAGAGCGTACGCCGTGCCCACGGAAATCGCTTCCTGACCCAGGCTGGAGTAAAGCCCTCCGACAATTTTGTTCTGCCGGAACAACTTCACCATCATGTCTTCGACAGCGCGGTTCAGCCGCATGTAGTAGTACAGGTCCAGGTACTGCTGCCGCGTCAATTCCTTCTTCATCCCCTGCTCCAATTCCTATGCGGAAATCGCAACCGCCTGCTCGGCGTGCTCCAGTTTCTCCAGCAATTCTTTTCTCGAGGTTTCCTTTATGTCCCGTCCGAGCAGTTCTCCCAGATGCTTCGCAATCCGCAGCGCCACTTCCTTTTGCTCCATATCACGTCCCAGCAATTTCTCCAGTGAAGTTGCTCTGCGGCCGGCAATCCCGCACGGCACGATCAGCTCGAAATTCCTTAAGTCCGTCGACACGTTGTACGCAAATCCGTGCGAAGTAACCCACCGGCTGATGTGCACACCGATTGCCGCCAGTTTCTCCTCAGTGTCTCCGGCTCGCACCCAAATTCCCGTTTTTCCGGCAACTCGCTCGGCCGTAATCCCAAACTCTGCGGTCGCATGAATCATCGCCTCTTCCAGCGTTCGCACGTACCAAACGACGTCCCGCCGGATAGCCCCCAAGTTTAGGATCGGGTATCCCACAATCTGCCCCGGGCCATGATAGGTAATGTCTCCGCCGCGGCTAGTCTCGTAATAGTCCATGCCCTTCTGCCGCAGCGCATGCTCGGAAACCAGCAGATGTTCGCGCTTACCGTTTCGCCCCTGGGTGATGACGTGGGGGTGCTCGCAAACAAGCAGCGCATCCTCAATGGCGTCGGCCTTGCGCGCAGCCACAACCCGCTTTTGCAACGCGAGCGCTTCCGCGTAATCGATTAGTCCCAGGTCGATAATCTGGCAGATTTTCACCAGTCAGCACTCACGAAGTCACCCGTCACTAAACGTTAATCTGCAATCCCCTCACGCTCGCAAACGCATCCCCCATCGCTTCCCAAACCGTGGGATGCGCGTGGATCATGTTCATCATGTCATCGATAGTGCCTTCGAGGTTCAACACCGTCGCCGCTTCCGCCAGCAGCTCCGTCGCCAGCGGCCCAATGATATGAATCCCCAGCACCTCGCCGTACGATTCGTCGGAAACAACTTTGACGAAGCCGCCGTGACTTCCTAGAATCGTCGCCTTGCTGTTCCCCACAAACGGAAACTTCCCGGTTTTCACGTCGTAGCCCGCGTCGCGCGCTTGTTTTTCCGTCAATCCAATCGAACCAATCTGCGGCTCGCAATATGTAGCGTTCGGAATCCGGGTCTTAACGATCTGGTGAGTGGGCTTCCCGGCGATGTGCGTTACGGCGATAATTCCTTCCATCATCGCTACGTGCGCCAGTTGCGGCATCCCCGCTACGATGTCGCCTATCGCATAGAGCCCCTTCTCGGCCGTCTCCATGTTATCGCCCGCGTGAACGAATCCGCGCTCCACCTTGGCCTTCGATTTTTCCAGCCCGCAACCGTCGGTCATAGCTTTGCGGCCCACGGCCAAGAGCAGTTTCTCTGCCTGCAGCGTCTGCGCCTTCCCGTCCTTGTCCTTGAACACTACCATGACGCCCTTCGCATCCTTCTTCACCGACTCCACGGAGCAACTGGTGAAAATCTGGATGCCTTTTTTCTGAAACGCCTTGGTCAATTCGACAGAGATTTCTTCGTCTTCGACCGGCACAACGCGCGGGAGCGCTTCCAGGATGGTCACCTGCGTCCCGAACGAATTGTAGATGGACGCAAACTCCACGCCTACCGCGCCGGCCCCAACTACAATCAAGGTCTTCGGGATCTCGGGAAGCTCAAGAATCGAACGGTTCGTGAGAACCGTGTTGTGGTCGGGTTCAATGCCGGGGAGCGATTTCGCCTCCGATCCGCTCACCATCAGGATATTCGCCGCTTCAATCTCGGTTTTCTTCCCGTCCTTCTCCGCGCTCACGCGTCCCGGGCCTTCATACTTTCCCCAGCCCTGCACCCACTCCACCTTGTTCTTTTTGAACAGAAACTCGATGCCTTTGGAATGCTTCTTAACGATTTTGTCTTTCCGCGCCAAGACATTGGCCCAATTGATTTTCAGCCCGCTGACCTCGAACCCCAGCTCCGCGCCATTCTTGAACTGCTCGTAAACCTCGGCGTGATGGAGCAGCACTTTGGTGGGAATGCAGCCGACGTGGAGGCAGGTGCCGCCGAGAAAGGGGTCCTTTTCCACCACGACCGTCTTTAATCCAAGTTCGCCAGCACGGATCGCAGCCACGTACCCGCCCGGACCGCTCCCGATAATCGCCACATCGTACTTTGCCACTCGTAGTCTCCCTTCCGCAGGGGCCAGAACCAGTGAGATGAGTAATCTCTCACCGCAGTCACACTCGAAAAAAGCTCGAGGGGAGTCAGGCCGATAAGACGGGTTGCTGGTCCGTTCGGATTACCAACGCCATCCCAAACGGAGAAAAAGCCGTCCGCGCTTACGGCGCAGACGGCTGCCTCCAGCAAACATCAAATTTTAACAGCCGCCTGCCCCCCTCGCAACCTCGGCACCGACGCTGTTGAGGCTCGCTTCTATTCCCCATGGACACCGCGACAGGGCCACGAAGGCGAAGGTACGGCGAAACACTTACAAATTCCACCCCCCACCGCGGAAGCCCTCATGAACTTCTGCCTAGTATTACTTAGATACGTACGCTACGCATTAAAATTTCGGCCATGGTGCTCATCTTTCTCCTTCAGCCGGGGAAAGGATCCGTACGGCGAATCCGGACCGCACCGCTGATTCCGCGACCGCAGCGCTCAAGCCCATATCCAAGCCGCTTTCCGGGGCCATACGCCAGGATAATTTACGCAGCAATTTGTCGTATCAACGCTTCTACGTTGATCATTCCCGCATCCGGCCGTAGTCTGCTCCTCGACTCAGGCGCGGGGAATGGCCGGAAAGTAACGCTCTTCCAGAATGATGCGATGGTGCATCTGGTGGCCCGCGGTAATGAAAGCCAGGGCGCGCGTCGTCACTTCCTTCTGGCTGGCTACTCCGCGCCGCGCCCAGGCCGCTTCAGGAAAAGAGCGAAACAGCGCGAGGCTTGCGCTGCGCACGAGCGCAAATTCCTCGGCGAGGCCGGCAAGAGTCCTTTCGCTGAACCCGCCATTCTTAACGAAGTCGTCTTGTTCGAATCCGGGAAGCGGGGTCTGGTCCCCACGCGCGATCCGCAACGCCCTGTAGGTGAAGATGCGTTCGGTATCGGTGATGTGCCCAAGAACTTCCTTCACGGTCCATTTTCCGGGAGCATAACGAAAACTTCCGTCTCTCTCGCTCCGTCCCGCGAATAACTGCAGCATCTGCAGGCGCTGGGATTCGAGAACGCTCAGGACATCGGCGCCCGGAACTTTGGACACGTAGTTCGCATAAAATTCGGCGTATTCCGTGGGCTCGGGTCTTTTCATGAGCACTCCATTCTTAACTTGGAATTATACCGCCGGGAGGAACTACAGCGCACTGCTATGTCGGTTAACGCCGCGCCCACGCTTGCCTGCCGAAGATGTTAACTTTCCTATGCTGAAGAGGCACCAGCCAATTCGGCTGCCGATTTCCTTGGGCACGATTCTTGCATCGCCCGGGCGCTTCACTTTCGCAAGTTGTTTTCTGACTGCTGCGAATCTTTGCTTTTGGTTTTGCGCCCCTTATTGCAAGATAGCGCCTGCTTATGACCACCTCCGATCGCAAGACCATGCGCGTGGCTTTTCAGGGCGAACCGGGCGCTTTCAGTGAAGCTGCCGCCATCCAGCTACTCGGCAATGCCATCAGGACTGTGCCCCGCGCCACGTTCGAGGCTGCCTTCACGGCTATCGGCGAGGGCTCCGCTGACGCGCTTCTCGCCCCGGTGGAGAATTCCTTGGCGGGCTCCGTAGTGCGTGTGTTCGATCTGTTGATGGAAAGTCGGCTGGTGATTGTCGCGGAGACGATTCTGGCGATTGAAATGCAGCTCATCGCAACTCCCGGTGCGTCGCTTTCCGATATACGTTCCGTGGCCTCCCATCCAATGGCCTTGGCGCAGTGCGAGCGTTTTTTCGCCGCTCATCCGCAATGGAAGCGCGTCCCCGCCGAAGACACCGCTGGCAGCGTGCGCGAAGCCCTGTCTAGCGGAGACAAATCCCGCGCCGCAATCGCTGGGCGACGCGCCGCGGAGCACTATCACGGTGTGATCCTCGCTGAAGACATCCAAGACAACGCCGAAAATTTTACGCGTTTCGTCCTCGTGGTTCCGGAAAACGAAGCCGCTGCAAGGCTTTCTCCCGAAGCGCGCAAAGTTTCTCTTGCCATGCGTCTCGCCCACCGTCCCGGCGCACTCCTCGCTTCGCTCGAACCGTTTGCCAAGCATGCCGTGAACCTGCTCAAGATTGAGAGCCGTCCCATCCACGGCCGTCCCTGGGAATATCAGTTTTTCATTGACGTCGCAGCAAGCGATGCAGCCCGGCTCGACCAAGCCCTCTTGGAGGTCCGCGCTGCCACCAGCGAACTCCGCGTCCTGGGCCGCTATGTCGCCGCTTCCCGCTAATCGCTGGATTGAGACTTTCGTCAGACTCCTCTCAAAAGAAAAGGGCCAGCGGCTCCGCCGGCCCCTCCTCCTTTACTTCCTTTACTTCATCCTCAGCAGTAGCTGCACTCGGGATCGCCCATCCCCCTTGTCATGCCGTCCTTCATCCGCCGCAGTCGCCGTCCCAGCCGCTCGGCCAGTTGGTGCCGCGCGCGCCACAATCGCGCCTTCAGCGTATTTTCCGTGACGCCGAGTTTTTTCGCGGCTTCACCGGTTGAATAACCATGCACTTCGCGCAGCACAAACGCCGTCCGCAGCAGTGGCGAAAGCTCGTCGAGATTTTCGCTGATCATCTCGCGAATCTCCGTGCTCGCAAATACCTGCTCCGGATTCGGTCCGTCATCGGCGAAGCGCTCCGCGGCGGGCAGCTCGTCCTCGCGAGGTGTTTCGTCGAGAGACACCGCCGGCCGCGCTTTCGCGCTTCGCCGCCGCATCAGCGCGGCGTTGATCACGATGCGCGTCAGCCATGTCGAAAACTGCGACCGCCCCTCAAAGCGCCTTAGATTGCGATACGCCGAGAGCAGCCCGTCCTGCAGTGCGTCTTCCGCGTCCTCCGCGTTCCCCAGCACCCGCAATGCCGTCTGAAACAACGGCCGCTGGTACCGCCGGAACAGCGCTTCGACTGCCTGCTCGTCGCCCCGCTGCCCGGCGCGGATCAGCTTTTCTTCATTTGCTTGTATTGCCACTGCCGCTTGCGTTGCCATCGTAGCCCCCCAATTGAACCAAACCTTTTGCGCGACCCCACAGTGCAAAAACTTCTCCATCAATGAACGGGCACACCGCCCGCCGGCGCCCGCGGTTTTCTCATCAACACCAAAACCGGAATCACCGCAAAGAAAATCACGCCAAGCATCTTGAAATTGTCAATAAAGGCCAGCATCACCGACTGCCGCTGGATCGTGCCGTAAATCATGCCGTGTGCTTGTGCGCTGGCATGCGCCGCCGTCGAACCCGCCGCCACCAGTTTCACTTGCATGCCGTTCAGCGTGTTGTGATACGCCGCGCTGAAATCGTTGACGCGCTCCATCAGCCGCGATTGATGAAACTGCGCGCGCCGGTCCAGCATCGTCGTCACCGTCGCGATTCCTACACTCGCCCCGATGTTTCGCGCCAGGTTGATGATTCCCGTGCCCATGTTGCTTTTTTCTTTCGGCACGTACGCGAACGCCGCCACGTTGATCGGGATGAACAAAAACGCCAAACCGAAGCTTTGCAGCATGCGCGCCCGCACCGCATGCCCGTAGTCCAGCCCAAGGTCCCACCCCGCCATCACAAATAGCGCCGAGGCCGACACAATGCATCCAAAGGTGACTAGAATTCGCGTGTCTACCTTGGACACCAGAATTCCCACCACCGGCATCATGCACATGATCACCGCTCCGCCCGGCGAGAGCGCCATTCCCGCCAGTTGCGCCGTATAGCCTAGGAGCTGCTGCAAAAGTTGCGGGATCAGCACCGTGCTGGCGTACAGCACGAATCCCAGAAAAAACATCGCCGTGGTCGCAATCGCAAAGTTCCGATCTTTCAGCAATCGCAGATCCACCACCGGCTCTTTCTCTCGGAGTTCCCAAAGAATTCCGGCAATCAATCCAGTAAGCATAAGTACGAAAAACACGCGGATGAAATTCGACGATAGCCAATCCTCGCGCTGCCCCTTGTCCAGAATGATCTGCATGCTTCCCAGACCCAAACTGATCAACCCGATCCCGATGTAGTCGATGCGGAATCCCGCTTTCATATTTGCTTTTTTCATGTACGGCGGGTCGCTGACCAAAAAGTTCGTCAGCAGCAGCGACAGCATTCCCACTGGCACATTGATGTAGAAAATCCATCTCCAGGAAAAATTGTCGGTGATCCAGCCACCCAGCCACGGGCCGATCGTTGGCGCTACGACCACCGCGAGGCCATACACCGCAAACGCCATGCCCCGCTTCTCCAGGGGAAACGTATCGTTCAGAATGGCTTGCTCGCTCGGCTGCAACCCGCCGCCGCCCACGCCTTGCAAAATTCGGAAAACCACCAGAACGCCCAGGCTCGGCGCCAGCCCGCACAA